>Ga0272448_1007488_pt1 | contig 11538 bp, 14 predicted proteins | sample YNPCB0191_FD_202220 | JGI IMG/M metagenome (GOLD analysis project Ga0272448, IMG submission 202220) | Hot spring sediment microbial communities from Yellowstone National Park, WY, United States - YNP-CB-019-1 | ecosystem: Environmental > Aquatic > Thermal springs > Hot (42-90C) > Sediment... | reverse complement strand
GATCATGTCAACTTCATTGGAGTGAGTTTTGGAGTAGAGAAGCGCATGGAACTCGGGCTTACTCGATATGCATCGGATGTGCCAGGTGCAGATGTTAGAACTCTTCTCAATGCAAAGTATATCTTGTCTTATGAAAAAGAGAATGCACCATCTATAGTACTTGGTGCGGCAGATGCTACCGGAACGTTGGATAACGGCGGAAATCCAGGCTTATATGTTGTGCTTGGCAAGAACCTCACACCGTTCTTCACAAGGGTAACTGGATGTCCCGTGCAGGCTGTAAAAGGGTATTTGGGATGGGGCGGCGGCATATACGGGAACAGCCCGTTTGTCGCGCTTGATTGGAGCGTAACAAAGAAGTCCAGTGTAATCATCGAGTATCTGAATAAGGCCAACATTAGGGATGGTTTTTCCAGCAATGGCGTCTTTAACGCAGGTCTGCGATTCAAGGTGTTTGATGCTGCTAGCGCCGATGTATCGTGGATCAATTCGAAATCTATTGGCTTTGGTTTGAATTACAACAAGGCCTTCTAAGATAATTAGCCCGCTATTAGCGATCGAGTTCATATAGTGAATATGACGATTGCCTGGTGTGAATCGGGTCAGTTTTCGGGTCGGTTGCACCAGGCTTTCCGATCATGATATAATTTTTTCAGATAGCGAAGTAATTAGCAGATGTCTGCAACCGTTAGGGGTACACATTGAAGCTTTCCAGGGAAGATGTAGAACATACCGCCTTGCTAGCAAGGTTGGAATTGAGCGAGCATGAGGTCGAGCAGTTGACAGATCGGCTGAACCAGATCATGCTCCATTTTGAGAAGTTGCAGCAGTTGGATACGGATGGAGTTGTGCCAATGTCGCACTCTATTCCTGTTGAGAATGTTTTCAGGGAGGATGTAGCTCGACCGAGCCTCAGTCCCGAAGCTGCCGTTTTGAATGCCCCTGAGCAGCGAGACGATTACTTTGTGGTTCCCCAGGTAGTCGAAGTGTAGTTGTTCCATTATCTTGCGAGGTATTCCATTGGATCTATATAAACTTACCGCACACGAACTCGAAGCATTGATGAAGGCTGGCACTGTCAATTCGCGTGACGTTACACAAAGCGTTCTCGATAGAATTTCATCAGTTGAATCGCAGGTATCCGCGTACTTGACTGTTACCGGCGAGATTGCCATGGATTCTGCAGCGGCAATCGATGAGCGGAGAAGTCGAGGAGAAGAGCTGAGCCCTCTGGCGGGGATTCCAATCGGGATTAAGGATAATATCTGCACAGAGGGAACCAGGACAACCTGTGCCTCCAAGATTCTGCATAACTTCATTCCTCCTTACAGCGCAACTGTGGCACGTAGACTATCAGATGCGGGCGCAGTAATGCTTGGTAAGACGAACCTCGATGAATTTGCAATGGGCTCGTCCACGGAGAATTCGGCGTTTTATCCTACTCATAACCCTTGGAACTTGACGAAAGTTCCGGGCGGGTCGAGCGGAGGCTCTGCTGCTGCCGTTGCCGCCGATGAAGCTGTGATCGCACTCGGCTCGGACACCGGTGGTTCAATTAGACAGCCCGCATCATTCTGCGGTGTCGTTGGAATGAAGCCGACGTACGGTCGCGTTTCACGATACGGACTAGTTGCCTTTGCTTCGTCGCTGGATCAGATCGGACCGTTATCGAAGGATGTTACCGACTGCGCGACGATGTTGCAGGTTATTTGCGGGAAGGACCCGCAGGATTCTACATCTGTCGACATTCCTGTCCCCAATTTCTCGCTTGCACTGAAGAATGACGTTCAAGGCTTGAAAATAGGAGTTCCTAAGGAGTTTTTCGCACAGGGTGTCCGACCGGAGATTTGCGAGTCTGTCTGGAAGGCTCTGGACGTATTGAAGTCCCTCGGCGCGGAATACAGAGAGATTTCCATGCCAGTCATGGAATACACGCTGCCGACATATTATATTCTTGCTCCGTCGGAGGCAAGCTCGAACCTGGCTCGGTATGACGGCGTGCGGTACGGACTGAGGAGTAAGCATTCACCCGACGTACTCAAGATGTTCATGCGGAGCAGGAACGAAGGGTTTGGCGATGAAGTGAAGCAGCGAATCATGATCGGTACCTATGCTTTGAGTGCTGGGTACTACGATGCGTATTACGCAAAAGCACAGAAGGTCAGATCACTGGTTCGTCAGGCATACGATGAGGCGTTCAAGGAATTTGATGTGCTCATTTCTCCTACGTCTCCTTCAGTCGCATTCGGTATCGGGGAGAAGTCAGACGATCCGTTCCAGATGAAATTGGCGGATGTATGTACTATACCGGTAAATCTCGCCGGCATTCCTGCGTTGTCGATGACTTGCGGATACCACGATGGACTGCCCATCGGATTGCAGATTATGGGAAGATCTTTCGACGAAGAGACGGTTTTGAGAACCGCTTATACGTATGAGCGGAACACTGAACATCATAGAAACAGACCGGTTTTGTAAAGGGAAGTAGATATGTCTGAGTATGAAGCCGTAATTGGCATGGAAGTCCATGCAGAACTTCTGACTGAAAGCAAGATGTTTTGCGGTTGCAAAGTTGATTTTGGCGGCGAGCCGAATACACGTACATGCCCCGTGTGTCTTGGGCTTCCGGGATCACTCCCGGTTCCCAATCGCAAGGCAGTCGAGTATGTTATGCGGACGGCGCTTGCACTAAATTGCTCTATTTCAGAACGCAGTCTGTTTCATAGAAAGAATTACTTCTACCCTGACCTGCCGAAGAACTATCAGATTTCTCAGTACGATAATCCTATTGGTCATGACGGCTGGATTGACATTGTGGTCAATGGTGAGGGTAAACGCATCAGGATTCGACGGGTGCATCTCGAAGAGGATACTGGAAAGCTGATTCACTGCGGAGGACACGAGAGCCTGGTCGACTATAACCGAAGTGGTGTCCCTTTGATGGAAATCGTAACCGAAGCCGATATTCGTAATGCAGACGAAGCGCGAGAATATTTGGTTAAGCTGCGAGCTATACTCACGTTTCTTGGGGTAAATGATGGAAAGATGGAGGAAGGCAGCCTTAGATGCGAGCCGAATATCTCCATCCGAGTGAAAGGCACAGAGAAGTTCGGCACCAAGACCGAACTAAAAAATCTCAATTCCTTCCGCGCTGTTTACAGGGGAGTGGATTATGAGATTGAGCGCCAGGAAAAGGTCTTGAAGGCCGGAGATAGAGTAATTCAGCAAACAAGACGTTGGGATGACAACAAGGGCATTACCACCGCGATGAGGACGAAGGAAGTCGAGCAGGAGTATCGTTACTTTGCAGACCCGGACTTGATTCCTATGTACTTCAGCCCTGAGAGTATCGAAGAGCAGAGCAGACAACTCCCTGAGCTTCCTGATGTCAAGAGGATGCGATTTGAGAGTCAATATGATATTCCAAGTTATGACGCAGAGGTCTTGACCAGTAGTAAGCCATACGCAGAGTTCTTCGAAAATGCCGTAAAGCTTGGCGCTGATGCAAAGTCAGTCAGCAACTGGATGATGGGCGACCTGATGCGGTTGCTAAACGCTGCTGCAATCGATATAAGTGAGTGCAAAGTTACGCCCGTCGGATTGGCTGGACTGCTGAAATTGATAGATAGCGGAACGATCAGCGGTAAAATTGCTAAGAGCGTCTTTGATGAAATGTTTGAGTCAGGCAAATCTGCAGACGAGATCATAAGAGAGCAGGGCATAGTACAGATAAGTGATGAAGCTGAGCTATATCCGGCAGTAGATCAGGTGATCGCAGAGAATCCGACCATTGTGGCAGATTTTCTTGGTGGAAAAGAAAAGTCTTTTGGCTTCCTGGTAGGCCAGGTCATGCGCTATACCAAGGGACGCGGTAATCCTCAAGTAGTTAACAAGCTCCTGCGCGAAAGATTAGCTAAAGTAGCCGAATAGCGAACATTCCAACCATGCGATTATCCTCTGAATGCGCTACCAGTCCAGTTGACTGTCTAAGTATGTATAGATATAATGGTGTAGTCTGCAAGATAAACAGGAGGCCGGATTGTACGAGCTTTCAATCGAAACCAGCTTTGATTCTGCTCATAACCTAAGGGGTTATCAGGGGTCATGCGAAAGTCTCCACGGACATACGTATAGAGTTCAGGTATTTGTTACCGGCACGGAGCTGAATAAATTAGGCATACTTGTCGATTTTCGTGAGTTGAAGAGCAGACTGAACGAAGTGATATCTGATCTAGACCACTGTTACTTGAACGAGGTTGATGCTTTCAAGGAGATCAATCCCACGGCCGAGAACATTGCTGCGTACATTTTCAGATGTATGCGGACTTCAGTGGGATCCGTCGTGAGCAAGGTAACCGTTTGGGAAACCGCAACATCCGCAGCCTCATATTGGGAGTAGTGTTTGTATGTTTGATATAGTCTTTCAGTCGGTAATAGTGTTTGTCGCACTGACTGCTTTAAATCGCTTGGTTTTTGGTGATAGCATGGCAGTATCGATCATGTTCTCACTTGGTCTGTTGGCTAGTTTTTGGTTTGGGCGTATTTGTGTAATGCTGGCGCGAAAGAGAATGCGTTCCAATAGAGTATATGGTGATGAATAGGGTAAACGGTCCGCGTGATTGCCATTTAGTGGAGATTTTCTCTGGCATACAAGGAGAGGGAATCTTCGTTGGCGAACGTCACTTGTTCGTGAGGCTTGCCGGATGCAATCTGGATTGTGCTTACTGTGACACCCCCCAGTCACGGGAGCCTTCGTCGGAGTGCAAGATAGAGCAGATTGCGGCGAGTCGGATGTTCGATAATTTTCCTTCCCCCATACCTGTGATTACCGTTTGTAATGCCATAGATGCTTTGAATAGTCCTCGCGGTCTGCACGATGCACTTGTGCTTACCGGTGGAGAGCCTCTGGTACAGGCGGATGTAGTTGCGGAGTTGAGTCAATATGCGAAGACCATCGGACTGCGTACAATGTTGGAGACGAACGGTACGCTGAGTGCTGAATTGGACCGTGTCTTGGGAAGTATAGATATCATCAGCATGGATATCAAGATTACGAGTTCCGGGGAAGGGAAAGACAGGTTAAATGATCACCATGCCTTTCTTTGCAAGGCAGTAGCTAAAAACGTATACGTAAAAATAGTTGTTACCGCAACATCGATCGATAGTGAAATTGAGGCGGCGGTAAGAATGATTGGCAGTGTTAGTCGGGATGTACCGCTAGTTCTGCAGCCCGTGACCTCCGATAACAGATCTATGGTGCCTTCGCCTGGTCGAATGCTCTCACTTCAGGAGAAATGCAAGGGAATTCTTCCCAGGATTCTCGTGATACCTCAATGTCACAAGTTTATGGGCCAATTATAGCCTATTCTGACGTCTGATGCGGTTTTCGCATAGTCATCTTCCAAAACACTGGAAGCTCAAGGCCATAGATGGTTAGAGATTCTTCTTCGATCTTAAAATCCTCGAAGTGCGTGCTCTTTAAAATATCCTCAACCTTTTCAATCTGCAAGGCAGCCTTACTCGAAGCCCACGGGCCAACCATGAAAGGTGCTTGGAGATGAACTGGAAGGTTTGACAATGCGTCTTCCCAAACCTCTTCATCGACATCTGCCCGGTAGTCGTAAATTCTAAACTCACCAGTCGGCTTAAGTATGTGGTACACCTCCTCGAATATATGCTGAGGGTTCGACCAGTGGTGTAGAGAGTTTACACTGATTGCGAGGTCAAAATATCTTCCTGGAAATGGGAGGTTATTCGGATCGCCTTGATGGAAGTCTATGCGGGAGGCGACGTGCCGTGCTCTGGCATTCGCGGATGCTATGTGAAGCATATCCCTGGATTGATCGATGCCGATAACATGAGCATGAGAGTTCCGTTTTGCAATTTCTATCGGCAGTAAACCTACGTTTGTGTTGAGGTCGAGGATTTGGGGATGTGTAGTTCCCGACTCGATATCATCTGCAATTTGCGCATACATAGTGTTGAGTTGGCGCGATGCCAAAAAGGAATAAAGATTTACTCCCGGAAAAGGTACACCCTCAATGGAGTGAGCGAATTCCGCGAGCCTTGATGTCAGTTTCAATTTCTTTGCCAAGGCACAGGCTGCAACACCACAGGCGCCAACCAAAAGCCCTACACCAATGTGTTTATGAATCTTAGTCACATAGAACTCCTAACACGGCATCGCTGCCTTGTGTTGCCCCATCAAATGGGACTGTCGTGAATCATGCCATCGACAGCCGTTATAAAGTAGTATTCCCCAAAGGATGCCGAATTCCCTTTTTGAAAATTGCGGGAAATCCTGGTAGATTTCCAGTGGTTATGAGTACCCCAATATGGAACAAATATGGTAACGGGACAGTAATATCCATTCCCCCGCGTGGATTTGCTTAACAATACTATCAATCGCTCAGGGCGAAATACGACCGGTAGAGAGAAATGCGCGTATTTCGAAGTGGTTAGGTGCGTCTGTTGTGCAAGAAAGGTGGGGGCAAAAATGTCAAGCAATTCTGAGCCGGCATCGAGCTGCTGGGAAGTTGAGCGTCATTCGTGTGGCACAATGACTCGTCCTTGCTGCGTAGTAATCCTGCGCAGTAAGAAAGAGGTAGGGAAATCGATTGTGGCAGCTACGTCATCCGATTTCGAGAGCATGAATCAGCATGCAAATAGACTATCTGAAGATCTGTTTGCATTATCGAATGATGAATTTACGGAGAAATATGGAATTGTAAATGCATCATAGATAAGTAACGGAATAGAGTGCGAAGTATAATCGAACGCCTCCACGTTGAGTGGGGGCGTTCTCATGTGGGTACTAATGCAGGAAAGGGTTGCAGGTTTGTAGAATTTACCATTAGTACCTAGTTCCATCCAGTGTTTTCCAAAGGTGTAAATTTTGCCGAAGAATCTGCCGATAATCATACTGGTAATTGTACTTGCCATTTTCGCAATGATGGTCGGAGTTTATGTATCCTCTCAGACGTCACCGCCTACTAAGAATGAGTTGTCGGTTCATTTCCTGAATGTTGGGGATGGGGATTGCATTCTTATACTGACTCCGGATCAGCGCACAATCCTAGTGGATGCCGGTGATGAGAGTACTGCCAAGTATGTCATTAGATACCTTCATCGGTTGGATATTGAGCGAATAGACTGTGTAATCATTACTCATCCGGGTTCAGATGATATAGGTGGTCTGCCCGAGATAATCCGACAATTTGGGGTTTCTCGAGTAGTAGACGCCGGATCCAGACACGGCACGAAGAAATATCTTGATCTGCTCTCGAACATCAAGGAGCGGCGTATCGATTACCTGCAGATTCAGGAGGGACAGACCCTGCCGATCAGCAAGGATGTATCGGCGGAGATAGTATGGCCTACGCAGAGTTACAATGGTAACCTTCCTTCGGATGATAATGAGTCGTTGGCCCTTCGGCTGGTATATGGAGAAAACAGTTTCCTTCTGATGGGGGATGTGGATCCTCTCGCTATAGGAATGCTGCTCTCTGCACGGCAAGATTTGCAGAGCAGTGTACTTGGTGTTCCTCTGCACGGTGATATGGATAGTACTCCGAATGAATTGCTGCAGGTTGTCCAGCCGGATTATTGTGTGATCTCCGTTGGTGCTGATGACATTTTTGGCGCGCCGGCAAAGAGTACGTTGAATCGATTGGAAGCAACTGGATCGAGAGTTCTGCGGACCGACCGCAATGGTACTATAGTGTTCTCAAGTGACGGACGTCATGTAAGAGTGAACACGGAGCATTAGTATGAACACACTATACAAAAGACCCTTAGGGGATATATTGGTAAAGAACGGCGTTATATCTCAGGCTCAGTTGGAGGATGCGCTCGGAGAACATCAGAAGAGCCGCACCAGGGTCGGCGAGGCGCTTATTGCGCTTGGTTTTGCCACTGAGGAGCAGATCACTGAAGCCAGGGCGATTCAGCTCGATGTACCGTATGTCAACCTTTCAGAGATAGATCTGCTGCCGGAGACAACACAACTGATTTCCAGAACTGTGGCACGTGAGTTCAAGGTCGTCCCTGTGAGGATGCAGGATGGCAAATTGCTACTCGCCATGGCTGATCCGATGGACATAGAGGCGATTGACCTTGTGCAGTTCGAGACTAAGACACGTGTAGAAGTCGCACTGGCTACGGAATGGCGGATACTCGATGGCATCAATCGCTGCTATGGGAGTGATTCTACCGATGATTTTGCTCAATTCATGGAGCAGGCAGTGTCGAACATCGATGCAGAGGTGACTGCTCTCAATGACGAGATCGATGAGGATATCGACGAAGTAAGGAGACAAAGCGATACAGCCCCCATCATTCGTATGGTCAACTTGCTCCTGACACAGGCCGTTCGTAAGAGAGCCAGTGACATCCACATTGAACCGAGGCGCGACAGAGTAGATGTCAGATACAGGGTTGACGGTGAGCTTGAAGTTCAAAAGAGCATACCGAAGTCCTTACAGGCAGGGGTTGCATCGAGAATCAAGATTATGTCCGAGCTCGATATCTCTGAACGTCGTCTTCCTCAGGACGGCAGGATTTCATCAAGTATTGATGGGAAGAGAGTAGATTTTCGTGTTTCCACTACCCCTAGTCTTTACGGTGAACGCATTGTTCTGCGTATTCTGCATCGTTCGCAGAGTCTCATACCGCTGGACAAACTCGGGTTTTCTCATACAGATATGGCAAGATTCGAGACAGCCGTCACCCAGCCTTATGGAATTGTACTGGTAACCGGCCCTACAGGGAGTGGTAAGACTACGACTCTTTACGCCACGCTCAATATGCTCAAGTCGGATACAGTGAATATTATGACTGTTGAAGATCCTATCGAGTATGAATTGGATGGCGTCAACCAGACAAATATCCAGTCGAAGATTGGCCTAACGTTTGCACTGCAGTTGCGGGCCATTTTAAGGCAAGATCCGGACGTTGTTTTGGTAGGAGAAGTGCGCGATAGCGAGACAGCCGATGTTGCATTTAGAGCAGCGTTGACCGGACATTTGGTATTGAGTACGCTTCACGCAAACAGTGCCCCGCATGCTATTACCCGTTTGATAGATATGGGTGTAGAACCATTTCTGGTTTCATCCGCAATAAATGCGGTGACTGCGCAAAGACTTGTGAAAAAACTTTGCGAGCATTGTAAGGAGCCGTACGAAGCGGATGTCGAGACGAAGCGACTTCTGGGAGTTCCTGATGGGGAGAAGTGTGTCATTTTTAAGGCAGTCGGTTGTTCAAAATGCGGAGAGCGCGGATATAGCGGTCGAATGACCATTGCTGAGGTTATGCTGATGACAGAGAAGGTTCGCAGGCTGACTTTGGAAAAGGCTACTGCAACAGCCATTCTCGCCGTCGCATTGGAATCCGGAATGAGAACAATGCTGCAGGACGCGGCTGACAAGATAATGTCAGGACTGACGACGATCGAAGAACTGCGGCGAAAAGTACTGATAGAGAGTAGTCCATTAGATATTCCAGATCAGGTAGTCTGACTTGGGTACATAGAAATTTGAGCAATAGTGAAAGGTGCGTGTAGTATACCCGCACCTTTTCCATGTATGAGGCGTAGGAATGGGAATTGTTTTACTTGGGAAGAGCAGGGACGAACTACAGGGCGTGGCGGAGAGTCTAGGCCAACCTCGGTTCCGCGGCGACCAAATTGCGCAATGGGTGTATCGGCGTAACGCTCGAACTATCATGGATATGTCGAATCTTCCCGTTTCGCTCCGAACAGCCCTGGATGAGACAGCGGAAATCGGAAGATCCTCGGTTGCTTCAAAGGTAGATTCAGAGGATGGAACGATTAAGCTCCTCCTGGAACTGCGTGACGGGCAGCGAATAGAATGCGTCCTTCTGCCTTACGAGGACAGGGTGTCTGTATGCATTTCGACGCAAGTCGGTTGTCCCGCAAGCTGTGCCTTCTGCGCAACCGGACTGGGAGGCTTCTGTAGGAACCTCGATGCAGGTGAGATTCTGGATCAAGTACTCACGCTCCAGCAGTTCATCGAAAGGCGGATAAGTCATGTGGTGTACATGGGTATGGGTGAGCCACTGTTGAATTATGCCAATGTCCTTCGTAGTATCGAACTCCTTACAGGCGAAGTCGGTATTTCATCTCGCCACATCACAGTTTCTACGGTTGGCATTATCCCGCAAATTTTGGAACTGGCAAAACTGAAATTGCCGATTACACTGGCGATTTCGTTGCATGCGGTTGATGACGAGCAGCGTAAGAGGCTTATCCCTATCTCGGCGAGATATCGTATAAGCGATCTAGTGAGCGCTTGTCGTGAGTACGTGAATACTACTCGGCGAAAGGTAACGATAGAATATATGCTCCTCTCCGGCGTGAATGACAGGGAAAGCGATGCATTGAGACTTGCATCTCTGTTGAAGGGCATGATGGTCAATGTGAATTTGATCCCATATAATGGGGTGGAAGGCTTGGACTTTCGCCGTCCGTCAAATGTGCGTATCAAAGCGTTCAGATCAGTTTTGGAACGGGGTGGGATCTCGGTGACACAGCGGCTTGAGCGTGGGCATTCGATAGACGCGGCATGCGGACAGTTGAGGAAGCGAATAGGAAAGAATAGCAAAACGGCGTGATCCGCAATGAGATCACGCCGTTTTGTAATGGCTATCTGTTGAAAATCACTATTCTGCGGTAAAAGGCAGAAGTGCTATCTCTCTTGCGCGCTTGATTGCGCGAGTCAGAATTCTCTGGTGAGAAGCACAAGTGCCGGTAGTTCTTCGAGGGAGAATCTTGCCCCTGTCGGAAACGTACTTTCGCAACTTCATGACATTCTTGTAATCTACAGAATCGATCTTATCGACACAAAATCCGCAAATCTTCCTACGAACTCTTTTAAATTTACCGGGTTTGCGCGGTCGCATTTAGAAAAACCTCCTCGAACGACAAGAAAATTACCTTGTACGGCAATTTTCATCATTATTCATCAGCGAATGGATCATCGTAATCTTCGGCGACTACTGCGCGATCATCGACTGCACCTGTATCGGACGTATGTCCGGCGGCGGTATCATTGTGATCCTTTGGTCTGTCCAGTGACTTGAGATTTTCAGCGACTACCTCAGCAGTCTTGCGTCTGGTGCCGTCCTGTGCTACCCACGATCGAATCTGAAGTCTGCCGTCGACTGCAATCATCCTACCCTTAGTCAGGTAATTTGCTGCAAATTCGGCGGACTGCTTCCATGCGATTATCGGAATGAAGTCTGCCTCGCGCTCTCCCTGCGGGTTCGGTCTGCGATCAACAGCGAGCACGAACGATGTGACAGCAAGTCCACTTGGGGTATACTTCAATTCGGGATCTGTAGCCAGTCTTCCAATCAAAACCACTCGATTCAACATTACACATTCCTCCTCATCAACGAGCCGCTACATAGTCTTCTATATAATCCATCGCCTTTGTCAATACGGCTCTAACTTCAACTTTCATCTAAGCGGACAATGATGTGACGCAGTACGTCATCGCTGATCTTTTGAAGTCGATCCAA
>Ga0272448_1007487_pt1 | contig 11542 bp, 8 predicted proteins | sample YNPCB0191_FD_202220 | JGI IMG/M metagenome (GOLD analysis project Ga0272448, IMG submission 202220) | Hot spring sediment microbial communities from Yellowstone National Park, WY, United States - YNP-CB-019-1 | ecosystem: Environmental > Aquatic > Thermal springs > Hot (42-90C) > Sediment... | reverse complement strand
GTTAAAACAATCTTACAACCCTTGGTTACCTCTACTTTAATCCTTTCCTTTAATCTCCTGCTATACGCATCCTCGTGGTTAGCATCACCGACTATGACCAGCTTCCAATCTTGGCACAAACCACTATCATGAAACCGGCAAAATGCCTCAACCAAAATATCCAAACCCTTCTCAGGGACAAACCTTGCTACTGCCAAAAAATATTTTCTCTTCTCTAAACCAAACTTAGCTAAAGATGATACACCTGTCCCCTCCTTAATCTCTGGTATTACTACGCCATTGGGAATCACAACCGCCTTCCTGCTAAATTTATTTTTTATATCCTCGGCAATAGCCGCAGAAATCGCAATCATCTCATTGGCAAAGCGCGCGCTTAATACCTCTCCTATTCGTAACACCACCCTAGCAAACCCGTTCCATTTTTGGCGTTGATAATCTGGTCCGTGATGGGTCACAACCACCCTCATCCCTAATATCCGCACCAGCGGAACATATAGCCCAGGACCAATGGCGTGGATATGAACAATATCTGGCTTAAACCACAGGCAGGCAAAAACCCCAAAAAGCGTATGCGCAATTGACTCGAAAAACTTACTTTTGGGACAAGGCAAAGGAATAATTTTAACACCTAAATACTCAAAGGCGTTATTTTTTAAATACGGCTTGCGGCCAAAAACTATCACCTCGCAGCCAAGCTTAACTAAAGCAGGATAAAGATTCTGGCAATGCGCCTCCACCCCGCCTTGCACATCCGGAAAACCGCGTGTTCCTAAAACCGCTATTCTCATCTTCACCGCGCCTTTACCCACCCAGAGTTTTTCCCACAAAACCCTACCAACTACGACCTACAAGCTACAAACTACGGATTAACAACGCCTCTTCACTCAATATCCAACGTACTCCATTCTTCGATGAACAATAAATAACCCCCCTACCCTCAAGACCGTTTCTACTTTACCCCAACAGCACCAAGTATTTACGCTAGAACTGTCCCCAACGGGAAATGCAGACTAAAAGAAATGGGGACACTTCTATCAGAACTTATTATTTCCCAAATACTTATCTAGAAACGGTCTAAATATCTTTATGGGCGGCAAAGGGTTACGCTAGAACTGTCCCCCCCACCAAAAGACTAAGGATACTTCTGTCAGAATTTGTTGTTTCACAAATAGTTATTTAGAAACGGTCTTGGTTGCTTATTGGTTGTTTAGCTACGAGCTACGAACTAATAACAAGTTTTCGCTCAACGTTCAACGTACTTCGTTAGCCGTAGAAACAATACGCAAGAAACAAGTAAACAAATTTAATCTTAAAAAGCAAAAAAACTTATGTTATCCTATTGAAGATTAAGATTATTTGCTTGCCAGACAAGGATGAAATGTGACTCAAATGAATTTTTATCCTTACAACTAAACCTAACCTGCGTTACTGTCTTTCCAAAAAAGGGATTAGCGAAATCTTCGCCTTGAAGGCCGGACCTCTTTTCTAATACCCCGAAAAGATCAGTAACATAAGGATGTATCCAAACGCCAGAGCAGACATTATCAACAACTAAACGATGTTTTGCTATACCTCCATTTTTGAATCTATATTCAATAAACACTTCTCTCTCTTTCCATAATATCCTGTTAATCTTTCCATACAGGGTACGTTTGAATTCTATCTTAGCCCTTATCAAGCTATTTTTCAAAAGAGGAACGTCAATCCACTCCCCCCATTTATATTTTTTTTCATATAATTTAAGATTTTCCCGAAAGGTAGGAACATGTTTTTTTCGCAAAAGACCCAATTTGGCATTAGATAAAATTGGCTCGTAGTCATTTATTATTTTAAAAATTGTCTTTGGTTCATCATTAAATAAATAACGCTCATCAATGCTGTGGTATGCAGGAATAGATGCTGGCCTCTTTTCCCATACGATATATTCCGGGGAATTTTTACTATTAAAAAAATTAAAATTTGCCTTATCCAACCAAGGCGTATACGCTAAGTATGATTGAAATACTGGTCTTGGACGCCAATTCAGCTCATTCGCAACGGCATAAGTTGTATCCCAAGGGTAAAAATCTATTGGCTTTAATTTTATCTGTGTTAAAAATTCATTAGGTAATTTTTGTTTTTCTAAGTTTTCTTTTGAAAGATTATACAAGAATTTTTTATATGATGAGTAGCCAAATGTAACAGCATAAAAATTAGCGCTACTTTTCTGAAAGTCAAGATTAAAATTTAGGGCTTTAAAAAGAGGTGGGGTGACTTTTAGCCAAGAGGCAGCAAGCATCAAAAAACAAAATGAAAATGAGAAAATTAATTTTTTGCAAATGTTTAATTTTTGAATAATAACAACAAAAATGTATGATAGTAACGGCTGAAAAAAAAGAGGAGTATGCCATACGTCAGCCCTGGCAAAAGCATATTTGAAAAAGGCAAATAAGGGTAACATAAATATAGAGCTAATTAGATAAAAATTTTTTTCTTTTAAATAAAACGTTAAAACGAAAATCATAATCAAAGTCGCAATCACGTAAAATTTGTCAAAATTATGAGCGCTGTCTAAACTCATAGCACTTTCATTGCCTTTAATAAATTGTATACTTGAAAATAAATACCGCGAAATAATCTTTAAATTTAAAGTCCCGTAGATACAAAACCAAGCGAATAAAAAAAATATAGCTATACCAATAAGCGTACATAAAAAAAATACCCAATTTTTCTCAGAACTAAATTTATAGACCAAATAAGGAACTAAAAACAAGCCTCCCAAAAAACCTATTGCTGGCTTTAATAACAAAAAGAAAGCGATGTAGACCACCGCCACAAAAATAAAAATTTCCCTTCTGCTATTCTCGTAGTTAAGAATTAGGATAGGCAAGAAAATAACTAACAAATTAGAAAAGAAAATATTATTTAGTAAACAACAGGCCATCGTTGTATAACTTGCTATCACAAATGATTTTTTCCCTGGATTAACCGAAATAATTAAATAAACAATGTTGTAAGCCAATATTAAATGTGTAATAATACGAAAGCATATTGCAATGAGCAAATTATGCCCTATTGGCTGAGGAAACGCCAGAAAACCTAAAGGGCCATAGGTAAAAATTACATCTTTTCCCCACTGCAAATTTTTATAAAAAGAATAATTCGAGGCAAACATCCAAGAGGGATCTAAACCTCCCCTAATAGTAGTACCGATTTGTTGAAATGAACTAATAAAAATTAATCCAAGGAGAAACATATTTAATAACTTTTGATTCCGAAAATAAGAAAAAATAATCACTCCAAATACACATCCTAAGTAAAATATTAGATAATTTATTATACCTATGGCTGCGAAGGAAAAATCAAGGCTTAGAAGATTTTTTTCTATCATCTAATAATTTAATATTCAATGAGTTGAAATCTCATCAAAATTAAAAACGATGCGCGCCGCAAGATGAACGATGCACGACGAACGATGTACGAGCTACGACCTACGAACTACGAGCTATATTAACGATACACGACCTACGAGCTACAACCTACAAGCTACGAACTACGAGCTACGAACTCGATTACTTACTTCTCCTATCCAACAAGCTATCCAGTCCCATAAGGCAAAAAATGAGCAGGACAAAAATAACGTAACCCGCAATATCGTGAAATTTCTGGCCAGCTGACTCGCTCACATAATAAGTAACCAGGCAAACTCCAGCAACGCGCGCAAAATTACCCAAAAGCGCCAAAGGAACTACTGAACCTAAAAGAATAGCTTTCTTGGCAAAACTCCCCTTTATTATATAGGTATAGGTTATTCCTAAGGTTATCATTGTAATGAGTGAGCGAAAGCCGCTGCAGGCAGGGCCCATATACACCTCATGTCCACCCAAAGAAAGAATAAGCCCATCGCGGGTTATAGGTATTTTAAAAAGGAGGAGTAGTTTGCTAACTGCAATTGAAATCCCATAACGCAAAGGAATGGTTATACTATCCAAAACCCCCAATGGCGGAGGCATCATCAGCAAAAGAAAAAGTATGGGAAACCTAAGCGCAAAAGCCACCCTGCTTCCGTAAACATAGCCAGTTATGCCGAAAAGTAAAGGAATCAAAGAAAGCGAGGTAATCAAAAGGTAGTCCCGCCTCCAGCCAAAACTAAACATCAATACCCCAAGAATTATCAAAAAAAGATATCCGCTCCACGCTAAAGGCCGAGTAGTAATTAGCGAAGCCTCATTCTGTTTAACTAACTCTTTTAACTTTGCCCTCATTCTCCAGACAAACCAAAGCGACAAAGGAAGGATAAAATAGGCGTGGGTATAATCCACCTGCTCCCAACGCGAGCGATAAAGTTCAATTAATACTGGAGAATAAAACCCCAAAACCAAACCCCAGAGTATCCAATGTAACATATTCACCTCCGCAGCATCATTTTAATTAAACGAACGCACATTATGCGCTTCGCACGACGAACGATGTACGAGAAGTTCAAAGAACCCTTCACTAAACGCACTTCGTAACCTACCCCCTTCTCAACTCCCAAACACATACTCCAACTCCTCATCTGAAAACCTCTCTGCAATATCGGCAATAAACTCTTTTGCCAGCTTAAGCTCCTCCTCAACCCTGCCGCTTATAACTGGTATCTCCAGCCGCACCATAAGCCCAGCCTTTCGTTTACCAGTCAAGGAATACCACAATTCAATCAGCTTCTGCTTGGTCCAGTCAACCACCTTTTTATTTATCACCAGCCAATAAACCACTAAAATCTGCTCTTTATCCTTATTGAATAACACCGTTACTGCCTTAAATCTTCTACCCTTGACCTCAAACTCAAGCTGAGGCAAATCCTTAAAAGCATAACCCGCAGAGCCGTAGCAGACCTTGGGATTATGAAAATTGCCAGCATCCAGAATCATAAAAATCACATTCTCCCCATACTTATTCCAGTAAACCCGCGCAAGCATCCGTTGAATAAAATTATAGCGCAGGTCATTAGGATTAAACTGCTGGGAGGCATCGCGGCTCTGCCAACCGCTCACCCTTACAGGCATCTGGACCTTAGACAAAATATCCAGACTCTTATACTTTCTCTTAGGCAAGGCATAACTTACAAAAATCCCTGCCATCACCAGCAAAATCGCAATGACTAACCTTGTTTGTTTCATTTCTTTTCCCCCGCTTGCTCTTTTATTTTTTTAGCTTTATTTTTCGCTCCTCGTACTACCTCCTTCGTCCTTTGTAGAGACGATGTGCAACACCATTAAAACACCCTCAAGACCGTTTCTACTTTACCCCAACAGCACCAAGTATTTACGCTAGAACTGTCCCCAACGGGAAATGCAGACTAAAAGAAATGGGGACACTTCTATCAGAACTTATTATTTCCCAAATAGTTATCTAGAAACGGTCTAAATATCTTCTACCCAAAACCCAAATAATTGGCTTAAGTGGATGGTGCCACATTGCTGGCGCAGCTGAACCAATCATCCAGCAATTCTTCTTACACTGCCTAACTGCCTTGCGCACATAAGCTGCCTGCTTGGAATTCCAAATCTCATCCCAGCTCTGAGTCTTCAAATTGCCCATAGGCATCTTCTCATCCATCCCATTGCAGGCCAAGACATCGCCATAAGGGTCCACAAAAAAACCATTCTTGCCCATCTCACAGGGCAAAAACCGCGCATTTCCCTTAATATAATTAATCAACCCATAATTAAAATAAGCCCTGAACCATTCCTTAACCCGCCTGGATTTCAAAAGCTCAGCTATCAACTCCCGAATTGCGCCAATTACCTCCTCTCTCTTCTCAATCTTATTATCCCACTTATGAAAATAATGGGAATTATGCAGGGTAGCAGTGGCAAACTCATAACCCAAATCCCGCGCCATTTTATATAGCTTAACCAAATCCTGATAATTATGGTCCTGAATAGTCATGGCAAAACCAATATCCTTTAAGCCCATCTCCTGTAACTTCTTTAAGGTCTCCTGTGTACGCTCATAACCACCCGGCATACCACGGATAAGGTCATTTGCCTCTTTGAGTCCCTCGATACTGATACGGATTCCAAGGTCAGGATACTTCTGGCATAGCGCAATAATCCTTTCGGTAAAATAGCCATTGGTGCTTATGACAATACGCTTTGCCTTGGTGCGTAGCTCCTTAATAATCTCCGGCAAATCCTGCCTGACAAATGGCTCACCACCAGTAACATTGCAGAAAAACATCTTTGGCAGCTTACGGATAACCTCAACGCCAATCTCATCCTGCGGCTTAGAAGGCGCCTGCCATACATTGCACATATTGCAACGGGCATTGCATCTATAGGTTACTATTATTGAACCGTGTAGTTTCATATTTTAGTTCTTAGTTGGTAGTTGTTAGCTCGTAGCCTCCCCTCTGCCACCTACAACCTACGAACTACAAGCTACAAGCTACGAGCTACAACCTACGAGCTAAATTAGTTCGTAGTTGGTAGTTCGTAGTTTTCTTCCTACAACCTACAAGCTACGAGCTACAACCTACGAGCTATGAGCTAAAACTACCTCTATTGCCGTCAGCGAATGCTCATCAAATGTATATTCAAATCGGCAAACATCATCCTCGGGCTTACAGGCAGGGATATTAAAACTCTTCTCAACCACCTTGACATTATCGTGTTTCTTCTCATTCGTCGCATCAATACTTGGCCCATTAAGCACCCAAGACTTACCTTGATTAGCAGGCAAAAATCCTTTAAGCTCTACAGTTGCGGTTATGGGGCTATCCATATTCTTATTAATTACCATAAGATAAACCTTCTTACCGTCCTTGCTTTTACTGGCATTAACCGAAAGATAAGGAATTTTTGTATCAACGCTGGGCACAAACTTCTCCAAGCGCACATCCTTAAAATAGGCCTTGCCAGAAAGGGGCCCTTTTTCTCCCACTCTTCGGGCAATCACATTAACGGCCTTAGCATCAGGCAGGGTTTGATAAATCACCTCAACGAAAGTCCAATCCGTAGAACCGCTAATCTTCTCTGTGGAAGCAGCGGACTTAGTCGCATTCCAACCGCGGCTATCCTGCACCTCAAGGCAAACCCCTAGCTCAGCCACTAAGTTTTCCGTCTTAATCCAACCTGAAAGCTTGTAATACGCATCCGGCTCAACCTGAGCTTGTTTAATAGAGTGATAATAATTATAAGTTTTTGGCTTACCCTCCTCTTCAGCTGCAAACTCAAGCTCCAACACCCCAGATTTTTCCTGCGCAATAACACCAGAGGCAGGACGAATAACCCAGGCACCAGGCAATAAATTCCCTCTAATCAGCGTGCCCGTTTTTAGCTTAGCTATCAAGGCTTTAATTGGCTGGTATTGGCTTGCATCATAGCCATCAGACCGCACCTTTGCCTCAAGGAGAATATCGCCAAAATGCTTATGATACAGCTCAAAGACAAAGTAATTCGGCCGCTTGTAATAAGGGTTGTAAAGGGAGCGCCAACTGCCATCAAACCCATTTGCCACCATACCCCAATACTCATTGCAGAAATTCCAGTAATTTGCGAATAAAATATTATTTTCGGGCTGGGTAAAAAGACGCAGTAACTCCGCATTAAGCAAAGCAGTTCCCAGACAATGCCGATAAGGCACAGGTTTATCCTGAACAAATCCTCCATTGTATTCAGTTATGGCTAAAGGTATATCCTTGCCTGCCTTTTCTTTTAATAAAACCAATGCCTCGGCCAAGGTGTATTTATCCCGCAAAATTGGCTTGGCTAACGTAAGGGCATAAATAGTTTTGGGCTCCATCGTTTCTAAATCTTTCCTTCTCCCTGCCGAAGGGTAAGTATGGATTATACCAAAATCAACATTTTTACCAACTATCTCTAAAACTTTTTTATTCCATTCTGGCTTATACAAAATAACTCCCACCAAAACCTTAGGGTCTTTGGCTTTTAAGGCGCGGTAGTATTTAAGGTATTTTTGGGCATATTCTTCAGCTGAAAGCTCTTTTATATCTTTATGATTTCCGTGCCACTCCTCATTGCCCACCTCAAAATAGCGCACATTATAGGGCTCTTTTCGGCCATTCATTGCCCTTTGGCGAGCCCAATTATTTTTGCCATCATCAGGAAGATTCAAATATTCCACTAAATCCGCAGCGTCATTTTCATCTCCAGCATAGAAACTCAAGGTGAAAATTGGCTCAGCGCCAATCTCCTGAGCAACTTTTAAAAATTCATCAATACCAAATAAAAAATGCCTCCTTTTTTTACCAATTGCCTCTTTCCAATTATAATGGTGCGCGCCGCAACCACCGGGAAACCTGACCACAGTTATGCCTACATCTTTAGCTAACTTTATCACCTCAGGCTGGGGCTTATTTTTGAAACTATCCCAGATGCCTGCGCCAAAGTCAGAATATCCGTAATATTCCTTAACCCAGCCATTCTCATAAGTTTTAGGGTCATAGGCAATGAGATTATTTCCAAAAACCAAAGGATTTATCTCGCCTAATTCTTGAGAGCAGTCAATGCTAATTTTTGCCTCTTGAGAGTAAACTACATTAGGAAGAATGCCAAAAAATAAAAAAATAAAAAATAAAAAGAAACTATTATTCCTTTTTTTCATTTATGCCTCGTTACCGCTTCTTCATAAAGCGAAATTAGCTTAGAGTAATGCCTATTAGGATTCAGCTTATCTTCCACAAACCTTCGGCAATTTTTGCCCATCTCTTTGATTCGCTCTGTATCCTCAAGCAAAGTTTTTATTTTAAGCGCCAAATCCTCAACATTTCCCGGCTCAAAGGTAAAGCCAGTTTCATTATCCTTAACTAACTCTGGTATTCCGCCAATTCGGCTGGCAACTGCGGGTTTACCTAAGGCAAAACCCTCAATAATTGAGCGGGGGTTATTTTCATAGCACTGGGAAGGTAAAACTACAAACATTGCCTTTGCTACCTCAACTTTAAGCCCATCAGGCGCCTTGTAACCTAAAAAATCAACATTGCTTAAGCCCAAATCCTTGGTTTCTTTTTGTAACTTTTCTTTTAAGGGACCTTCGCCAATGAGCTTTAAACGTATCTTAGGCAACCTTTGCATTGCCTTAAGTAAAGTAAATAAGCCCTTTTCCTGAGAAAGACGGCCAATATAACAAATAGAATTTTCTTGGAAATCATAATGCGGCTCAAATTCATCCACCTGAACAAAATTAGGCAGATACTCAATCCTTGCCTTAAAACCCATCTCTAAAACCTTATCCCGCAAAAATTGACTCGGTGAAATAAAGACATTAACCATATCATAAATATGCAAAAATTTATGGTGTAGATACATCTCCACTGTATTAAGCAAGCTCTTAATTCGTGAGCCCTTAACACAACCCTGCAAAAAACAATTGAAATACTTTCCATCTTTGCACAACTCGCAAACCCTTCCTTTAGAAAGTAAAGAATAAGATGCGCAGACAAGCTTATAATCACGCAAGGTCATCACAATAGGAATACCATATTTTTTTAAAGAATGTATTAACGAGGCCGAGAGCTGATGGTAAATATTATTTAAGTGGGCAATATCCGGCTTCTCTTTTTTAATGAGCTCCTCAATATTACGCCGCGCCTCAAAAGAGTAAAGCATCCTGCCTGCGCTACGAATTGAAGACACAAGGGTTGTATTTTCATAATCAACATTGGAAACAAAAAACCGCGCATACTCACAAGGTAAATTACGCGGATGTTGCATAGAAAAAAAACTCACCCTATGGCCGTTTTTTTTAAGCAATTCTGCGGTCTGTAAAAACGATTGCTCAGCCCCGCCCTTGGGATAAAGGAATTTATTGATGAGAAGGATATTCATTTAAACATTACTTCTTTTAACACTTCCTCGTATTGCATGCCTATTCTGTTTATGTCATATTGTTTTACTGTTTGTAAGGCATTACTTCTGAGTCTACTTGCTACTTCAGGATTTGATAAGACAAAGGTAATGGCCTCCGCCAGTCCTTCATAATCTCTTGGTTTAACCAATAACCCATTTTCCAAATGAGTGATAATTTCACCTGGCCCATATGGGCAGTCAGTAGATACAACTGGTACACCACAAGCCATTGCTTCAATGATAACATTACCAAACCCCTCAAAATCCGAGGAAAGCACAAAAATATCTGAACGCCTTAACCAAGTAAAAGGATTGTTCTGAAAACCAACAAAATAAACCCTGCTTTCTATCCCAAGCTCTTCTGCTTTTTTCTCTAACCGCTCTCTAAGGGAACCTTTACCCAATATTATTAAGAAAGCATCGGCCTTTTCTAAAACATTTTTAAATGCCATAAGCAGTAATTCTTGATTTTTTTGTTTCTCTAATCTTCCTATATTAATTATTATCCTACCTTCTTGAATTTTGTTAAAACAAGGGTGCTCAATATTTTCTTCTTTAAGTAGAATTACTTTAGCTAAATCTACCGGATTATAAATAACACATATTCTATCTGCTGATACCTTCCAATCAGTAACGAGAGAATCTTTTAGCCCTTTTGAAATAACAATAATTTTTTTAGCCATCCGATAAAGAAAAGGGTATATAAACTTTTTTATTTTTGAATCTTCTTCTAATTTATGATAATTACGTTGGCTAATAATAATTTTCTCTAAATAGCCGCTTAAGAAAGCTGATATTATACTTACAGCATTGGTGTATGTTAAAAAGCTCAATATGGCATCTGGCTTGATTCTTTTAAATGTATTCCTTAGCCGCCAGATAAGCGCAAAAACATCAAACTTTGTTTTTTTGTGTAGCGAAATTATATTTATATGTTCTGGAACTTGCGCCAGATACTCTCCCTCTTTTTTAAACAAAACAAGAAAAATATCATACTTCTCCTTATCAAAAGAGCTCAAAAGAAGCAAGGCAACCTTCTCCGCACCGCCTCCCGCCATACTGGGCAAAACAAGCATAAGTTTTGTTTTCATATATGATTAAGTATTCTCTGAATTACTTATTACTCTAGTGCAAGATAAAAGTCTAATAAAAGCCACATTTAAAGACAAAAATAGCCACAAAAAGAAGTGGAACAAACGATGGGAGTCAAAGTTAAAAGTAGCCATATTCAGTAAGAATATAATTGAGCTACAGAAAACGCCTACTAAATACAAGTAGTATGTATGCTTTTTTCTGCGCCAAAGAGTAAAAAAGCTCCTAACAAGCGTTGAAATTATAATTAACAGAATGATACCCAAACCAATATAACCCAAGTCAACCAAGAGGCCTAAGTAACTGTTTTCAAAGCTAGTCATTCTTAATTCTGGCTCTGCCGCAAAACGGTCTTTATAGCGGGCCGCATTGAAAGGTCCACCCCCAAAAAAGGGGTAATTTTTTACAATCTGAAAAGCAATTGGGATAGACTTAAGGCGTATATTCCAAGAACTAAACGTTTTGTATTCTGGCTGTAATATTCTTTGTTGTAATTTTCCCCTCAAAGGAGAAATCAAACCGACTAGCAACACTAATACTGAGAAAATCATTGCTAATTTCACCTTAAATTTTAGCCGTATTAAGCATAACAATACGATAATTCCGAAAAGCAATGC
>Ga0272448_1007486_pt1 | contig 11542 bp, 10 predicted proteins | sample YNPCB0191_FD_202220 | JGI IMG/M metagenome (GOLD analysis project Ga0272448, IMG submission 202220) | Hot spring sediment microbial communities from Yellowstone National Park, WY, United States - YNP-CB-019-1 | ecosystem: Environmental > Aquatic > Thermal springs > Hot (42-90C) > Sediment... | reverse complement strand
GTCGTGGACGGCCCGATGTTTCGGAAGGCTGTCCCTGTCCGAGTCGGCGACATTGTGAAGTGGAATGGGTTTGCGTACGCTGACATCATTCCAATACACTGAAGCGAGCGACCAAGACGACGGGGGCGAGCGCTGCGGACAACCCCCGCGTGCAGGGTGCTCGAGGCCTCTCGGGCCTGTGGACCTATTCCCTGTGCCGTCTTAGTTCAAGGGTCTCGAAAATAGGTCTGTCCCTATTTTTCGCTGTCCACGCAGCAATCGCGCTGCCCTTCGCCTATTCTTCCCGGCAGAGCACGAACCAGTTGTTCATGACCCTCCCGTCTCTTGTCGCCCTGCCTATCGAGACGTGCGTACTGACACCCCTCATGTAGTCCTTAGTCCTGTAGTAGATGAACCTGCTCAGCCGGGCCGAGTTCGGCAGTATCCTCGGCCATCCCCCCGGCCTGGAGGCAGTGGAGGGAGGGATCTCACAATAATCGATGACGACCTCGCCCTCGGGTGCCGCGCGGACGACGAAATAGCCCGGCCCTGTAAGCCGCCTGAGCGGCTGCTCGTTGTATCCCCACAACAAACCGGCCGCGTTCCGTTCCCCTGGTGCGGGCCGGCAGAAACGTTTCTCGAAGATCGTGAACGCGGGCAGCGAGTTCTTGCCGTAGTGGATGACCTGCCGGAGCGGCGGGACGTTCGCCGGCACAAAGTCCTCGAGGCTCAGCGGTCTGAACCCCCTTGCCTGATCGAACAGCAGGGCCTGCTCCTTGGGGCCGAGGCTCCGTACCTCCCTGATCCGCGTCCTGTTGTCCAGGCTGTCGAGATATTCAGAGAGGCCGTGGAGATCCACACTGGTAGCGGAAAAGAAGCGCTTCAAAGATATACCCCCCTTCCGGTACGGCTCAATAGCCGTGGTGTTCGAGATATCTCTCTATGTAGCGGCGCACTTGACCCGCCGGCCGGATCACGCCGAAGTGACCCTCGCACAATATGTCCGCGTTGTACCCGAGAAGGAGCCTCATCGAGTCTGCCCACTGCGAGAGACTGGACCCGAAGATGGGCGAAAACGGGCCGTGGATGTCCTGGCCGAAAAGAACCAGTCCCTCGGGAGTATCGAAGAGGACTGAAATCGAACCAGGGGTATGGCCCGGCGTGTGAACGCAGACCAGACGGCCGTTGGGAAACTCCAGTGTGCAGGTGTCGGTCAGGCGCACATCGACCGGCGTCGCCGGCGCGTCGAGGCCGTACCAACCGGCCGCCGTACGCTCCGGGTCGCCCTGTTCGACGGCATCAGCGTCCCGGGCATGGGCGACGATGCGGGCGCCGCAGTCCTGCTTGAACCGCAAGGCGCTGCCCATGTGATCTATATGGCAATGAGTGAGGATGATCGTGTGAGGGTCAGACCAAGGGAGTCCGGTCTCTGCGATCGCGCGCCGGATCGTGTGGTAGCTCGGCCCTGCCCCTGTATCGATCAGGACCGGCACACCAACGTCGGCAAGATACACGCAGCAGTCCCTCGGGTCGGTCATCTCGGGGCCGGCCACCTGAAAGACCTTTGGCGTGATCGCCTCGAACGCCATCCGGCGTCTCCTCCCCTTTTCCGATGGGCGACTGCTTTTATATGCCCGGCAGCCCCCAAGAATCAATACGTCCGGCCGTGGCGGGGTTGACGCGTGCCGGGGAAAGTGGAACAAAGGATGCCCTGGAGGGAATTGCGCAATGAAGCTCTTCTTCGAACCGCGAACAGTGGCGCTCGTGGGGGCCTCGGGCAATCCTGCGAGGCCCGGCTATCACCTGTTCCAGAACCTGAAAATCTCTTTCGGCGACTCCTTCTATCCGGTCAATCCCCGTGCCGGCCGGATCGACGGCGTCCTCTGCCACCGGAGTGTCCTCGATATCCCGGCAGAGATCGACCTGGCCGTGATCTTTGTCCCGGCCCGAGAGGTGCCCCGCGTCTTGGAGGAATGCGCCCGAAAAGGCATCCGGCGGGCGATCATCGAGTCTGCGGGATTTGCCGAGGCCGGCCCTGCTGGCGCGGTCCTCCAGGAGAGATGCCTCGCCGTTGCCCGGCAGGCCGGCATGCGGCTCTGGGGTCCGAACTGCATGGGCGCCATAGATGTTCCGAAGGGCAAGGTGCTCTCGTTCATGAATCCCTTGCTCTGGCAGGGAAGACTCGTACCTGGCAGCGTCTCCTTGGCCGTGCAGAGCGGCATGCTTTCGGCCGGTTTTCTCACGCACATGCTCACACGAACGCCCTTCGGCCTCGCCAAGGTCTGTTCCATCGGGAACAAGATAGACATCGACGAAGTTGACCTGCTCGAGTTTTTTCTCGACGACCAGGACACCGGGGTGATTGCGTTCTATGTGGAATCCCTGCCCCGAGGCCGCCGGTTTTTCGAGTGTGCCCGCTCGAGTGGGAAGCCCATCGTCATGCTCAAGGCCGGCCGGTCGGACATCGGCGCGCGTGCCGCCCGCTCTCACACCGCAGCCCTCGCCCAGGACGACCGCGTGCTCGACGGGGCCCTTCGTCAGGCAGGTGTGATACGGGTAAGCGCCATGTCGGAGCTCTTCGATGTCGCCCGCAGTCTCGCCCTCTCCCCTCTTGGCCGGCGCAGGCCGAGGCCGCGCGTGGCGGTCCTGACCTTTTCAGGTGGAGGTGGTGTGGTAAGCTCCGACGACATTGCCGGGCTGCACATGGAGCTTGCCGCCTTCGAGGCGAGGACCATCTCCATCCTGCGGGCGATCTTCCCGGACTGGATGGAGCCTGCCAACCCTGTGGATCTCTACCCTGCCTTTGAGAAAAACGGCCCTACCGAGACGTTCCGCACCACCCTCGAAGCTGTCGCGGGCGACCCAGGGGTGGATGCGGTATACGCGCACCTTTATATCCCCCCGCTCGAGACGCCCCTGTTCGATTACGATCATATGGCTGCAGTGGTGAGGAAGCGCGGCAAGCCCCTGGTGGTCTGGCTGCTGGGGGACGCAGCAAGGATGCCCTGCGTGAGGCAGGATCTGGAGAGCAGGGGCATCCCCGTGACCGATGAGATGGCCAGAGGTGTGCGCATTTTGGCGGCCCTGGCGATGGGCAGGTGAGGGGCCAGGTGCCCACCCGGGGGTGCCACCCACCCCTCACCACCGAGGCGCCTCGCCGAGGCCGGGGCCCCGTCGGTTCTGGCCGCGTGGCGTAGTCCGACAAGGGCAGCCGCGCCGTCATCCGAGAGGGTTCGATGCGGGATGCGGCCTTGTCGCTTGTCGGTGTAAAGGCATCGGGCATCGGGTCTGGGGACATACTGCGTCGGCCGCGCCCTGCTGGGTACCGGTGTCGAACCCTGCCCGGGGCCTGATCGTGGCAGGAAAAGGGTGCAAAATGAACAGGGCACAGGGCAGGGCTTTGACACCTCCAGGTCCTCTTTTTATACTTCACCCCGTTCCAGGAAGGGCGGTACCCGCAAAGAGCGTCTTCACGCCCTTGCCCTTGTGCCTTCATGGGGGAGACACACATTGAACCTGAGAGACAGCTGCGCCATTGTCGGAGTCGGCCTGACCAGGCTGGCGAAGAGAAATCCGGAGAGGAGTTCGATGGGGTTTGCCCTCGAGGCATGCGCGATGGCCATCGAGGAGGCAGGCCTCACAAAGGACGAGGTTGACGGCTTGCTGGTCGTGCACCCGTCGCAACAGGGCGAGCGCCACGGGTGGGCAGGGAGGACGGCCGACCTGCTGGGCATTTCTTCTTCCTTCACTGCGACCGTGGACTGCGGCGGGGCCACAGCCATTGCGCTGGTCCAGCTGGCCGCAATGGCCATAAAGGCGCACATGTGCACTACGGTGGTCTGCTGCTACGGGTGGCAGAACAATCCGGCCGATGTCCCCATGGGCCTGCCACCCGGATTCGACTTTACCCTCCCCTATGGCGAGATCGCCGCTGCCCCGTTCATGGCCCAGGTCGCCCGCAGGCACATGCACGAATTCGGGACCACGAGCACGCACCTCGGCACGGTCGCTGTGACCTGCCGGGAGCACGCCTGCCTGAACCCCAATGCCCAGTTCTACGGAAAGCCCATCACGATCGAGGATCATCAGACTTCGCCGTGGGTTGCAGAGCCCCTGCGGCGATTGGATTGCTGCGACTGGACCGACGGCGGCGGTGCAGTCGTGGTGACCTCGGCCGAGAGGGCGAGGGACCTCAAGAAACCCCCTGTCTATATCAGCGGGTGGGGGCAGGCCCATGGCGCACCGATGCTCCGGCCGTGGCGCAATCCCGAGATCTCCGACTGGGGCGTGTGGTCGGCGGCCAGCGACAGGGCCTTCGAGATGGCGGGGATCAGGCGCAGCGACATCGATGTGTGCCAGTTCTACGATGCGTTCACCATTGTGTTCCTCTTGCAGGTGGAGGCAGGGGGCTTCTGCAAGCCGGGCGAAAGCGGGCCCTTTGTGGAAGGGGGCAGAATAGGGTTGGGGGGCGAGATGCCGTGCAACACGGCCGGGGGCCTTCTTTCCGAAGGCCACACCATGGGTTTTGGGCACATCATAGAGGGGGTCCGCCAGCTCAGGGGCGAATGCGGCAGGAGACAGGTAAAGGATGCAGCTCACGCCTTTATCACCGGGTTCGGCGGCGTGGTCAACGAGTATCCCCCCACCTTCAGCTACTCGTGCCTTATCTTGAGGAGGTGACGATGGCGTTCATCGACAAACCGGTCCCGTCCCCCAGCGAGGACTCGAAACCGTTCTGGGAGGCATGCCAGAGGCAGGAGCTTGTCATCCAGCGCTGCCAGGAGTGCGGGCACCACCGGTTTCCGCCGTCCCTGCTCTGCCCGAGGTGCATGAGCATGAAGGCCGCCTGGGTCAAGGCCACGGGGCGGGCCACTGTGTATTCGTTTCAAATCACCCATCGACCGTTTTACCCGGCGTGGGACCCGCCATACAATGTCGCCATAGTGGAGCTCGAGGAAGGCCCGAGGATGCACACCAACATAGTGGGCGTCGGCAACGAGGAAATCTTTATCGGGATGCCTGTGAAGGTGGTCTTCGAGAAGATCGAGGGCCAGGACTGGTATCTGCCCAAATTCACGCCTGTCTCGCCTTCTGAGCAGGAACGGACGAGCCCATGAATACTCCACGAGAGAGTGATACTGTAGGAAGGAGGAAGGCCGCGGTGATGGCATTGTCCAAGGGACGGAAAACCAAGGCGGGCCGTCCGCCCGGAGCGGCCGCGAGAGAATGCTACGAGCTTTCCCTGGAGCCTGCGTGGCGGCAGGACACAAAGAGGGCCTATGTCACGATCGAGTCGATGGGCGAGCGCGTGCGCCTGTTGAAAGAGGACGACGTACTCGAGGTGCTCGAAGGCGCCTACGACATGCATTGCCACGCCTACCCAGATCCGCTCATCGATACGGGCTGGGACCAGATCCAGGTGACCAAGGCCGCGACGGATATGGGGATGGGAGGGGTCGTCTTCAAGGCTCACACATTTCCCACTGCCGCCACCGTGCCCTTCGTGAACCAGGCGGTCGAGTCCTACGCCGCCTCTCAGGGGAAGAACCCCGCCCGGGCGTATGGGGGCATCGTTCTGAACAGCTATGTCGGCGGGCTGCACCCGGACTCCGTCGAGATGTGCGGCCGCCTGGACGGCAAGGTGGTCTGGCTGCCGAGTCACGACTCGGCCCACCACCACCGTGTGATGGGAGAGCCAGGCGGGATCGAGCTTCTCGGCCCTGACGACAGACCGGTTCGCGCCTTGTACGAGATCTTCGAGATCGCGGCCTCGTACCGTATGATCCTGGATCCTTGTCACGCCGGCACCAAGGAGCGGTTCGTCGTTGTCCGGGAGGCCAGGAAGCTTGGCGTGGAGAAGTTCATGATCACCCATCCCAACTGGAACGTGACCAAGATGACGCTGGAGCAGGAGGTTGCGATCAGCAAGCTTGGGGCCTTTATCGGGCTCTTCTGCTACGGAGATATCCCGAACTTCAACAATCCGAACTGCGACCCGATGTACGTGCTCGAGTGCATAAGGACTCTAGGGCCTGACCGTTGCTTTATCGCCTCGGATCTCGGCACGGTGGTCAATGTCCCTCCTGGAGAGGGGATGAAGCTTTTTGTGAGGATCCTTTTGGCCTCCGGGGTCAAGAAGGCCGACATCCGCAGGATGTGCGTCGACAACCCCAGGTATCTCTTGGGGATCGGGTAGCGGGGGACGGCCCCTCGAGCGGGCATGTGCCCCGGCAGACGCTCGCAGCACGTTCTCCTTCCTGCCGCCCCTGTCCCCTAGGGAAGGAGCAACGGTCGGCACGACGCCACGGCAGGGCCATGGCAAGGGTCGAGACAAACGCCCTGCAGACCCGCGCAGGCGGCGATCGCCCTCAAGCAAGGAGGGGCCTTGGGAGATGGAAGATGAGCCAGAAGACCGTGCTCCGCGATGCCCTCATGCGGCCGCTTCTCCTTCCGTACCACCCGCTCTACCGTTTCTATAAAGGTGGGGCCCTTGTTCGGGCCTTTCGCGGTCTTAAGGCCGGGCCGGACGACTGGTGGTCCGAGGATTGGGTTGGCTCGTGCACGCTCGCAGGGAACAAGGACCCGGACGGGAACCCTCAGGGGCTTAGCACAGTGCACGTGGCAGGGTCGGGGCCGGTGACCCTGAAGAGCCTCGTGGAGATGTTCCCCGAGGAGATGCTGGGTTCGAGATTCGTCGAGCGATGGGGCCCGACAACGGCTGTCTTGGTGAAGATCCTTTCGCCGGCAGGACCGGTCCCTCTCCATGTCCACCCGAGCCGCGCATGGGCGGCCAGACATCTCGGCTCGCCTTTCGGCAAGCTCGAGGGGTGGGTCCTGCTCGAGACACCGGGCGACGGCACCGAACCCGCCTACTTTGCGACAGGCTTCACGCAAGGGGTCACCCGGGAGTGGTTCAGGAGAATGGTGGAGGAGCGGAACGGCAGGGCGCTTCGCGACGCCCTCCATCGGACAGAGGTCCGTCCTGGCGAGGTCTATGTGGCCTACCCTGGTGTCCCGCACTGCATGGGGCCGCAGATCCTCTCTATCGAGGTCCAGGAGCCGACCGACCATATGGTCATGGCCGAGTGGGACGGGAAGGACGAGGCAGCAGCCACGATGGGCCTCGGGTGGGACATTGCGCTCGATCTCGTCGACTACACGCCGACCGACCGCGCAACAGCCATCGCGCGGGCACGACAGCAGCCGACGATACTCCGCCGGCACGGGGACAGTCGCGAGACAAGGCTTGTCAATCCCGATGTGCTCGAGTTTTTCGACGCCACCCGCATCGATGTGGTCGATGAGATCGGCGTCGAGGACGGCCGTTTCTCCATAGACATCGTGACAGAGGGGAGCGGCACGATCGAGGGTGATTTCGGCGTCCAGCCGATTCGCAAGGGCGATGCCTTTGCCTGTGGAGCCTCTCTCGGCCATCGCTTTCGTGCAGACCGAGGGCTGCTCACCGTAGTGCGGTGCATGGGCCCTGTGGCATGAACCGGACAGAAAATGGTGACAGATCTCTATTCCTGGGCCTTCCTCGGCCTCTGAAGACTTCCTCTGCGAATCGAGAGTCTCCGGTTAACCGGTGACTATGGATTGCCTCCCGGATCATCTCCGCCTGTGGGCCTGAGACGGATTCATTCACCCACCCTGCGCACTGATCCTTCCTGACACTCCTTTTGTGTGATCCCCGGGCAGGGCAGTTGCCAAAAATAAATCTGTCCCCGTTTTCAGTTTTCTAGAGCAACTACGAGATCGACACCGACCGAGGCGTTTCCCGGAAGAACATTGACGCCTGTGGTCATCCGGCTGTGCCTCCCCGCTTCTCCGAAGACCATGACAAGCAGCTCCGAGGCGCCGTTGGCGATCTCGGGCTGGTCGAAGAAGGTGTCCGCGCTGGCCACCCAGCAGGTCATCCGTACTATGCTCTTTACCTTGTCCAAGTCCCCGACCGCGCTCTTGATCACGGAGACGGCGTTGAGGGCGGCCAGGCGCGCCGCCTCTCTGGCGGCCTCGAGACTGATCTCCGTGGGCACCCGCCCGGTATGGACGATCGTTCCCGCCAGCCGGGGGAGTTGACCGGATACGAACAACAGGGCGCCTGCCCTGCTCCAGGGGAGATAGGCTCCCATTGGGGTGGGCGCGGCGGGCAGTTCGATCCCTCGTTCTTTCAGCCTCTCTTCTCTCTTTCCCATCGCTGGACTCCTTGCCTCTCTCGTTGCGTTGCCCTGGCCGGCGGACCCGCTCGTCCTTATCTCGATATCCTCAAGCCGGCACCCTCGATCCTCGCCTCGACCTCCTCTTTGGTGGCGTAGTTGAAGTCGCCTGGGATCGTGTGCTTCAGGGCTGCAAACGCGTTGCCGTATTCGATCCCTTTTTGTACGTCGTCGTGGGCGAGCCACCCGTAGAGAAACCCCGCAGTGAACGAGTCGCCCGCACCCAGCCGATCCACGATCTCGACCTCGTAGGTCTTGTCCCTGAAGATCGTGCCATTGCGATACGCGATGGCCGTCCAGTTGTTCCGCCAGACCGAGAGGTCCTCCCTCAGGGTGATCGCCACGATCGCGAACCCGAAACGCTGCGAAAGTCTCTCTGCCACTGTCTCGTAATCCTTTTCATGGATCCCGAAGACAACGCCCGTGTCTTCCTCCGTGGTGATGAGGATGTCCACATCCTCCATCATGGGCTCCTGGGTCCTCCTCGCCTCGGCAGGGCCCCAGAGCTTCTTTCGGTAGTTGAGATCGTACGAAACCGTGCACCCGGCCCTCTTGGCGGCCTTCATGGCCTCGGCCGTAACCGCTGCCGCAGAGGCGCTCAGGGCAGGGGTGATGCCGCTCACGTGAAAGTGTTTCGCTCCTTTGAAGACAGCCTGCCAGTCGACCTCTCCCGGCTCGATCGTGCTGATTGCCGAGGCCCCGCGATCGTAGAGCACGCTCGAGGCGCGCGGAGACGCACCGAACTCCACAAAGTAAATGCCGGCTCTCCCCGTATCGGACCAGACGAGATGGGAGCAATCCACGCCGAACTCCATGGCCCTGTCCCGGATAAGGTGGCCCAGCGGGTTTTTGGGAAGCTTCGAAACCCAGGCGCTCCTCATGCCGAAGCGCGTCAGGCCGACCGCCACATTGAGTTCGGCGCCCCCGACGGTGAGGTCGAGGCTTCGTGTCTGCTCGAGTCGCTGAAAGTGGGGCGGGGAGAGTCTGATCATGGCCTCACCGAACGTGACGACGTCGTACATGCGTACTCCCTCCTCTCTGAATGAGCTGCGTGGCGGCGGGCCTGTGGTGGCCGCACGGGGAGCTGGCCCGAAGGCCCCCGCGCGACACGATACCCCCGGTCCGCGCCGGTCGTGCGCCCGCAGACCCGCAGATCCATCGAGCCGCCTCAGAGGCTGACCCCGAACCATAAAAAAGGACAGCAAAAGGGTTCTCTATCGCCACGTGCTCACCCTTTCGAGATGTCCCGAGAGGGGCCGCCTCGTTGCCTGCGGCCTCGGGCCCTGCACCGGGAAACCTGCTCGGGGCCCATCACAGACCCGAGCCTTCCAACTGTCCCAGCACCTCGATCATGAACGCCCGGCTTTCTGCGATCAAGACCCGGGTCTCCTCGGCTGTCTGATTGCCCTCGGTCTCGTACGAGAGGACGCCCGTGTAGCCGCTGTCTTTGAGGATCTTGAGGCAGCCTTTCAGGTCGACCTCTCCTTTCCCGAGGGAGACGGCCTCCTTGCCGATGACGTCCTTGATGTGGACATGCCTGACCAAGCGGGCGACAGGCGCCAGAACGAGCACCTCGTTGGCCCGGGGCGCACCGCTGGCCGGCTTCCACTCGAAGCCCTGCCGGGAGGTGCCGACATAGGTCCCGCGGTGGGGATTTGCCGTGTCGAAATTGACCCCGAGCCACCGAGAAGGGACCAGCGAGCAGATCCGTGCGAGCCCACCGGGAGCGAGGGATATCGAGCCGTGCGGCTCCATTGCGAGGTAGACCTCGTTGGCCTCGGCCACAGCCACGAGTCTCTCCAGACGACCCTTGAGGATCTCGAGCGCCTCGTTCTCGGTCATCCCCTCAGGGAGCCGGCCTTCTCCGGTCGAGACCACCGGTATGCCTGCGGCCTTTGCCCATGGTATAGCGCGCTCGATATCCTCGACCCCCTGCTCGTCGGTGATCAGCTCTCTGTGGCTCCCCAACCCCGAGATGCCCTTGAATCCATGTGCGGCCACTTTCTCCCTGATCCGTACGGGGTCGTCTCGGTACGGATCGACATGACCGCACCAGGAGAGGTTTGCCTCGATCTCGACGTACTCGTACCCTGCGCGGGCGATCCACTCGAGCGCCCTGTCGAGGGGATGGTTCCTGAAGTCCACGGTGTTGCACCCGATCTTCATGCCGACCTCCCGGTCGGGGCGGACGTGGTGCGCCGGCAGGGCGCCTTCAGGGAGCGAAGCATACCTTGAGACTGTCCTCGGCAAAGCAGGCCCGCAGCGCCTCGTCGGCCTTGTCGAGCGGGAATGTGTGGGTGACGAATCTCGTCCACGGGAAGTGCTTCCCGTAGCGCATCATCATCTTGATGGTTCGGTAATACTCTGTGTTGGGATGGTTCGTGCTTCCCAGGAGCAGCACGTTCTTGGCAGCGAGGTGGCGGTGGACGTTGAGCGTGGTCTCTCCCGCGTCCACAAAATTGGACGCCTCCAGATACGTCCCGCCTCTTCGAAGCAGATCCAGCCCCTCGGGCAGCACGGCCGGGATCCCCGCGGTTTCGATGACCATGTCGGCCCCCCGGCCGTCGGTGAGATCCTTGACAAGCGCCATTCGCTCCTTCGGTGTGGTCTTGGTGACATTGACCGTGTAGTCCGCGCCGAACTCCTTGGCCAGAGCCAGCCTGAAGTCGGAGACATCGAAGGCGATGATATCGCCTGCGCCGAGCACCCTGGCCTTTATCAAGTGAGCGAGCCCCATGGCGCCCACCCCCTGGATGAGCACTGTGTCCATCAAGCCGAAACCGCGGCCTGCGAATTCCATGTAGCCCTTTGCGCGGTCGACGTTGCTCGTGACGACCATCAGTTCTATGTTGACCGCGACCTCGGGCGCCATCTCCTCGGGGACCTTGTAGACCCAGGACCCAGGAAAGACGTACATGTACTCTGACCACCCTCCGGTGATGTGGGGGGGCTGGTCCGAGCGGAAGTAGACCCCATAGGTCTTGTTGTCGGCACAATACGGCCAGCCGAAGATATGGCGGCAGTACCAGCACTTCTTGCAGATGATGTTCGGGCAGACAGTGACCCTGTCGCCCTCCTTCAGCGCTGCCCCGTCCGCGTCGAGATACGTCCCGTTGATCTCCTCGATGCGCCCCACTACCTCGTGTCCCCTCACGCACGGGAACACGGCGCGCTGCTCCGCTTCGGTCCCTGCGTAAAGGATCATCTCCCCTTTGTAGGCGTGCTTGTCCGTCCCGCAGATCCCGGCCATCTCGATCCGTATCACCATGGCGTCTTTTTCGATCTCCGGATAGGAAAACTCCTGTACCTCGACCTTGCCCGGTCCCACCATGACAACCGCCTTGACG
>Ga0272448_1007483_pt1 | contig 11543 bp, 6 predicted proteins | sample YNPCB0191_FD_202220 | JGI IMG/M metagenome (GOLD analysis project Ga0272448, IMG submission 202220) | Hot spring sediment microbial communities from Yellowstone National Park, WY, United States - YNP-CB-019-1 | ecosystem: Environmental > Aquatic > Thermal springs > Hot (42-90C) > Sediment... | reverse complement strand
GCCTCCTTCCAGGGGGTGGTGGACAAGGTCAACGCCGACCACTCGACCCTCACGGTCCTGGTCACGATTTTCGGGCGTTCGACGCCCGTGGAGCTGAACTTCCTCCAGGTGGAGAAGCTGTAGGGGAATACGCCGCGAGCCGCGCCGGGCCGGGGAGGGAGTCTTCCCCGCGGCCCGCCCCCGGATCGCCGGACGGAGCGAGAAATGGCCAAGAAAGTCGTCGCCGAAGTCAAACTCCAGATCCCCGCCGGGAACGCCAACCCGGCCCCGCCGGTGGGTCCGGCCCTGGGCCAGCACGGCGTGAACATCATGGGGTTCTGCAAGGAGTTCAACGCCAAGACCAAGGGGCAGGAAGGCTTCATCATTCCGGTGGTCATCACCGTCTACGCCGACCGCTCCTTCACCTTCGTGACCAAGACCCCCCCCGCGTCGGACCTGCTCAAGAAGGCCGCGGGCATCGCCAAAGGTTCCGGCGAGCCCAACAAGAACAAGGTGGGGAAGGTCACCCGCAAGCAGCTCGAGGAGATCGCCAAGACGAAGCTCCCCGACCTCAACACCAAGTCCCTGGAGAGCGCCGTGAAGACCATCGCCGGGGCGGCGCGCAGCATGGGCCTGGAAATCGTGGACTGAGGAGGCCGGCCATGGCCAGAGTGGGCAAGAAGTACAAGGCGGCGGCGTCGCGCGTGGAGCCCCGGGATTACTCCATCCCCGATGCCATCGCCCTCCTGAAGGAGATCGCCTTCGCCGCCTTCGACGAGACGGTGGAGATTTCCCTGAACCTGGGAGTGGACCCCAAGTACGCCGACCAGATGGTTCGCGGGACCACGGTCCTTCCCAACGGCCTGGGCCGGAGCGTCCGGGTGCTGGTCATCGCCCAGGGCGAGAAGATCCGGGAGGCGGAAGCGGCGGGGGCGGACTACGCCCTCGGCGAGGAGGCGGTGGCCAAGATCCAGGGAGGCTGGATGGACTTCGACGCCGTGGTGGCCACGCCCGACATGATGAAAGAGGTGGGCAAACTGGGCAAGGTCCTGGGTCCCCGGGGCCTCATGCCCAACCCCAAGCTGGGCACCGTGACCTTCGACGTGGCCCAGGCCGTCAAGGACCTCAAGGCCGGCAAGGTGGAGTTCCGGGTGGACAAGACCGGCATCGTCCACTGCCCCGTCGGCAAGAAGTCCTTCGACGCGGAGCGCCTGGTGGAGAACACGCAGGCCCTCATCGAAGCCGTGGTGAAGGCCAAGCCGGCCTCCGCCAAGGGCAAGTACGTGAAGAGCGCCTACCTCTGCACCACCATGAGCCCCAGCGTCCGTCTGGACGTGAGCGGTTACTAAGGAGGACGCCGTGAACCGGGCTGAAAAACTGGACACCATCCGCGAGATCCAGGAAGTCATCCAGCAGAACGGGGCGTTCTACCTGGTGGACTTCAAGGGACTCAAGGTCAAGGAGATCAGCGTGCTGAGGGACCGGGTCCGGGAGACCTCGGGGCGCCTGCGCGTGGTCAAGAACACCCTTCTCAAGAAGGCCTCCGAGGGGACGGACCTCCACGGCGCCGCCGAGTGGATGGAGGGCCCGACGGCCCTCGCCTGGTCCCCCAAAGACCCCGTGCCCCTGGCCAAGGTCCTGGTCGCCTTCGCCAAGGAGAACCCCCACCTGAAGGTGAAGGGGGCCGTGGTGGAGGGGAAGGCCATGGACGCGAAGAGCGTCGAGGCCCTCTCGCTCCTGCCGGGCCTGGAGGGCGTCCGGGCCCAGCTCATCGGGCTGATCCAGGAGCCCGCCGCCAGGCTGGCCCGGCTCCTGCAAACGCCGGCGAGAAACGTGGCGGTCTGCCTGTCCGAACGGGGCAAGCAGGCCGAGGGATGATGGGGGCGTACCGGCCCCGTGGTGTGGATCTCTCCCGGAGGAGCGCCTGAGCGCCCGGGAGTGTCGAGGAAAACCGCAAGGAGGAATTTCCAATGGCCGACCTGAACGCGATCGTCGAACAGCTGAGCGCCCTCACCGTCCTGGAAGCCGCCCAGCTGAGCAAGATGCTGGAAGAGAAGTGGGGCGTCTCCGCCGCCGCCGCGGCCCCGGTGATGATGGCCGCCCCCGGCGCCGCCGCCGCCGCCCCCGCCGAGGAGAAGACGGAGTTCGACGTCATCCTCAAGAGCGCGGGCGAGAAGAAGATCAACGTCATCAAGGTGGTCCGGGAGATCACCAACCTCGGCCTCAAGGAAGCCAAGGACCTGGTGGAAGGCGCTCCCAAGACCATCAAGGAAGGCGTGAGCAAGGACGAGGCGGAGTCCATCAAGAAGAAGTTCGAGGAGCAGGGCGCGACTGTCGAGATCAAGTAGCGTACCGCTGGCCAAGTCCCACCTGGGCAGGGCGCCTTCCGGCGTACCCTGCCCGTGTGCCTTTTCCGCGCGCGGCCGCCACAGCGGCGGCCGGGCGGAGCACCCCGGACATGCATCCCCGCGGCCTTTGTAGCTGAGGAGACGGCCCGATGCCCAAAGAAGTTGATGTCGGGAAACGGAAGCGGCTCGAGTTTTCCCGCATCCACACCACCATTCCCATTCCCAACCTGTTGGACCTCCAGCGGGAGTCCTACCGGCGCTTCCTCCAGATGGACCTCCTGCCGGAGGAGCGGGAGAACGTGGGCCTGGAGGAGGCCTTCCGGTCCGTGTTTCCCATCAAGGACTTCCGGGGGGAGTGCTCGCTGGCCTACATGCACTACACCCTCGGAGACTGGAAGTGCCGGTGCGGCCAGCTCGAGGGCTTGCAGCACCTGCGCCAGCGCTGCCCCCACTGCTCGGCCCGGGTGATCGTCCGGGATCCCCAGGCCCGGGAAGTCCAGTGCGACTCCTGCGGCCAGGTCATGCCGGTCCAGATCCCCCGCTGCCCCCAGTGCGACGACGTGGTGGACCTCCGGGTTCCGACCACCGTCGAGGAGTGCCAGGAGCGGGGCATGACCTACGGGATCCCCCTCAAGATCTGGGTCCGCGTCGAGACCTACCAGAAGGATGCGGCGGGAGGGGTGCCGTCGGTGCTGGACTTCAAGGAGGAGGAGGTCTTCTTCGGCTCCGTGCCCCTCATGACGGAGAAGGGGACCTTCATCATCAACGGCACGGAGCGGGCGGTGGTGAGCCAGCTCCACCGCAGCCCGGGCGTCTTCTACCAGGCCAACGAGAACCGGACGGAGTTCGTCGGGAAGGTGATCCCCGCTCGGGGCTCCTGGGTGGAGTTCGAGCTCGACGCCAAGAACGTCCTGCACGTGCGCATTGACCGGAAGCGGCGCTTCCCGGCCACGGTCTTTCTGCGGGCGCTGGGGCTGGGGGACAACGCCACCCTCCTCCGGCGCTTCTACCCCGTGGACGTGCTGGAGCTCTCCCCCGATTCCCTGCGCCTCAAGGTTTCGGACCGGCTGGCGGGCCTCGTGGCGGCGGAGACCATCACCGAGGGCAAGGAGGTCCTCGTGGAGGCCGGCAAGAAGATCCGCCGGAGCCAGGTGGCCCGCCTGAAGAAGTCCAAGGCCGCCTCGGTGAAGGTGGACACCACGGAGTTCACCGACGTCTACGCCTTCAAGGACGTGGCCGACCCCGAGAGCGGGGAGCTCCTCTGCGAGAGCGGCCAGCTCCTCACGGTGGAGCGCCTCTTCGAACTGGCCAGTCAGGGGCTGGAGACGCTGGAGGTGATCCTCCCCAAGGCCACCGACGTGGGGACGGCCCTCCTGGACACCCTCTCCAAGGACATCTGCAAGACCCAGGAAGAGGCCTACGTGGACTTCTTCCGGAAGGTGCGCCCCGGCGATCCGGTGACCCCCGCCGGCGCCAAGACCTTCTTCGAGATGATGTTCTTTGACGAGAAGCGGTACGACTTCTCGCGGGTGGGTGCCCTCAAGTTCCTCACCAAGCTCCACCCCGACCTCTACCGGAGCCTCAGCAAGAAGGCCCTGGCGGAGGAGCTGGAGCGGAGGCGCATCCTCACGCTGGAGGACTACTGCGAGATCGTCGAGTACCTCCTCCGCCTGAAGAACAACATCGGCACCCTGGACGACATTGACCACCTGGGGAACCGCCGGGTCCGGTGCGTGGGCGAGCTCCTGGAGAACCAGATCCGCATCGGCCTCTCCCGTATGGAGCGCGCCACCAAGGAGAAGATGAGCGTCTTCCACAACCTGGCCCAGGCCTCGCCCAAGGAGCTCATCAACGCCAAGCCGGTGGTGGCCTCCATTCTGGAGTTCTTCGGCTCGAGCCAACTTTCCCAGTTCATGGACCAGACCAACCCCCTCTCGGAGATCACCCACAAGCGGCGCCTGAGCGCCCTGGGCCCCGGCGGGCTCAGCCGGGAGAGAGCCGGCTTTGAGGTGCGGGACGTCCACACCAGCCACTACGGCCGCCTCTGCCCCATCGAGACGCCGGAAGGCCCCAACATCGGCCTCATCTCCTCCCTCTCCACCTACGCCCGGATCAACGAGTTCGGCTTCATCGAGTCCCCCTACAAGAAGGTGGAGAACGGACGGGTCCTCAACCACTACGAGATCACCTTCCCCGGCGACGGCGCCTTCGCGCTGGGCCAGGTGGTGGAGGAGTCGGAGCTGAAGGCCGAGGTGGCCCGGTGCAAGAAGGCCAAGAAGACCCCTCCCCGGGGCGAGCCCACCGCCTTCTACCTGACCGCCTGGGAGGAGGACGTCTACACCATCGCCCAGGCCAACGCGCCGGTGGACGAGAACGGGAACTTCCTCAACGAGAAGGTCCAGGCCCGGAAGGCCGGCGAGTTCGTTCTGGCTCCTCGGGAGGAGATCCAGTACATTGACGTCTCCCCCAAGCAGTTGGTCTCCATCGCCGCCGCCTTGATCCCCTTCCTGGAGCACGACGACGCCAACCGCGCCCTCATGGGCTCCAACATGCAGCGCCAGGCGGTGCCGCTGCTCCGGCCCAAGGCCCCGGTGGTGGGCACCGGCATGGAGCTGGTGGTGGGGAAGGACTCGGAGTCCACCGTGGTGTGCCGCCGGGGCGGCATCGTGGACGTGGTGGACGCCAACCGCATCATCGTGCGGGTGGCCGGCGGGACGGAGGGGGAGGACCTCTACGACTTCGGCGCCGACGTCTACCCCCTCACCAAGTTCCAGCGCTCCAACCAGAACACCTGCATCAACCAGAAGCCGGTGGTGAAGCAGGGGGACCGCGTGAAGGCCGGTGACGTGCTGGCCGACGGGCCCTGCACCGACGGTGGCGAGCTGGCGCTGGGGCGCAACGTGCTGGTGGCCTTCATGCCCTGGCGCGGGTACAACTACGAGGACGCCATCCTCCTCTCCGAGAAGCTGGTGGAGGAGGACGTCTTCACCTCCATCCACATCGAGGAGCTGGAGATCGAGGCGCGGGACACCAAGCTGGGCAAGGAGGAGATCACCCGCGACATCCCCAACATCTCCGAGGCCTACCTCAAGGACCTGGACGAAAGCGGCATCATCCGCATCGGGGCCCACGTGAAGCCCGGTGACATCCTCGTGGGCAAGGTCACCCCCAAGGGGGAGACCCAGATGACCCCCGAGGAGAAACTCCTGCGGGCCATCTTCGGCGAGAAGTCCGCCGAGTACCGGGACGCCTCCCTCCGCTGCCCGCCGGGCATCTCGGGGGTCATCGTGGACGTGAAGGTCTTCACCCGGAAGGGGGTGGAGAAGGACGAGCGGACCCGGGCCATCGAAGAGGCCTACGTGGGCCGCATGGAAAAGAACCTCCGGGACCAGATCCGAATCCTGCGAGAGGAGAACCGGAAGAAGATCTCCGACCTCCTGGACGGGACGGTGGCCGCCCAGCCCCTCTACGACGACCTGAGCGGCGAGGAGCTGGTGGCCAAGGGCGAGAAGCTCACCGTCCGGCTCCTGTCCACCATCCGGGCGGACCTCCTGCCCAAGATCCAGATCCAGGCCAAGTTCAAGGAGGCCATCGCCCGGATCCGGGAGATCGAGGAGCGGACCCGCCGGAAGATCGAGGTCCTGGAGCAGCAGTACCGCGACAAGATCGCCAACCTGGAGCGGGGCGACGAGCTGCTGCCCGGCGTCATCAAGATGGTCAAGGTCTACGTGGCCATCAAGCGGAAGATCCAGGTGGGCGACAAGATGGCCGGCCGCCACGGGAACAAGGGTGTGGTGAGCCGCATCCTGCCGGTGGAGGACATGCCCTTCCTCCCCGACGGGACGCCCGTGCAGATCGTCCTCAACCCCCTGGGCGTCCCCAGCCGCATGAACGTCGGGCAGATCCTGGAGACCCACCTCGGGTGGGCCGCCAAGGCCCTGGGGCTCCACGTCTCCAGCCCCGTCTTCGACGGCGCCAAGGAGGAGGACATCAAGCTGCTGCTGGACCGGGCGGGCCTTCCCGCCGACGGCAAGATCGAGCTTCGGGACGGCCGAACGGGCGAGGCCATGGAGCAGAAGGTGACGGTGGGCTACATCTACATGATGAAGCTGGCCCACCTGGTGGAGGACAAGATCCACGCCCGCTCCATCGGCCCCTACTCCCTCATCACCCAGCAGCCCTTGGGCGGAAAGGCCCAGTTCGGCGGCCAGCGCTTCGGCGAGATGGAGGTCTGGGCCCTGGAGGCCTACGGCGCCGCCAACATCCTCCAGGAGATCCTCACCGTGAAGTCCGACGACGTCTACGGCCGGACCAAGATGTACGAAAGCATCGTCAAGGGGCGGTACCCCGAGGAGCCGGGGCTTCCCGAATCCTTCAACGTGCTCGTCAAGGAACTCCAGGGGCTGGCCATCGACGTGAACGTGCTCGAAACCGAAGAGGAGCCGGCGTCCACCGACGCCGGCGCGTGAAGGGGGTGTGACGGTGAGACCCGCACCTTTCCTTGAAAAGAAACTCAGCATCAACCGGATCCGCGGGATCCAGCTGATGCTGGCCTCCCCCGAAAAGATCCGCGAGTGGTCCCACGGCGAGGTCACCAAGCCGGAGACCATCAACTACCGGACCTTCAAACCCGAGCGGGACGGCCTCTTCTGCGCCAAGATCTTTGGCCCCGTCAACGACTGGGAGTGCCTCTGCGGCAAGTACAAGCGCATCAAGTACCGGGGTATCACCTGCGAGAAGTGCGGGGTGGAGGTCATCCAGTCCCGGGTCCGCCGGGAGCGCATGGGCCACATCGAGCTGGCCTCCCCCGTCTCCCACATCTGGTTCCTCAAGGGGACGCCCTCCCGCATCTCCATCATGCTCAGCATGAAGCTGAAGGACGTGGAGAGCGTCAACTACTTCGAGCAGTGGGTGGTCACCGACCCCGGCTTCACCGTCGTCAACGTGGACGAGGTGAAGGAGGCCTACCTCCAGCGCCATCCCGGCGACTCTCCCCAGGAGCGCAACCGCATCCTCCGGAACATCGAGGAGGCGGTCTGGACCTACGAATCGGTGGAGGACGGGGGCGAGGAGGGCACCGCCGACGCCTTTGACCAGCTCCTCACCCTCAACGAGAACACCCGCATCTACAACGAAGACCTCAGCGGCGAGACGGTCCTCCGCTACAAGGCCCTGCTGTACGACAAGGCCCTCGACGCCTTCCGCGCCGTCTACGGCGGCGACGCCTTCTCCGCCGCCATCGGCGCCGCGGGGATCCAGGAGCTCCTCCGCCACTTCTCGGAGGACTGCCAGTGCGCCTCCTGCCAGCTGGCCAAGGGCCGGCGCCTCACCCGGCTGGAGTGCGAGCAGAACATCCTCCGCTCCTACATCAAGGTCCTGGGCAACAACCAGAAGCGGGCCACCCTCAACAAGCGCCTGAAGATCGTCGAGTCCTTCCTCAAGAGCGGCAACAAGCCCGAGTGGATGGTCCTGGAGGTCCTGCCGGTGATCCCGCCGGAGCTCAGGCCCCTCGTTCCCCTGGACGGCGGCCGCTTCGCCACCTCGGACCTCAACGACCTCTACCGGCGGGTCATCAACCGGAACAACCGCCTGAAGAAGCTCATGGAGATGCGCGCGCCGGACGTCATCGTCCGCAACGAGAAGCGCATGCTCCAGGAGGCGGTGGACGCGCTCTTTGACAACGGCCGGCGGGGCCGGGTGCTCAAGGGCACCAACAACCGGCCCCTCAAGTCCCTCTCCGACACCCTCAAGGGCAAGCAGGGGCGCTTCCGCCAGAACCTCCTGGGAAAGCGGGTGGACTACTCGGGCCGTTCGGTCATCGTCGTGGGCCCCGAGCTGAAGCTCAACCAGTGCGGCTTGCCCAAGCTGATGGCCATCGAGCTCTTCAAGCCCTTCATCTTCAACAAGCTGGAGGAGCGGGGCCTGGCCCCCACCATCAAGCAGGCCAAGGAGATGGTGGAGCAGGGCCTGCCGGTGGTCTACGACGTCCTGGACGAAATCATCCAGAAGCATCCGGTGCTCCTCAACCGCGCCCCCACCCTGCACCGGCTGGGCATTCAGGCCTTCGAGCCGATCCTCGTGGAGGGCAAGGCCATCAAGCTGAGCCCCCTGGTCTGCACCGCCTTCAACGCCGACTTCGACGGCGACCAGATGGCCGTCCACGTGCCCCTCTCCCCCGCTTCCCAGGTGGAGGCGGCGGTCCTCATGCTCTCCACCAACAACCTGCTCTACCCGGCCAACGGGACGCCCATCATCGTTCCCACCCAGGACGTGGTGCTGGGGGTGTACTACCTCACCCACGCCCTACGGGGCGCCAAGGGCGAGGGGCGGGTCTTCGCGTCGCCGGAGGAGGTCCTCCTGGCCCTGGACAACGGCTGGGTCAACCTCCACGCCCAGATCCAGGTGCGGTACACCGGAGACGTCATTGACCTCACCCAGGCCGCCGACGACCAGGACATTTCCCACACCCCGCCGCGGCGCTACCAGGGAGAGCTGCTGGCCACGACGCCCGGCCGCGTCCTCTTCAACGACGTCATGCCCAAGGGCCTGCCCTTCATCAACGGACTCATCAAGAAGGGCGGCCTCAAGGACCTCTTCTTCTGGGTCTTCCAAACCCGGGGCCGGGAAGCCCTGGTGCACCTCGCCGACGCCGTGAAGGAGGCGGGTTTCCTGCACGCCACCCGGGCGGGCATCTCCTTCGGCGTGGAGGACATGCAGGTTCCCGAGGAAAAGGCCACCCTCGTCCAGGCCGCCCTGGATGAGGTGGAGGCGGTGGAGAGCCAGTACCGCGACGGCGCCATTACCAACCTGGAGCGGAAGAACAAGGTGGTGGACATCTGGAACCGGGTGACCGACCAGGTGGCCGACGCCATGTTCAAGCAGATGAAGAAGACCGAGGCCGCCGAACAGGGCTTCAACCCCATCTTCATCATGGCCGACTCGGGGGCCCGCGGTTCCAAGCAGCAGATCCGCCAGCTCGCCGGCATGCGGGGCCTCATGGCCAAACCGTCGGGCGAGATCATCGAGCAGCCCATCACGGCCAACTTCCGCGAGGGGCTGAACGTGTTGCAGTACTTCATCTCCTCCCACGGGGCCCGGAAGGGCCTGGCCGACACGGCCCTCAAGACCGCCGACGCCGGATACCTGACCCGGCGGTTGGTGGACGTGGCCCAGGACGTGATCATCACCGAGGAGGACTGCCAGACCCTGGACGGAATCTGGATCACGCCGCTCATGGAAGGCGGGCGCATCATCCAGCCCATCCGGGAGCGCGTGTACGGCCGCGTGGCCCTGGACGACATCCGGGATCCCTACACCAACGAGGTCATCGTCCCCGCCAACGAGGAGATCACCCTGGAGAAAGCCCAGGCCATCCAGGACGCCGGCATCGAGCGGGTGAAGATCCGCTCCGTGCTTACCTGCGAGACCAAGCGGGGGGTATGCGCCAAGTGCTACGGCCGGAACCTGGCCGCCGGCCAGATGGTGGAGCTGGGCGAGGTCATCGGCGTCATGGCCGCCCAGTCCATCGGCGAGCCCGGCACCCAGCTCACCATGCGGACCTTCCACATCGGCGGAACGGCCAGCAAGGAGGCGGTGGAGACCAGCCACGTGGCCCGGAACGGAGGCGTGGTGCGGCTCCTGAACATCAAGACCGTCCGGAGCCCCGAAGGCGACCTCATCGCCGTCAACCGGAACGGATCCCTCTCCGTCGTGGACGAAAACGGCCGGGAGCGGGAGAAGTACCCCGTGGCCTACGGCGCCCACATCAAGGTGGAGGAGGGCGCCAAGGTCAAGGCCAAGACCGTCCTGGTGGAGTGGGACCCCTACACCAACCCCATCCTCGCCGACGTGGCCGGGACCGTCGTCTTCAAGGACATCATTGACGGAACCACCGTCCTGGAAGAGACCGACGCCATGACGGGCCTCACCCAGATGGTGGTCATCGAATCCAAGGATCCCACCAAGGAGGCCCGCATCGTCCTTCGGGAGGAGGGCAAGAAGTCCGGCGGGCGCACCTTCTCCCTTCCCTCCGGCGCCCACATCATGGTCAAGGAGGGTGACAAGGTCAGTCCCGGCACCATCATCGCCAAGATCCCCCGGGAGACCTCCAAGACCAAGGACATCGTCGGCGGTCTTCCGCGGGTGGTGGAGCTCTTCGAGGCGCGCCACCCCAAGAACCCCGCCGTCATCTCCGAAATCGACGGGGAGGTCCACTACGGCGAGGTCGTCCGCGGCATGCGGAAGATCTTCGTGGACAACCCCCGGACCAGCGAGCGGCGGGAGTACTCCATCCCCAAAGGCATCCACATCTCCGTGTTGGAGGGCGAGTGGGTCCACGCGGGCGACCCCCTCTGCGAGGGCGCCGTGGATCCCCACGACATCCTGCGGGTTCTGGGCATCAAGGAACTCCAGCGCTACCTGGTCAACGAGATCCAGGAGGTCTACCGCCTCCAGGGCGTTGGCATCAACGACAAGCACATCGAAGTCATCGTCCGGCAGATGATCCGCTGGATGAAGGTGGAGGAGGTGGGCGACAGCCGCTTCATCCTGGGCCAGCAGGTGGACCGCTTCGAGTTCCAGCGGGAGAACCAGCGCCTGCTCGAGGAGGGGCTGGCCCCCGCCGTGGGCAGGCCCCAGCTCCTCGGCATCACCAAGGCGGCCCTCGCCACCGACTCCTGGATCTCCGCCGCCTCCTTCCAGGAGACCACCCGGGTCCTCACCGAGGCTTCCATCAACGGGGCCACCGACTACCTGAGGGGCCTCAAGGAGAACGTCATCCTGGGCCGCCTCATCCCCGCCGGCACCGGCTTCTACGCCTACCACGACGTGGAGGTGGAGTACGACCCCACCGTGAAGGTCGCCGAGGAGACGGCGCGGGAGCAGTTCGTCACCGACCTCACCGCCGACCTCTCCGTCCAGCGCCTGCTCGAGGAGCGCAACGCCAGCCTCACCATCCCCGAGGAGAACCTGGAGGCGGAGCCGGGAGACGAGGGCGACGAGGACTGACGGCCACTCATCCGGGTTCCTTCGAGGGGCGGGCCTGGCCCGCCCCTCTCGCTGTGTCCGCTTCGTTGACGGGCGGGGGCCGCGGAGCCTATAATACAGGCGGCCACCGGTTTGCGGAGAGGTGCTGGAGTGGCCGAACAGGACTGCCTGCTAAGCAGTTGCCCTGGCTTAAACCGGGGCCGGGGGTTCGAATCCCCCCCTCTCCGCCAA
>Ga0272448_1007479_pt1 | contig 11549 bp, 12 predicted proteins | sample YNPCB0191_FD_202220 | JGI IMG/M metagenome (GOLD analysis project Ga0272448, IMG submission 202220) | Hot spring sediment microbial communities from Yellowstone National Park, WY, United States - YNP-CB-019-1 | ecosystem: Environmental > Aquatic > Thermal springs > Hot (42-90C) > Sediment... | reverse complement strand
AAGGCATTAGAGAAATGATCGTTCCATGAAGAGCTCGAAGCCGTCCCGTGGCAACTTAATCTATCCTTGTCTCTGGCAGTTTCTCAAATGTGAGCAATTGTCGCATTTCTGAGATCAACGGTTTGCGTTCAAAATAATTAAACTTCTTGTTTGATCGCTCAGGGAGGTATACATTTGCAACATTTTTGAAATTTACATCAATGAACATCTTCTTTACTTCAAATGGGTAGTCAACCACGCCTTCATCGCCAATGTCTGTGTTTACGACGACAGAAGCTCTTCCGCCCACTTTCAGGATGCGTTTGGTTTCCCTGAGAGTTGTTTTTACTTTTGCTCGAAAATTTGATAATGCTACGTCGACATTTTCTATACTTGAATAAAACTCTTCCGGGAAATCGAGGAATACATAATCAACGCTGGAAGATTCTTCAGGGATGCCAGAAAGGAAAATGTTGTTTTGTACGATTCTTCCGTCAGAAGGTTCGTTGTCATACATCTTATATCGTCTATCGCCAAAAATTGGAATTTTTTCAATCACATCGCCAAGGGTTCCACTTCCAGCAAAAGGATCGACAATATATGATCCCGGTTCAGTGAAATGGTAAATAGCATTTGCAACAATTTGTCCCGCGAGTCTTCCTCTATAACCAGCCTTACCGAAACGAGGATCCGGGACTTCGAATCCCCAGATATCGGTGTTTTTTAAGTCAAACCCAAATTTCGTCCTTTCATTTTCCTTTTCAATAAGTGAATCTTGTCGGATCCTCTTCTTCAATTCGGAAATAGTCCACTTGTTTTGTAAAGCCAGCTTCTCATATTCAGCTCTTCTGTATGAATCGGGAACCTTTGATGCAAGCTCAAAATAAAAATTCTCGGGGAGCTTACGCTTTTTTACATCTGGGTAATAGCTAAAGTAAAGATGGCACTGTTTCAGTAGACTTGAAGGAAATTTAAACCCTGGGTAAGCTGAAAGGTGCTTATAAAGTTCTTCCTCTGAGAGCTTTTGTTCTTTTGCATAAGGAAGGACTTTTTCAACGAGAAATTTTCCAACATCCCAGAAGCTATCGACAGATAGTGAATTCAATTTTTCTGCTAATTTTTGTAAAGAGTCGTTTTTCATTGTTCTTCAGCCTCTATCCCTTTATGTTCTTTTGCCCAATTTCTAACGTACTCTACTATGTCTGTTGTCAGCGTCCCGGGAGTGAAAAGTTCTCCAACTCCCATTTCCTTTAAAGTTTTTATGTCCTTCTCAGGAATGATTCCCCCTCCAAATAAGAGCACGTCGCCAATCCCTTTTTCCTTCATTAGTTTAAGTACCTTTGGGAATATTGTCATATGTGCCCCGCTCAGCAGACTGATGCCAATAGCGTCAACATCCTCCTGTATTGCTGCTTCAACAATCATTTCCGGAGTTTGCCTGAGGCCCGTGTAGATGACCTCCATTCCCGCATCCCTGAGGGCAGCCGCCACAACTTTTGCACCGCGATCATGCCCGTCAAGACCGGCTTTTGCAACAAGAACTCTAATTTTCCTTCCCATTGGCTACCTCAAATGTTTGAACTTTGCTGCTCAACTGTGAATCGATTTTTGAGTTTGGTTGCATACCTTCTTTGCATATAAGATAATACAATAGTGCCAATTATTACAGCAAACCAGAGAGTCGCGCCGCGGATAATGAGGGTAGCGGCAACTGAGGTGCCTTTAGGAATCTTTGCCAGTACCAAAAGTCCAGTTAGCGAAGTTTCTGTTGCCGCCAGACCTCCTGGTAAGAATGAAACGGCACCTATGACCGTAGAAAAGCTGTATATGAAGCTCGCCGAAAGTATCCTTAAATGGACGTCCAGGCCCTGGAGAACAAAGTAGAAGCCAAGGGACTCAGAGAACCATGCGGCTATGCTTAGAAATAGAGAGAAGAACAAAGTCCGTCCTGTTAAGACCGTATATGAACTCTCATAGGCTATCTGAATGTTTTTAATCCATTTTGAAAGGAAGGAAATATTGTTCATGAGTCTAATTAAGAAGAGTGAAGCTGGGCGGATAGATATAAGAACCGTGCCAGATACAAAAACAACAGCGAAAATCAAGATAATATCTTTTGCGTATCCTATCACATATGCACCAATAATCGATATTGTAGTCAGTGCAATCAAGTCTGTCAGTCTTTCAGCAATGATAACTGGTGCGGATTTGCTAATCGATGTTCCATTTAATGATTTCAGAAAATATGATTTCAGAACTTCCCCCATTTTCCCTGGTGTTACTGCCATTGCCAATCCGGAAACAAATATACCGAGACTTTCTCCCGTTGAAACTTTTATATTTAGTGCACGGAGATAAATGTGCCATCTCACAAATCTGATTGAATAATTCAGCAGGGAGAGCGTAAGGATTACAGGGAGTAATTTATAAGAAAATTGTTCAATTGCTTCTTTAATGTGATCAAAACTTGCCCAGACTGAGAAGATTAATCCAATTGCCAAGGCTATGGCAATGGAGATGAAGAGTTTTGACTTGAGTTGATCAAGCATTTTGAAACTGTTTTAGGGCGAGATAAAATCTTGTTAAAGGGAGCCCAACTACATTAAAAAAATCCCCATTTATTTTGTCCACAAATACAGCACTCAAGTCATTTTGAATGCCATACCCCCCTGCCTTATCCATGGGAGCGCCAGTTTTCACATATTCAATTATTTCGTCGTCGCTTAGCAATCGGAAGGTCACATCTGTAACTTCGCAATGTTGAAGGCGATTCATAGATGGTACTTTAAGCAACGTGAACCCAGTATATACCTGGTGAGTCTTCCCGCTTAATGCTCTAAGCATTTCGATGGCATTTTTTTCGCTAGATGGTTTTGTAAATATCTTCCCCTCAAGATAGACAATTGTATCCGCACCAGCAACTATTCCGGATTTAATTTTCCTGGCCGCAGCATCTGCCTTTTTATATGAGATGTCAAGCACATACTCGGTCGGGTTATCGATGGCGTGGTTATTCTCTTCGACATCTACTTCTATAATGGTGTATTGAATCCCGATAGCACGAAGGAGCTGCTGTCGTCGTGGTGATTTGGACGCAAGGTAAATGTGTGTGAGCTTCATTTAATATATCTTTTTAATTGTTGTACCTGGATAATAGTGGGATAATATTTCTTTGTAATCATAACCCTTTCTAGACATTCCAATTGCACCCCATTGACACATTCCAACTCCATGTCCATTTCCCTGTCCCCTCAATGTCAATTCCTGAATATCGCCATATTTATTTCTCTTTATTTCAATTCTAAACAGTGTGCTCCTTAGAATACCTCCATCAGGTTGACGAAAGAGATATCGAATTCTATCGCTCCTGACAAAATATTTCTTTCCGTCCAGGGTGGTAATTTGTAGCGAATCTACTCTAAAAGATGAGAACCTGTCGATTATGCTGATGTTTGTAATCCTGCCGACCAAGGTTCTTGTTGTATAGCCAGGATTAGCAATAGCTAGATATTTGGTTATGAGATTATCCAAAATGTCGGACGAAAAACTCTGCGTCCAATAAAAGCGTGGCGAGTCAACGCAGAAGGGTGCTCCTGTAGTGGAATCAATATCTGATATGCCTTGTAAATAAGGGAGGGCTGGTTGCCCTTGCCAGACATTTTGCACTCTCTCAGTTTGCCCACCACAAGTGGAGTGGAAAAAGCATCTGGCGGGAGCACCGTTGTATTCAACAATAATTCCCGCTGTCATCTTGACCGCACTATCGGCAAGTGGCCTGTAACCTTCGATTCCAGAGTAAACCTGATCTCGTGTGTCAGAGTATACGTCAAACTGTTGACTGTCCGCTTCAGCAATTTTATAAATGGCATAGTTCCTTGCTGCAACTGCTTGTGCCATGCATGCCTGTAGTTCATCGTCAGTTGGATTGTTGACGAGTTCATTTGGGACTACTCCTCTTAAATAAGTCTCCAGGCCGACCATATTTATTATCAAGACAATATTTTCTCTGGTCGGAATTAGTTCAAATTCTCCAGGGTATGTTTGTCCGTCGAAGTTAAAGTTTTCCTGAACATCTGGTGGTGCGTTGGACAGCGAATCGGTCACAGGTACAAATTTAATTGGCGATGTAAATTCAATCTTTTGATATGGGAGATACAGGATTGGCCTAAGATTTTTCCCGGGTGAACATTTAAAACTCGTGTTTGAGATTCTTGTGATGATAATGCTATCATATATAACTTTGTACGTGCCGTTTACCTTGATAACAAAATCTTTGTTATTGTCACTCAGACAAACTCTTATAGTTGGTTCAGAGATAAACGATAACGGCCTTGCTTTCAAAGGGAAAACGCAAATTATTGTGAAACAAAAAAAGGTGATTATGGAAAGGAGTAAATTACTTACCGTGAGTTTCGGCCTATCTAAACATTGCCTTGATGCTTCCCCAGGTTCGTTTGGCAACACCTGATAAGCTGGCTGAATAGGTGTACGATACTGACAACTGTTGTGAGTAAATTGGTTGGCTGCCGTCAATAGCGTCAACTCTGATCCTGTACTGGAATAAAGTGCTTGATGTTGTTTTGTAGACATATCTGTCAAAGAATTGGTAATCGCTGCCGGCACCTTTAGGAGCTACGGTACCAACTTCAGTGAATTCGCCATCAACTTGGGATTTCTTCTCGACTACAAAGCGTGCTACACCAGCTTCTGTTGTTGTAGACCATCTTAGGAGAATTCCATCGTTGCTCTGGCTTCCATTAAAATTAATAATTGAAACCTGAAAACCTGTTGGGCTAAAAGCCAGTGCCAAAAATGTCAATATTGCTATTACATACCTCATCCTGTAAGAATATATCTTCTCTAAAAATTTGAATCAAGCAATAACTCATGATATGTGGATTTCATCACATCAACACTTAGTCTTTTTGGGTTTGAAGTTTGGCCTCAGGTTGGCTAATTTCAGTAAGCAATTATGGAATATTTTGTAAATTTGCTCAAAATAGCACTCCCCGTAATGTATTTATTTACACTATTCATGTACGGGCTGGCATTTTTTCTCGATGAACCGTTTGGCATCCGAAACCAGACACGGTTTCTTGCAGCGACACTGACGATTCATGTAGTATATTTGCTTTCCCGTTCAATAATGACAGGGCATCCACCTGTGACGAACGTGTTTGATTTAATGAGCGTTGTAGCTCTAGCGGTTTCTGCAGCATATCTATATATAGAATATGTCTCCAGGATCAAAAACACAGGGATGTTCATTTTGTCTATTGCTTTCCTATTTCAGACAGTTTCATCTGCATTGGTGAGTGATGTGGTTGACGTCAAACCCGTGCTGAGATCCTGGCTGCTCAGTTTGCATGTTATTAGTGCTATGTTAGGCTACAGTGCGTTAGCAATTTCAGCGGTGTATGGAGCCCTATATCTGATGATGTATCATGAAATTAAATCGAGTCGTTTTGGATTGGTCTACAGGAAACTCCCGAACCTGCAAAGTTTAGAAAAGCTGAGTTACAAATCAATAATCTTCGGCTTTGTCTTTTTGTCCCTCGTGATTTTTGTTGGTTATGTCTGGCTACCTCGGGCATTTGAAGATTTCTCGTACTTTGATCCCAAGCTCATTATAACAGATATTGTCTGGCTGATTTATCTTTTTACCTTATTATCGAAGAGGTTAATGCGCTTAACAGGTAAGACTGTTGTTATTGTTTCCATGGTTGGGTTTGCACTGACTATTGCGTCGATGATTGTTGTCAATGTGTTTTTACCGAGTTTTCATAACTTTAAATAGACCTCAGAGATGCTAAAATTGACAGCGGTTTCGATAAACCATCGGACCGCAAGCGTTGGTGAGCGAGAAAAGATTTTCTATTCTGTCGAGGAAATTTCTCGCGCCTCAGAAAAAATCAAACAGGTAACACGTGAAGCTTTGCTTCTTTCCACGTGCAACCGAACGGAGCTTTATGCCATTCCTGCTAGTCATGGCCTTACAAATGACCAGCTGTTTGCTCTTCTTCTTTCAGGCAAAAATCTTAATCGACATGATGTAGACCTGAGTTACGAAACTTACGAAGGTTTCGAGGCAATCAGACATCTGTTTGCCGTTGCCAGTGGGATTGATTCTCTAATGGTTGGGGATATTCAGATACTTGGCCAGGTAAAGGAGGCATACAACACAGGTGTTGAACTCGGGATGGTCGGGACTATTTTGCACCATGCGTGTCAATCGGCATTAAAGGCTGGCAAGCGAGCGAAATCCGAGACTCGCATCAGTGAGGGTGCAATTTCAGTAAGCTATGCAGCTGTGGAGCTTGCTGAGAAAATATTTGGCAATCTTAAAGGGAAGTCGGCTTTGCTGATTGGCGCTGGAGAAACTGCCGAGCTCGCGGCTAAAGATTTAGTTCCCAAAGAAATATCGACATTGTATATAGCTAACCGCACTCTGGAACGAGCCGAGAACTTGACGGAGCAAATTGGAATTGGCTTTGCTATCCCCCTCGATAGTGTGCCTGCGAAGCTATCGAAAGTTGATATTGTGATTTCGAGCGTGGCCTCCCAGGAATATATTCTGACCCGCGACATGGTTGCATTGGCCATGAAAGGGAGAGAAAACAATCCTTTGCTGATTATTGACATAGGGGTTCCTAGAAATGTTGATCCAGCTGTTAAAAAGATAGGAAATGTTTTTCTTAATGATATCGACTCCCTGAACCTAATTGTGGAGAAAAACCTTTCCATGAGAAGGTCAGAGATTCCGCTTGTTGGTAGGGTTATTGACGAGGAGTTAAATGATTTTATAAAATGGTACGGTTCATTAGATGTTGGACCTACGATCAAAATGCTCCGTGACAAGATCGAGCAAATCAGGGCTGAAGAACTAAGGAAGTACAAGGGACGGTTGAAGGACTCTGAGATTGCAACAGTTGATGAGGTGACCCGTGCACTGGTTAACAAAATCCTTCATGAACCGCTGACCAATTTAAAAAATTCAGGAAACGGCATTCCAGTCGTAGATCGTGTAAAGATGATAAAAATTCTCTTTGGTTTGGAGGAAGATGAAAAAGGTTAGGATTGGAACTCGTGGGAGCCAGCTCGCTCTCTATCAGGCAAATGTCGTTGCCAGTTTTCTGAAGAGGAGGTTTCAGGATCTGGAGTTGGAGATTGTCAAGATAAAGACTACGGGTGATAAGATACTTGATTCGCCGTTGTCAAAAATTGGTGACAGAGGACTATTCACAAAAGAAATAGAAAAGGCCTTACTGGACAACGAAATAGATTGTGCTGTTCACAGCCTTAAAGACGTACCAACTGAATTACCACCAGGGCTGGCTCTTGTAGCTTTTGGGGAGCGGGAGGACGTGCGAGATGTCTTTATTTCTCCTGATAAGCGCAGGCTTCTCGAAGTTGAGAAAGGTGCCTCGATTGCAACAAGCAGTCTGCGAAGACGTTCTCAATTACTGCATTTGAGGAGTGACTTAACTCTTGTCGATGTAAGAGGAAATCTTCAAACACGTTTGAGGAAGCTTCAGGAAAATGGGTATGCAGGAATTGTCCTGGCCTATGCAGGTGTCAAGCGTTTGGGTATGCTCGACAAAGTAAGTGAGGTGTTTAACACGGATGTAATTCTTCCAGCAGTAGGACAGGGGATAATTGCGGTGGAAGCAAGGCACGAGAATTATGAGATTCGCGAATTTTTGGCTGGCTACAATTCTCGAGAATCCGAAATAGCTGCTCTGGCGGAGCGTGCTTTTCTCAGACATCTTGAAGGAGGATGTCAAGTTCCAATTGGAGTTTATTCTTCTTTTGATGATCTCACCATTACTGGATTAGTTGCCTCATTGGATGGTGAAATTGTCATAAGGGAATCAGTCAAGCTTGATAGAGAAAAACCTGAAGAAAGTGGTAACGTTCTGGCTCAAACGCTGCTAAGGAACGGCGCAGATAAGATCTTAGAGCAAATTCGTGCCTCTGCTAACTAATTGCAGCTTAATGATGAATTTAATTGAATTGGGCATTTCAATAGGAACTAACTTCGCGGAATTTTGAAAACAAAAAGTGGAGTCTTACGATGAGTTCCAAGGGCGAGTCATTATTTCTTTCAGGAAGGACATTTCTTGTTACGAGGACCGAAGAGCAGTCAGGTGAAATAGCGTCACGGCTAAGGTTGTTGGGGGCAAATGTGATAGTTGTTCCTACAATTAAGATTTTGCCCAGGGTACCCACGGAGTTTGAGCGAAATTGTATTTTAAATTATCAAAACTATAATGTTTTGATTTTTACTTCGGTTAATGCGGTCAAGTACTTTATTGCAAACATAAGCGGGAAGAAGCGATTAGGTCAAATGGTGATTTCAATAGGAAGAAGAACTTCAGCTGCACTTAACGAATTTGGTTTTGCAGTGGACTTCATGCCCGACAGATATGATTCGGATTCATTAATTAAATCAATTGAGAAATTTGATTGGAAAGGGAAGCGAGTATTGATTCCTGAAGGAAGCATGTCCAGGCATGAACTGGCTATTGCGCTTCGATCATTTGGGGCGCAAGTTGACGAAGTTGTTTTATACGAGACAGTTCCAAACGACATGATCGATGATACGATGAGAAAAAAGGTGATTAATGGAGAATTTGACACTGCAATATTTTTCAGCCCATCACAAGTCAGTAATTTCGTCCTTTTGTTTGGAGGAGAGGTTTTGAAAGGCAAGAATGTAGCTGTAATTGGCGAAGCAACTGCAAAGTTGGCTAAGGAAATTGGGCTTTCGGTAACTATTCAACCTCGCAATTCGACAATTGATGATCTTGTCGAAAGCGTTATTGAAGCAAGTAAGAAAGTTTAGAGCGACCATGAAAAAATTTGAGAACGATTTAATCTTGCGTGTTTTAAGAGGATCGGAATCAGAACGGACACCTGTTTGGCTCATGCGGCAGGCCGGTCGATATTTGCCTGAATATAGAGCAATTAGGGCTAAATATGATTTCCTAACAATGTGTAAGACTCCCGAATTAGCATCGGAGGTCACAATCCAGCCTGTTGATATAATTGGAGTTGATGCTGCGATAATTTTTTCTGACATCCTGGTTGTTCCAGAAGCGATGGGAATGAAATTACTAGTTGAAGAAGGGAGGGGTGGGCCGAGACTTTTAGACCCCTTGAGAACATCATCGGACATTGGGCGAGTTCATGTTGCTCAAGCAGATGATGACCTGAGTTATGTGGGTCAAGCAATAAAGTTAACCGTGAAACGATTAAATGGGCGCGTTCCTTTAATTGGATTTTCTGGCGCACCCTGGACACTTATGGCATATATGGTTGAAGGAAGGGGTGGGGATTTTGCCAGGGCAAGAGCGCTTCTCTACGAAGAGCCTGGTCTTGCGCATCGACTTCTAAGGATGATCACAGATTCTGTAATTGGTTATTTAAAGATGCAGTGTAGCGCAGGCGTGGACATCATTCAAATTTTCGATACATGGGCTGGAGTTTTGTCAGAAGAACAATATGAAGAGTTCTCTTTCGTCTACATTAAAGAAATCGTGGACAATTTAAAAGCTTATGCACCTGTTATTGTTTTTCCGAAAGGGATGAATCGATTGCTAAGGGAAATATCACATTGTGGTGCCGATGCAGTGTCTGTGGATTGGACAGTTCCTATAGATGTGGCCGGATTTGAAATTCCTCAGGTTGTACAGGGTAATCTTGATCCTGCGGTTTTGTTTGCCTCGAAGGATGCTATTTTGCAGCATGCTAATCGCATTCTCAGTGCAGCTCCTCGAGGCAGGCATATTTTTAATCTTGGTCATGGAGTAATGCCTGGTACCCCTGTTGAAAACGTTAAAGCTCTAATAGAATTTGTGAGGGATTTTCATCATTGACATCTGCGCTTGATGTATTCGCAGTCGATTTTTAATAATAATGTTATGTTTAACATAGTATAGAAAGAGAAAGATGAATAAAATTGGTATTGTGCTTTTCAATCTGGGTGGTCCACATTCTCTGGATGATATAGAGGAATTCTTATACAACCTTTTTATGGATCCGTATATAATAAATTTACCAGTTCACGTTTCAATAAGGCGCATTCTTGCCAGGATCGTGGCAAGGCGCAGGGCGCGAAAGACACGTTTTTACTACGAGGTAATGGGGGGAAAGTCCCCACAGTATGAGCTGACTTTAAAACAGGCACGTGCTCTGGAGAACAAGCTCAAACCAGTAGTTGATGTAAGGACCTATATTGGAATGAGATACTTCAAGCCGACAATTGAAGATGCTTATAGGGCACTAGCAAAAGATGACATTGAAAGGGTTGTTCTTCTTCCGCTGTATCCACATTACTCTCGTACCACAACATTGTCGAGTATTCAGGAGTGGAACAGAGTGACGCGCGATTCATTCGACAGGATGAAAGTGTTGCAGATTGAGAGCTATCACAACTTTCCTCCTTACATCGATGCAGTTGCAACACGGATTTCTGAGACGCTGCAACGATTCCCAATAGATGTTCGTGAGAATGTTCATATTCTCTTCAGCGCACACGGTGTTCCAGAAAGCGTTGTCAAAAAAGGGGATCCCTACAAATCACAAATTGAGGAAACTGTTAAGCTTGTCAGTGAAAAGTTCGATAACGAATACTCTCTTTCTTATCAAAGCCGTGTCGGTCCTGTCAAATGGCTTGGCCCAAAGACATTGAATGAGATTGAAAGACTTGCTTCATCGGGGGTGAAATATTTAATGGTTGTTCCAATAAGTTTTGTAAATGAGCATTCTGAAACACTATATGAGATAAATTTTCTTTTTCGTCAAAAAGCAAAGATGTACGGTATCGATCAATTTGAGATGATGCCTGCTTTGAATGATTCACCAAAATTCATAGATGCATTAGCTCAGCTTGTTTTCGAGAAGATCAAAGAATTTTGATTGCCTTCGCCACAGAAAAAATTTCGAGAAGGTATTAAATTTAACTATGCAATAAGGAAAGCTGAAGAAATGAAGGTTGCTATAATAGGAGCTGGTATATCGGGTCTCTCCACGGCATTCTTTTTGAAGAAGGGTGGCGTGGAGGTAACTGTGTATGAAAAGAATAGTTATCCAGGTGGTACAATTCGTTCGAAATTTATCAATGGTTTTCTTGTTGAAAGTGGGCCCAACAGTACTTCAGAAACAAACACTGTAATTGACGAGGTCGTCACTGAACTGGGAATTAAGGGGGAACTTGTTTATGCTAATGATAATGCGAAGCATAGGTTTATTGTTCGAGGGGGTCGGTTAAATGCACTGCCAGGTGGTCCAGTAGATTTTATTACAACACCGCTTTGGTCGCTGAGGGGGAAGATGAGGATTTTTCTTGAGCCGTTTATTGGGAGGGGAGATCATGAGGAGTCGATAGCTGAGTTTGTTGAGCGGCGCCTGGGCAAAGAAATTTTGGATTACGGAATTAATCCATTCGTTGCTGGTGTGTATGCTGGGAACCCCTCCGAGCTCAGTGTACGCGCTGCTTTCCCAAAGCTTTACGCACTCGAGGAGAAATATGGTGGACTTATCAAGGGTGCCATAAGAGGTGTACGAGA
>Ga0272448_1007478_pt1 | contig 11550 bp, 7 predicted proteins | sample YNPCB0191_FD_202220 | JGI IMG/M metagenome (GOLD analysis project Ga0272448, IMG submission 202220) | Hot spring sediment microbial communities from Yellowstone National Park, WY, United States - YNP-CB-019-1 | ecosystem: Environmental > Aquatic > Thermal springs > Hot (42-90C) > Sediment... | reverse complement strand
CGTGAAGACTGCTTAGCGGTATGGAAACAAAGAACGCTGGCTTCACTGGGCGACCGGGCCAACCGGGCGGTTGCAGACCGTGAAGACTGCTTAGCGGTATGGAAACAAAGCAAGTACTAATGCCTTAGTCCACTGTTGCTTTACTCCTTGTTGCAGACCGTGAAGACTGCTTAGCGGTATGGAAACGAAACTACCGTGACAAGTGGCGGGTAATCGGTGACGGGTGGAACACAAGAAAATGCCCCTCACCCCTACTTTGGCCCTAAGGGAGAGGGAAAACCCCGAAAACAGAAATCCTTGACGGTGAAAGATTTGAAGAACTGGGAGCGTTTAAATCTGCGCTAAAGCTCGCCCTAGACCCCTAAACGAAAGGGATTAAAATGGAGCACGTTACAGGAAAGGCTATGGCGCCGCTTGTCCAGGATGTGCTGGTTGGTTTTGTAACCCCAAGCGACCCCGGCACAGACCGCGGGCCGGCTAACATCATCACCGTCGCTAAAGCAAAACTCCCCCAAGCCCTTTACCTCTTCCACACCCACGACACCCAAGCCAATGTGGAAGCCCTGATAAACTGGATCCAGTCCGACCCCGATCTCGCCAAAGCCAAAGTGGAAACGATTTTGTTGGATCTACCAGACCCCACAGACTACGAAAAATTGGCCTCCCTTCTCAAGGAGGAACTCAAAAAACTCTCCAAAAAGCATCCCGGTGCCCAGTTCCATTTGGTCAGCGGGTTGCCCCAGGTGCGCATCATCTTCGCCCTCTGCCTCTACGCCCAAATCCTTCCTGGAACCCTGTGGGAAGTGAAAAGCCCTCTGTCGGCCCGCGCCTTTCAACCTCCACCCCCTCAAAAGCTCGATAAAAACGAATGCGAAAAGCGCCTCGAGCGCTGGCCCACCTCTATTTTCGAGGACTTCCGGGACCTGCTCCTTAAGCGGCTTTGGGCGATCCGCCTTCGGATTAATGTCAAGACCGAGCAAGCCTGGTTGGATGACGAGCTTTTGGATCTGCGGCCGTCGACCCACCGCCGGGGCGAGGCAGGACCGGGTCGGCCCCGGACTTTCCAAACCCTCGTCCTTTTGGCAGCGAAGAAACGCTATGGCGGCGGGAACGATGAGGTTCCCAAGAAGCTGATCCTTCAAACAGCCTACCGGGGGCAAAACCCCCAGAACGCGGCTGTGAATATCCGCCGCACGTTGGACTCCCTCAATCGCCAGGCCCGCCGCATTACCGGAGCGGGCAAACGAACCTCTTTGGATCCCTTTGTCATCGATGTCGTGCGCGGGAATCGGGTTATTGGGGTCTACCGCCTCACCCACAAGCTCGACCCGGCGGATGAAACCATTGAGTTCGAAGGGGATCTTTGGGATTACCTTTTGAAAATGGGCCTTTCCCCGGGCGACCTCCGGTCCCTCTTTCCCGAGCTTTACCCCTCCGCGGAACGGGCTTAACGTTTTCCTTAACACAAGGCTTCCGCTCAAAATAGCGTCCTGATTTCAATTCTTCTGGGCTACCCTCACGCTGCCATGAGGGAGGCCCAGAAGAGCGGGGACTTGGAAGGCCTGGTCCGGCGGGTGCGTTCCGGCGACGAAATCGGCCTGGAAAAGCTCTACCTCTTCCTTTCCGAGAACTTTGGGGGACTAGCCCTCCGGCTTTTGGGCGATGCGCAGGAAGCACAAACGGCCTTCAACGACGCGTTCATTGCCTTTTGCCACGAGCTTCAAAATGGGTTCACATGGCAGGGAGAGTTCCAGTTTTATCGGTATTTCGCGACAACCCTCAAAAACAAGTGCCGCGACCTCCAGCGCGGGAAAAAACGCCGCCAAAAAATCCAGGAAATCGTGAACGAGGAGCTTGTGGGGAACTACGAAGAGCCATTCCTGGATTGGGAGCCTGAGCTTGAAGGAGCAGAGAAAGAGCGGGAGATCCGCCTTCGCGAAGAGACGCAGAAGTTTTTGGAGAACCGATGTTCCTCCCAGGAGCGGCGGTTTTGGGAGGCATACAAGGCGTTAAGCGAGATCCCGGGAAGCGACCAATGGCGCCCGCAGGAGAAAACGGCGTTCCTGAAAGCGTACTTGGGGATGCCAGAAAGCGCGTTCTATCCAGCTCACTCGCGGTTCAAAGGGAAACTGGAAGCCCTGGCGAAGGAGTTAGGGCTCCTGAGGTAATGTCCGTGCCCAAGCGAGGGAAAAGAGCCCGGCATCATCCGCTGGATCGTTTAAAGGCACCGTTTATCGTGATCGGGTGTTCCGGGGGAATTCGGGGCGGACCTGGCCAAGGCCGTGGGTGGTTTGCCAGCCCACGCCGGCATAAAACGAAAACTCCGCCAAAAGCCCGCAAATCCGGGCGATCACCGGTGAGGCCCTGATGAGCCGATAGGTGAACTTCCCCACAAATCCCGCGGCGGAATAACCGCCAAGCTCCACCAGCCTCGTCTCACCCCTCCAGTTGCGCAAAACGAGTACGGTCTCCAGGGCCTCCCGGATATCGAAAAAAGGATACGGCGAAAAGGCATTCCAGGTAGAAAGGAGCGAGCCGAAAACCCAGTGGGGAAGGGGGAAAGGCTCCTCAAATGCGCCCACTTTGAACGTAGTGGGTGTGAGGAAATGCAAAGTTAGGAGGCGCGGGGGCTCCCTTTTCTCCCAGCGCGCGAGGAGTTCCTTATAGGTGATCTGCCCGGCCTCGGGGTGCTCCTCCGCGGTGGCAGAAAGGCCCTCTACGGAGAACACAGCGTTTTGAATCCGAATTCCATGGACCTCGGGCCAAAGGGAGAGGAGGTATTGGGAGATCTCTGAAGTTAGCCCGGTCAAGCGCAGGGTATAAAGCTTGTCGGGTTTGAGAAGCCAGTTTTCTCGGTCGCCCTCCTCTATCCCCAAAAGAGGGCTGCAGGTGAAGGGTTTTCTCTCTTCCTCTTTGTAGAGGGCGTCGCCTAGTTTGGGGGCTTCGCGGATGAGGAGGTCCTTTACGGCGTTATACACGAAGGAGCCGTGGGAGCGCGGGAGGCTTACCTCCGCCACGGGCCGCAGGTGCAGCACCACTGCGGTTAGCATCTTTTTATCTTACCCGGTGGGGCAGGTGCACCTTCAAACGGGTACTCCCTTTAAGGGGGGTTTTGAAATGGGTTTGACGGTTTTGGGTTATAGGGGGTATAAACGGCCGCTAATCTCCGTTTGGGGTAAAAGGGTGGGGGATTAGCGGAAATTGCGGGGATTCCGATTCCAACGCCAGAATTGGTTGAAAGCTCGCCCTTGAAAAGGGCCTTTGGCGGCCGGAAGGGAGCCGAGCCCAAGGGGGATTAGCGGAAACGGCCTTTTGGGGTTAGAATGGAATGGGTTTTTCCGAGGCCAGGGTTGCAGACCGTGAAGACCGCTTAGCGGTACGGAAACATGATTGCCCCCTCGTCCTGCTTTGCCTTCTCCGAGGAGTTGCAGACCGTGAAGACCGCTTAGCGGTATGGAAACGAGACGGAAAGTCTCGGGCCGCACCCGTCTATTCTTCTTTGCCAGTTGCAGACCGTGAAGACCGCTTAGCGGTATGGAAACAATCTTCTTCCTCCATGGTCTCAAACCTAATTATTAAGTTGCAGACCGTGAAGACCGCTTAGCGGTATGGAAACAGGATCTCGCCCGGGAAGGGTGCAAAAATGGGCTTGGGAGGTTGCAGACCGTGAAGACCGCTTAGCGGTATGGAAACTGCTCGTGCTCCTCTTGCTCCTTCTCGCTCATTCTCATCACCTCCAGTTGCAGACCGTGAAGACCGCTTAGCGGTATGGAAACAGTCCGTAGGCCGTCACGTACACCCATGTGTGTTGGTCCGGTTGCAGACCGTGAAGACCGCTTAGCGGTATGGAAACATAGTGTCTCTCCCATTCTGGCGTGTGCCAATCCGCAATTGTCCATGTTGCAGACCGTGAAGACCGCTTAGCGGTATGGAAACAGCCCTGCAACGTAATTGGCCACGCCACTGCCGTAATAGAAGGTTGCAGACTGTGAAGACTGCTTAGCGGTATGGAAACAGTGATCCCTGACGGTACGCCCAGTGTGCTTCTACCATTTCAGTTGCAGACTGTGAAGACTGCTTAGCGGTATGGAAACAAGGAGATGGCGGGGGACCTACGACGACATCCACTAACCGGTTGCAGACCGTGAAGACCGCTTGGCGGTATGGAAACCTTTTGTGGCCGAGAGTCCGGTCCGACTCGGCATCAAATAAGTTGCAGACCGTGAAGACTGCTTAGCGGTATTGAAACGGATCTTCTGTGACGAGTAACAAGTGATCGGTGACGGGGAAACAAGAAAGGGCTCATCATTCAAAGGAAAGACAAGAAAAAAGCGGGTTGCCGAAAGGTTATCTCACGCCCTCACGCTGAGCTACCACGTTTTGTGAAATCGTATTCAAAAACCCAGTAGGGTTGCCGAGCAGGGGAAAAGGCTAGCGTGAGGGGGTAGGGAAAAGCGCGGATTCCCAGGCGTAGAGAAGGATCCGTAAAATTCGAAAGATTAGGATGGCGCGGGTCCTTCGTAAAGGAGCGCAAGCCAAACACAGGCTTTTAGAGCCAAATCCAAATCCTGGACGCAGAGCGGCAAAAGTTCAAGGAAGGTTTCCCGATCCTTTTGTTTAACCAAGGTCCTCATGATTTCGGACAATTGCCACGCGGACTTCCATGGGTGTTGAAAGACAAGGCTTTTTAACGCTTCTTTAGCCCCCTGCCTTGCCATTTGTGTCCCAACAATGGCGAGAAGCCTTTCGTAGTCATATTCCCTACCCACCCGCTTGGCGACTTCTATGGCTTTATCGAACGACCCAAGTGTTGCCAATACAAAACACAAAACTTCGAATGCCGATACCTGTTCAACCGAGCTGGCTAATTCTTCCGCTTCCTCTGCAACCCGAAGGGCCTCCTCAAAACGACCTTGCTCCGCTAAGGGTTTGATCATGGCCCGAAGGATCGCGGCTTGACTCCATGGAAAATCACACTTTTGAGCTAGCTCCCTAGCTTCTTCAATTTTACCTGCTCGTGCAAGATACCATCCGATAATCGAAAAGGCCCTTTCTTTCTCCCATTTATCCCCGATTGCTTCCGCTATTTTTCTCGCTAGCTCAAATTCCCCTTTTTGGCATAGCACCTCTGCCGCCCTCAACCGTCCATGATCAACGCCGAGTTCTTCCATAATGCTGAACGCCTTCTTAACGAGTTCTTCTGCTTCCTCTTCTTTTCCATCCGCTGCCATGTGAATGGATATATTAGAAAGAGCCTTGGCTAGGCTTTCGGCAACGAGTTTTTCTTCCGCATATTTAACCGCAGTCTGGAAATCCTTAGCAGAAAGAGCCTCCCCCAAAACCGTCCAAATGCTCTCTGAAGAAAGATAAAGATCTAGAGCCAGGTCATACAGGTTAACTTTCGCAGCGTTATACGCGAGCGCCTCCAGGGTCTCTTGGATTTCCCAAGCGGATTCCTTCCTAGTTTCTGCAAGGGCTTTAGCCTCTAGAAATAGTTTTCTAGAAGTGTCTGCAAATCCAGCTAGAGCCAAGACCGTGGCGATTTTTCCCAAGGAAGCAGCTCGCGGGAGTGGCTCGGAGATCCGTGATGCGACGCCCAGAGCCTCGGTCAGCAGGGGCTCGGCCGTCTTGTGTTCACCGGCCTGCACCATTTGTTCAGCAATTACTGCTAAGGCTTCAACACACTCAAATTCAGATTCAATGGTTCTTGCCCATTCCACCGCTTCTTCCCACCTCTTGGATTTTGCCAACATTTCTACAATCTTTCTCACTACGGGTGTACGCATAGGTTCTTCGATTTGCATTACAAGGATTTTGGCTTCGTGAGCGTCAAGCGTATTGAACATTGCCTCCCCCAACTCGCTCAGCATGTGATCGGAAGGTTTGATCAAATTCACATGCTCGATCAATTTTGGATAAAGCCGGCGATAATCTATGGCGATTTTTCGCTTATACGTTTCAACTATGACTTTCTGTAGCAATTCCCATCGCTTCTTGGGGTCCTCGATCCCTTCAATAACGTCTATCAAGTTCTTAAAATGGTTTGCATCCGAGACGCTTTCGATAATATTCGAAAGGAAGTCACAGTATTCGGATGCTCCGTGCTCTTTTATTTTTGGATATCGGTAGACTTCTGCTTTTCCTTCTTCATTGTAGATAACAAAATCGACGGAATCCGGCATTCGGAAATAGTTAACGATATTTAAAGCCCCATCCAGCTGTCCTGCTTTTGCCAACCCCGCTGCAACTCCTTTGAGCGCCCAAAGTTGCGATGCTGTATCTTCTATTTCATTTACGAGCCCAAGTGCTTCCGAAAATGCCCCACTTTCTGCCAATTCCACTGCAATTCTTTCGAGTGCCTCAGCTTGCACAGTTTTATCTTCTATTTCATTTACGAGCGCCATCGCTTCCGAAAATGCCCCGCTTTTTGCCAGACCCACAGCAATATTCTCCAGTACTTCTAACCGCATTTCGAGGTCCTCAAGCTCATAGACAATGCCCAACATGTCGTTTAATAGTGCTTTTGCTCGAGCGGTTTGGCCTTGTTCTGTCATTTTCCAGGCGATTTGCACCCGGGTTAGTAGGTGCTCTCTCAGGTAAGGGATGTTCTCGGTCACCTCTAAGGCCTCATCGAATTCCCTCGCCTCAGCAAGGGCAAGGGCGAGAAGCCGGGCAAGCCTCGACCGGTCTATTTCGTTCCGGAGCATATCCATGACGGCCTTGGCCCCTTTTAGATTTCCGCGTTCGATCATTTCTTCGGCAATAAGTTTGATGGCTCTTTCTTTCGCTTCCTTCAACCCTTCTGCAGCCGCAAGCGCATCATCAAAACGACCTTCCCTAAGGAGATTTTCTATGGTTAGGAACACAACGCTTAAGTGCCAAATATCCATGGCGCGACGTTTGAATCCAGTTAAAAGCTCGTCGGCTCGGGGGTCCCTCTCGCCTGTAAAACGAGTTTTCCATACTTCTCCAGCAAAGTGCAAAAGATGATTTAAAAGGCGGAAGAAAGAAAAGTCGCTATTGTTTTCGATTAACCGAAGAACCTCTTCTAAATAGCCTGCATAAAGCAAGTCCTCGATCTTTTCCTCCATAAAATCCCCGGATGGAACCATGTTGGCCACGGCCAACGCGATCGAAAATTGCTCTTTTTCCAGTGCAATTTCTCCAATCTTTTCTAAAGCAACCTCGGCTTCGCCAACAGACTGGATTTTCAAAGCCACGTCTAACGCAAGCTGAAGAATCTTTTCGGATTGGAGGCGGGTCTCGTCGTCTATTGGGTAAGGAGCAATGTTTCTCAAAAGAAATGCTAATCCCGGTTTATCTGCAACTTTTGGGACAATCTTCCGCGCTTCGTCGTAAAACCCCAGTTCAGCGAGCTCCTCAATGATTCCTTCTAGAAGATTATCACGTTCCTTGGGGCTTTCTTTTTCTTGAATAACAAGCAAAATGTTTTCCAGTACCTCCTTTATTAGCGCCATAGCGACTTCACCCCCCTTTGACGAATGAGCTTCTACATAATCCCATTTTAGGCTTTCAAAGTCGAAGGAACAATTGGCCCTTTCCCGTCCTGCGGCTCTGGGATGCCCCCCCGCCAAAAAGAGAGGCTCGCTTTATGGACTCCTACGAGCAGCTTGAAAAGCAGGATTTTTCTGGGGCTCGAAAAGACCCGAAGGGCATGTTCAGCGGGAAGTTCCCATGAAAGGCCTGAAGGAGCCGCGAGAATATTGATTTCCCGGACATCTTCACCGGTCGGGAATTCTGCTCTGTTTAGGGTCAACCACACCCCGGCCCGGCCCTGAATGGAGGCCAAAATCTCCTCCTTAACCTGCGCCTCTGGGGTATTCTCTTTCTGCGCTTTCCACCGAACATACCGAACAAGGTCGAACCGACCGAACTCCGCGAGCCGGGGCTCGAGGAAATTCTCCAGCCGCGCCCAAAGCTCCTCGCTTGGGAGAAGGGGGTCATCCCAGAGGCGGAGCTCCCTGGCCAAAGCGGTTAGGAAACCCGGCGAAAGCTCAAGAGGCGAACAGCCCACATGTTCAGCAAGGAGCTGGAAGTATTCCGCGCGGTCGAAAATGGGCTCGATGGCCTTAAGGGGCTTGGCCTCCCTGAACGGCGGGGAGCTCTCGATCCGCTCTTTTGCTATGGCAATGCACTTTTGAAACGTCTGCTGCAAAAACTGGATTTCCCTCTCCTTTCTTTTGAGCCAATCTGCAAAATCCGAATAGAAACGCGCTATGTGGTTGCGGTAAAGTTCGGATAGCCTTTCATCGAGGTGATCAAGCACGGCTTTGGCCAAGTTCGCGGCCTGACGCTGCAATTTTCTGCCTTTGAGGAAGAAACTCAGGCGGGCTCGCTCAAGGTTCCATATGGCCTGGTGGATTTCCTTGGCCTGCGAGGTAGCTTGGACCTCTTTTTGCAGGGCCTGCACCCTTTGGGTGAGAACGGACAAGAGCTGGATCGCACCGTTCAAGTCTAATTCCGCTAGTCGAGCTTCAAGGAGCCCCTCCACCGCTTTCTTTGCTTCTTGAGATTTTTCCTCAACCCGGCTCTTGATGCTTTCCTCCGCGTGGTTCAAAACTTTTCGGATGACGTCGTTTTCCAACCAAGCTTTGATTTCCAAGCCCTCCCGCGCCCTGGTCAGGGCCTCCTGCTCCAACCTCGGCCGGAGCTCTTCCACGGGGATATGGGGATGGCCAAAGCGGTTCCTGCTCAAGAACTGGCGGAGGGAGAGCGCAAAAAGACCCTGGGAGGCGAGGAAGGACTCCGCGATCCTCTCGATTTCTTCTTGGGGAAAGAAAGAGGGCTGGGCGAGGGCGTCCCTCAGAGCGAAGATGTACGCGGCCTTAGCATAGTCCAGGTCGGGATCAAGCCGGAATCCGCTTACGCCAAAGGACTGAATAACGCGGGCGTGATTGGCCACTTCCTTTTCTCGCACGGAAAGAACGTCGGTGAGCCTGGCTCGGGCTTCTTCGCTTAGCGGATCCATGGTCCAAAGCAAGAGGAACTCGCCGAGGCCTTCATGGAACTCCTCGGGTGTGAGGCGGCCATTTTCCGTGATTTCCGAGGCCACAAAGACGTTGTTGAAGAGAGGTTCGGCATAGGACAACGATCTTTCCACGCCATTCTCGCGGATGATGAGCTTAAGACGGCCGTGATGGGCGGCCTCGAGGAGGGAGAGGGCGTTTTGGGCATTGGCCAGAAGGCGCGGATCTTTTTCCTCCGGCCAGGGCTCTATCCAAAGGAGATTCAACTCAAGGTTATTCCCAAAGGCTTTGTTTTTCTGGGCAATGTCGCGGAGGGCCAGGCCCAAAAGGAGAGGAAGGACCCCGCCTACCCCACCGCACATGAGGCCAACCACGGTGATAATGATCTTCCTTCCGCCGTATTCCCTCTGCCAGGTCTGGAGCTTCCTCGCTACGCCCTCGAGGAGGGGAAGAAGGCCGTCGTGGCGTGCCCAATGGGCTTGGAACGCAGCGACCGTGAAAGGAAAGGCCTTCTGGGAGCCGTGATCCAGGAATTGGAAGGCGCTGGGCTTCACACCCTGAAGGCTCTCAGCCACCTCCGGGTGGAGGTCCGGCTTTCTTACCATCCTGGGGAGATCCACGAGGTTTAGGGGGTAGACCCAAAGGTTGTGGGTTGGGAAACTCGCGAGCTTTGCGAGGGCAGCTAAGTCGGCGTCGATGCCCACGAAGAGAAGCGGTTGATCCGTGAGCTCAGAGGCCCTGGTGAGAAGGCCCTCAAGGACCCTCAGCCCGGTGGTGCCTGCGGCAAGGATTGCTGCGGGGTTGCGCATCACGACCTCCTCGGGAGGAAGACGGTGAGCTCCGTCCCACCAAAGGACAAATGGTCCAAATCCGCGAGCGCCTGAGACCCGAAAAGCGGAACATTGTTGAGCTTGATGGGAACTTTGGCACTGATCGGCTTGACCCAAAGCTGGCCATCCTGGAAGGACAAGGCGAGGGCGGGCTCATCCCTGGGAAGCGCAGGATCGTCAAGGCGGAGGAACCGGCCGGGCATATCCCCTGGGGTTTGGCCCAGAACCAGGCCTTCGGAGGTGATCGGGACCCTGGGGCCGCGTTTCCCTGGGCTCGTTATCACCACATAAGGCCAGTTCTGGGGGCGATGCAGCTTTTGCCACACCCAGGTTAGGGAGGCGAGGACCAAGAGCCCTCCAAGCCCCGCAAGGACGGCCTTTGCCATGGGCCAACCCCCTGATCCGGGGGGAAGGTCGGTGAGGAGCAGCCAAACCATGCCGTAGCGTGAGCTGAGGAGCTGGACTTTCCCGCGGGGAATAGAGAACCTGTGGACGAGGAGGGAGCCCCAATGCACCACTTCGCCGGCCATCCTTTGGCCGGAGAAGAGGAGAGAAGGGGTAACCCCGGGTTCGGCGAGCACATATAGGGTTCCGCCTTCGGTGGCGAGGTCCAGGGGATTGGGGGGCGTAAGGGCAACAGATCCGAGGTCCAAAAAGCGCCGATTTTGGGCCTTGGACACGGCCTGCACCACGGCCTTGGCCATCTCCGGAAGGGTGGAGAAACTGTAGACCTCGCCGCCTGTGGCTTGGGCCAGTCTAAGAAAACTTTTGCTTTCAGGGGCACTGGCCACCACGAATAGCCTGGTCCTTGCTCGAGCCAACCGGGGAAGGAGGGGCAGAAGCTCGCCCTCCGGCACAGCCTCGCCGGTGATGAAGATGAGGGCTTTGGGCTGTTGATCGAGGCAGGCATTAAGGGCAGGGGTAACCCTTCCCCGAGTTGGCCGGGCGGAGAGGTCGCGCAAAAGGGATATAAAGGGCTCTGTAGGGCCGTACGGCATTTCCAGAAGCGGGCTTGTGCCCAACACGAAGCTGGCCTTGCCAAGAAGCTCTAAAGCCAAAATACCCGCCTCAACCACAGCCTCGGGCTCAACCCCGGGCACAAGCCCGACGCAGATCTCCGCCCAGGCCCAAAAGCTTGTCAGCCCCAAAACCAGGAGAACCTTAATCGCCATAGACCGTCGTAGGCTCCTCCAGGATTACCCGGTACTGGAAGCCCCGATAGCCGAGGGTGGCGCGCACCACCTTGTCGCCGGCTTCCTTGGCCAAGAGCACGAATTTGAGTTCCATCCTTTCTCCAGGACTCAAGGAGAAGACCCCGAAGCGGAGGCTTCCCTCTTCCAAGAGGTGGGGGAGAGGGGCTTCAACGCGCACGAGGTCCATCCCCGAAGGCAGACGCACGGAAACATCGATTTCCTCAGCCTTTCCCAACCCTTGGCCCACAACGGTGAGGAGGTAAGTGATCTCGCTTCCCACCGGTGCTACGCCGGGCTCGTCGACCAAGGAAGCGGTGAGGCCGGGGATAGCGGAGATGCTAAGGATTTGGGAGGCCTCAGCTCGGACAGGTCGCACGGCTTCCACCACTACCCGGTTTTGGAAATTGCCGGCCCCGCCGCGGAGGGAAAGGTTGATCCTCAAGGTCTCTCCGGCGCCGAGGGAAGGGAAGCGCCAGAAGGCTCGGCCCTGGCCCACTTCGCTGGGCAAGGGCTCTGCGCCGAGGAACTCCAGGCCAGCTG
>Ga0272448_1007477_pt1 | contig 11553 bp, 7 predicted proteins | sample YNPCB0191_FD_202220 | JGI IMG/M metagenome (GOLD analysis project Ga0272448, IMG submission 202220) | Hot spring sediment microbial communities from Yellowstone National Park, WY, United States - YNP-CB-019-1 | ecosystem: Environmental > Aquatic > Thermal springs > Hot (42-90C) > Sediment... | reverse complement strand
CAGCGTCAGCGGAGGAGTGTACATATGACTGACAATTCCGCAACTCGCGCCACGGTGATGGACCAAACTCCGTTCGGGCTCAGCACGCAGGTGATCACCGCTCCACTGGAAGTGAGCGCCAGTGACCGTGCCATTCTGCGCGACCTGGCCGGGCGTGTCGCGGAGCTAGCAGCCCGACCGATCGAGGCCGAGAAGCGGGAGCTGTGGTATCGGCACAACGCTCTGGAAGAAACGAGGCCTCTCGTTTTCTGCGACCCGGAGAACGGCTGGAACGAGATCATTACCCCAGCCGATCTCAAGTGCGAGGGAGAGCTGGCTCGCACGTGGGAGATGAAGCTGCGCAAAGACATTTTCTGGGGCGCCGAGATGTGCGATGACCGGGTAACCCCGGACACCTTCGATCTGCCTTACATTCGTACCGAGACCGATTGGGGACTGCGCGAGACCCGCATCGGCGGGCAGGACGGCGGCTCCTACACCTGGGACGCCCCGATCAAGGACTACGAGCGCGATCTGCCAAAGCTGCACTTTCCCACCGTGACGGTGGACCACGCCGCCACGGAGAAGATGCTGGCCTTGGCCCGCGAGGTGGTGGGCGATTTCCTCACCGTGCGCCTCAAGGGTGTCTGGTGGTGGAGCCTGGGTATGACCACCACCCTCGTCAACCTGCGGGGCCTCAACCAGGTCATGCTCGACATGTTCGACAACCCCGATGGGCTCCACCGCTTGATGGCTTTTCTGCGAGACGGGTTTCTGGCCCGGCTCAACTACCTGGAAGAGAATGGCCTTCTCAGCCTCAATAACGACGGCACTTACGTCGGCTCCGGAGGCTTCGGCTGGAGCCGAGAGCTTCCGCAGGCCGACTTTACAGGCAAGGTACGCCCCATCGACATGTGGGGTTTCGGCGAGAGCCAAGAGACAGTGCTGGTCTCACCCACCATGTTCGAGGAGTTCATCTTTCCGTACCAGTTGCCAGTGCTGGAGCGGTTCGGACTCAACTGCTACGGCTGCTGCGAGCCGCTAGATAAACGCTGGTTCACGGTGGCGCGAATACCGCGATTACGACGCGTGTCGGTTTCCGCCTGGGCTGACGTCCCCGACATGGCCGTCAAGCTTGGCAACCGCTACATATTCTCTTGGAAGCCTCGCCCAGCCGATCTCGCTACCGAGCATTTCGATGAGGAGGCGATCCGCCTCTACGTGCGCAACATGCTCGACGTAACGCGCGACTGTCGCGTCGAGATCATAATGAAGGACAACCACACCATCGCCCACCAGCCGTGGCGAGTGGTGCGGTGGGTGCAGATCGTGCGCGAGGAGATAGCTCGGCTTTAGGCCGGTGGCTTCGTCCCTAGGTGCCGGGCAACGAAATCGAGGAAGACCTCCATCTGCCTAATGCTTTCGTCTACTTTGAGTGAGCCATGGCCGGCCTGGTAGCGGTAAACCTGGTGCGGCTTACCTAGCGCCTGCAGGCGAGCGACATAGTTCTCGATCTGACGGATGGGACAGCGAGGGTCGTTCTCACCGGCCGTGATCAGCACCGGCACTCGCACCTGTTCGACATAGGTGATGGGCGAACGCTGAACGTAGAACTCCGGCCTCTCCGTTGGCGAGCCGCCGAAGAGGGCACGGTCGAAGGCCTTAAGGGGCTCCATCTCGTCCTCGAAGGCCGCCACATAGTCGGCCACCGGCACCCCGGCCACGCCCAGGCTCCAGCGCTCAGGCTGCGTGCCTAGGCCCAATAGAGTGAGGTATCCACCCCAGGAGCGGCCAGAGAGCACCATACGGGTCGGATCGGCAACACCGATGCTGACGAGATAGTCTTGCACCTTGGCGATGTCCTCCAGTTCAGTAAAGCCGGGGTTACCCTGGAGGCCGTCACGCCAGGCCCGGCCGTAGCCGGTGCTGCCGCGGTAGTTCACTAGCACCACCGCCAGTCCGTGGTCCACCCAGGCCTGCACTAGGGGAGAGAAGCTATCGCGGTCGTGGGAAGCGGGGCCGCCGTGAATCTGAAAGACGGTGGGATGCGGGCGAGGGCTGGCTGGTTCGGCGAGAAAGTAGTGGACACCGTCTACCATTCCATCGCTGTAGGCGACTCCTCCCGGCGCTTTTTCTCCGGGGGCTTCCAGCAGGACGTGGTCGCCGGCCCTGATTTGAGGTGGTGTCGAAGAGCACCCCCACTCGTACCAAACTTCGCCATCTGGGCGCACGTTGGCACGGGAGATGGTGCCCGGCTCAGTCTCCAGCCGTTGCAGGGACGCCGTCGTGAGGTCGAGGCGGTAGAGTTCCCCGCGGCCGCGGTAGTCGTGTCGTAACAGGAGGGCAGAGGCGTCTGGGTACCAGGAAGCCTCCACCTCACCCGGGAGGTCTATGGGCAACTCGGTTGTATGGCCGGTGGTGAGGTCCCAAATAAGGGGACGGGCCAAGTCCTGGCGTTCGTGCTGCACCAACAGCCTTTGGTCCCCGGCGATAGGCGACCAGCCCACCGCCTCCAGCCCTTTGCCAGGGCCATCCCAAAGATCGCCGAGCGAGCGCCCCTCGCGATCAATGACTCGCAAGGCCGGGTGGCGGCTATCGCCGTGCTCGGAGTGGCTGAGGCAGATCAGTGACTCATCACGCGAGAGAGCAGCGACGGCAGCCTCTTCTCGGTGAGAATACAACAGCCGGGGAGCCTCTCCCGAACGAATGAGGTGCACGGTGGAACCCTTGTCGCGGGAAGAGCCGACCACGGCAAAGCCCCGCCCAAGGGCCAACCCGGCATAGTAGGCCGGAGGGAGGTCGGCTTCAGTTAAGCGCTCGCCACCGCGGAAAGGCTGCACCACCCAGCGCCCGAACTCATTCCCCCGTTCGTCGTCTAGCCACCAGACCCATTCGCCAGTAGGGTCGAGATGCCCCTCCAGCGTGCCTTCCGGCCGATCGGTCAGCTGCACGTGGCGTTCCGCCTCACGGTCCCAGGTGTACAGCTCGAACTTGCCGCTTGCGTTCGAGGCATAGAGCAGCCGCTGGGCATTGTCGCGGGCCCAGACAGGCAAAGTAACGCGGGCAGCGCGGAAGCGGCGCCGCCAGGGAGCTTCGGTCATCGATGCACCTCCAGAAGACTGAGAACAGTATAGCACGAGGCATAGTCGCGCCGTGCTGGTTTCAGAGAGCACCCTTCACCCTACCCTGAGCCAGCCGAATCACGACTCCCGTGGGAGCTCGGCAGCACCGGCGGAGGCTGTGTCCTGCCGAAGGCTCCCTCTGCCGCCATCTGCCTGGCTCATCCACTGGGCGTTAGTCTGCGTCCAAGAAAGGCTTATCTGCGAGATGCACGAGATGCGCCAGACAGCGACAGTCGGAAGCACCGAAGCGGGGAGCGGGCACAGAGGCGCCGGGGAGGGAGAGAATCGAGGCCGCCAGGTCGCATTCCCGCCGCCCCTGGCCGGGCAGCAGCAACACCTCGCGAATAGGCGCCTCGGCCTTGAGATAATCGATGTGCCAGCGGCGAACGCTCGAAGGAAGAAGGTGCCTGTTCACTCGCTGGCGCAGGCCGCTGAGGGCGCTGCCGACGTATACATACCAGCCGGCTGGGAAGCGGAAGGCGCCTAGGTGGCCGATCTGGATAATCCGCTCCTCGCCAAGCTCAAGCAGGAGAAGGTAGCTACCCGGGCTGCGCTCGCCCACGCCTCTCCCCCTCGCTAGCGTGCCTGTGGAGGCACTGCCAGAATCCGGGTACCCTCACCGTTACGTGAGTGTAGATGAGCGCCCCGCTCAGCATCAGGTAAGACGCGATCGAAGGCCACGTCCGGTGATAGCCGATATCAGGCGCTGAGTAGCCGACGCCGGCCGCTGGCGGCGCTGGTGGCAGCCACAAGCTGGCGATGTCGCCAAGCGCAAAGACGGCCACAAACCCAATCAACAGGAAGGCAGCATTGGCCTGAGCAAAAGCCACTATCAGCCAGGAGCGTCGCCTCCAGTCGCCAGCCCGAAGCATACGCAGGGCAAACAGAGTCACGTCGAGCCCCAAAAGCGCCAGGGCTGGCAGATAGACATTGCCGCCATGATTGAAGAAGTCGTTTAGCTCACGCTCCCAGGTGCCCGGAGGAGGCCGCAACTCGCCCCACATGTCCCACGGGACCAGCATCCAGTCGCTGCGCAGGCCCACCAGGACGAACGTGCACCCCCAGCTAGCGGCAAGCGTGGCGGCGGAGGCAGCTTCGAGCAGCAGAAGAGCCAGCGCCTTGCTCTGGGCGCGCCGTCGCCGACTGTCCGCGTAGACCGTGACCAGAAGCAAGAAGGGCAGCGGAAAACTGCCAAAAAACGCCAGGAGCGCCCAGCCAGAGAGCGTTGCCACAGCCATATCGGTCACTGACTACCTCCCCCGGCTGCACCAGCATAATCGGCCTGACCACTCAGCATGAAGTGCGCTGGCGCGAGATACAAGGGCAGATCATGGCCGCAGCCTTGCCTGTACCGCCTCGCTCTTCAACTCCCTCAAGGCGTCGGCGGCTATCCAACGAGCAGCAGAGGAGTCTGACGTCCGTATCTCCTCTGCTATCTGGATAGCCCTCTCGTTAAGCCGCCGGTTACGCTTGCCGATCTGGCGCAGAGCCCAGTTGACCGCCTTCTTGACGTAGGGGCGACCGTCAGTGGACTCGCGGACGATGAAAGGGAAGAAGGTCTCAAAGCGCTCGTCTGGCGCCTGTTTGTCGCTCACCGCCAGGCACGCCATGAGCACAAAGCCGGCGCGCTTGACGAACTCGGGCACGGCGGCGCTCCACTCCACGGCCTTGGCACAGGCAAAGGACGTCTTCTGGAGGAGATTCAGGCAGCACTGGTCGCAGACCTCCCAATTGTCGAAGTCGCGCGCCCAGCGCTCCACCTGCGCCTCATCAACCTGCTTCGGGTCATCGACTAGGGCCGCCAGGATGCGCGTCTCGCGGTTGTCGTTTGTCCACAGTCGCTGGGCCAGGTCGTGGCTGCGGCCAATCTCCTTGGCCAGCGCTCGCAAACTGGGGATGGAGACACCGTAAGCGCTGGCCGTGGCGATGCCGTAGCTGGCCATGCCGCGCACAGCCTCGGGATTGGCGATCGACTCCAGGCGGTGAATGATCTCGTCGTAGTCCATCTGTGCCACCAAGCCACCTCTCGCCCCTCACCCCAGCCCTCTCCCTGTCAAGGAGAGGGAGTAGGACGCGCTGGCTCGGCAGCTCTGTCAACCTTGGGGACAGGGCTGGGGTGAGGGTGGGATAGAGCGCTTAGCTAGAAGCCACCATTGCTTGCGCTAACTTCGGCGTCTCTGGCGGCGCTTCCGCTAGCAACTGCTCAATCCGCTGGCGAGCCACAGCGAGGGCCATCTGCATAGACTCCTCGTCAAGCGGCCCGTTCGGCGTTGGAGTCTGGTAGAAGCGTTGTGGCAGGCGTACACCGGCGAGCGTGAAGCCCATGGCCGCCTTCAGCCGATGCTTGAGGCGCAAGGTGTCGCGGCCAAGCTTATCCAATTCCTCTTCCGTGCGCTCGAAGCCAAGCGTAGCCAGAGCCTCTCGCACCAGAGCGCGATCGCCGTAGAGTTTGCGTGCAAACAGGCAAGCGTGCAAAGCGGTGAAGACACAGCGCTCCTGCTCTTCCCTCAGTAGGGCTTCGACTATCTCGTTTGGTGTCAGGTTGGTTTTCTGCTGGTCCAGCGAGTAGCCGGCGGCGTCCAGGTGCGAGTGGCGAGAGCCGATGGCGTGGCCGAGCAGGCTGCCGTAGCCGGTGTGATAGCCGGAGACCTCATTGCCGGCCACCTGGAGGGCGAAGTCGCCGCCGTAGCGGGCGGCCAGCGCCGCTGAGCCGCGGCGAGCTACTTGCCAGACCTCAGCCTTATCCTTGACCAGACGATTCAATCCCTCCAGATATGCGTTCGCAGCGCCGAAGGCCAGCGGCGCTCCCAGCTCGTGTTCGGGCACCAGACCTTTCTCCCGCGCCTCTGTCAGCCAGGCCAGCACTACACCAGCCGACATCGCATCTAGCCCCAGCTCCTCCACCCGCTCGATGAGAGCCAGAAGGTCGGTGCGGTTGCTCACCCCCAGCACGGAGCCAAGCGAGAAGATGAGCTCGTAGTCGTAAGAAACGCCAGCGTAGCGATACTCGTAGCCGGGGGCGAACTCTTGGCGCAACAAGCCGATGTGAATGCAGCCCACGGGGCAGCCGAAGCAGGCATACTTGCGCAACAGGAGGTCTTCGGCGAAAGCCTCACCCGAGATCTCCTCTGCCCCCTCGAAGCTGCCAGCCTGCAGGTTGCGGGTGGGCAAAGCTCCCATCGCATTAAGCGGCAGCACGTTCTGCGTGGTGCCGATCTCGTGGTACTTCTGCATTGCCGGGGAGTTCACTGCCAGATCGTGAGTGCGGTCGTAGATTCTTATGTACCGTTTCACGTCGGTGATGGGGAAGGAGAGGTCGCCGCCGACAACGATGGCTTTCAGCTTCTTGGCGCCCATTACGGCCCCTAGTCCCAGGCGCCCGAAGTGGCGGTAGGTATCCACGTTGACGCCGGCGTAGGCCACGCCCGCCTCGCCAGCAGGGCCGATGCGGATTATGGAGCGCTTGCCGCTGCCAAGGCGCACCTCGTTCTCGCGCAAGATGCGGCCGGTTTCTTCCGTACCCCGGCCCCAGAAGGGCGTAGCATCCTTGACGCGCACATCGTTGGAGGACACTGTGAGGTAGACTGGGCGGTGGGAAGCGCCCACGATAACCAGGGCGTCATAACCAGCGAAGCGCAAGGCCATGGCCAAACGGCCGCCGGCGTGAGACTCGCCCAGGTTGCCGGTGAGGGGCGATTTGAAATGGGCCGACGTCTTGGTCACAGCCGGGAAGGCAGCAGTGAGCGGGCCGATAGCGAAAACGATGGGCTGTTGGGGAGCCAGGGCAGGGGCCTGCAGATCGATCTCCTCGGCCAGGAGGCGGGTTCCGAGCGGCGAGCCCCCGAGCCAGGGAGCCAAGTCCGGCCGCCGCTTCACCTCTACCCGACCAGAGTTCAGGTCTACTCTCAGTATCCTGGGCACGCCCAGATCGGTGCCGTGACGGATATTCTCAGCTTTCCGCTGCATATGCCACCTCCTCTACCGGCACCTCTTCCAAGCTCAGGCAACCGTGCGGACAGTAACGGGCGCAAACACCGCAATGCGCGCAGACGATGGGATAGCCTAGCTGATCATCGTAGTGGATGCCATGCACTGTGCAGGCTTCCTGGCAGCGTCGACAGCCAATGCAACGCTCTTTCCTGAGGACGACGCCACCACCGGGGCGCGGCTCCAAGGCCTCCGACGGGCAGGCGGCCGCGCAGGCAGGCTCGTGGCAGGCCAGGCAAACGTCACAGATGAGGGAGCTTCGGAAGCCGCCGGCTGTACGAATGCGGATCGCGCTTCTTTCTAGCGACAGGCTCTGTTGTCGCACACGGGCGCAAGCCAGCATACATGAGCCGCAGCTGATGCACTTTTCGAGTTGGCTGGCCTTGAGTTGCTTGGGCATTACCGCACCTCCTAGCGAGACCCGAAGGTTTGTGAAAATCGTCACTATCTCTCAGGCCTATTTTACCCCAGATCGTGCCCAGATACCAGTGGCTAATCTCCCAATACTCCCGGTTGGCGGGCCTTCTCTGTTCACCAGGCGCACCTGCGGACGCTGCGCGGGGACACATCCCCGCCGCACGGCAAGGCAGCCCGCCCGGTTCATGACCCCGCCCACTATCTGCCACCGGTCGTCACTTGAAGGTTCCCCAGGACGGCGAAATCGCGGCCGTCAGTGGCCATGAGCCGTTGCCCGTTGGCCGGGTCATACATTATGGCGATGAGCGTGTACTCGCCGGGGGGTAGGGAGAGTGGCAAGTCTATCTGGTGTTCGTCGGTTATGACCTCGCCGGGCAGCCAGCCGGTGGTTGGCGCTTCACCGTTGCTCGGGGGAGAGTCATGCTGGGCCACCATTCGCCCCTGGGAGTTGAGCACCTGGATCGAGACGGTGTAGCTGGTCGTTATCTTGCCTACTATCGCCTGCCAGTAAGGGACCACAGTGATTCTGCTGCCAGCTGGCGCGGCCAAGCCTCTGATCTCAGGGGTCGCTTTATCGGGCAGCAGCTCAAAGCCAAGCAGTTTGACCTGGCCGCCAAGCTCGGCGCTGGCCTGGTAATGCGGGGTGGCACTGTAGACGCGCTCTCTGGCTCTGACCTGCACCTCTCCCAGTTTCAACTGGGCTAAAGGCCGTTCGCCATCTTCGAGCAGGAGCTCCGCCACTACGGACAGGTTCGACGGTGGGGCGGCGGCTACGAGGGGCAAGTGGTAGCGGCCGCGCAGCACCTCGCCCTTTCTCCACTGCGAAGTGGGGTAGTCGTCTCCCGCCAACTGGCTCACTACAGCCCCCCAGGTCTTCCCAGCTCCATCCGCGAAGCTCAAGCGCAGGCGGTAGTCGTGCGTAACCGCCTGGTCGGCGCCCCAGATCATCTCCACGGTCAAGTCCGCACCTGGCCGCAAGCTTTGACTGCCCAGGCTATAACCGTACAGGCGCAGACCACCAGGCCAGGCTTGATCGACGCGCTGCTGTACGCGAATGCCGTTCGGGTTTGCCGGGTGCCGAGTGGGAGTAACTTCAATCGCGCCGATGTGCAACGTTGGGCCGGTGGGGGCATGGTTCCGATCCATGATACTTAGCGATCGCGAGTAGGCCACTACCTCCAGTGCCAGGTCGTAGTGGCCGGGTGGTGTTTCAGGAGGTATGGCCAGATTCAGCTGGTCGCGCACGATCTCGCCGGGGTCCCACATCGAGGTAGGGTAGGTGCCATCGGCGGGGGCGCTATCGCGAACTGCCCAGAGCGAACCCTCTTCTCCCACGAGGCGCGCTGTGACGCGGTAATCTACGCCGGTGGGGCGCTCCATCTGCCAGAGCAGGTCAAGATGAATGGTGTCGCCGGCGGCTACCTGCCAAGTGCCGGGCTCTTGGCCTACCGGCAGAGGTGCCCCGGGCCCGCCCGAGCGCATCTCCTCGCCGTCGGCTAGGCGGAGAGCCAGCAGACGCAAACTGTCTTCGAAGCTCACCGGTTGGGAGAGAATGGAATCGGGCCAGGCCTGGCTGAGCGACGCTCCTCGTTGCTCGCTCTTGCTGACGAAGAGGGGGCCGATGCGGGCCACTTTGTCTCCTGGCAGCAGGGGCACGATCAGGCTTCGGCGCGTATCAAGCAGCCGGCCGTTGCTGGTGGAGCGGAAGCTCACCTCAAGCTGGTAGGGGCCGGGCGGCGTGTAAGGCTGCACCTCGAGCGACAGAGCGGTGGCCATGAGCGCTCCCGCCTTGGTTGCCGTGTTAGGAAAGGCTTCGGCTGACTCAGCGTAGGCCCAGGTATGGTTGTAGCCGTTGGTCAAGCGCAGGCTGGGGCGGAACGACTCGCGCAGGTCCGCCGGCACTCGCCAATAGACAGTGACCTGTACTGGCCGCCCGATGGGCAGCTGCGTGGTCCCGTTGGCGGCGGCGATCGCCCCTTCCAAGCGATACCCTTCCACCCTGACCCCCTTATCCATCTCGATGAGCAGAGGAGAGGCGGAGACATCAGCGCGAGCGTAAGAGGTGTCGAATAAGGATTTCCCTACCAGCCAGGCCAGCACAAGGGCGATCACCAGGCCCAGCTGCGCCGCCCGCCCTGGAGTGAGCCCCGCCCACCCCACAAACCGGCCGAGCCTTCTCTCCTCTGTTCTGGCTTGGACATCGGTGCTACCTTCGCCATGCGCGCTACCTTCGCCATACGATTGGGTACGTAGCTGCCCCCCGTGGAACTGAAGTCCTCGCGTCAATCCGCGCCCAGCCGCTCTGCTAGGATCGGAAGGGGACACGAGGTCGCGGCCTTTGGTTACATCCAGCAAAGGAGTATCTGAGCCCATTGCTCTGCGCTCAAATAACGAGAAGCGAAAGGTGGAGCAGAGGCCGCGCCTCAGTTGGTACACCCCGAGCCCCAGCAGGGCCAGCAGGGCTGCTGCCGAAACCAGGTCAAAGGCAGTACGCAGGCGCGTTTCCACGAAGCGAAGCTCGACTTGGTGCTCACCCGCCGGAAGAGCGATCTTCACCAGGCCGTAGGGGTCGTGGTAACCAACTTTGACCGGCTGCCCGTCCACGAAGACCTGCCAGCCGGGAAAGTAGACGGTGCCCAGCACGAGGTCTCCCGCCTGTGCCGCTTGCACTCGGTAGGTGGAACGGTAGGGAGACCTCTCCGTTTGCTGCACTTGCATCCCCGGCGAGAGCCAGGGGGAGAGAGGCACCGTGCCCTCGCCCAGCATTCTCTCCAAGGCGATGGGCGTCGAATTCAGCAGGCTTTTAGCCCAGCCAGGCAAGTACTCCGCGGCCGCAGCTGTACCGATGGCGCCGGTAGTCATCTCGAAGCTCATGCTGCCCAGAGGAGAGATATCGGCCTCCTTCACATCGGAGAGAATGGGGCGCGCATTAGCGACACTGGAGACAACTATGAGCGGGACCAGGAGCACCAGCGCCAGCGCGCGCAGCCGAGCCCAGAGCGCCTCCTGGACGGAGCCAGCCATGAGAGCGCTCGGCAATGCCATCCAGGCCAGGAAGCGCCAAGGAAACTGCATCATGTCGAGCAATGGCACACGCTCCCACACCCATTGCGAGGCGGGCAGCATGAGGAAAAGGCAGAGAGCGCTCACCAGCAGCGAGACGGCCATTTCCATCCCCAGGCCGGGGCGCAGCCGGCGGCGGGCCAGAACAAGCAGGGCAGGCCCGAGGGCCAGAAACACCACCTGCAGCATCCCCAGCTTGTAGCCATAGACTTCGGAGCCGCGAAAGATCACGCCATAGCGATGTATAAGCCAGGAGGGAAGGAGTTGCTCCAGGGTGGGGAATTGTTGGCGATAATCGAATAGGGAAAGCAGGCGATCGAAGGTCAACAGCGGTTTTTCCATTAGGGCTGGGCCCCAGAAGAAAGCCGTGAGGGCGGCCGCAAGAACCGCCAGCGCGGCTAGCCGTAGCAGATCGGCGAGCAAGGCCCTTCTCCGGAGGTGATGCCAATCATGCTTGCGGGCGAGCGCTGCGGCTGTGTAGAGGAGCAGGAAACCGCAGAAGACAAAAGCAGAAAGGTTGTGGGTCAGGATGAGCGCCCCCAGGCAGAGGCTTCCCCAGAACAGGTAGATCAACCGCTCGCTCTCCACAAGTCGATACACGCTCCAGAGGATAAGCGGATACCAGACGTAAGAGGCATATTCCGCCAGGTCGCCACGGTAGTAGAGGTTTACGATGTGATAGGGCACGTACATGTACATCACGGCTACCAGCAGGGAGGATGCTGATGAGAGCAGAGTGCGCGCATAGAGGTAGGCACCAAGGCCCGAAGCCATCATGAGCAGGGCGGAAAACACCTTGAGTGAGTCGATGTAGCCCAGGCCCAGCAGGCGCGGTATCTCGGCCAGGTAGTAGGTCAGCGGGGCGTAGAAGTTGAACAGGGGCATGCCCAGGCCAAGATAGAAGTCGTAAGCCCAACGCGGATAGAGCACCCCCTGGCGCAAGATGACGTCGTACTCCATCAGGCGGTAGAGGTGAAAGAGCCCG
>Ga0272448_1007476_pt1 | contig 11553 bp, 6 predicted proteins | sample YNPCB0191_FD_202220 | JGI IMG/M metagenome (GOLD analysis project Ga0272448, IMG submission 202220) | Hot spring sediment microbial communities from Yellowstone National Park, WY, United States - YNP-CB-019-1 | ecosystem: Environmental > Aquatic > Thermal springs > Hot (42-90C) > Sediment... | reverse complement strand
AAGGTGTATGCCCGCTTGCAGGGGATCATTTCCACCTGCCGCAAGCAGGAGCGAAACGTCTATGCGATGCTGCGTGCGCTGTTCGCCCATCAGCCGGTCCACCTCCTCGCCGGAGGTAGGTAGTTACAAAACTTGCTCAAAAGGGGTCAAAACTTGCCCATGGCATTGCACCTGTACTGGGTGGGGTTCGGGGTCCTGACGGTGTGGATGGCGATCCTGTTTGTGACCCCGCTGTGGGAATGTGTACTCTACGGGGTGCAGGAGCGGGAACTGGAAGGGCTGGTCCGGGCAGCGATGCGGGTGAGCCGGGTCCTCCGGCGGCTGGGCCCGCTGCGGGAGCGGGAGGAGTGGCTGAGAAAAGCCTGGGAGCACTGGAGGGGAGAGGAAAGCGCAGAATGGGACAATGCGGCCCAACGGGGGAAAAGTTGACAGAAAGGGAAATTGGGATATAAATGTGGCAGATAGACCGACAAAAATCGCCTCGCGGCCGGAGCGGGCCCGAGGCGACGGCCAGGACGGTGGGCGCGCCCTGGCAACAGGGATTCTACCACACGAATGGCCATCCGGCAAATGGAACCCCAGGGCCCGCCCGCCGTCAAGACGACTCCGCTGGCGGGCCCTGCTGTTTCGCCTGATTTTAATCGCAAAGCAAGAGGACATCCCACCCTGGCCCCCCAGCGCCTCCGCCCGCACCCTGGCAGAAAGGGGGTAGGGATGAGGACCGGTTTGCCGGGGAATCCGGAGCACCCCGAAGGACTTCCTGACCAGAAGTGCCACTGGGGTGGAGACCCAACGGCACCACACCAGTAGAGATGCTGTGGAGGTAGTGGATGCCCACATCTGGGTGAGCCGGCAGATTCCTCCGGGCGTCCACCAATCGGCCAGCCGCTAAAAGCTGGAAGAACCAACTGCCGCAGAAGCCTGTCATTGCGCTCGTGTCACTCTTTCTCTTCACCGGGCCCATCCCCAGAATTGTGCCAGGAGGAAAAGATGGAACCAGACGAGTTTACCCCTTATGAACGTGGTCTGGAAGGGCTTTTGAAACAAATAAACCGAAGCGACCCGCGATACAAAGATGCCGTTATCCTGCAGATGAGGCTGGAAGAAAACATTGCCAGGGCCCGGCTGTACGGCGATTCGGACTCTCTGAAATCCGAGCGGTTCCAGGTTTTGGGAACACTGAACCAATTTGCCCAGGAAACGATAGGAGTCCCCTTCGATGAACTTTGTCGTGGAAAGGAAATTTCCCCACAGTTACCATCCCCTCCAACTTTGATCAGAGGATTCCCCGGGCTGCGTCCATATAACGTTGAAGATAAAGATTCTTTCTTTGGACGTAATCGGGAAATTCAATTGCTGGTGGACCAGATTGAGCGAGACCCGATCGTGGTGGTGAATGGACTCTCCGGATGCGGGAAAACTTCTCTCATCCGGGCCGGGGTGATCCCCTGCCTGCAACAGCGTGGATATTTGGTCCTGTATGCAGCAGTTTTTGAGAATATCATTGAGGATATCCAGCACGAGATCCGGCAGACCGGAAGAGCAAAGCCAGAGCCAGATTATGTTACCAGCCTGGAGATGCTGAAACAAGACCATCCTGCCCGGCCCATTGTCTTGATCGTGGACCAGTTTGAACAGGCATTGAGCGCATCCCACCCCTATCAAGCCCTGGAGGAGTTCTTGAAAGGGATCCCCCGCCTGCTGGGGCCTGTCTCTCCGGTTGCCAAAGTCGTGATTGTCGTCCGGGCAGACTGGCTGTATTTTCTGGAAGCCTCAACCCGGCAATTTTATCCCCAATTGAGCGTTCACTCCTACATTTTCACCCTGGATCCCCTTACCCCCCAATCAGCACGAGAAGTCATTGTCGGCTCCCTCCAGAAGATGGCACAGGAATACGACGAGGCTGTTGTAGATGAGATTCTCCGTTCCCTTCAGACGACATCTATCGGTCCCTCCGTAGGTCCTTACATTCAGCCAATTCAATTACAGATTGTGCTGCGAACACTGATGGACATTGCCTGGAAAGAGGGATGTCCAGGATCATTTCTGACAGAAGCGATCTATCGGAGATCCGGCGGGGTGGATCATGTTTTGCGGAATCACCTGATTCGCACCCTCAGCGACCAGCCCGAGGCCTGGAGGCTGCTGGCCCGATTTGTGGCACCGGATCACAAAACCAGCCAGACACTCCGTCGCTCCGCGCTGATGGTGGTACCCGCCGCCGGGAATGTAGAAACGTGGCTGAATTTCCTCGTCGCTCAGGGCCTCCTGGAGGTTCACGAGGCTCCGGACAAGCCGGATGTCTTTTATCGGCTGGCGCACGATTATCTGGTAGAAGCCATCGTAGAGTATCTGGACCGGAATCCCGACCAGCAAGGTTGGAAACTGGCCGAGGACTGGCTGGCCAGCGGGATTCTGGAATGGCAGGCATCTCTTCAACGGGGAGATGAAGAGGGACTGCTGCTGGAAAGGAACCGGTATCTCCTGATCTACCAACACCGCGATAAACTCCCTCTGAGCCCGGAGGCCCGGCAGTTGCTTCTGCTCACCGCTCTACGATACGGGCACGAGGGGCTGGGATACTGGCTATCCAGAAGCGCCGAGGAATCCGCCGATAAGGCTGTGGTAGACTCTTTGACCTCCCCACGACAGGAAGTCCGGGAGGCAGCGCTGCGGGCTCTTGCTGGCAGCATCCATCCCCCAGATGGGTCCCCCGTGGCGCTGGACGAGGAGATGCGGAAAAATCTCCACGACCGATTAGCACAGGCCTGGAGAACAGCCTCTGATAAGGCGACACGCTATGCATCGGCTCGTGCCCTCTGGCTTCTGCGGAGGTTTAACAAGCCGGCGGAATCTTTGGGAGTAGCGAGAGATGTCTTCAGGTACTGGTTACAGGAGCACGCTCTGCAACTCCTTTCCTACTTGCTCACCGTGGGGGCTGTCTTGCTCCTGGTAGGAATGGGCCTCTACGTACGGGAGCGTTTGCGGGGCCAGTGGAGATTAGTGACGTCCCTCAAGGCGGGCGAGGTGGCCCTTGTCTTCCCCGATCCTATGAATGATCAGACCCTCTACGCTCTGACCCAGGGGGGGCCTGCCCCCTGGGAAGGCGCATCGCTCTTTGTATCCGACGGAGAGGAGTGGTACCTGCGCGGTCGGGATCTCAGCAAGGGCACACCAACGGCCATTGCCATCGCACATGATCAGGCGGGGACGCGGGCCTACATCGCGCTTTACAGCATCGGCATCCTGCGGAGTGAAGATGGGGGAGAGACATGGCAGATGGTCACCCAGGGACTTCCTTCCCGAGGGCTTTCCGACCTGGTCGCCGATTCAGATAACCCGATGACACTCTACGCCGCTACGGACGACTGGAGAGGGGTGCTCCGAAGCCAGGACGGTGGAACATCCTGGGATTTTTACGACTACGGAGGGGAGATTTTCGGCTCCAGGGTATCCCGCCTGGCCTATACCCGCGCTGGTGGAGGAGCCCTGATTGCAGGCCTGCTGGACGGAAGAATTCTGTTTCACCGGAAGGATGCTGATCAATGGGAAGCCGGCTTTGGATTGTCCCGAGGAGCCATTACCGCCCTGGCTGTCGCCCGGTCAGATCCGCGGTATGCATATGCAGGCACTACCCGGGGATTTGTGCTGCGTTCACAGGACGGCGGCATCCGATGGGACGTCATGGGCCGGGTGGCCAACGAGTTTGAAATCCACGCACTTGCTGTGGCGCCGGATAACCCCCTGCATCTGTTCGTGGGTGCTTACGGGAACGGAGGAGATACGATTTGGGAAAGCGGAGACGGAGGAGAAACCTGGCATACGGTAGCCGGAGAGGGACTACCCCGCGTTCGGATCCGGGCATTGGTGGTCACTGGCACACCACTGCACCGTCTGACCGCCGCCACTACTGATGGCCTGTTCACCTCCCGAGACGGAGGGACGCACTGGGAGAAGGAGCCACTGACAGCGCCGCTGGCGCAGATTCAGACTGTTGCACTGAGTGCGAGGCAATCTTCACCTCTGTATATCGCCGTGGGAGGTTCCCTGTATGTGAACGATGGCTCTCTGTACCGTCACCCTGCTGGAGAGCACTCCTGGATACTGGGACAGGGCCTGGAGGCAGAAAGTGTTCGCGCGGTTGTGGTGGACCCGGAAAACCCACAGGTTGCTTATGCCGGTGTGCTCCTGCAGGGGAACTGGTCAGTTTTCAGAACAGAAGATGGCGGGAAAACCTGGAAACGTACGACCCCTCCGGCAATAGAACCCGTTGTGCCGGATACGTTGTCCCTCGCTATAGGTAAAAGTTCCTCCGGCCAATCGGTTTTATACGCTGGCACAATGGGGTGTGGCATATTCCGCACCACAGATGGTGGAAGGAGTTGGGAGACATTCGGGCGTGTCCGCTGCGATCAGGCTACTGAGAATATGCCAGCGGATGCCTTCTTCCTGGCTGTAGACCCTGCAAATTCTCAGCGGGTATGCGCTGCCTCAGGGCAGCAGGTCTCCTGTTCGGAAGATGGCGGTCTCTCCTGGAGACGGGCCTCCCTCGTTTTTGGAAGTCCTGTGACCGGCCTGACGGCTGATGCCATTCGTCCGGATACATTCTATCTGATCACCCAGTCCAGCGGCTTCTGGTACAGTGAGGATGGGGGACAGACCTGGCAGAGACGGGGCGAACGGGAATTAGCAGAGGCAGCATTGACGGCTATCGCCGCGTTCCCTGGGGAAGCGGGCCGCTTAGCTGTGGGCTCTACCAATGGCGGTGTCTGGGTAACCTCTGACGAGGGACTGAGCTGGCATTTCATCAGAGAGAATCTTCCTCCCGCTCAGATCACTGGCATCGCGACCTCTCAGGACCTGAAGGGTGGCCTGGTGGCCGGGACACCCATTGGACTGGCCATCTTTACACCCGGCCATTTATGGGGACCACAACAATGAATGGGGGCTCCCATGCGAAGAACATGGCGGTTCGCAGGGTATCTGCTGGTTACAGGGATCGCGGCGGCAAGCCTGATTGCCTTTGCTCCTGGGCACTCTCTTTCCCTTCCGATGTTCCAGTCCGAATTGCCACCTCCGCCCAATCCCCACTTCATTGCAGCAGCCAGTGGGGGCAGGATATACTGTGGAGCGATAGGGGGAACCGTGTGGCTGGACCTGCCCCAGGGATTCACACCCGACGGAGGGGCTGAAGTCCATTGCGATCCCACCGATTCCCTGATGCAGTGGAACCACACAAGCAGGGCCTGGGATGATCGGGGATACCTGATCAACCTCTACCCTCAGATCCGACTGGTTCAACCATTGAGCCTGATCTTTGAGTTAGACCCCACCCGGACAGGGAACATCTGCCCGACGTGTTTCCTCGCGCGCTATTACCAGCCGGAAGGGGCCCTCTGGAAACCCCTTCTAACGGCGTACAATCCATCCACCGGACGGGTCTCTGTGGAAATTTCTGGCTATCTTCCCCCTTCTGGGTATCCCGGCTATGCAGATCGTTTCCTGATCGCTCTGTTTATCTTGCCACCAACCCCTCCGCCCCCGGCCCCCACGCGCACACCATCGCCAACATCTACACGGCCTCCCGCGCCCACGCCGACTTCCACACCATCGCCAACATCCACACAGCCTCCCGCACCCACGCCGACTTCCACCCCTTCACCGACATCAACACGCTCACCAGTGCCCTCGCGAACTCCTGAATGGACTGCCATCCCTACATCCATCGCATCGGTGGAGCCCGAACAGCCCAGTACCTCTTCGGAAAAGCAAAATCATACCTCCAGGCTCTTGATGAACCTGTTATGGATCTTCGGACTCATTATCCTTCTACTGACAACCTGGGTGATTGTGCTTCTCAAAAGACAGCACCAGAATCCACCACACAGGTGATTGGGCAGATTGGACCCGTGGATAACACACGTATTGACTGCGCTGAAGTGAGAGGTATGCCTCATGGACCCCTTTGACATCTTTGAGCAGCAGGCCGAGGCCTTCCTGCAGCGCCTGGGCCGGGAGCATCCCCGTTACCCCGAAGCGCTGACACTCCGAACCCGCCTGCGGGAAAATATCGCCCAGGCCCGTCTCTACGGCGATACCGAGACCCGCCGGGCGGACCGGGCCCAGGTCCTGGATGCACTCAACCGGCTGTCTCTGGAAACGCTGGGTCTGGCTCTCCCGGACCTGCCCGACAAGTTGCTATCACCAGCGCTCTCCGACAAACGGGGCGTCCAGGTGGGTGGAGATGTGGTAGGCAGCGTCATCATCACCGGCGACGGCAACGTCGTCCGCATTTCCCCCACCAGCCCACCCCCTGCTCCTGCCCCGACCCGGCCCGAACGCGGCCCTCTCCCTCTGGCGCGCGCCCAGGTCCGCATCTACGCCGCCGACGGGGAGCGGATCGTCGGCTCGGGGTTCCTGGCGGGGGAGCGGGAGGTGCTCACCTGCGCCCACGTGGTGACCTGTGCCCTGGGCCTGCCCGACGATACGCCGGAACCGCCGCCCGGCCAGGTCTCCCTGGACTTCCCCCTCCTGGCCCCAGACCAATACCTGGCCGCGCGGGTGGCCCGCTGGCGCCCCCAGGACGACATCGCCGTCCTGGAACTGGCATCCGCTCCGCCCCCTGGCGCCGAACCGGCCCCGCTGGTGGAGGGCGGCGACCTCTGGGGCCACCCTTTCCGCGCCTTCGGCTTCCCGGCCGGGCATCCGGAGGGCGTCTGGGCCAGCGGCGTGGTGCGCGGCCCCACCACCCCTGGCTGGCTCCAGATTGAAGACACCAAAGAGACCGGCTACCGGGTGCAGCCGGGCTTCAGCGGCGTGCCGGTCTGGGACGACAACCTGGGCGGCGTGGTAGGCATGGTCGCCGCCGCCGAAGGCGATCCCTCGGTGCGGGCCGCGTTCATCATCCCTGCCGCCCTGCTCTCAAAAATCGTGCAACCCGCAACACGCCGCACGCTGCACGCCACACACCCCCTGCCCTCCAATCCCTTCACCGACATCCTGGCAATCCAGGACCCGGCCCGTTTCATCGGGCGAGAGCGTTTGCTGGAGCGAGTGCTCCAGTGGCTTCAGGCGGGCTCCGTCGCCCTCATCGGCGAGCGCAAGATCGGCAAGTCCTCCGTCCTCTGGCAATTGAAACGGCGATTGGAACCAGAGGCTTCCACCCTCTTCTGGGATTTCTTTGAACCCATTTCGGCCCGGCAACTCCTCCGGGAGGCCATTGCCCAACTGGGCGGAAGCGGCGACACCTGGGAGGACTTCCGAACCGCGCTGCGGGGCCGGCGGGTGGTCTTACTGCTGGACGAACTGGACCTGGCCCTGGAGCGGGGCTTTGACCTGGATATGCTGCGGGGATGCCGGGCCCTCTGCCAGCGGGAACCGGGCTTCCGGCTGATCACGGCCAGCCGTGTGCTGCCAAAGGACATCTTCCCCCGGCCGGAGAGAGGTTCCACACCCTGGGACTTCCTCCAGGTTCTGGAAGTGGGCCCCTTCACCGAGGAAGAGGCCCAGCGCCTGCTGGACCACCCCTGGGCGCCGGAGGCCCTCCCGTTTGACCCGGCGACCTGCCGGGAACTCATCGCCCTTTCCGGACGGCACCCCTACCGGCTGCAGCGGGCCGCCCACCACCGCTACGAGGCCCTGGCCGACCCCGATTACGACTGGCGAGCCGGGTATGAGAGGGATATGGAGGCATGGGAATGAAAGAGGAACGCCCGCAGAACGAGGAACATCCTGCCGCTCTTCCCCTTCCCGGAGGGCAGAGGGAGGAAGCCAGGGGGAAGGGTGAGAAGGCCTCCCCCTCCCCTCGCCCGCCCCACGGGCAGAGTGAGGGGGGCTGGGGGAAGGAGGAGACCTCCCCCTCCCCTCGCCCGCCCAGCGGGAGAGGGGAGGGGGCTGGGGGGAGGGGTGAGGGCCCCGTCCCCCGCCTGAACCTGGCCCCCAAATTGAAACGCCCCCTCCAGCCCTGGAACCCGCTGGACTACCTGCGGCTCCTCTACTGGGTCTTCTTCTTCCCCCAGGCTCTCCGCTGGTACGTGGAGACCTTCGCGGACCCCGGGTATCGGAAGGCCACCGGCCGCGACCTTCTCCCCGCCTTGCGGGAGGACCCGGTCCAGCGCAACTTGGCACTGATGGGATTGCTTTTGACCCTGCTGGTGCCCCCCCTTCTGGCCGCCGGGCTGCAGCGGATGGGAGTGCCGGTAAACTGGGTCGGCGTGGCGGCCGGCGTGGCGTTCGGCGTGGCGGGCGGCGTGGCGTTCGGCGTGGCGGTCGGCGTGGCGGGCGGCGTGGCGTTCGGCGTGGCGGTCGGCGTGGCGGGCGGCGTGGCGGGCGGCGTGGCGGGCGGCGTGGCGGGCGGCGTGGCGGGCGGCGTGGCGTTCGGCGTGGCGTTCGGCGTGGCGGTCGGCGTGGCGGTCGGCGTGCCGGGCGGCGTGGCGGTCGTCGTGGCAGGCGGCGTGGCGGTCGGCGTGGCGGTCGGCGTGGCGTTCGGCGTGGCGTTCGGCGTGGCGTTCGGCGTGGCGGTCGTCGTGGCGGTCGGCGTGGCGGGCGGCGTGGTAGTTCTCCGCTTCCCCGATCACCTGGTGGCAATGCTCCCCACCGCCTGGAGGTGGTCCCGGCAGGGAGGAAGCCTGAATCACGTTACACCGATCCCCCTTCCCAACGTGCAGCGGCGGCTGGAGGCCTGGCTGGAGACGGACTGGACCGCCGGGGTATACAACGTCAATCAGATTCTGGCCTACACCCTTCAATTCATCCCCGCCGTGCGCGCCGTCAACCGGGCACTGGAGCGGATGCCGGAGGAGCGGATCCTCCCGGCCGCAGCGGAACTGGCCCGGGCTCCCTACGATTGGGACCTTGTGCGCTTCAGCTCCGCCTCGTTGCAAGAGGCGCTGTGGCGTGAAGCCCTGGAAAACCTCATCCTCCTCCCTCATCCTTTCCGGCAGTGGCTGTTGAAACGCTTCCCTGCGGAACCCCGCCTGGATACCCCAGCCCGGGCGGCCTGCGCCGGGTTCTGGTATCTCCACGAAAAGAAACTGGAGGAAACGGCCCGGGCTTTTGAGGTCGTCCGTCGTCTCCCCTACGGGAACGAGATGCTGGAGATCGTTTCCGCGCTGAAGGCCGCGATGGAGGCGGAAAGCATCCCGGGAATTGCTGCATGGGCCAACCGCAGCGCAATCTTCGGCCCGTATGAAAAAGGCCCCTCCCTGCGCCCCGGAACGACAGCGGCCCTCCGGCAACTGGCGGAGGCCGCCGGGGAAATCCGGACCGCCCGGGAGGCGGTGAGCCCTATGCTCCGCTCCACCGCCGTCGGACGAGCCATCGGGATCCTGACCCGCCTGATAGAGACCGCCGGGGAAACGTGCGAGCCCCCGGAGGCGGATTTGATCCGGGAGGTCGCCATCCGCTGGCGGGAGGTCCTGGCCCGCTGGGGTGGAGAGATCGGAGAGGAAGTCCTCTTGCGCCCGGTGGAGAACCCCTTCTTAGAGGGGGCCAGCGGTCGCCCGGTGCGGAAGACCTTCGTCGGTCGGAGCGGGGTGCTGGAAAGACTGGAGCGCTGGTGGGCCGGCCCCCCGGATATCCCCCTCCCCGTCCTCATCCTCTACGGCCACCGGCGGATGGGCAAGTCCTCCATCCTCCTGCGGTTGCAGGAGAAGCGGCCGCCGAACATCCTGATTGCCTCCACCGATATGCAGGATCTCATCGCCGCCGACCACACCGGCCAGCTTCTCCAGAAGTTCGCTGAAGCCATCCACACGGCGGCCCGGGCGGCAGGCTTGGACCCCGGCCCACCTCCCGACCGCGCAGAATACGCCTCCTTCGGGCAGGCCACAGGCGCCCTCAACCGTCTCCTGGAACATCTGGACCCGCAGATGGCCGGCCGCCGCCTGGTGCTGACGGTGGACGAGTACGAACTGGCAGAAGAGAAGATAGAGGCCGGGAAATTTGATCCGGACTTCCTCCGCTACCTGCGGGCTGCACTGGGACGGCATCTCTGGCTGAACCTCATCCTGGCAGGGCGTCAGCGACTGGAGGAGGAACTGCGCCACTACCACGCCGTCTTCTACGGGAGCGCGGAGCCGGTCAAGGTCACTTTCCTGAGCCGGGACGAGGCCGTCTGGCTCATCCGCCGCCCCACGGATGACTTCGCGCTGGATATGGAGGAACCGCTGGCGGAGGAGATTTACCGTCTGACCGGTGGGCAACCCTACCTGATCCAGCGGCTCTGCTACGAACTGGTGGAGCGCTGGAACGAGCGTTTCCGGCGGGAAGGACGAAATACCCCCCGCCGGGTGACGGTGGAGGACTTGAGGGCCATGCTCACTCCCGAATTCTTCCGGGAGTTCTTCCTGGCCGCCGACTATTACTTCAGCGGCGTCTGGAAGGAGGCCGGCCCCGATGGCCAGCGCATCCTGCAGGCCTTTGCAGGATCGGAACCGGCGGTCCGTTCGCGCCAGGACCTGATTCGGGCGACCGGATTGGACCCGGAGGCCGGAGAGAAGGCCTTCCAGACCCTGATCCACCACGACCTGGTGAAGGAGACGGCAGAAGGGATACGGCTTTCAGTTCCCCTGATGGCCTGGTGGCTGCGCCTGGCGCCTTACAGGTAAAAAGCGCTGGGACCTGCTGGTGCCGCGCAGGTTGGACACGACCACGACCTGAATCTCCCCGTCCCGGGCATCCTCCATCATCCGTTCCGGACCGGAACGCTGGCTGCTGTTGCCGGGGATTGATCGCGTTTCACGTTTCACGTTTCACGTTTCACGTTTCACGTCCTATATCCCCCAATTGCCAACAGCCCGAATTGGGCTATACTGATCGGCAGTACGGGGAAACAAAAACCGCCTCGCGGCCGGAGCGGGCCCGAGGCGACGGCCAGGACGGTGGGCGCGCCCTGGCAACAGGGATTCTACCCCACGAATGGCCATCCGGCAAATGCAGGGCCCGCCCGCCGTCAAGACGACACCGCTGGCGGGCCCTGCCGGTTCGGAGCCGGAATCCCCAGACGGCCATGATGTAGAACAGCACAAAATGATGCCAGAATCTGGAGACCGCTCGGTGAGTCAGCATCTCTCCACCCTGCACAGGGTGTTCTCCGTCAACATTCTTCCCTTTCCCCCGCTCGTCCTGATCGTGGGACCTTGCGGCGCAGGCAAAACTCGCCTGCTTCGCGAGTTTGCCCGGCAGACCGGTTACCCCCTGTACCTCCTCGGCCCCGATCTGAGCCGGAGGTTACTGGAGGTACCGCCAGAGCACCGGGCCCGTGAGGTCCCCGTTGCCCTGCGGGAACACATCGCCGCCTTCCGTTCGGACGTTCTGCTGGTGGATCGGATTGAACTGCTCTTCGCACCCATCCTGCGGCAGGATCCGTTGCGTCTGCTCCGTCAGATGAGCCGGATATGCTCCCTGGTGGTGGCATGGCCCGGGAGTTATACCAATTGCGTTTGTTTAAGACATTATGTATAATTTTAGCGAGTTCTGGTTGGAGGTGAAGTCCGATTAAACCCGTGAGCCCACTTGTAGACTGGCAAGAAGATGAAGCAACCTTATATCAAT
>Ga0272448_1007475_pt1 | contig 11555 bp, 12 predicted proteins | sample YNPCB0191_FD_202220 | JGI IMG/M metagenome (GOLD analysis project Ga0272448, IMG submission 202220) | Hot spring sediment microbial communities from Yellowstone National Park, WY, United States - YNP-CB-019-1 | ecosystem: Environmental > Aquatic > Thermal springs > Hot (42-90C) > Sediment... | reverse complement strand
CAATAATACTTGATAGATCCTCCAGCTCAGATAGCAGAACACCACTAACAACCATTGAGACGTCTGACCACATATTGTTTAGCATCGCGCATCTAATGTGGTCCAGTATTTCATATGTCAGAAGCAACGTTATAAGTGTATCAAACGCATCTTTGTGCAGCTCAGACAGTTCTTCCAGTCTATCTGGAGTGCCTTCAAAAGCCAGCTCAAATAGTTCCTCAAAGCAGGATACGTCTGGAGTGGCTATACTTTTAAGATTCTCTATCTCTTTCCTCCTGGTAGAGTATGGGAATATGAATGGAATATATGCGTCCAGAAGCCGCATAACAGTGCGCTTGCGGAACCCTGTCTCCTTACAAAAGATTTCAACACGGTTGTTCTTCAGATGCCTTATTGCCTCCACAGCCCGGTATTCACCAAACCTGTCCAATATGTCCTTCACAAGATCTGAAGTTGGGTCTATTGCTATACCAGTAAGTGCAAGCTGCTCAATGTTTGGAATTGCCTTAGAAATTATATTATAACACCTCAAGTCCTGATATTCTAATGACTTACCTCTCTGTTTTCTTCTGCATGCCCACTGCTGTATGTTGTAAATGAAGTAGACTATGCGGTCAAATGAATAGTTTACGCCATATGTGTCAAGCGAGAGTATAAGATCTGACAGGTCATCAAACGCATATCCACTGTAGATGAGAGATATGGCATCCTTAATGTCGCTTTCAATACTGTATGGAATATCTATATTCACACCATCTGGCGATGTGAGATCTCTATTGTATATAAATATCCCGATCATAAACAGAAGGTCTACATTAGTCACGCCAGGAACACATCTGGATAGTGGAACGAACTGATACGTCTGGCTTGTCTTAAGGAAGTCTGCTACTGCACCTATGAACTTGACATACTTTTCAGGATTGGATAACCAGTCATGATCTCTAAACAAGGCAATGTTTTCCTGTGTGTCTTCAGATCTGTAGTCTTTACCAGTTATCTCGCTTGCATGTTTGAGACCTTCTACAATCTGTTCTCTAAATGAGTCTATCATTATTTCACCCCCTACAATGGTACACGCCCCCGTGATACCACATATGCATAAGCTTCTCTACCTGGCATATTTAGAATAGCGGCTATGGCTAGCGAGTCAGGAAACTCCAGCATAGTGTTCTGTTGTTTAATAATGTTATGTGCATTGAACAGCCAGTCAGATACATCGTCTTTATAGATTGGACTTATTCTCTTAAGCAGCTTGTTTCTTGTCTCAGGATCATCAAGCAGGATCAACATACCTTCTGAAAATGTCAGGACAGATAAAATACTTGTTTTTAGCTCGTATATTGCTACTTCTTTAGTGTCCACGTATAACGCTGACTCTATTACATATTCCAGCGCATCTTTTATTATGCTATATATCTGGTTTGAGACATCATAAATTTCTTCTGACCCTTCAGGTTTTGCCAGCAACAGCTCTTTCACAAAGTATGGATTAAGCAAGAGATGTGAAAGTGTATCAAATGCTTCTGTGTATAGATTCAACATATAATTCAGCGTATCTGGATCTCCTTCAAACAGCAGATAATAAAACTCTCGTACAGAACTGGCTTCTTCTGCTGCCCATACTACTTCTTCATTTCCACCAGGCCATTTACGGCTAATATAGCCGCTATAATCATACAGGCATGGAATATAATTATCAAGCAGCCTCAAGGCGGTTTCCTCGTTAATACACATAGTGTCGTAACATATTTCAATGTATTTGTCCTCAAGCTTGCTTAACTCATGAAAAACCTGCTTACCCACATCTCCCATTATACCGGGATCGACAGACAGTGAAATCCTTATGAATTCCCTGAAGTTCGGGATAGCTTTAGATACTCCGCAGAAACACGAAAGCTTCATTACATCTTGGCCGTCCGTAGTAGGTTCCTGGCATCCCATACTCAGAATACGTGTTAGAAATGTTGTGATATACTCCAGAGAAGAACAGCATTTCTTTCTATACATGTCCAGAATCAACTGCGTCCAGTATCCAATATCATATCCAGAATATATCATCATAATCAGATCTTTTGCATATGCTTCAGCTTTATTTGGTCCAAATTCCTCCACATACTCTTCACCTTCCTCTGCAGGCTCCTCCGGACCCAGAATGTGCATAGCACCCAGATACTTGGCAAATGCAAGCACAAAATACATCAAGTCCTCAGCTTTTACCCCGCGCAGGCATTTTATCAGGGGGTAATATTCATAGCCAGGAGACTTGATTAAATCATGCACGGCTTTCATAAGCATCAGACATACATCATGGTATGTCTCCCAGTCAACAGGAATCTCCTCTGCAAACATTTTAGTTGTAAGTATATCCGGACGCACTCCTATTATTGCGCTGGCATAGCGCATTGTGGACTCGGCATCTCTGAGAAGTACAGACGCGGTATCTCTCATAAGTGTACACCCCCTCTTGAAATTATATGTGAATATGCTTCGCTTGCTGGCATCTCCAAAATCGCTGCCGCAGCCAGATCTCTTGGGAACCTGGCAAGAACGCGCATTTCCCTCAAAAGTTCTGCAGTTGCATGTGTCCATGGAAATACTTTCTCCCAGCCGAATTTACCCATCCTCTTCAACAGCTTATGCTTACTATCAGGGTCAGACAGCAGCTCAAGCACACCTTCGCAGAACAGCTGGACTGAAAGAAGCTCAATTTCAATATTCCTTACTGCATCTTCTACATCATCAGAGTTGCATACTTCGTTTACAATACGTTCTAACCTATAGCTTATCAGTCTCTCCATCTGGCTTGAATAATCTGTAAATACTCCTTTTTCCTCTGTCTCTTCCCTGGCAAAGTCAGATATAGCTGCTTTTATATCCGGGCGAGTGATCATAAGAGACAGTGTATTGAATGCCTCTTCGTGTAGTTTTAGAGTGTCGTAATATAATCTCTCACCCCCCACTTCCAGGCACAGTAAGTAATACATCATGCTAAGGGACCCCGCCTCATCTACCAGCTCGTCAAGATGCGGGTCCATTATATTTAAGATAGAGTCATGCTTAATGTCAGAAAAGTCAAAAGTTATTGGTATAAAATTATCTACCAGTCTATGGATTGTACTTTCAGACATACAGGTGTATGTTCTACACATATCTATATATTCGTGCCTGAATGACTCGAGATTGTATATCGGCTCATCTATTGTAAAGGATGAAGCAAGAATTATTCTGACAAGATCTCTCAGATTTCTAACATATCTCGCAGTCTTACTTAGCTGGCATAGATCTAATCTTCCAGAACTGTCAACATACCTTTTTTTAAGCAATTCATTCAGATAACTTTCGATGTATTCAATAGCTGAGCAACAGTCTGCGCGCTTTATTTCTATCAGCAAATCACACCAGTCACCAAGACTGTATCCACTGTACATCATACTTAACAAAGACTCTGCATCAGACCTGTATATCACTTCCCTTTTCGCTTTTTCTTCCTCACTTTCTCCTTCCTGCGTACCTGGAAGATAAGAGCAATCTGCATAAAACAGTATGAATTCCAGCAGGTCCTCATTCGTTACATTAGGGACACATTCAGAAAGTGGACGGAATATATATTTCTTGGATTTAATTATATCCAGTATATACTCCATCAATATACGGCAGGATATGTGATATGAGTCCCAGAGTGGACTTCTTGTAGCATACATTTCTGCCAGATCATCAATGGTTCTGCGATCATATTTTATACCAGTAACTTCTCCAATCATATTTAGTACGCTTCGCGCATCGTCAATGGACATAAGATACATTCTCTCAACTGCAGATAATTTTTTCGTCATAAGTGTACGCCTCCCCTTGATACAATACGCGAATACGCTTCGCTTGCAGACATTCCCAGAATCGCAGCAGCCACCAAATCTCCTGGGAACTCGGCGAGGACATCCATATCCTTCAAGATAGACTTAGCCGTACTTATCCACCCTGGTATTGGCATTTTGTCAGATTTAATTATTGTTGACAGCAGTCTATGTCTACTATAAGGATCCGCTAGCATGCCAAGTATGCCCTCGCTGGACACGCGGATAGAAAGAAGCACGTATTGTATATTTCTTGCTGCATCAACCAAGTCACGGGACCAGCATATCTCTGTCACGAGGTAAATTAGTACATCATTTATAAAACACGCCATTACGCGCGAATAGTTCCCATCCCCTCCTGTTTTTTCGTCAAAGGCGATTACAGCTTCCTTTATATCTGGATGCATAACCACAAGAGACAACACATCGAAAGCTTTTTTGTGTGCTTCCAAGATGTCGCGATATAATTTCCGATTACCTATTTTCGAGCATAGCGCCCAGTAGAACCCCTTAAAAGACTTAGTTTTCTTCAATAGACTTTTAATGTTATCTTCCACCATATATCTGGAGAAATAGTCCTCCTTAGTACCACTTAAATCGAACGTAATTGGTATAAAATTATCCACTAATCTAAGAATTGTATTATGTGACATGCCTGTGTTTCCACTGCACACTTCCAGATATTTGTACTTATACGACTCTATCTTATATAACCATTCTGGAGGAAATGTATATTCTACTAAATACGCCGATGCCAGGATTACTCTAACCAGTTCTCTCAGGTCTCTAACATGCGTTCGATAAGGCTCCGGATCGCATAAACTTATATGTCCAGTTATATGAGGTTTATGTAGATAGTCTTCGATGTAATTTACAGAGAAGCAGCAGGCGGCATGCTTCATTTCCACAAGTAGATTACACCAATCACGCAGGCTGTATCCGCTATACACCACACTCACCAACCACTCTGAAGTGTTTCTGTATGCGTCCTCATCTGCTTCCTTTTCAGCTACAATATAGGGCGTGCAGTCGAAATAGTACAGCAAGAATTCTAACAGGTCTTCATTTGTTACATCTGGGATATGCTTAGAAAGTGGACAGAACTCCAATACTTTGGATCTAATATAAACTAACATTCTCTCTATTACTTTACGACAAGGTGCGTGATACAGACTCCATAGTGAATTTCTTGTAGCGTACTCTTCTGCCAGGTAATCAATAGTATTACGGTCATATCTTATGCCAGTGATCTCTCCAGCCAACTCTAGTGCTTTTCGTGCATCGTCAAGAGACGCAGGATACATTCTCTCTGGTACTTCCCGTGTCATGGGAGTACACCTCCCCGTGAAATTATATAAGAATACGCGGTTTCTGGTGGAATTCCAAGGATTACTGCTGCAGCTAGATCTCGTGGAAACTCTACAAGCGCGTTCAGAGCAAATATATATGTTCTCGCCCTTTCTATCCAGATATCTATGTTATCTTCATCCATAGTTCTAATCCTGGGTAATATTCTGGATCGAGATCTATCATCTTCCAGCAGATCTATAAGTCCTTCAGCAAATAATCTGATCGCCAGAAGATGAAATGTAACTGCATCTCCAGCCTCTTCTATATTCGCAGAATAGCACATTACCTCTGCGATTGAGTCAAATGTACTGCCTACAATCAACCCGGCCAGAGCTGGGAAATCCATAATTGCAGTTTCTTCATCTTCTGGACGCACTAACTCTCTGTTCAATATTTTCTTCATATCCGGCTGGACAAGTAGCCGAGATAGCATATCAAACGCATTTTCATGCTCCCTCCGGATGGTATTTAGTTTATCTTCAAGCTCCCCGAATGCCAAATAATACAGCTCTATAATGGTGTCCGCCATATATATGTACTCAGCTATTTCCTCGTCTATCGCACCTGGCAGAGATGCTTTTGCCTCGAAGAATTTATACGATATCGGGATATAATTGTCCACCAGCCTGTATATTGTTTCGGTATTCATGCCTGTATTACGGCGGCACTCAAATATGTATTTAGACGCAAGACTTCGCAGGCTATAGTTTGTGAGCACGTCTGGTATAACTGCTAGAGCTATTCTAACAAGCTCTTTCAAGTCCTTCACGGTTTCAGACACCTTACAAAACCTGGACACATCATATTTGTCTCCTGTCTTGTGTTCTTTGTCGTGTACTGCCATCAAGAAATCGTCTATAACATCCAGAGGGTGGTAATAACCCTTATAACATAAATCCTTGAACAAGCTAACCCAATCATCCAGATCATAGCCACTGTAGATTATGGAAATTATAAGATTTGTGTCTCGACTAAACTTATCTATCAGCTCACGTTCCTGTTCTTCGTTCTTTATCTTTACTACCCCATACCAGAGACTTATATATGTTATTATAAACTCGATCAGATCTTCATTTCTTATATCTGGAACACACTCTGACAGAGGCACAAATAGAAACTTACCGAATTTAAGGTTATCGTGTAACACACTCATCATAATATTGTATGTTTGATAGTGCATATCCCATCCAGGGATAGACATAACCTTCCATACGGCATCCTGCATATCTTCCTCCGTGGCATACTCTATACCGGTAATCTGGCTTGCCGTATCGATAGCATACCTTGCGTACTGCTCTTTTTCTTTCATAATACTACTCCACCTCGCGAAACGATATAAGCATATATCTCTTCTGCAGGCATGTTTTTCAGTATCCCTGCTGCAAGGTCCTCTGGGAATGATGCCAGTGCGTCCATTTTCTCAATCGCAAACACACCGTCCAGTATAAGCTCAAACATATCTCCAGCATTCACTTTACCTGCAGCTCTCAGCCTGGCCTTTGCTTTGTATGGGTCGCTGAATATTGCAACCATACCTGTCAGGAATATTTTTATTCTCTCCAGGTACAAAACCAGATCTATGGCATCGTCAGGTCGGACATACTTCACAACAGATACGCCAAGTAGATCGGCTATAAGTCGTCTGAGCATCTCGCTGGACTGAAACGCAAAATCCCAATAAGCGTTCGGATTACCAGACTCATCAAATCCAGTTTCTACAGCATGACTGAACTCAGTTTCCAGCAGAAGTCTGGAGAACAAGTCAAATGCTTCTTTGTGGAGCTTAAGTGCAGTCGCCAGCCTCTTTTTGCTACCTACTGCAGTCCAGTAAAAGAACGATACCTGTGTAGAGTCCCAGTTCAGGATCTCATAATAACCCTCTCCATCTATGCTGACTAATCCCTCATCAGCCAGAGTATTAATATACTCCTCGAAGTCATCTTTATCTATATAGCCTTCACCTATAAAATCAGATATTGAATACTCCATATGGACAGGACAGGGGATGTAATGCTCTATCAAATTTATGGCTGTTTTTCTGTCGAACTCAGTCTCATCACAATATATATCTATATAATACTTGCTGGACCACAGTATATGCAGCAGCTTCCTGGTATTCTTTTCCTTGTATCTCTTGCTAAGCCTGCTAAGGTAACCTATTGGAGACTCAATAGAGATCGCGACCTTTATGAGATCCTCAAATACTGGAATTGCCTTAGACACTGTACCAAACTTAACTTTCAGGTCTGAAAGAAAGGAGATTGTTCTGGATATATTAGATAATGCGGAGTTTTCATACAGTCTGGCAGATACGTCAGCAATCTCTCTCAGGCTGTATCTGGAATTTATCAACATAGTCAGTTCCTCTGCATATCTGGACAAGGATGACTCGTTACCACCAGTCAGTTCACTACTTCTTGGAGACTTTAGATACGTATAGTATCCAACGATATCAAGTAGATCTGTATTATGCACATCCGGTAAGACCTTTTTCAATGGCAGGATATCTCTGAATTTTTCAGTCAGTTCATTAACCACACGATATACTATCCTATATGCTGAAGCTGGAAATGTGTCCCATCCCGGATTGTTACGTATACGCTCTAAATCCTTACCAGTTATCTCAGGCTCACACGGAACGCCTGTTACCTGTTCAGCTAGTTTAAACGCCTTCAGTACGGATTCTTCTGGCATGTTCAATCTCCACTATAGAGTTTGTACTATGGCTGCTGCAGATGTCTCACTGTTTCGGTTGTTGTTTTCAAGGTAAAACTTTACCAGCTTCCTTATGATCTGATCGTATGTCTCACCTTTATGGCTGATCTGCTTCAGTGCTTCTCTTGTTTCCACACTTACCAATATAGTAGTTCTTTGCTCAGACATATGTGTAAGATATAAATGCGTATATATAAGGGTTGTTTTTTTAGTCTAAAACATCCTTTTTCTGGGCATTCCCTCGCCACTAACCATAATCTCTGCCATAGCTTCTTCTGCAGTATATCCTGACAGACTGTAAATTGCCGCGATCTTAGGACGCAGTACAAAATACCCGTAGTCGTAATATCTTGTAATACCTTCCTTTGAGTAATTCTTAATATCTTCCATCTGGTATAAAAGGAAGTATTTTCTTGATGCATAAAGCAAGGGAGACATCAGAATATTTATTCCCCTGTTTATCAGGGCATTTGCAGTCTCTTTATCAGTATATGCCTCATAAATCCCATCTGCGAACCAGTCCAAAATCTCTATACGCTCCGATACCTTATCCAGCGCTAGGCTTTTGTCATTTATATATAAGTTTTCGTACCTGTGCAGTATGCTGGCCATTGTAGCAAGCACAGTCGCAATAATCTTCCATGGCTCGACGGCGCCAGAATATACCTGTCTTTCCAGATGGATACTATAAATCTGCGAGCATGCCATAGCGAATTTCTTTACTATGTTTATATATCTCCATCGCACGCTCTCCAGCAGATCCAGGTATGCCTGTGATAACTGCTCTCTTGGTGATTGGACTCCACCCCAGATAAACACATCGTTAAGCAGTTCTGGAGCTTTACACACCGCTTCCAGGGGCGATCTGAATGCATAGTATTCCATAAGCATATCCATAGCTTCTTTGTCAAGGCCCAGTGCACCATATTTTAGGTCTGTCCAGTACCTGGGAATATCTTTAACCATCTGCTTCATGTGATCTTTTGCCTCTTCCATGATGATTATATCTCTAGGAAGCAGCAGCTCATATCTGACATATTCTTCAGCATTGAAATCTCCATATGCCGTGTCGTACTGGGTATAGGTCTGAAATATTCTGACCAGATCAAGATAGCTCGGGACAAAACTTGATAGATATGTTTTAAACCTTCTATACACATATCTGCCAAACATCAAAGTAGCGTAAAAAATATGGTTTATGATAACTGTACTCGGACACTTCAGGTCACTAGCTACATCATACACATCAGTGATTGTGTAATCGCCCAGCAGCTTCACAAATTCAACCACCCATGAACGTGTAAACCAGCTCAGATCGACCTTTCCTTCGGCAAGGTTATGTGCAGCTGCTACAATAAATGCAAGTTCAGCCAGTTCGTTTAAGTTCGGCTGTTTCATAGCATTCAAAACATTCTTTGCAGCTTCCACACCATTTTCGAGCTGTATTACTTCCTTAAGCACATTATAAATACGCTCCAGCTCTGCAGGAAAACTATCTTCAAATATTCTGTATTCATCAAGGACTTCAGCAATCTTATAAATATCACCATCCAGCGGGTTTACATATCTGAAACTCCTGCGAATCTTCCGCTTTTGTATCATGAAACTAAAAAGACATAGAAGTATTTATCTCTTGCTTTTCTTTTCCAGAGGTCTAGCCGGAACACCACACACAGTCTGGCCGTCTGGTATATCCTTCAATACCAGCGAATCAGAACCAACAACCGCATTCTTACCTACTGTAACTCCAGGACGGATTGTAGTATATCCGCCAATGAAGCAGCCCTTCTTCAGGCGTACTGGTGCTATAGTTATATCATATCCGCTATCGCATGGGCTTATCATGTGAACAAATATCCTCGCACCCCAGCCAAGGAACACATCTTCTTCAATTGTAATCAGCTCAGGTGCTACAGGATCAACGACTACATCAGGCGCCAGATACGCAGTTTTATGTATTTTTGCACCAAGAAACAAAGACAGCAGTCTGTTCTTAAGCTGGGATGGTGGAATAAAATTGTTGATCAAAAACTCGATTACATAATTTGCATAGAGCCGTATCCTGGATATGCCAAATACACGCTCAAGCACGCCAGTATCGAAGTGCCGCGTGCCAGATACTCTTATCTTCATGGTTTCCTGTCTTTTACCTGTCTCGCGGCTTTGTCTGCCTCCAGCAACACATTAAGCACGAACTTTGTTACGTCATCGATCTTGTCGCTCGGATACATGCTGCTCATCTTTAGATAGTCCACATAGGTCTCCAGGACCATTGCCATGCCCATTTTCACAAACGTAGTGATCAATTCAGAGATCTTCTTGTCTACGGGCTTGTCTTCTGGATCAAACAACGTTGCCAGCTTCTCAAGCAGCTCATATGTCTCTTTCGAGACTTTTACAGACACATACTCGGCCATGATATAACAACATATAACGGTTATATATAAGAGTTTCGTCTACGTTTCCTGAACAGCGCCCAGGTTACACCATACAAACCCAGACCGCGTTCATAGCCACCGTCAATGAACACATATCCTTCCGGCTCATACCTTTCTCTCCATTCTTCTATAATATTATCACTTTCTTCTTCAGCATATGCATACGCCCGCTCTTCATTTTCCTCGGTTGATAGTTTTTCATCCCAGACTTCTGAGATACAAATCCCGCTCCAGCCTTCAAAAGCCAGAAGATAGTCTCCATAGGTCTCAGTACTAACTTCGTCTGATACCGTTTCCAGTATAGACCACATCCAGTTCAACACATCTCGTGGTATTTCTTGACGCATGAAGTGGAAAACAAATGAAGGTATTTAAAACTTTCCACTTATCTAAAAATAATGTAGAGCACCACACCAATCGGGCCAAGCATAAGCGTGAGTAGACCCCAGAACAGGCCGCTTTCATTCCTGCTTCTTGCGTCTCTGCTGACCATCAACGCCAGCACAATGTTGAGAACCAGCACTAGAATCGGCAGTAGACAACAGACGGTGAAGAGGCAGAGCGAGCCCGTACTCAGGCACAAGCAAGCCAGCCTTCCGCCGCCTGGTCCGGCAGTGAAAGGTCCGGCTCCGTCACTCTTCACTTCTACTTTTTGTTCTTTTTCTGGCAGCATTCGCACAACAGCATCTCCTCTTTCGGACATACTACACCTCCAGCACAATTTCAATTACTTCGTCCTGGGAATAAATCTCAACTTCTTTTACTCCAGCTTGGAATACGCCGGGCAGCGTTTCGAGCAATATCAGTTTTGATTTCGCGCTTGATGACAGGTAGATAAGCGCCGAGTTATCGGCTACATGCACAATCAATTCCCATGCAATTTTGTGTTCGTCCAGATATTCGATGATTTTCAGGATTTTGTTAACAGGATCGCTGGCTGGTAGTCTGGCATGTATTCTAATCCAGTCCCGCTCGCTCTTCACTACTCTGATTTGTTCAAAGCCTGCGGATTCAAGCACTCTGACAAGGTTTTGTGTTTCTTCAGTCATGCTAGGACCACCTGCTCAAAACTTTCCGTTAGACAATCCCCGCATATGATTTTATCCGGCATGTCCTCTATCCTCATAACTATCACTCCTCAAATTTGTCCAGCGGTTCAGGTAGGGCTGACAGTCGTTTGCGTGCTATCTCGCAGTATTCT
>Ga0272448_1007473_pt1 | contig 11560 bp, 10 predicted proteins | sample YNPCB0191_FD_202220 | JGI IMG/M metagenome (GOLD analysis project Ga0272448, IMG submission 202220) | Hot spring sediment microbial communities from Yellowstone National Park, WY, United States - YNP-CB-019-1 | ecosystem: Environmental > Aquatic > Thermal springs > Hot (42-90C) > Sediment... | reverse complement strand
TCAATGGCGCCGCCCGAACGCAAGGATGGATAGTATTGGTGGAGCTGAGGGGACTCGAACCCCTGACGTCCACACTGCCAGTGTGGTGTTCTCCCAACTGAACTACAGCCCCACGGCCTCCCAGCACGTATTATAGCACGTCGTCGTGTTCTTGTGCAAGGGCTGATTGACAGGTCATCCGTTCGGTGGTACACTGCGAACACACCTTAAGTAGTGCCACTCGTTTCTTGCAGCGAAGGGAGATGCGGATGCTCGACATCAATGTTTTACTCGATGAAATCGTGAATCGAGACGGTTCCGACCTGCACATCGTGGCCGGCGATCCGCCGACCGTCAGGGTCCACGGCAGGCTTGTCAAGATGAAGGAATACGGCGAGCTGACACCCGAGACGACCGAGTCGCTGATGCGTCAGATCATTCCCGAGCGTTGTGTGAAGGAACTTGAAGAGATGCAAGGCGTGGACTTCGGTTTTTCGTACGGCGACAAAGCCCGCTTCAGGGTCGCCGTGTTCAAGCAGAAGTTTACCTACGCCCTCAATCTCCGCTTGATCCCCTATAAACTGCGTACTTTCGAGGAGATCGGCCTGTCGGATGCCTGCAAGGATCTGTGCAAGGCGGTTAGGGGACTGGTGCTCGTCACAGGCCCGACAGGAAGCGGCAAGACGACGTCGCTTGCCACCATGATCGACTATATCAACACCACGCGCGACTGCCACATCATTACGATAGAGGACCCGATCGAGTACTATCACAGTCACAAGATGTCGGTGGTCAGTCAGAGACAGGTGGGCGATGACGTGCCGACGTTCGATATCGGCGTCATCAAGGCGCTTCGCCAGGATCCGGACGTAATCCTCGTGGGTGAAATGCGCGACCTGGCCACCATTTCCGCGGCAGTGCGCGCGGCGGAGACCGGTCACCTCGTGTTCTCCACCCTGCACACGACCGGTGCGGTGCGGACCGTGGACAGGATCGTGGACGTTTTTCCGTTCGACCAACAGGAGCAGATCAGAACCCAGCTCGCGGGGAATCTGCTTGCGGTCATTTCCCAATTGCTTCTTCCGAGACCGGACGGCAAGGGCAGGTCCGCCGCATTCGAGGTTATGATCTGCACCCCGGCCATTCGGCACATGATTCGCGACCGCAAGACGCACTCGATTTTCTCCGCCATTCAGACCGGCAAGCAATTCGGAATGAACACTCTGGACGATTCCCTGATGAGCCTGTATCGACGCGGATTGCTCAGCCGGGATGAAATGCTGCGCGTCGCCGAGCAGCCGGTCGAGATACTGGAAAAGCTGGGAGAGGCCGTGCCGGACCACCTGCGTCAGCGTCACCAGCAACAGCAGCAGCAGTTACAGCAGGCACAGCAACTGCAACCGCACGAACAGCGCCCACAGCAGCCCGGCCCTTTCCGCCCACAGCGCTGACAACCGGATAAACGAGGAGATACCGCATTGACCAGTAGAGAACGCGTGAGGCGATGCATCACGTTCACACACCCGGACCGATGCCCGATCAGCTTCGATTACGCCGGGATTCGCAGCGACATATGCCATTCAGGCATCACTGCCGACCCGGATTGGAAGCCCTGGCGCACTTGGGACCTGCCGGACGGCGTTAGGCAGTGGGAGGACGAATGGCACAATGTCTGGAGGTGCTTGCCCAACACCAGCCGCGGAGAGGTCGTAGAGGGCGTAATAAAGGAGTGGTCCGATGTCGAGTCCTACCAGATGCCTCGAATGGACCTGCCCGTGCGATACGACAGGGCGCGCGAGGTGTTTGCCGCCGACCCCGACCGATACCATCTCGGCAGCCTGCCGGGTTTCCCGTTCGCGATCATGCGTTATATGCGCAAGATCGAGGTGTTCCTCGCCGACGTGCTGCTCTATCCCGATGAGGTCAATGCGCTCCAGCGTAAGGTGGTCGACCTGCTCAAGCGCTGCATCGACCAGTGGGCAACAACCGACTGCGATGGGCTTATGTTCGCCGAGGATTGGGGCACGCAGGAGCGGCTGCTGGTTTCGCCTGGGCTATGGCACGAGATGTTCGAGTGGGGATTTCGAGAAATCGTCGGCTATGCGCGCGAGCGCGGGATCGACATCTGGATGCACTCCTGTGGCTATATCAAGGATATCATCCCCAGCGTGGTCGATATGGGAATCAAGGTCCTCCAGCTCGACCAGCCTACCCTTTCAGGCCTGGATTTCCTCGCCGAGACGTGCCGCGGAAAAACCGCGATATGGTCGCCCGTCGACATCCAGCGCGACCTGCCCACCGGCAACGAAGCCTACATCCGCGAGCGTGCCAGGGAGTTGATCGACAAACTCGGCTCCAACGGCGGCGGGTTCATCTGCGGCAATTACGGGGACGTCAAGTCACTGGCCGTGCAGCCGGAATGGCAGGAATGGGCGCGCGACGAGTTCGTGCGCTACGCGGAAGAGCAGAGGCAGAGATCGAAAAGCTGAAAGCGAAGAGCCTCCGAACCCCATAGTCCGATATCACTCCGGATGCACGGTCTCGTGTGCGAGGACACGAAGGTACCGCGCGTCCAAGGCGGAGATACCTCGCGGAACGTAGGTGTTGTGCTCCACGTTCTGATTGAACAAAAACTCGAACCATACGCATCCGGCCAGATAGCATCCGAGTTGACTGAGGTGGTGGCCGTCCATCGTGAGCTTGTAACTTCCGGTCGCCTTGTCCTTGATCCACTGCCAGCCGACGTGCATTGAGTGTGTCTGGTCCGGCAGGTCGGGATAAGTGAGCTTGTCCGGATCGAACACAGGCGGCTTGTAGGCCCAATCGGGATCGGTCTCCGCGGCGTAGACCGCGTCTCCGGCCGGGATCACACGCAAGCCGAGTTCATTTGCTATCGCGTGATACGCGGCCCGAAGGTCCTTGTACATCTTCTCCTGCGAGTCCTTGCCGGGTGCGAACCGGGGGTCATCGCAGCGATAGGCCCAGGTCTCGTGGATGACCACCGTCGCCTGCGGAGCATGCTTCCTGACATAGTCGCGCAGGTTGCGGGCGTAGGGGCGGTAGGTGGAGACATCCGTGCTGATCGGGCTCGCCTGTTGGATCGTCACCACGTCCCACTTGTCCGAAACAAGAATCTCTTTGAGGCTGCAGAGCTTCTTCTTTCCATCAATCGTAACCGAGTATGGCCTACCCTCAGTCGAATTCGCATCGGCTTCCGCGGCCTCGACCGCCTTCCAATGCCGTTCCATCGGGCAGCCGGGAAGATCCGCGCGCGTCAACACCACCTCGTGGCCCGCAGCCTGCGCGATCTGGCACAGGTAGCGCGTGGCGTTGCCGGAGAAGCTGTTGCCGATGGTCAGCAGTCGAACGGTCTTCGCCTGACACGGAACGCAGGCTATCAGTATCGCTGCAGTCAGCGCAAGGCAGAATCTCATTGGTTTAGCGACCTTCCATGATGCGCATGCTGTCTACCCTCCTGTTCGGCAAACCGCACCCGATGCCCTACAGCCGTTGTCTCGGCGGACACAGTGCGGAGTCAAGAACGGCACGCATGGAGCAGCAGACGCGCCAAGTACCTGCGTCCACAACAGACCTGCAGGACGAACGGCGAACCGGCTAACTGGACTGCCGAGGCTCAGCGCAGGACGAAAGTCGCGACCGCAAGCATGGCCAGCCCAAGTGCAACGACCAGGGTCACGCACCCCATCGCCGCCCCGAACTTGCGCTGCCTGCCGCTCCGCGTAAGCGGAATACCAACCTGCCGCGCGACGCGAGATTTGACAGCCGAGATACCAAGTAATCGTTTCCAAGAGAATCCGCCTCTGTTCACGGCTAGATCCTCCGTAATGAGTCTTATGCTTCGGGTCGAAAAGCCTCCCGAAGCATAGTCGAGGCCGTGCGGATGCACGATTGGCGCGTGGCGCCGAAGCATCGAACGCTGCGCCCTCACCCCAGCCCTCTCCCCCGGGAGAGGGGGCAGGGAAGGACCTCCCCCTAACCCCCCCGCGTCGGAGGGGGAAAGGAAGGACCTCCCCCTAACCCCCTCCGCGTCGGAGGGGGAAGGGAACGACCCCACCCCAACCCTCCCCGCCGCGGGGAGGGGGTATGTTAGCCTATCTTCACCGTCGCCTGGCCGAACGCGGGGACGGTGACGGAGACAGTGTCGCCGGTCATCTTGGCCGTGTTCTTGGCAACAGGCCGTTCGAGAATGTCGGTTTCGACGGCCTTCGAGTTCGGTTTGACGAGGTCGGAGATTCGGACCTTGGCGGTGGTCTTCTTGCCGGTCATCTCGAAGATACGAATGACGACGGCCTTCCCGTCCTCGGATTTCTTGATCGCGGCAAGAAACACGTTCGGGGTCAACACCTCGACGTAGGACTTCTCCGGCGGAAGCGAACCCTTCTGGACTGTCGTGGAAACGACCGCCATAGGGGAGTTGAATTCCTCGCCCGCGCGGGTCGCGGCACAGACATCACATCCGCCCTTGTGCGCGACGATCCCGTATCTGATCTCGTGATCGGCCACTTCGGGCAGCGGATCGGGATCGTAGCTCGAGCGGATGAGAGTCAGTCGCAGCGTGTCCTCAACGCAGGAATGGCCGTACTTGGAGTCATTGACAAGTGTAATGCCGTATTTGTCGTCCGAAAGATCGGCCCACTTGAGTGCGGGTATTTCCTGCTTGCTCTGGACACGCTTCTGCGCTCCGAACGGTATTTCGTAGGTCGGTGTGCCGTTGCAGACGTTGACAGGAAACGCCGCGCGAAGCATCGGCACGCCGGTCTCCGGCGTGCCGATCTCGACCCACCGCATGTTGAGCTTGAAGTCGACCATTCGCGAACCGGCGTTGAGGCCGACCTCGACGTTAATGCGCGAATCATTGTACTTGTGCTCGCTTCGGAAGGCGACGCGGTTCGGGCCGCGCTGCGAGATTGTCAGCTTGCCGCCGCTCGTAAGCGGCTCGACTTCCGCTATCTGACCGATGCACCACGCGCTCATGCCGCGATGGACCTCGCGATACGCCTCGATCACGCCGAGCAACTTGCCCTCGGGAACGTAATCGAAGCCGGTCTCTTTGTCGATCAAGTGCTTAATCGCACCGGAGGGAAAGTCCATCTCGACCCGCAGGAACTCGTTTTCCATCACGCCGGAGTCGTTGATCTCGACGATCATGGATTCCGTGCCCTCGGGGAACTTGCGCTCGATGGAAGCTGTCCCCTCGGCCTGCCCTCTATCCACAGGAGAGGGAAAGCTGTCGATCGCATAGACCTTGTAGCCAAGCGCGGGGACCTCGGCTTTGAAGGCGACAGTCGCGAACTCGTGGCCCCAATAGTGGCCGCGCGCTACGACCTGACCTTTGATCTCCGTGCCGCTTGCGTCTCTCACGACCGCCCTATCGTCGGCGACAGGCTTGTTCCAGACCTTGGCAAACACGGTCTCCGTACGCGCCCACGGCTTCTGATTGTAGATCAGCACAGGTTCGGCAGACGGCGCGCCCGCATTCCATGCTGTTATGCCGCCGGGAATCGCGGGATCGCCTGCGCCGGCGCCGAGTCCGTCGCCAGTCTTGGACAGACTCAGCATGCCGTCCTCACCGACGAAGGACGTGTCGATCTTACTGCCGAGCGCGCGCAGGGCGCGTGTGCGGATGGTGTTTGCAGCGGTTTGAATTTCCTGGAACAGGCCCTGCGAGTACTCGTAGGTCGCGTGCACGCCCGATCCGGGCAGTATGTCGTGAAAGTGGTTGAAAAGCGTTCGCTGCCAGGCAGTCTCGAGCGTGTGGAACGGATACTGCATTTTCGCAGCCGAGCCGGCGATCAGCGCGCACGCTTCCGCCTCCGGCAGAATGATCTCGCTAACGCGAGTGGCGCGTTTTATGTTGGACTGTGAAGTGTAGCAGCCCTCGAATGTAAAGTTGAGGTCGGCATCAACCACGGGCAGCTTCGGGTTGGCCTTCTCGACCGCGTCGAAGAACTCGCGCGTGGAGCTGTGCTTGACTGTGGGGAATATCGGCCATTCGGCGATCTCGCGGAACTTGCGAAGGTCGCGTCGAGTGGGGCCGCCGCCGTGGTCGCCGACGCCGTAGGTGTAGAGATAGTCCTTAAGACCGGTCTGGGAAACGAAACTGCACAGCATCGCGCCCATGTCCGCGGGATCAATCGGGCCGTTGTAGGCGTAGCGGTCGCGATCCTTGAAGGCGTATATCTCGGAACCGTCGGGCGAGCGCCACTTGAACAGCCACAGATGCGGTGCTGTGCGGTGGAAGTAGTATCGATTGACTCCGCCCCGAACCAGAATCGACGGTATGGTGTGCGCGTGGCCGAACGTGTCCGGCGACCAATCGATCTTGACATCCTCCGGCTCCAGTCCGAACTTTTCTTTCATGTACTTGCGCGTGTAGAGCAGATGACGGCAGAGCGACTCGCCGCTGACTATGTTCTTGTCGCCCTCGACCCACATGCTCGCCGTTATCTCCCAGTTGCCCGACTTCACGCGCTTCTTGATCATCTCGAAGATCTCCGGGCAGTACTGCTCCATGGCGATGTATGTCGATGCCTGGCTCTGGGAGTAGCGGAACTCGGGAAACTCGTCCATCAGCCTATCCATCGTAGAGAAGGTGTCGTGGGTGACGTTGACGGTCTCCGGCCAGGGCCACATCCAGTTCATGTCGATGTGAGCATGGCCGCAGAGGTGTATTGTGTACTCCTTTGCGACCTTGCCGATCGGCGCAAGCATTTTTTCGGCTTCACCGACCACCTTCGTGGGGTCAAAGCTTGCCGTCGTCATGGCCTTCTCGACGTGCCGGACGGCCTTGACAACGAGCTTCTTCCAGTCCTCCTTGCCGAGCGTCTTTGCGAACTCGGCGGCAAAATCGGCCTCGATCCGGAAGCGTTCCAGGATCGCCTGCCGAGCGCTGCGTGACCCGTTCAGCTTGTGCTTAGCGAGGTCGAACTCTTTTTCGAATGACATTTCCTATACCCACCAGCAATCAGCGCGTATTTTGGCTTCGTGACGGACAGAGTGCCCCTCTTTCAGCCAACAGGTTCCATGTTATCCCCGCACTGCCGCGAATCCTGCGGTTATTTGACAAGTAATCCTCGCCCGGCTATAGTTTACCTGGTGGACTCGAAGTCCACCGCACCGGCTGAAGCCGGAAAGGCCGAATCGCGAAAGCGAGAAACAGGGAAACCCCGTAAGGGCTCCGTGCTCTATTTCAATGTTCGCGCTCTCGCGGTGTCCTATTTTCGCGACTCAACAACGTCACATAGGGCCACGAAGGTCGAGCGCCTAGTGGCCTTTTCTTTCGAGGTTGCCGTATGCACGACTATGAGGCATTGGTTTCCATCATCCGCGAAATGGGCGGCGTGGTGGTAGCGTATTCGGGCGGCGCGGACAGCACCCTTGTGTCGAAAGCCGCCGCGGACGCGCTCGGCGAGCGGGCGGTATGCGTGCTGATCGATTCGTGTCTGATGCCGAGGTCCGATATCGACGAAGCGGTGGCGCTGGCCGGTGAGCTGGGCTTCAATCTTGTAAGGATTAACGCTGACGCACTTGCCATCCCCAAGTTTGCTGATAACGAGCCGGATCGGTGCTACCACTGCAAAAAGGCACTATTCTCGGAGGTGATCCGAATAGCCCAAGAACGTGGTCTACCGCAGGTGGTGGACGGATCGAACGCGGACGATACGAGCGACTTTCGGCCTGGAGCGAGGGCGACGCGCGAGCTTGGCGTTCGCAGCCCGCTGCGGGAGCTTGGCTTTACGAAGGCGAGAGTCCGCGAAATCTCGCGAGAACTGGGACTATCCACGTGGGATCGGCCGGCGTATGCTTGCCTGGCATCGAGGGTACCGTATGGAACGCGCCTGACACGGCAGATCCTCGGACAGGTCGAGGCGGCAGAAGCCATACTACGCGAGATGGGCTTCCGTCAGTGCCGAGTGCGCCATCACGGTGACGTTGCCCGCATCGAGCTTCTACCGGAGGACATGGATGCGATGCTCGCCCCCGACGCCCGAAATCTTGCGCTGCATAGGCTGAGGGCGGTCGGCTACACGCATATAGCGCTCGATCTGGAGGGCTACCGGACCGGCAGCCTTAATGAGGGGATAGGAAACAGGGAGTAGCGAACAGATGGATGCGCGGATGATCAGGAGCTTGCTGGAGAGGGTCAAGGCTGGCGAAATCGGCGTGGACGAAGCCATGGACAGGCTCAGGGCGCTGCCGTATGAGGACATCGGGTTTGCCAAACTCGACAGCCATCGGCATCTCAGAAACGGGGTGTCGGAAGTGGTGTTCTGCCAGGGCAAGACAACCGAGCAGATCGTCACAATTCTGAAGAAGCTCTCCGCGCATAACACCTGCATTCTGGCCACGCGTGCTGATCAGAGCGTGTATGAGGCGGTCCGCGCGGAAATGCCCGTCGCGAGGTACTACGAAGCCGCACGGATCGTCGTAGTCGGCACGCCCGACCGGGACGAGGATGAGATCGCCAAAGATGCCGCGTATGTCATGGTTCTGTGCGGTGGAACTGCCGACATTCCAGTAGCTGAAGAGGCCGCCGTGACGGCTGCCTTGCTGGGCAGCCGTGTGGAGCGTGCGTATGATGTAGGCGTGGCCGGCCTGCACCGGTTGCTCGATCAGAAGGAAAAAATACTCGGAGCGAACGTGCTGATTGCTGTCGCCGGCATGGAAGGGGCGCTGGCGAGCGTAGTTGGGGGACTGGTCGATCGGCCGGTTATAGCGGTGCCCACCAGCATCGGCTACGGCGCGAGCTTTGGCGGACTCGCCGCGCTTCTTACGATGCTCAATTCCTGCGCGGCCGGCGTGAGCGTGGTCAACATAGACAACGGTTTCGGGGCGGGATATCTGGCCCACATAATCAATGCCCCGGAAGCAATCGCGAAAGCGCGAAAGAGCGAAAGCGCGAAAGGGAGCCAATGAGAGTCGCCTACTTCGATTGCTTTGCTGGGATCAGCGGGGATATGGCGCTGGGAGCGTTGGTCGATGCCGGCGCCGATTTTCAGGCGCTGCAGAGTGAGCTTGATAAGCTTGGGTTGCACGATGAGTTCGAGCTCACGCTGGACCGCGTGACCAAGCGAGGCATATCGGCAGCGGACGTCACAGTGAAGCTGCATCACCGCCATCACCGGCATGAGCATCCTGACCATCATGTCGAAGGGCACGGCCGCGGGTTCGGCGAGATCAAACGCATAATCGAGGGCAGCGGGCTGTCGGAACGAGTCAAGCGGGACTCCGTTGCGATATTTCGGAAGCTCGCGGAAGCCGAGGCGAAGATCCACGCAAAGAGCGTCAATGAAATACACTTCCACGAAGTCGGAGCGGTGGACGCGATCGTAGATATAGTTGGGGCGCGCGTGTGCCTGGAATTGCTGGCAGTCGAAAAGGTCTACTGCAGCCCCATGCCGACGTTTTCGGGCACGGTCGAAATCGAGCACGGCACGTTTCCCCTGCCTGCGCCCGCGACTGTCGAGCTTCTTAGGGGCGTGCCGTGGAGGGAGCTGGGAATCGTCGGAGAGATAGTTACACCGACAGGCGCCGCGATCGCCGCGACGCTCGCGGAGGGATTCGGCCCGATGCCCGCAATGAGCGTGGAGTCGGTTGGATACGGCGCGGGGAAGAAGGATTTCGGGATACCGAACGTGCTGCGGGTGGTTGTGGGCGAGGCCGCCCATTCGGGTTTGGCAGAATCCTCCTACAGCGCCGAAGTCGCAGTGATTGAGACCAATATCGACGACCTAAACCCGCAAGCATACGAAGTCGTAATGGAGCGGCTCTTCGAGGCCGGCGCACTCGACGTATATCTCACGCCCATTCAAATGAAAAAGAACCGGCCGGCGACACTGCTTTCGGTTATCTGCGAACCGGAGCAGGTGTATGATATGAGCGCCATCATCTTCTCGGAGACGACGTCCATAGGGATTCGCATCGACAGACGCGCGCGGATCTGCCTGGAACGCGAAATCGTGAGCGTAGAAACGGAGTTCGGGCCGATTGGGGTGAAGGTAGCGCGCTACGAAGGAGACATCCTCAACGTCCAGCCGGAATACGAGGACTGTAGGGCCGCGGCTGCGAAACACGACGCGGCGTTCAAGCGTGTGAGAGACGCGGCGGTCGCGGCCTTCCACTCAAGTCGATAGCACGAAACCTTATCAATGAGGCGGACGTTATTACCAGCATGAAAAAGCGAACAACCCTCTTCGTCGTCGCGGCAATGCTGGCCGCCGCGGCCGCGTTGATGCTCAAGCCCTACCGATACGCGGCGCGGTTCAAACTGGTGCCGCCGCCGATTTCCGAGTCCGTCACGCTCATCGATCACCCCAAAACAGCCGCCGATAAGATCGTCAATGGCGCCAAGATGGAGGCGATTCGGCAGGTCCGCTACGATCCGTCCTTTGTCCGCATGCCGTACCCCAACGGCGATGTTGCCAAGGACAGGGGCGCATGCACCGACGTGATCGTGCGTGCGCTGCGCAACGCAGGATACGACCTTCAAAAGCTGATTCACGAGGATATGACCGCGCACTTCGGCGCATATCCGCACAAGTGGGGTCTGCGAGCACCCGACTCGAACATCGATCACAGGCGCGTGCCGAACCAGATTGCGTTTCTAAGACGCCACGGGCTTGAACTGACCAAATCGACCGACGGCGATGCGGCGAAGACCTGGCAGCCCGGAGATCTGGTCTACTGGAACCTCGCTCCGGGCGTGACCCACTGTGGAGTGATCAGCAATGAGCGCGGCGAAAGCGGCCTGCCGCTCGTTATCCACAATATCGGCCCGGTAGCAGCGCAGCAGGACTGCCTTAAGTCGTGGCCCATTATCGGGCATTTCCGATATCCGGCTCGCACTTGAAATGTGCGCACGCTAAGTGATACATTCTGCCGGGCGATAGGCCGAGGAGAGATCAATGAAGAATAAGCAGGCGATACTAGAAGGAATACTGGACTGCGGGATCGTGGCTGTGGTTCGCGCCGAGTCGGCCGATCTTGCTTTCAAGGCCATAGAAGCCGCGCTCGCGGGCGGGGTGAACGTTATCGAAGTCACATTCACCGTCCCCGGGGCGCTGGAGATCATCGCCAAGCTCGCAAAGACCCTTGGCGGCAATACGATCCTTGGCGCGGGAACGGTGCTTACACCGCAGACGGCAAGCGACGCAATCGAGGCCGGGGCGCGGTTCATCGTTGGCCCGTCCACAAGCCTTGGAGTGATAGAAGCGGCCAGGCTGAAGGGGGTGCCGGTCTTTCCGGGCGCGCTCACGCCGACCGAGGTTGTCACGGCGTGGCAGGCCGGCGGGGATATGGTGAAGATATTTCCCGCGAATGCATTCGGCCCCGGCTATCTGAAGGACTTGCACGGCCCGCTGCCGCAGGTCAAGTTCATGCCCACCGGCGGCGTCAATCTCGATACCGCGACGGAGTACCTCAAGTGCGGCGCGGCGGCGCTGGGAGTCGGCAGCGATCTGATCAACAAGAAACTGATGGCGGAGGGCAACTTCGCCGAGATCACCGAGCGAGCGCGCAAGTTCAGCGCGATTGTGCAACAGTTCAGAGCGGGGGCATGAGA
>Ga0272448_1007470_pt1 | contig 11564 bp, 8 predicted proteins | sample YNPCB0191_FD_202220 | JGI IMG/M metagenome (GOLD analysis project Ga0272448, IMG submission 202220) | Hot spring sediment microbial communities from Yellowstone National Park, WY, United States - YNP-CB-019-1 | ecosystem: Environmental > Aquatic > Thermal springs > Hot (42-90C) > Sediment... | reverse complement strand
CTCTCTTTTTGGCCAAGTATGTTTTGTTTGAATCCTCGCTGTAATCTTGCGCCGCGTCGTTGATAACGTTCGCGAAGATATTCTCTATCGAGTTTGAATTTTTCTATAAAAAAATTAGTCAAATCACTAATAAATTCTTTCATAGATTCCATGTATTCTATATAAACACGGAGTGCTTCACCATCAAGCCCAGACATTTCACGATACACAGCCTCCATTTTGGCTGCCTGCTGCCGTTTCAATTCTTCCAATGTCTCAAGTTGCCTCGCATACACTTGTTCGGTCTGACTTATTTGAGATTTCAGAGCTTCGCCGACAACGTCGCTGATATCTTTCAAAGTAAAATTACCACTTTCATCTCGTGTAGAAAACTTACTCCCAATCATCATTTGTGTCTGCTGCAATTGTTGGAGCAGTTCCGGATTAATTCTACTAAAGAGACTTTCCACGGCGCGTTCATGAGTTTTTCCGCCTTTTTGGAACTGGTCATGCGATTGCTCGCCGGATTCTCCTTCAGCTTTATCAGATCCTTGATCTGATTCTCCGCTGGACCAGCCTTGTTGCCCCTGTTTCTGGTCTTCCTGTCCCGGCTCGCCTCCTTCCTCGCCGCCCATCATTTCGGACATTTTCTGCATGACTTCCGCCATCTGCTTGGCTAACTCTTGGGGACTTGCTCCGGATTGCAAACTTTCCTGCATTGAAGCAAGTTTGTCAAGTATTTGTTGTATGGCTTCTTGATCTCCGGGAGCACCGCCTTGTCCCTTGGCTTGATTAAGCATCTCCTGCATTTGGCTGATAAGGTCTTGCATTTCGCCGGCAGAAGGCATGCCCCCTTCTGCTTGTTCAGCTGCGTCTGTCCCTTGTTCTTCTTGCGGCGCGCCCTGCTCACCAAATTCTGCGCTTTCCCCGCCTGGTTTTAAGCCTTCCATTCCCTCTGCGCCTGCTTCTTCTCTTTTTCCTTCTTCCACCCCCACTTCTTTACCTTCCTCTCCTTGAGCTTTCGGCAGCTCGGCGACTATTGTTTCCCAAAGGTAATAATACTTTTTAGGATCGTGCTGGCCAAACTGATTCAAACGATTCAAATAAAGACCGGACATCTGGGCCCGATCAACCCCGCTATAAATTACAGGCATGCACATTCGATAAAAATACCCCCATTCGATCTCGCCTTCCTTGACAGGTATTGATTTAGTGCCTTCGCCGCCTTTATACCAAAATCTTGCCAGGGGTTTTGGCAATTGAAAATTGACTAAAAAGTTATCACCAAAACTTTCTATCTCTAGTTCCGGTTGTTGTGATAAAAATTCTTGAGCCGTCTGTGGTCCGTATATCGAAAAATCAGGAAGGTCATAACCACGCTCCATCATTTTTTGCATCATCTTATCCGTAAATTTCGGATTTTTTTGCTGGTACCCTTTCATTAGAAGACGCATCGCGGTGCGATACACTTTTGAAGTATTTTGCGCAAAAACCCTGGTTTTCTGCAGATTTTCCAATTGTTCCGGAGTGAGCTCTGCTTCATTAATACCGTATTCCTTGATGTTATAAGTCATCGGCTCCTCTTCTGGTTTTGCGAGTTCTTCTTCTAACGCGCCGCTCTCGGCGATTTGCTTGGCAACCTCTTCCAATTGTTCGAGTTGCTCTTTCAGTTTTTGCAATTGCTCCTCAGTAATATCATCGGCACCGGCTTCTTTTGCCTTCCTCATTGCCTGTTCAACCTCTTGTTTCATCTGCTCGGCTTGTTTGCCGATTTCCCGCAAAGAGGAAGGCTTTTCCTGCGGTTTCGCAACTTCAGGTTTTTGACCAGACCTCTGCAATTGTTGTAACTGCTCTTTAGCATATTGCAATTGCTCTTGCAGATTTTGCGCCAAAAGATTTTTTTCTTCTTTACGTTCTTGTTTTTCCGCCGGACTCAATTGTTGCTCTTGTGTGAGCGGTTCTTTGCGTTCTTTACGGGGCTGTTCTTGCAGCGGTTTGAGACCATCTTTTTCCTTGTGTGGCTTTTGACGCATCTTTTCCATCAGCTTCCGCATTCTTTCCTGTATCGCCCTTGCTTGCTCGACTCTAGCTGTGATCTCGGGTTTTTGTGTGGCCTTTATTTCTTCTAAAATGCGGTGGGTTTTCTTGTCATGATATTCTTCTTTTTTTTCGGACTCAGCCCCAACAAAGCCGGCAGAAAGAGCGGCTAGCTTGGAAAACTTGGGCCATAGATGGTCTCGTATCAATTGCACCTGTTTTTGAGGAACGGCGATTTTAACAGCTTGATCCAGAACGGATCGGGTTTGCTTGTCAAAAATTTCCCTCACCGTTGGGTCAGCGTTATCTAAAGCCTGCTCAAATTGCTTTTGAGGAATAAGACCGATTTGAGAAAGCGAATATAAAAGAACAGCGTCCACTGCCTGCTTATACGGCGCAGATTTGGCAATGTTATCAGCGATTGCTTGAGTATTTACCTCTTGCTCATAGAGGGCGCGGAAATTTTCCTCAGGCTGGTCACTATGCGAAGCGCGCATTTCCAGATAATTTACTGTCGCTTCATGCGTCGCCTCAACCAAAGAGGTAAGTAGTTCAGGAACAATACTTTTAGTTGCGCACCAATCGCGCAAATTGTTCAGCTCGGCATCAATCGGGTAGTTCAAATTTCCAATTTCATGTCTAAGTCTGGCATTGGTAAGACGCTTGTCGCCGGAAAGAGATGCGCGAGGATAAATGATGACGTTTGGTACGTCAGTCGGATTGTCGGGGCTTTTGGCCACGCCCCAATCACTTCCAGCCATAGCTCGAACCCGGACTTTTCCAGAGAACCCCTTTTGTTCAATTCGACGAACCAAACCATGCGCTAAAATGGGAATGATCTCATTGAGATCCTTTTCAGCTTGAGCAACTTCTGGGCTTTCTGGTTTGACAGGTTGTTCCACTTTGAATTGTGGTTCTTTTGATTCCATTGGCATAGCTCATGATTGTATATTGTATAAAGTTAACGAATGCTTTCAGCCAAAATCAACATCATGGCATCACGGTCAGTCTTGCCGCGACGATAAGTATCAGTATGAGGTAGATAAGTCATGGCAATGGCGTATTGCGCCGCATTCCAGCCGGCTTTCCAACCTGGCATTTTGGCAAGATCTGCTTCCCAAAGGCGATTCTCGGAATAAAATCTAGCCGCTTCAATCGTGCCGCGAAGGGAGATGTCACGCTCCATTCTTGTTTCGCCGGTACGAGTCTTATAAGCTTCAACGACTTGCCGCGTTCGGTCGGCAATGGCAACAATATTCTTTAAGTCTTTAATGATTTTAATTATCGTCGGCTCAAGCGAGATTTGTGCCCCGACGCCATTGATCGCATAATCCCAAATTTTTTTGAACTGTTCATCTGCTAATCCTTCTAAGGGATGAATATAGTCTTTAAGGATAAGAGCTTCGTCATAAGTGAATTTCTCACGATTGGTTACCGGGTCAATCTCTCGGAACGGAGGATAACCCAGCGTCATAATGTTTGAACGGTCATCAATTGTTTCCGGCAGGTCTTCAACGCCGTCGTATTCAGCCGGATTCATCAGACCAACAAAAACAACACCGGGAGCAGCTTTGATTGCTTGATCATTCAAGAATACGGTTCGGTCGTCGTCAAATAGTGAGTTGAAAAACTTGGCGACATTCGGCCGCAGAAGGTTTAGTTCGTCTAACTCAAGAACTGCGTTCGGAGTAGTGACGGCCGTAAGAATACGGGTTGGTATTCTTACTACTTCGCCGTCAGATAATTCCACGTCATAGGTCAAATCACGTTCTTCTTTGTCCGGAGAACACGCGTAGCGAAAGAGAGGACGATTGGTTTCTGCGCAGTAGAATTCAACTAGCTGATTTTTTCCCACCCCTCGAGGACCGACAATAACTGTCATTCCCTTTCCGCTCAAATGTTCCCACTCCGGCGCCTTTTTGTTTTTTACCAATTCCTCTAAATAAGCATTGTTCCCCAATCCTAACTGACGATTCACCAGCGTCGCAAACCAGGCAAACTTTTTTGCAAAGTAAGGAGTCAGTTTAAATTTAGGATCACGTTCGGGAATAAATTCGTTTCCACCCTCATCAAGCGAACGGAGGAACATTTGAGTGCGGATAATATCCGCTACCCTTTCTGCAAAATCATCTGCATCCTCAAGCTTTGCTTCGCCGAGATAGAGTAATTGTTTGATGCTTTCCGGATCGGTGAAACTGTCAATTTTATCAGCAATCTCTTTAGCTTTTTTGTCATAGTCCGGATCATCCGGGTTTAATTCTTCATATTTTCTGGTTAGGTCGCCAAGCAAAGCAATGGCTTCATTAAATATTTTAAGTTCAGTCCTTCCTTCAAGAACGGTGTCGATTGATTCCAAGCGCTTTCCCCGATGCTTTTCCGAAAATTCCAAGGGTTCTCCTGGTTTTGCGGTAAAAGTCAAACCGTAGGCATCCTTAACAAATCGCACTTCTGAAAATTTTTTTCCTCCGGACACAAATACTTTGCCGGGCACGGCTTTCCATTCAGGTAGTTCATGGGGGTGTTGGCAGATTGGGATATGTATATCACCTACAGTAAGGTATTGACCTCTTTTTAGTCGCTCGGCAACTACTTCTTGGGTTCTCGGCGTAGGAACAGTTTTGAATTTCCCTTTTTCGACAGAGGGAGCCGCCTCTTTTTGTTGAGTCACAGGTGGTTTCTCGGATTGAGGGAGCAGATTTGTTTCTATCGCGTCAAGTTCTTCTAATGACGATTCTAATGCTGCAATCATTTCCTCTCGTGTCTTGCCCTGACTGCTTTTCCAGTCTGCGGGCAAGAGACGAGCTTTTTCTAAAGCCTGCAAAACCTTTTCTCTTTTTTGGGAAATTTGTTCAGAAGTAAGCTTTTCCGCTTTTGGTTGCGCTTGTTGCTCTTTTTGTGGTGCCAGTTTGTGTTCAAATGATTCTCTCATATATTTATTGGTTGGTTTCTACCACTTCTTTTAAGGACAAAATGAGTTTGTGAACGACCTCTGGCGATTGTTTAGGGTAGTAGAGTAGAACCTTATCGCGAGCCGGCACGACTCTGATGTGTCCCGCATACCCCGGGACCCCGAACAACCAACGGCCGACCGTGTCTATGGCGATTTTTTTACCGTCCTTGCTTCGACCTTTGACAGCGCACCTAATTGGTTGATTGTAGAGAGGCAGTACGCGAGCCAGTTCATGTATAAATACTTTTGCCGTTAACCCCAACGGTTTTGGCGCCTGAATGTCAATCCACATATCAAGCGGCATCGCGGTATTCGGAAACGTTGTTGATTTTTTCATATGCGTAAATTGAAAATTAATTTAATTTGCTATTTCTTCGTGACCAGCGGAGAAATAAGAAATGGAAACTTTGTAATTTCTTCGACCGTAAAACCTGCCTCAATTGTTTTAGCCGCAATTTCCATACTACCAGCTTTGGCAATTGCGATAACAACATCCAAGCCGCCCTTTTTTAATGACTCTCTCAACGATTCGGACATACTATCATCACTACCACTATTGATATAATTATTCGCTTCAATGGCTTTGTCGAGCCGACAACCCCTGCTAACAATCTTTCGCACGTCATCAATTCCAAATGTGTCAATCGCTTGTGAAACACGATATCCCTTGCTGTAATCGCCAGCAAATTTTTCAAACAAGATAACCTCCTGTAAATTCGTAGCCACTTGTTTTTCTTTAAGAGCGTCGCTGACTTCCAAAACACCACCAAGCGTGCCGCCCTTGTCGATAATTTGTTCGATTTCTTGTAGGGTGAAGGTGTCTAAAGCAGAATCTAAATTGTAATATTCGCGTGTCTTTAATAATTTTCTTGCTAAGCTATGAACGGCGGTAAAACTGAAATCGTATTGATGTTTTGCAAGAGCTCCTTTAACTTGACTATATTCGCCATATGAAATGCCATCAGAAAAAATCTTTTCGACTTCAGCAAGCGGTAGTTCACGCAATGCCGAAATAAAATCATTTATATCATTTACGCCTTTCGCGACATTCGCTATTTGATTGATATCCAGTTCATACCCGAATTGCTTTGTATTGTTAAGTACTGCTTCGGCAACCGGCAAATTTATATCTTGCTTGAGTAATACCCTTATCTCGTCAAGATTAAATATTTTGAAGGCATTTTCAAGTCCGTCAATATTATGAGCGGCTAATTCCGCAACTTCTTGAGGACCTAAATTGTGGCCGAGTTTGTCAGTTACTTCTTTGACTGTGGTTATCGACTGTAAATCAATACCGGCGTCTATAAATTGTTTTACCTGTTCAAGGTCGTATTTCTTTAGCGCGCCAGTCATGCCGTAAAAATTCTTGCTCGCTATTTCACTAACCTCTTGGAGAGAAGCTTCGTATCCGGATGCAGAGAGGATATTGCCAACCTTCATCATTTGCGAAAGAGTCTGTCTTGCGGTATGATCTTGGCCTTTTGCTTTTTCTACTAAATTATGTACAAACCTTAAATCCTCACGAGTTGCGCCACGTTTACCGGCAATAATATCGGCAAGCGAATACTCTATAATTGTCTCGTCGCTCATTCCCAGCCGCATCATCTTATGGGCGCGTTTTATCGTGCCGAAAGGGGCGTAATTAATCCAATCAATAATGTCAGCTAATGGTTTACTGCCATAATCGCCGCCTGTATGATTGATTCTAAAGTGTAAATCGAGGGCTTTTTGGGCAAGGCTTTTTCTTTTCTCAAATCGTTCATTAACTATCACTTGTCTTTGCTCAAGATCGGCCAATAATTGTTCCGGAGTCCTTTGTTGTAAGCGACTGATTTCTGCTTGATATTCTGCCTGCAGCTTTGCCATCGCATTCTTGTAGCGCTCTGTAACGGACTGTAACTGCAATGCTCGCTCTTCTTCAGGAAGATCGGCTTTCTCTACTTCTCTTTTTGATTTTTCAAATTTATGAGCTATCCGTTCGGTTTCCCGTTGGTACCATTTTTCCGCTCGTTGAATAGCTTCTTCATTCCTAACACGTGTCATTAATGTTGCCGCTTCTTTGCCGTAAATTTTCTCCTCGGTTCCGTCTTCTTTATGAACCGGCCAGTACCAAGCATTGAGGCTTTTGTTATCGGAGATATAATCTCGCAGAGCATTTACATCATTGTCTATTTCTTTCTTCTCGCGCGAGTACCTGTTGTCACCAGATTTTCCGATAAAACGTTCTATGTGTTCAAAATTTGTTTCCTGTATTTTATTCCGCATGCCTCTCATCTGACGCATGACTTTGTGACCAAGCTGGCCGGCGGCAATAGCTTCTTTGAAACCCGCGTTATAGGGGGAGGCTGACGTATTAATCACACCATTATATTCATCAGCTCCTTCGATCCTCTTCGCCATTAATAGCACCGCTTTGTGTTCTAATTGCTCGTCCGTTAATTTTTCTTTTTCATGGCGACGTTGAATTTGCGCAAGACATTTTTTGTATAAATCTCCCAGATCAGACCATTGGCCAATTGATCCCTCAAAAATTCCCGAATAATATCCGAATAATTCAACAGCGCTCCTAATTTTTGTTGGCCGACTCCATCCCTCTTTTCTCGCTTTATCCGCCAAACTTCTGTTAATTCTTTTCGTAGCAATTTTCACAGCTGCCATTTCCGGGGTGCCTTGCATGGCAGCGTACAGCATATCTCTCCATAATCCCAAACGAATAGTTTCAGGTGTGGCATTCGATGCATTAATCTGATACTCTTTTACAACTTCAACATATGCATTCTTTTCCGAATCCCATTCCTGTTTAGTTTCTCTTTTGACCGCCTCACCGCTAATAAACTTTTGATAAAAATCCAGACGATCGGCCAAATATTTATACGACCCTTCTGTATCAGAATGTTCACGAATAGCTGTTATAGCATCCGTCAATGACATCGTACTCAAAAGCTCCAATCTTTCTATGGAATCTTCTATCTCACCAAACTTCTTTATCTTTTCTTTTTCCGGTACTTTTTTCTCTTCACCCAAATAAGCAAGCAATTTTTCAAAACTGCGTTGGTCGGACTCCACGCCTTTTTCTCCTTCTAATGGAGTCTCTAAATCAAGAGCTTTGCGCCATTCGCTTGGGTCGGAAATGCCAGCGTCAGAAAGTTCACGCTCTACGTGTTCTTTTTGCCCCATTGATTGTTCAAATCTTCTTTCGCTCATAATTTTATTGGTTTTCTCAATTTCATTTTAGCAGAGAGAGAGAGTAAAAGCAATGCCTAATTCAATAAATCGTCAACCCGTATTTCCAGCGCTTTGGCAATTTTTGTTAAAGTTTCAATCGTTGGGTTGGGATTGACGCCGGACTCTACGGTTACGATCGTATTTAGCGACAAATCAGCCAGTTTTGATAACCGGTCCTGCGAGATTCCTTTTTCTTGGCGGATGCGTTTAATATTTTTACCTATCTTTGACTGTGGATTTGTATTTGACATATGTTACTGCATGATATACTATTATATTGTATTGGTTATAAAGTATCCTATACCCTTCATCAATTATATTGTAGCAAAAATTCAAATGCCTGTCCATAAGTTTATAGTCAAGGGGAGTAAAATTCCAAAAACGCGCGCATGGGTGGATGGGGCAAGCGTTTTTACCGTTTTATTTTCCTCTTTTCGTATTTCAGTCCCGTCATTCGCTCGCTCGAAAAAATTCTCCGAAAAATCCGCTGGGGGTTTCCAGCAGGCGGGCAAAAAGGAAGGGGGTCTGGTGGAAATGAATTTTTGTCTGCCTGCTGTCCCGCGAAGCGGGACTGAGGGTGGGAAGCGTTTCCGCAATTCTGCGTTAGCAGAATATCAAAACAGAAAAATTTTCGTTTCCTTAACCCCGTTAGAAATCGAATATGTGGTATGTCTACGTTTTACAAAATAATAAAGACAAGTGGTATATTGGTTCGACTAAAGATTTGCGAAAAAGAATTTTAAGGCACAATTCTGGAAAGAATAAATCTACAAAATATGGTATTCCCTGGAAACTTATTTACTATGAAGCTTGTCTAAATAAAAAAGATGCTCGAGCAAGAGAAAAATATCTTAAATCGGGAATGGGTAGAAGATATCTAAAAAATAGATTAAAATTCTTTTTCGCTAAAGATTTCTAACGGGGTAAATTGAAAATAATTTTGGGGGCGCGCGATTAAAAGATGTTAAGAAAATTTTTCTGTTTTGCTCGCCGTCAGGCGAGCGGAAATGCTGGGCGGGATTGTCGCCCGCCCCAGTAGTAGAGCAAAGCTCACTACGGGGCAGGCAGGGCGACAATTAAAAGTCGGCGTCGGGATTTTGTTCAAAGTAGGTTCGAATTTTGTCCAAAAGATACCGCCATTTTACGATTTTGGAGTTTTGAGAAGGTATTGCCTCGCCCTCGCTTCGCTCGGGCTTGGCAAAAACTACGATTTTATACGGATTTTTAAAATCAAAAAACAATTTCTGCCCGCTCAAATGGAAGTTCGCCGTGCAAAGCACGGGCAAAATAAAATTTTGCAAACCAATCTTTTTTCTTTCGCCAAAGGCGAAAGGCAAAGCGATAATTTCAAATATTTTGACTGCCTAATAAGAACAATATGACAAACGAAAATAATCAAACCAAAAAGTTTTTTATCTACGCCCGCAAGTCAACGGATAGTGAAGACAGACAAGTTCGGAGTATTCAAGACCAAATCGCGGAATTGAAAGAGTTGGCGAAAAAAGAAAATTTAGAAATCGCTGACATTCTTGTTGAGAAACAAACCGCCAAAAAGCCGGGCCGGCCTGTATTCGCTGAAATGTTAAAACGAATTGAAGCCGGCGAAGCCGAAGGAATTTTAGCGTGGCATCCTGACCGCCTTGCTCGTAATTCCGTTGATGGCGGACAAATTATTTATCTTGTAGATACCGGAGTTATCAAGGAGCTGAAATTCCCGACTTTTTGGTTTGAAAATACGCCGCAGGGAAAATTTATGCTTCAAATCGCTTTCGGCCAATCAAAATACTATGTTGATAATTTAAGTGAAAATATCAAAAGAGGAATAAGACAAAAATTGAAAAATGGGCTTTGGCCTCAAATGGCGCCGCTTGGTTATCTCAATAACAAAGAGACAAAACAAATTTATGTGGATAAAGAAAAAGCGCCTCTTATTAAAAAAGCTTTTGAACTTTATGTCACCGGAAAATATACGCTCAAAGAAATTCGAAAAATTATCAACAATTTAGGATTAAGAGGGAGAAAAGGCAAATTGCTTTCCGTCTCAAATTATCAATATCTTTTGCAAAATCCTTTTTATTACGGAGTGATGAGATACAACGGCGAATATTTTGAAGGAAAGCACGAACCGATTATTACAAAGAAACTTTTTGACGAAGTGCAAGAAGTGATGAAACAAAAAAGCAAACCGAAAACAAGAGAATTAAAACCGTATATTTACCGCGGATTGTTTCGTTGCGGCGAATGTGGCTGTTTTATCACCACCGAAACTCAAAAAGGGCATAACTATTTAAGATGCACCAAAAGAAAAATCCCTTGTTCTCAAAAATATGTCCATGAAGAAATAATCGCCGAGCAAATTAAAAACGAAATTCAAAAAGTTTCTTTGTCTGATGATTGGGCTGAATGGATGATCAAAAAATTACAAAAAGAAAAAGAACAAAAAGCCCAATCATCACGCTTTTTTGCTCAAAAAATTGAAAATAAAATTAGAGCGATTGACGAGAAGTTAGAAAAATTGATGAACGCCTATCTTGAAAATGCTTTATCTTTGAAAGAATACCTAGAAGTCAAAAATAAACTTGTCAATCAAAAACAACTTTTGAAAGATAAATTAACCGCCATTGAGCAAAAAAGCGATAATCGGTTCGAACTCGCCGCCAATTTCATAAATTCCCTTAAACAAAGCAAAATTGCCGCTTTGCGAGAAAATCGCGAACTATGTCGCGATTTTCTAAAAAAGATTGGTTCGAACTTTCAAATTTTGGAGCGAAAATTGTTTTTTGATTTTAAAAATCCGTATAAAATCGTCGCAAATGCCGAGCCCGAGCGAAGCGAGGGCGAGGCAATACCTTCTCAAAACTCCGAAATCGTAAAATGGCGGTGAGGGTGGGATTCGAACCCACGGTACCCTTTTGGGGTACACGTGCTCTCCAGGCACGCCGATTAAGCCACTCTCGCACCTCACCTTATATTATTTATTTTACCATTTTTTAATAAAAATTCAATTCCATTTGTGTTAATACGTTAGTCTTTCAAATAAAATATAAGAGGGTCGGGATTATCCCCGACCCTGAATTTTTTATTCATCCCCTCCGCCTCCCGTTAAGGTTAATATATCTTCGATCACATCCATTAGGTCGATTATCGCGGAGTTCGTCTTGGATCTTTTTCATCCATCTCTTGTGTCGCCGAGAATGAAAATTAAACTTTTCTCCGTATTTTTCTTTAAATTTTCTCATCTCTTCTGGGGTAGGTTTTTTCATCTTTCCTTGTATGATACAGTCATAGGCTCATTGACAAGAAAAAAGGAATCCTCTGTCCTTAAAAATGGATAGAGGATGACGGTACAACCCTTGAGCCGGTTTTACCGAGC
>Ga0272448_1007467_pt1 | contig 11565 bp, 6 predicted proteins | sample YNPCB0191_FD_202220 | JGI IMG/M metagenome (GOLD analysis project Ga0272448, IMG submission 202220) | Hot spring sediment microbial communities from Yellowstone National Park, WY, United States - YNP-CB-019-1 | ecosystem: Environmental > Aquatic > Thermal springs > Hot (42-90C) > Sediment... | reverse complement strand
TTGCCGATTATCGTCTCCCGCAGGCGCTTCGACACCTGGGGATCATGCGGTTGGAGCAGGGGCTCGAGGAGCGGATCGAGCGTTGCGAGGAGATCCCGGCAGGCTCGCCCGAGGAGATCGAACTGCGAGTCCATACGATCCACGCCGTGGAATGCATGCACCAGGCCTTGGCGCAGCGGGGGATCAACAAGGCCGTGTGGCTGATCGACGAGTGGCTATGGCAGCGGTCCCACGACAGGGACGTGGAAATCCAGCACCACCGCACGCGGACAATATGGTATTGACCTCTGCAGCGACCTCTGGAGTGCAGTCTCTCCGAGACCTCGGGCGGCCTCTGGACAGGCCGCACCCCACATGGGCGGTTGGATTGGCCTGCCCGCTGGTTGTCGCCTGCATTGTGGCGGGTTGTCAGGCCCCGCCCCGGGTCAAGCCGAGTCTTCCTGGGGTCACCGCGACGCCGGCCGGCGGGGCCTCGACCGAGCAGATCACGCGCGACCCGGTCGCTTTTCTTCGTCAGGTGAAACAACGTTGCGATGCGATCCCGAAATACCGGCTGACCTTCTATCGCCAGGAACGGCTGGGCGTGCTTCAGACGCTCGGCAGAATCGAGAAGATCGGTGTTACGTTCCGCGCCGATCCCTTCGCCGTCAGGTTCGTATGGGAGGATCCGGGCAGCCCCTTTGTCGAGTCGCTCTACGTTGCAGGCGAAAACGATGACAAGCTCCTGGTTCGCGAGAGACGCGGCTTCCTGGGATTGCCCCCGACGACCTATTCGCTCGATCCAACCTCGCCCGTGAAGCTGGGGCAGGCCAAGCGGCCCATCACCGACTTTGGCCTGAGCAAGTTGATGGCACGCACAACCGGAACGATCGACAGCCCGCCGGGGGGCGTGCCGGCGCGGATCGAATACCGCGGCCTGACCCGCCTTGAGCAAACGCGGCAGGAGGCGCACCACCTGGTCATTATGCGGGCCGTGGCCCCCGGACATCCGCACCCTCGGCAGGATTTGTGGATCGACGCGAAGACCGGTTTGCCGGCCGGCACGGCCCTTTACTTGGCGGACGGCAGGATGGATGGCCTCTACCTCTATGCCGACGTTCGCCCGGACGATTCGATTTCGGACAAGGATTTCCGGATGACGGCTGCGCAGCCGACGTCGGCCAGATCGGGCGGAGCAGGAGGAGCCGACCGAGCATCGCGCAGGTAGGAGGAGTCTCCATACGCCGGCCACAGTTGCCGCCAGAGCCCGGCTATGCGGGTGGCGGGGGCATGCGAGTCCGGCTCGGCGATGAAGTCGGGCTCGGAGAGCCCCCCGCACATGGCGACACAGGAGGCGCTCATGGACGTTGCACTAGTTGGCTTGGACAGCATGTACTGGCCGATTGCCTGGGCCGAAGCGCTCCGGGAGCATGCCGCGACCATACCGACGGCGTCCCGGCGGGGGGCTCATCGCCTCGTCGCCTGCTGCGACCTGGGTGTTTCGTCGCGTGCCGTAGCGACCGAGATCGGTATGACACCCGCCGAGTACGCGTCCCGATACGGTGCCCGCCTGCATGCGACGCTTGAGGATCTTCTCAAGAACGAGCGCATCGACGCTGCCCTGGTGTCTACCCGGAACACACGGACGGCCGAAATCGCCGGCCCGCTGATCGACAAGGGTATTCCCTGCTACATCTCCAAACCCATCGCCGCCGCACCAGCCGATGCCCTGATGCTCGGCCACAAGGCTGAGAAGGCCGGGGTTCCGTGTACCGCCGGGGTGACGACGAGGTGTTTTCCCCATTATCAGGCGGTCTATCAAGCCATCCGGGCCGGGCGGATCGGTCGGGTGGTGTCCGTTAGCGTGATGCATCAGCACGGCTCGTACGCCGCTTGGCCGGCCCAAACGTGGTATCGCGAGCCTGCCGAGGGCGGCGCGCCGTACTGGCTTGGCTGGTATCCCCTGGAGACCGTCCGCTGGATGGCCGCCTCGCCGATTGCCACCGTCGCCGCCGCCGGTGTGAACGTCACCCATGCCGTGCGGGGGGAGCACGAGGTCATCGCCGCCGCCGGCACCACGCAGACCGGCGCCTGCTGGTCGTTCCGGATTTACTTCGCGGCCGGCGCGAAATGGCGATTTCCCATGCACGAAGTCGAGGTTTTCGGCGAAAGGGGTGTCGTCCGGACGCTTTCGGACACCCGGATCCAGGTCTTCGACGACGGTGGGCCCCGCGAAGAGGCCGTCGACAGTCCGCCCGGCAATCCCGTCCATCGGGAGTTGCTCGCCTGGCTCGACTCGCTCGCGGGCAAAGCAACCTGGCATCCGACGCTCAAGGAGCTCGCGCACACCGTCACCGCCTGCGAGGCGCTGCGCCGGTCGCTGCGAACCGGCGAGGTGGCGCAGGTCTGACCGGTCGGGCAGCCGGGGGCAAAAAAACTTTGCCGCGCGGCGCGAAAAAACGGGAAAACCTCTTGACCTGGAGGCTCAAGTTCGACATAACTGTAACATGCCTCGGAGCTTGTTGCGGGCTTGAGGCGCGCCACGGTATCAGCGGTTCGTCAGGAGTGAGCCCGGGGGCCTTCACCAGGTCCCGGGAGACCGGCCGTCTGATGGAGAAAACAGCGGTCCTTCCGCGCAAGTTCCGTTGAGGGCCAGCCGAAGATGGGCAAATTGCAGAGGCAGTTGTTCGTCCGCTCCGACACGATGCGACATTGGTCGGTGCGCGACTCGATGGAACTCTACAACATCCAGAACTGGGGGCTCGGGTTCTTCGGAATCAACGACCTCGGGAACATGACCGTGCATCCGCGCGGGCCGGGCGGTCCGTCGCTGGATCTCAAGGCGCTCGTCGACGAGTTGCAACGGCGCGGGATCGCGCTGCCGATCCTGATCCGTTTCTCGGACATTCTTCGGGCCCGCGTCGAGGCGCTCAACGAGGCGTTCCACAAGGCGATCGCCGAGTACGGCTACAAGGGCCGTTACCTTGGCGTATACCCGATCAAGGTGAATCAGCAGCGGCAGGTCGTCGACGAGATCGTCAGCTACGGCCGGCCGTACCACTTCGGGCTGGAGGCCGGTTCGAAGCCGGAACTTCTGGCGGCACTGGCCCTGCTGGAGGATCCGGAGCCGCTGATTATCTGTAACGGCTACAAGGACGAGGACTTCGTCGAGATGGCCCTGCTGGCGACCAAGCTGGGCAAAGCCGTCATTCCGGTCGTGGAGAAGTTCAGCGAGCTGGAGCTGATCGTCCGGCTTTCGCAGAAGCTCAACGTGGTGCCGCGGATCGGCGTGCGGGCCAAGCTCGCGGCGCGTGGCTCGGGCAAGTGGGAGTCGTCCGGCGGCGACCGGAGCAAGTTCGGGCTGACGGTCACGGAACTGGTTCGGGCGATCGACTACGTTCGCGACAGCAACATGCTGGATTCGCTGCAGCTCCTGCACTTCCACCTCGGCAGCCAGATTACGAATATCCGCGCGATCCGGGGCGGCCTGGAGGAGGCGTGCCGGATCTACGTGGAGATGGTCAAGGCCGGCGCGGCGATGAAGTTCCTCGACGTCGGCGGCGGGCTGGCCGTGGACTACGACGGCTCGCAGACGAACTTCGTCAGCAGCACGAACTACTCGCTCCAGGAGTACGCCAACGACGTCGTTTCGGCGATCATGGAGTCGTGCGACGCCGCCGAGGTGCCGCACCCGGTGATCGTTTCCGAATCGGGCCGCGCGATCACGGCGCACCACTCCGTGCTCGTGATGAACGTGCTCGGCACGAGCGAGTTCGGCAGCGTGGACGTCCCCGAGCTGCTGCCGGAGTCGTCGCACGACCTGCTCTTCAACCTGCTGGAGGTCTACCGCGGGATCACGCGGAAGAACTTCCAGGAGGCCTACCACGACGCGATCCACTATCGCGATGAGTGCATGACGGTCTTCAAGCTCGGCTACCTGAGCCTCGCCGAGCGAAGCCTGGCCGAGACGATCTTCTGGGGCTGCGCCCAGAAGATTCTCAAGATCGTCCGCGAGCTGGAATACGTGCCGGACGACCTGGAGGGCATCGAGCGGGTGCTGGCCGACACCTACTTCTGCAACTTCTCCTGCTTCCAGTCGCTGCCCGACCACTGGGCCGTGCAGCAGCTCTTCCCGATCGTGCCGATCCACCGGCTCAACGAGGAGCCGACGCGGCGGGCGGTCCTGGCCGACATCACGTGCGACTCCGACGGCAAGATCGACCGGTTCATCGACCTGAAGGACGTCAAGGACGTGATCGAGCTTCACCCGGTCAACGGCGAGCCGTATTACGTCGCGGCGTTCATCACCGGGGCGTACCAGGAGATCCTGGGCGACATGCACAACCTCTTCGGCGACACAAACGCGATCCACGTGCGGCTGGATGACGAGGGCGGCTACCGGATCGAGCACGTCGTCAAGGGTGACACGGTGAAGGAAGTGCTTCACTACGTGCAGTACTCGCCGCAAGACCTGATCGACCGCCTCCGGCGAAGCGTTGAGGCGGCCGTCCGCCAGAACCTGATCTCGCTTGAGGAATCGGGGCAGTTTCTGGAGAAGTACGAACGCGGCCTGGAGAGCTACACCTACCTGAGCCGCAACGCGCCGGCGGTGTGAGGCGCTCTTGCTCCGGGCGGGAAGCGGGCAGGAGAGCCACCAGACACGGTATCTGCAAGCTGCAAGACAGGGGATGAGCAGGACCGCTCTGTAGAGCGCGCGGACGTCGGGAGACGGTGTCCTCCCGGTAGGGAGGCGTAGCGGCGGCCCGCGTTGCTTTTCGGCGGCGGCTTGAGGCGATCGGCGGGCGGTGCGGGCTGGGCAACCTGCGCCAGGGCGCGCCATCCTTCGGCCGAGGTGTCATTTCACGTTCTGCATCTTCCAGAAGCGCTTGACTTGCTCGGGACGTGCCGGCATCACGTGATTGTCCGCAAAGAGGATGTTCATTGCGCGGCTCCCGTGGTTGTCCCATGGTTCCGGGTAGTTGTTCGTCGCGTGGCCGTTCGCCCCGATCACATCCAGGTACACGGCACCTGGATCGTCGTTGCTGCTGCCGGTGTCCGCGTCGTGCATCAGGATCGAGAAGGCCGGCGCCGGGCGCAGCGTCTGGACTGTCTTGAGCACACGGTTGTAACCCAGAATCGGCTTTCGGACGGCGCACCACGTCACGTCGGTCGTCCGGTTCCCCGACTTCATCCACACGTTGTACTCATAGCTCGTGCCGAACCCGTTGTTGACGACCTGCTGCGCGAGCCGCTCGAAGTCGTTCTGAACCTTATTGCCGATCATCAGCACGTACTTGATGCCCCATTGCGTGGGCTGCTGGAGGATCTTTTCCGGCGGGCGGACGCGGTACTTCGTGGCGGGGCAGGAGAAGCTCGCGATGTTTCTCGCGTATCTTTTGTACCAGAGTACGAACAGGTTGTCATCCGCCTGCGGATCATCCACGTTGAGGTTCGAACCCATGTACGGCGTAAGCGGAAAGTACGGGTCGTAATCGTGCGCGTAGGTATGCAGCGCAACGCCGAGATCGTGGAGATTAGCCAGACAGGCCGTAAGCTTCGCCTGCGCCCGGGCCTCCGCCAGCGACGGCAACAGGATGGAAACAAGCAGCCCGATGATCGCGACGACCACGAGCAATTCGATCAGAGTGAAGGCGCCCGATTGCGGCCTGATACGCGACCCGTTCATCGCATTGTCTCCGTACTTGCTACCGCCTTGCGCCCTGCATGCCTCCGCCGATCGCGTGACGGAGAAGCCAAGGGGTTCGACTCATGCGTACCGCCCCGCGCATGCTCAGTTCGGGCCGCACGCGCTCCGGGCCGTCGTGCCGATCTGCGAGCCGGCCGCCGACGCATCTGCCTCGCCTGACGCGACCCCGCCCGACGACTCGCGGACGATCAGCTCGCAGCTCAACATCACATGACGCGGTGCCGAGTTGGGCGACGCCAGTCGCTCCAGCATCAGCTTCGTGGCGACGGCCCCCATTTCCTCGGCGGGCTGATGCAGCGTGGTCAGCGGCACCGGAAGGAACCGGGCCAGCTCCACGTCATCAAAACCGACGAGCCGGACGTCCTGGGGGACGCGGATCCCCGCCGCCGACAGGTGATGCATGACCAGCGCCGCCGTGTAGTCGTTGACGCAGACGAACGCTTCCGCATCGCTCGTGCGAATCCGCGCGGCAAGGGCGTCCCGCTTGTGCACGTCGCTGTGATCGATCCATCTCGGATCGGGCGTAATGCCGTGCCGGAGCAGGGCATCCTGATAGCCCTCGACACGGGCCGTTACCGTCGCAACCGTCATTGGGCCCGCGATGAAATCAATGCGCCGGCAACCCAGATCCAGCAGGTGCTTCGTGACCATATAGCCCGAGCGGCGGTTGTCGATGGCCACCAGGTCGAATCGGGATCGATCCGGGTAGTCATAGATATCCCGGTCAATCAGCACAACTGCGATGCCCGCCGCCCGAAGGCTGTTCGCGATTTTCTCATTGACCGCGATCTGGTCGCGGGGCACCTCCAGCGGGGCAAAAAACACACCGGCCACCTTTCGGGCAATGCACTCCTCGCAGAGCTTCTCGGCACGCTGAATCTGCACGGCCGGCTCCGCCGAGAGGGAGTCGCCCCAGAGAAGCCCGAACCCGTTGGCCTGCCCGACCCGAGCCACCTCGCCGCACATCCGGCCGAAGATGCTCTTGCCCGGTTCGCCGATCGGAACGATCAGCCCGAAAAGGTTTCGTTCGATCGAGTGACGCCGGCGGACAAACGTGCCGGCGCCGCGGCGGCGGACGAGAAGCCCCTGACGCTCCAGCTCCCTCATGGCCCGTGCAACGGTCAAGCGGGAAGCGGCGAAATGGGCGCCCAGCTCCGCCTCGGTCGGCACCCGCTGACCGACGGCGTACTCACCCGAAACGATGGCGTTACGAAGGTGCTCGTAAATGGACCGGTGTTTCGACTTGACCTTGTTATCCGACATCTGCGAAGCCTTTCAAGCCGGCGCGCGGCCGCCTACCTGCTAAGATAATACAAAGGTCGGGTTAGAGTTGCAAGTAGATAAACGCAGTAGCGCGCGGGATCAACAGGCTCATGTGAGCGTAACATCTTGAGAAATAGGTGGTTACATGACGAAACCGACATTCGCATTGTAAAACAGTTTCACCTTGGATTCGGGTATGCGTCGCATGAAAATCGCTGCGGCATGGCCTCCGCTTGGGGTGATCGTGGGGCGCTTTGCATTATCTTTTTGCAGCTTGCTACCGCGCCACGCGCGTCTATAACGCTCGCTCGGACAATAAGATACGGATGATAGCTGGGCGCTTCGTCGGCTCGCGGCGGACCGACTACCGGAAAAAACCAGCGCACGTCACGGAAAATCGCGCGATTATGTATTGACAAAGGGGCGGCCACCCGGTATATTAAAGGTGTCCGGCGTATCCGTCGGTTGTTCCATCTCTCTGATGGGCATCGTGGCGGCTGGGCAGGATGCGTGACTGACTGCACCGGTCGCTGCGGGAGACACATCAGGGAACGCGAGGGCGCGAACGATTCGAGCTTTGCCCTTCTCCGGCATCGTTCACGCGCAAGCAGCGGACGGCGGAATGCGCGTCGGCCGTGAGGGTCTCGCATCATGTCGGCGACCTCTGCCATCGTAGCTTCATCGCCGTGCGGGCGTCTCCTGACACGAGGCGCACACGACGGGCGGCACCGGGCGTTCACGTTGATCGAACTGCTGGTGGTTGTGGCGATTATCGCGTTGCTGGTGTCGATCCTGCTGCCTTCGCTGTCGCGTGCCCGAAGCGCGGCGAAGATCGCCTCGTGCAAGGCGAACTGCCGTCAGATCGCCACGGCGATCGCCGAGTATCAGACGGAAGAGAACGGCTACGTGCCGGTCATGTTCAACTACGCGGCGAGCGTGCTGAGCGCGTCGAATCCTCCCGCGCGGGCCTGCTGGCTTTCGGTAGCGCTGCGTCAGTACGATGCGGGGACGGTGAATCTGGGCAAGCGGTACGGGGGGCGATTCAATCCGGAACTGCCGTGGAACGCGGCAACGAAGAACGACTACGAAGCACGCATCATGCCGAAACACTACGCGTGCCCATTTGTGCGGGACAGCGGCCCGGAACAGGAAATAAGCTGGGGCATAAAGCCTTACAAGTACTACGAACGGCGCGGACGGTGCGAGAGCGTTCAGACGTGGTTGTGGGAGAATGTCGTTCGCGGAATGACGCCGCCGACGGGCATGCCTTGGCCCAATCCGCCTGGCCCCGGTCCCGCGCTGAACGGCATCGCCAAATACACAGTACTTACCTGGAACAAGGTGAAGCCGGCGAAAAACGCGATCCTCCCGAACGGGCGGTTCGTTCTGCCGGCGACGGACACGCTGGACGTGGGTTCCTCGTACAAGGATCCGTCGAAGAGGACGTACCGGCGATGGACGACGGCGGATCTTCGCCGGCTTCAAGTGCCGAGCATGAGCGATGCGACGATCGCCTTCTGCGGTCAGGGGGAGCAGATGCTCGGCGATCAGCCGAGCGGGTGGATCGGTCGGGAAAACGTGGGGAGCCATCGGGCCAGCGCCGGCGGCGGGACGAATGCGATCTTCGGAGATCTTCACGTAGAGTGGGTCCTGGGGACGCGGATCGGCTGGTGGTGATGAACATTCGGAGGCCCGCAGGAGGGTGTCCGTGAGCCCGGGTTCGGGGCATACGACGGCGCGGTGAAAACGCGAACGGTCGGGGCAAAAGAAGCGACGTGCCGCCAGCGGTTGGTGGTGCGCCCGCCCTGATGTCGAGCAAGTGGCGGCACGGTGTAACGCAGTTACGGTAATTGGAGGTACGAAACATGTGTGGGAAAGTACAGAAGCTGATGTGGATCGCCGCGCTGGTGTGCATGGCAGGGTCGTCTGCATGGGCGGTCAACCCGGGTGACGTGATCATCACGGAGATCATGTATTATCCGAACTCCTCCCAGGCCAGCGGGTGTCCGCTGACGGAGTGGATCGAGATCTACAACACGACGGACAACGCCATTGATCTAACAGGCTGGTACATGGCGGACGAGGACGGCCGCTCGGGCAACTTCGAGCCCTACATTCTGCCGGCCCACGGCATCGCCGTCATCATCCCGCGAGGGAACGACACGGTCGGGTATCTGACCAAAGAAGAATTCACCGCGGCATGGGGCACGCCGGCGAGCCAGCTCATCCAGCCGACCGAGGTGAACGACATGTCCGGCAACCGACCCGACAACCTGCCGTTGGGTGGTATCGTCGGAAACGGGCTGGACAATCACCCGTCGGCGGACGCCAATCCTTCGAACGACCTGATCAACACGCCGTTCGACCCGGTGTCGCCGTGTTACTACGGCCAGCCCCTCTGCAATCCGGCCCTGCCGGATAACGAGGTGCTGCTGCTCGTCGACAACACAGATCAGATCATCGATGAGGTCAACTTCGACGATGAACCCGGCAACGGCTGGCCGTTCGAGCAATGGCACGGCTGGAGCATCATGCTGGACCGCGACCACCTGAACGCGTACGACAACGACATCGCCACAAGCTGGATTGAAGCGCTGCCGGGCGTCCAGATGGCGCGAAACAACCTCGTGTGGTGGCCGTTCGACAAGATCGATACGGGTTCGCCGGGCTTTATCGCCGGCGTTTCGCCTGATACGAACACGCCGCCGCTGGTCGGACCGCAGACCGTTCTGGCCGCGAGGAACTACTGGGTGGACATCACGCTGGCCGCGACGGACGACGGCCAGCCGGCGCCGGCGGCGATCAGCTTCACGGTGGAGACGCTTCCCGCCAACGGCACGCTGACGGACGTCGGCAACAACCACGTGATCGCCCCGAGCGAGCTGCCGTACCGGATGCCGAATCAGCAGAAGGTGCTGCGCTACACGAATACCGGCGGCGCGTGCGCCGACACCAGCTTCAACTACCACGCCGATGACAATGCCTTGAGCTCAGCCACCGCCACGGTCACGCTGCAGGTTCAGTGCGGCGACGTCATCATCACCGAGATCATGTACCACCCCAACTCGACCGAGGGCACGCCCAAGGTGGTCGAGTGGATCGAGGTTTATAACACCACGGCCGCCCCGATCGACGTGACGAACTGGTATCTCGCCGATACGGCCGGGCGGGCCGGCGACTGGCCGGCCACGACGATTCCCGCGCACGGCGTCGCGGTGATCGTGCCGCCCGGGAGCGGAACTCGGTTGATGGATCCCACGGAGTTCACCACCGCATGGGACGGGTACACGATTCCGCAGATCATCCAGCCTACGCTGGTCAATGATGCGGGGAGCACCCCGGGGAACATTACGGCGGACGGACTGGGCGATGGAGACAACGTACGCCTCGTTGATGCCACCGGCCATATCCAGGACCGCGTGATCTATGGCGACGGATCGCCCTGGGTGGCGCACGGCGGCGGCGGAAGCATCTACCTCAAGGCCGGCAACTACAACGCCGGCGCGAACGACCGCGCGTCCGCGTGGTGGCTTTCGGTGGACTGCGCCGGCGGAGCGTACAGTTGCCTCTCCGGCGGCAAATTCAAGGTGGATTCCGGCTCGCCCGGGTATCTTGAGGGCGTGACGCCCAAGACGGGAAACGTCCCGCCGACGGCCGTCACCACCCGCATCGGCATCCTGAAGGACACGCCGACGCTCGTGACCCTGCCGGGCTGCGACGACGGTCAGCCGGGCGGGCCGCTGGTCTTCCAGATCACCAAGGTGAGCGCCGTAACGAACGGCACCCTGGAAGACCCGACGATCCCCGGAGTTCCGATCACCACGGTCCCCTACACGCTCCCCGGCAACAAGGTGCTCTACAAGCCTAACCCCGGGTTCACCAGCGCGTGGAACCTCGCAGAGTACCCGAGCTCGCTCACGGTTCACGAGGACTCGTTCAGTTACAACGCCAACGACGGCGCCAAGGCGTCGCGTGCCGACGGGACTATCTCCCTGCCCGTCCAGAAGGGCGGCATCATTCTCACGGAGATCATGTCCAGCCCGCAGAACAAGGCACGCAACGACTGGCAGTACTATGAGGTCTACAACCCGACACCGAACGACCTCACGCTCATGGCCGTAACCACCCGGACCAAGAATCAGCCGCACATGCTCGTGAACACGGTGATCCCGGCGGGCGCGGTGCGGATCGTGACCACCGGCGACAACGGAAGCCGCACGGCCGCCGTCTTCCTCGCCGAGTGGTATCACCTGAATCCCGATTCCGTCATCTGGTACCCCGCCACCGGGTGGGACAAGGTCGCCAGCGCGAGTGACCGTCTGCAGCTCCTGGACGAGAACTACGAACTCATGGACGAGGTTTACTTCGGCAACGGTGCGTCTTCCACCTGGCCCATGGTAGACGGCCAAGCGAGCCTCTACCTGAAGACCGGCAAGTTCGACGCCATCGCCAACGATCAGGGGACTAACTGGGCGCTCTCGGCAGTCGGATTCGACGGGGCGTACGCGACGCCGCTGTGGAATGTCCCGCCGACGAGCGATGTGGGCAGCCCCGGCACGATTCCGACCTGTTTCGTGCCCGGGCAGGATGCCGACGGCGACAATGACGTCGATCTG
>Ga0272448_1007466_pt1 | contig 11565 bp, 21 predicted proteins | sample YNPCB0191_FD_202220 | JGI IMG/M metagenome (GOLD analysis project Ga0272448, IMG submission 202220) | Hot spring sediment microbial communities from Yellowstone National Park, WY, United States - YNP-CB-019-1 | ecosystem: Environmental > Aquatic > Thermal springs > Hot (42-90C) > Sediment... | reverse complement strand
TTCAAAATTTTATAAAGGGTGATAATGATGATAGATGTTGGAAGGCTTTGCATGAAAATTGCTGGAAGGGATTCTGGAAAGTATGGAATCATAATAGATGTGATTGATGACAAGTTTGTAATGCTGGATGGACAGGTAAGAAGGAGAAAGGTAAACATAAATCACATAGAACAATTGCCAAAAGTTTTGAATATAAAAAAGAATGCAAGCCATGAGGAAGTTTTAGAAGCTTTAAAGAGTATTGGAATTGTTGTTAAAGAGAAAACAGGAAAAAAAGAAACCAAAGGAGAAACTAAAGAAGGTTCTAAAGAGGAATTAAAGGAAGAAAAAAGAGAAAAAACAAAAAAGAAAGAGTCAAAGGATAAGAATAAGCAGAAGAATAATTAAGAAGCGATTAAATAATTAATTCTTTTTTATATGCAATTAATATTTAAAAAAAGAAAATTTTTTTAGAGAGATAAAAAAATTTAAAGTAAAGAAACTTTAAGCCCGTGCACTTTCTTTGTAAAAAACAATTAAAAAATTAATTACGATTAATACACTTTAAAGAATTTTCTGAACAATGAGGATGTTATCAATGCAATTATTATGTAATACCAAATCCAAGACATTGAAATTCCTAAAATCCTTATTCTCAATGGTTTGTTGCTTATGATTATCTTTTTAAGGTTCTCCTTGGAAAAACTCTCAACTGGTTTTGAATATTTTTGTTTGTTTGTTATTATAATTTCCTTTTCCTTTTTTTCATTATCATAGTTAAAACTCAAAAGATAAACACCTTCGGTTCCCTTTAATGAATATATTATTATGTTCTTTGAATAATCAACTGTCTTGTTCATTATTTCAACTCCCTCAGGCAGGATTTCTAATGAATAATTCTGAGGAAGTTTCTCAAAAGAGAATGTTATGTTAAATTCCTGATTTGGGGCTAATGGCTGATAGGCATAATTTGCATTAATCCAACTAAAGATAAGTATTAGAGGAATAAATGTAATGAGTGTTGAATTCATAGTATATTTCATTTGTTTTCCTGAGATTGCCAGAATCTTGGAGTTTAATTTCATCATCTCTTTCTGAGCTTCTGGCTCACTTGCCTTTTTTTGAAGTTCCCGGATTCTCTTCTGAATTTTGGAAGATTCTTCTCTAAGTTCCTTTAATTCTTTTTGCGGTGTTGTGTATTTGTAAATAATAGTTGTTATTATTGAAATCAAAGCTCCAAAAATAGCAATAACAATTGCAGGACCTAAATTTAAGAATGGAGAAAATATTGGGTTCAAAATTGCATTTGCAGTTATCATCATAACCTTTTAACAAATACCTGTTTTTAAATTTTTATCTGTTTTTATCTTTTTATTCTGCAATAAACTTCCTAACCATCGGGCTCATTTCCATTAAATGTTCACGCGCAATTTGCTGATAAAGCTGATAAAGAATCATTACTGAAAGCAATATTCCTGTTCCCCTGCTCAAAGCCCCTGAGATGTCAGCCATTGCTGCTAGAAAACCGACTGCAATCCCTCCCATAACTGTTAAAGGCATTATATACCTTGAGATCACTCTCTCCAAGATTCTCTCATCTGCCCTAAAACCAGGAATTTGAAGTCCTGAAGCTAATATCTGTTTTGCCTGACTCTTGGCATCCATTCCAGAAGTGTGAACCCAAAATATTGAAAACAGCACAGCACCCCCAATCATAAAGAGTATATAAACAAATGCATGAAGAATGTCAAAAGGAACTAAACTACCAGTTATCAGTTTGTTAAATATAAGTGGTGCTTCTAACCACAAAACCAATCCTGAAGAAGGAGAATTGCCTGTAAATGTTCCTAATATTGGCCTTCCCCAATTCTGCAACAACCTAGCCCAAAGCTGAATATTAGCCATAAGAGCTGCAACTAAAATAACAGGTATGTTGCTAGTATATAAAAAGTTCAAGGGCCATCTCAATCCATAACCCCTAACCCTTCCAAAAGACAATGGTATCTCTACTTTCATTGCCTGAACAAATACAGAAATTACAAAAACAATTGCTGTTGCAATTATTGCCCAAAAAGCAAGTGCTAGTGTTTTAACATCAGAGTTTGCTAGTGAGTAAAAAATCTCAAATACCTTTCCAACAGGAGGCAATTGGCTGAATGGATATCCTAATGTTCCTGCTGTTGTGAACGGACTTAAAAGCCTTACAAAGATTGATTGTGCAACTCCTGCTACAATGAACAATGAGATTCCTGAACCAAAACCCCACTTACTTACAACCTCATCCATCATCATCACTAAAAATCCCCCAATTGCCAGTTGAACTACTAATAAAACCTGTAATGCTGCATAGGACTTTAATCCAGGTGTTGGTGTTAAACCACCCATATAAACATAAATAAATGCCTCAAAAATTATGAATAGTATTGAAAGGACTTTTTGCAATGATTGAAAATAAGCCCTTCCTTCCTTTGATGTCAAATCAATATTGAGAATTCCTGAACCTGCAAGGAGTTGCAGTATGATGGAGGCAGTAACTATTGGGCCAATTCCTAAGGACATGAGAGAGCCAAAGTTTGCTCCTAAAATTATTGACAAGCTTTCAAATGCTTGCAAAGCATTCTGTCCTAAGCCGAATAATGGAATTGTTGATAAACCCAAATAAGAGATTAGAATTATCAAAGTCCATTTTAATCTTTCATTAAAAGCTAAGTATTTCTGAGCTGGTTTTGAAACTTCTGGAATAAGGTTTGACAATTTGTTAATGATTGATTGCTCTGATTGTTCTGCCATCAAAACCAACTCTTTACTTTTAGTTTTTATTATTTTTATTCTTCTTCAAGTTCTTAATTCTTAACTTTATCATTCTTTTTTTCAGAAAATGACTCTTTCAGATTGTCAAGTTTTTTTATTTCAGCATTTACCTTTCCACCAGCAGATTCTATCTTTTTTATTGCCTTTTCTGTTGCTTCTTCGCATTCAATAAAGTACTTAAACTTTGGAACTCCTTTTGACAATAGTTTATTATAACCAATATCCTTTAAATTTATCTTGTAAAAATCGCCTTCTTTTTTGACAATTCCCTTTTCTAAAAATGAAGAAAGCTTTTCATTCAGGAATTCAATGTTAGTTGCCTTTAAGAGCAAACCCTTTTTCTGTTTTATCGATTTAAAACCTCTCTTTCCAAAATACCTTTCTTTCCAAATGCTCGGTTTCTTCTGGTCAGCCCTCTTTCCTGTTCCTGCCATTCCATAACCGCCTTTATTTCCAGAACCCCTGTGCTTTTTCTTTGAGCCAAAACCATGAGTGTGAGAACCCCTTAGCTTCACAACCTTTTTCCTTTTCTTTCTCGCCATTTTAAAACACCTAAATCATTCTCTTTATCAAATCATCAATCCTTTTTCCTCTATAACCATAAGCCCCTCCAAGATGAAATGGTTTTTTAATTCCCTTTCTTTCAAATCCTTTTCTTGGAGGATTCAATCTGAATACTAATGAATTCTTTTTTATTATTGGTTTTCTCTTTTCTTTTAGCAATTTTATTGTTTCTTCACCAACCTCTCCCCAGGTTACAAATGGTTCAACCTTCTTTATCATTCCTAAATAAGAAGGGGTTTTTGGAACAATTGCCAATGCGTTGTGCCTTAAAAGATTGAGTTTTTTAAGAGTGTCTTTTACTACAATTCTGGCATTTGCTGTTCTTCCAATCAAAACAACACCTATCATCTCTGAATTGAATTTTGGAATGTTGTTTTCTGATTTTCTGCTCTTGTTTTCCTTTTCCTTTACATCACTTGCTGAGAGCTCTTTTTTCATATTTACTCACTCACAATTATTCCATGATTTTTGTTTTAGACAACTGCTTTAAGGCATTAACACATGCCTTAATTACATTTATTGTTGTTCTTGTCTGTCCATCACTCCTTGACCAGATATCTTTTATTCCTGCAATTTTAAGTATTTTTGCAACAGGCTCTATTACCATAAGCCCAGCGCCTTTTGGTGCTGGGATCAATGTTACAATAACAGAGCCTGCTATTCCCTGAACTTTGAAAGGAATGCTGTGAAGGGTTTTGCAACCACACTCCCAAGAACCACAACCACGCCTTATTTTCATTATATTCTTCTTTGCTTCAATTATTGCTTTCTCTCTTGCAGGAACTGTTTCTCTTGCCTTTCCATAACCAACTCCTACATAACCATCCTCATTTCCAATAACAGCATAAACTGCAAAGCTTGGTTTGTTTCCTTCGCTTGTCTTTTTTTGAACCTGCCTAAATATCTTTCTCTTACCACCACCAAATTTTCCCTTTGACTGTCCTATTAACAGAAAATCAACTTTTAGGTTTGGCAATAGCATATCAACTATTTCTGGCTCCATTATTTTTAATCCGTTGTTCAGTATTTCATCTATGTTCTTTATCTCCTGATTTTTTACCTTTTTCCCTAGTTCTGTTCTTGGTTTCCATGAAGCCAGGTTTTCGCTTATTACCTTAACTTCTCCCAAAACCTCTTCGTCAGGTTCTTCCTTGACTTCTATGCTTTCCAATGGTTCCTCTTCTACAACTTCTTTCTTTTTCATCTTGCAACCTTATCAATACTATTCTTAACATTTTTTATTTGTTCTGAGATTTTAACATTCAATTTTTTATATTGCGAAAATTGAATAGAATTTTTTGATGATTCAAAGTATTTTTGTATGTGTTCTCCAATTATCAAATTTTCTTTTGGAAAAACTTCTGGGTTGTGTCTTATTTTCAATCCAGCATCTACAGCTCCCTTGACAGCAGCAAATAATCTATTTCCTTTTTCTTGGAGTCCTATGTCAACTATAAGTTCATCATTAATTTTTACTTTCTTGCCCAACAAATATCCTGTAAGATAAGCAGCAGGTATATTTTTAAGGTTCAACTGCCAGCCATGCTTCCTTAATTCCTTTGAAACAACGCTTTTTATAACCTTGTCCCCTTCTTCTCCATATTTTATGATTTGAAGTATGATCTGCTTGTTTGTCTTTCTAACAACTAATCTTGGTTTTCCTGATTTTAATAACTTTAATCTCTTGTTGTAATCTGTTTTTCCTTCTCTCTTCCTTCTGTAACTTACTCTTTTCATTTTTTACTTCTTCACTTCCTCAACAGATTTTTTTTCTTTTGTTTTTAACTCCTTCAAAAATAATTTGCTGTCCTTTATGTGCATCAGCAGGTGAGCTCTTGACCTAAAAAAACCTCCTTTAACTTTCAAGTACAAATCCCTGAATGCTTTCTTTGAGATTAGATTCTTTTCCTTTAATCTTTTCAACAAAGCCCTTTGGTTTCTTACCCTGTTCATCCACGCCTGCTTTTTTGGCAATCTTGCTGTCTTCTTACCCTTTCTTGAGCCGTGCCCTTTTCTCCTGCCTTTTGATTTTTGTTTTTTTATCTTTTTGATTCTGAAGCTTGAAATTGATCTCTTAGGTTTCTTGATTATTGCCCTGTCTCTTATCAATGCCCTTATATCCTCCCTTGTCAGTGCTTCTTTTATTTCGTCCAATCTTTCTGGGTTGAAGATTACTCTCTTGGGAGAGCATCCAAGCACTTGTGCAGCAATCCTCTTCTTTGATTTTAGATTCATTTTAACCTTTCTGGCTTCTTATTATTTTTTCAAATTCTTCTTTTTCTATTTCTTTTTGATCCTTTGATTCTTCACTCTTTTCTTCCTTTTCTTCCTTTTTTGTTTCCCTTTGCACTTTTTGTTTTTCTTCCCCTTTTTCTCCTGCTTTTGCTTTTTCCTCTCTTTTCTCTTTTTTCTTCTCTTCCAATTCCTTCTTTATTTTTAGCAACTGTTTTTCAATGTTGAAATCACACTTAAGGCCTGTCTTTTTAATCTCTTCCAATAGTGCAATCCTTTTTTTGTTTCCTATTTTGCTTGCAATCCTAACTGCAATTTTATCATCTTTTGAAAGTTTTTTTATTATTTCAAGATCGTTTTTGTTTTTTATTGTGAAAATTTTATAGCCGTCTATTGTTCTCTCTCTTAATATTTTTGGAGTTTTATAGCCAGGTTTTACTATTATGCCATAACCCCTTAACCTGTGCCTTAGTTTGGAGTGGATTCCTCTTGGATAACGCCATACTTTTCTTAGTTTCTTTTTCTTCTGATGATCCTGTCTTAAAAATACCTTTTTCCTCTTCTTCAAAACATCCCTGATAATGAATTCTGAAATTCCTTTTTCTTTTTGCAAGCTCATTTAAACCCTCTTTCCTGATTTTTCTATGACAAATATTCCGTCTTGAAATATCCTTCTGTCCTTGTCTTTTATAAATGTTAATCTTTCTATGTCTGACGCAACCTGCCCTGCCTTTTCCTTGTCATGACTCTCAACTATTATCAAACTTCCGTCAACTTTTACATTAACACCATCCTTTATCCTCAATTCTCTTGGGTGGTGTTCTCCAAGAAAATTTTCAACTCTGAAGATGTCTCCTTTTATCGTTATTTTCATTGGAAAGTGGCTTGAACAAATTTTTAGTTTGTAAACAAATGGCTCTTTGATTCCTTTTATCATGTTTAGAATATGAGCCCTTATTGTCCTTATATTCTTATATTCCCTCTTTGTTGCTCCTGTGCTCTTTATCCTTAACCTTGAATTTTCAATTTCAAAATTTATGTTCTTTATGTTGAATGTTCTCTTGAATTCCAAACCACCATTCTTAATTATTATTGTCTTGTTATCAACAACTATGCTTATGCCTTCTGGAATACTGATTTCTTCAATCAAGCTTTGGCTTCTCTTTCCTGGTTTTTCTTTTTGATTCATTTTAATAACAATAAGCAATTAATCTTCCTCCTAATGAATTCTCCTTTGCCTTTTTATGAGTCATAAATCCATTGGTTGTTGAAACAATGATTATTCCAAAATCCCTTGCAGGCAGGTATCTCTTCTCGTATTTTTCATAATCATCAACCTTTACTGAAAACCTTGGTTTTATTACATTGCACTCATTTATCTTTCCAGAGAGCTTAACTTTCAAATACTTCTTCTTGGCATGAGCGATTTCCTCAAAACCAAGAATGTAGCGCTCCTCCTTCATTATCTTTAAGGTTTCCTTTATGATTTTTGAACTTAGGACTAGGCATTCCTTCTTGCTTCTCTTTTCATAATGGTTTATTTTTGAGAGCGCACTTGCCAATGGATCATTCATCATTTTTTCACCTTTAATTGTATTTTTTGAAACCCATACTCAATGCTATTTCCCTAAAACACTGCCTGCAAAGCTTAAGACCATATTTCTTTATGTGTCCTCCTGCTCTTCCGCAAATCTCACACCTATATTTATCCATTCCGCATTTCTTTTCCTTTGGTTTGTTATGTTTCAAAAATTTATTGTACTTTGCCCTCTTTGTTTTTAATTGTTCCAATATCTTTGAATAGTTGCTTACAGTCATTTTAATCTTCTCTTATCCTTGTTTTGAATTTTTCTTGCAAAAATTTTATTGTTTCTTCTTTTGTTATCAAATGTTTTTTTCCTATGCTTCTCTGTCTTAATCTCCTCTTTTTTATTCTAAATCCTTTTCTTTCAAGAGTAACGCTTGCTTCTAATCCCATGACTTTTATTTCAGGATCATACTTCATTCCTTCAATATCTATATACTCTTTTATGCCAAATGAAAATGTGCCGTTTCCAATCTGTTTCTTTGAGAGTGTATTTTCAACACCCTCTAATAGCCTCTTGAGCAAGATTTCTGCTTTCTTCTTTCTTATTGTAACAACACAGCCAACAGGCAATCCTGGTCTCAAATTCCATGAAGGAATCCTCTTGTTTGTTATTGTTTTTATTGGTTTTGCATCTGTTATTCTTTCAAGCAATAAAACTGCCTTTTCAAGCTTCTCAGGATTCTTACCAGTGCCTATGTTAAGAGTTACCTTCTCAATCATCAATTCTCTCATCCTGTTATTGTTGTTGTCCTGCATTTTTCAACTCTCAGTTTATTGTTATTTTGGGTTTTTCAATTCCAATTGCAAGTGCATAGGCCTTGAGGGTTTCAATTGTTGAGCCGTCTGTTTTTATTTTTAGTATTGTTCTTTTCATCATCGGCTTTATATCCTCAACAATTCCGCTTTCACCTTTATACTTGCCGTCAATTATATAAACAAAAACTCCTTTGTCAAGTTTAAAGTACTCAATAACCCTTTGCAAAGGTATTTCAATCAACAAGCTGTCTCCTATGCTATAATTCTCTTCTGAAAATATTGTTCTGCCGTCGTTAAGAGAGTATTGTTTCTTTTTGCCTTTTGTTATCTTTTTGTTAACTATTCTACATATTTTTAATTTTGATTCACTTTCAGGTATCTTTTTAAGGAATAATTTTCCTCTTTTATCAATCAGCATCCTGTAGTGCTCGTTAAGAGATTTTATTGAAAGGACATCCATTAAACCTATTCCTCTCTTTTTATCCTTTACAATCCTTCCATCAACCATTATTTCTCCTTGATTTAGAACCTTCTTTACCTGGGCTGTTATGTCTGTGTAATTGAGCATGTCTCTAAGAACACTAATTACTGATATCGCATGGCTCTCCTTGTGGGATGATTTTGGCTTAACTACAAATTTGTTCTCCTTCCTCAGCAGATTCCATGTTTTTGGAGCAGCTATTCTCTTTATGTGTTTTGACATGATGACACCTTATTGCTTTTGCCTGTTAATCTTTGATTCAAGTTTTTCAACCCTTTTCTTATCGTTAAGGTTTAATTCTGTAATTTCCAAGTTTGAAGGGTGTATTGGCTTTATTATTTTTGAACCGTCTTTTTTTGTTATCTCAGCACCCTTTACATAAACCCTAATTTTTTTGTGGTCAACCCTTTCTACAATCCCTGTTTGTTTCTTGAATGCACCCCTCATAACCTTTACCTTGTCACCCTTTCTTAAAGGAAAACTCCTAAAACCGTATTTCTTCTTTAGTTCTTTTGAAAGATGGGCTGACAAAAACCTTGTTTTAACATGAAGAGGTGCTTTGAAGTAGTATTTCCTCTTCTTTTCAGGTTTCTTGCTTCCCTTCCAACTTGTTGAAAATGTTTTTTTAACCATTTTTCCCACTTTGATTTTAATTGATTATAACTAAACTATTATGCTGGCGATTTTCGCCACCAAAGGCCATCTGTCGCAAACCTCTTTTGCAATAGGACCTTTCATCATCGTGCCCTTCGGATTTCCCTTGTCATCCTTCAACACAACTGCTGCATTGTCTTCAAACATTATTCTTTCTCCATTCAATCTTCTGTATGGCATCCTTTGCCTGACTATAACTGCAAAGACAACTTGCTTTCTCATCTCTGGAACTCCACTTATTACAGATGCCTGAATTAAATCCCCAATACCTGCATTTGCAACCCTTCTATGAACTGTTTTTATCTTTCTTATATTGACTATTCTCAAGAGTTTTGCACCTGAATTGTCGCAGGCATTTATTACAGATCCTATCTGAAGTCCTCTTGTAACCCTTGCTTTTACAGCTTTCATTTTTTGACTCCTAAAATAACAAAGTGTTTTGTCTTTGAAATTGGCCTTGTTTCACCGATTATTACATTATCCCCTTCTTCTGCTGATATGCAGTCAGGATTGTGAGCATAAAATTTTGAAATTCTCTTTTCGCTTCTCTCATACTTTGGAATTTTTCTCTTGAATTCCCTTTCAACTATTGCTGTTCTCCTGGCTTTTGCACTCTTTACTCTTCCAACAAAAACCCTTCCCCTAACACTTATTGTTCCGTGAAAAGGACAATTCCTATCGTCGCATTCCTTTTCAGGCGCCTTTATTCCATAAATCTGTTTTTTCATTTATTCACCCTGTCCTCAGGTCTTTTTATCAGCTTTTTACCATCAACCCTCAATCTTTCATTCAAAAAGATTATTTTGATTTGATTCTTTATTACCCTCTTTTTTCCTCTTTCTGTTTTAATAAGGTATGTATTTTTTGTTTCGTCAATTATTTTTCCTTTTAAACCATCAATATGCTTATTCTTGCTCTCAATAATTACTTCTCTGCCTATGTGTTCTTCATTTAGTATGTTTTTCATAAACAATATCTTTATTTTATATTGATTGTTTCTGGCTTAAAGCCTTCTTCAACAAGAGCTTCCCTGATTTTTGACTTGTGGTCTCCTTGCAAGGCTATTATTCCTTCTTTTATTGTTCCTCCGCAGGCAAATTTTGTTTTCAGTTTCTTGAGGAGTTTTTCCTTGTCTATTTCTTTGTCTTCAAGACCCTCAATCATTGTGTAGCTCTTCCCAAATTTTCTCTTTTCAACATAAACATTTATTTTCTGCGTCTCCTTTGCGATTGTTCCACAAACGCAAAGCTCTTTTGGAAGGCCGCAAACAGGGCATATGTCCATTCTTTTTTTATCCTCCTTTCTCTTTGATTATTGTTTTTATTTTTGCAATTGTTTTTTTTATTGTTTTTATCTTTCCAGAACTCTTTGATGTTGCTCTGGAAACTTGGGTTCTTTGCTTTATCAAATCCTTATTTAATTCAGCAATCATGTTCTTTAATTCCTCAATTCCAAGTGCTCTCAATTCTTTTGTCTTCATTTTTGTTTTTAATTAAATTTAGTTTTTCTTTGTTTCTTTCTTCGGACTGGATTGCTTCTTTTGGAACTTTTTCCCTTTTTTTTCAGAAGCCCTTTCAACTTCTTTTTGCTCTTCAGCAATGTTTTCGTTATCCTTTAATTCTTCTTTTGCTGTTTCTTGTTTTTGAATAATGCCTTCTTCTTTTTTTTGTTCATTTGAGTCCACCTTTAATTCCTCATTTAATTCTATCTTGTCAAGCAAACTTGGATCAGGTGGTGTTATATTGACCTTTATCCCAATAATTCCTGTTTTCAGTTCTGCCTGTGTTTTTGCTTTTCTTATCTTTGTTATTGCAATGTCTCCACACTTTCTTAGGTATCCTGCTGATATACGCCATGATTTTGCTCTATCGCTTGGAACCTTTCCTGAGATGATGATTTCAGCCCCCAATGCTCCTGCATTCATTATGTCTTCAAGTGCCTTGTGTATTATTGCCTTAAACCTTTTTGAACCATAACGTTCAAGTGTTGTTGCTATTCTCTCAGCTACGATGTTTGGATTTAGGTTTATGTCTTCAACCTCTGCAATTTCTATTTGTGGATTCTCAAGCTTGAACCTCTTTTTCAACTGTTCTGTGAGGTTCTTTATGTTCTGTCCTGCTCTTCCTACTACCAATCCTGGCTTTGAAGTGTAGAGTATGATTTTCTCGCCGAGAGGTGTTCTCTGTATCTTCAAATGACTAAGACCAACCCTCTTGAGCGAACTCGTTATGAACTGTTCTATTTCAAATTCCTTTTTCTTTTGCATTATGAATTGTCTTTCTATCATTTTGCTTCTTGCTTATTGCGCTTACTTATTGGATTTTCTGATTTTCTTATCCTGTGTTTTCCTTTCTTGCGCCTTTTCCTTTTTCTCTTCCTCAAAACTTTCCTCAACTACAACTTCAACATGAGCTCTCTTCATTCTAAGTCCGCGCCTTCTTCCATAGTGAGGCGGTATGTGGGCTCTCTTCACTGAAATGTGAGTTATCTTCAATTGTGA
>Ga0272448_1007465_pt1 | contig 11567 bp, 8 predicted proteins | sample YNPCB0191_FD_202220 | JGI IMG/M metagenome (GOLD analysis project Ga0272448, IMG submission 202220) | Hot spring sediment microbial communities from Yellowstone National Park, WY, United States - YNP-CB-019-1 | ecosystem: Environmental > Aquatic > Thermal springs > Hot (42-90C) > Sediment... | reverse complement strand
GGACACAAATCACTATACCCTTGGAGGACTGGACACAGAGAAATTTCTCTCCCGTTGAGTCTGCCAAGTACCGAGACTTTTTGGAATTCAAGCGCCACCAGCCGCTGCGCTACCTAGTTACGCCGTCTATCGACGGGCTCTACCGCGATTATCTCAAGATTAAATGCGGAAGCCTGGCAAACGTCAGAAAAATGCTGGGATATTCTCCGAAAGATACCATGTCAATTCATCTAACCGCCCGAATTCCTCGCTCATCTGAGGCTCGACTTTGGGAAGATTTCGTCCGCCGCGAATGTCCTGTGAGGTATATAAGGTTTAATTCGGTTGCAGATGTACCTTACAGGCAATTTATCCGTGAGAAATATGGGAACGAAACATCAGTCAGCTCCGCGCACGGCATTCGCGTTTCATCCCTCGATGTGTTACGTGTTCCTCGAACGCCTCCAAGCGCTGGGACAGCTCTTCTCGATTGGATCGAATTCTTGCAGAAAAAAGCACCTGTTGAGTCTATAGAACTAGTTACACCAGAGGTGTTGTTCAGGACTCTTTTGGCTCGTAAATATAAGCGCATCGAAGTAGCTAACAAAAAGCTGGGAACCGCTTTTGAATCGTTCGATACGATTGCACCCCCGTATACAGAAAACGATTTCCTCGAGTTGCGCGAACACAGATGGACCATACGCCGCGAATTCTTAGTTCGCAACTACAGAGAGGTCATAGACTACATAATGGTTCATGGACGCGCCTTGCTAAACACTGCTATACTGTGCGTCGGTATCGTATTAACTAGTCTGACAGTAAACCCATTATGTGCCTATGCACTGTCGCGTTTCAACCTGCGCGCAACTTATAAGATACTGCTGTTTTTGCTGGCTACAATGGCCTTCCCTGCAGAAGTAAGCACCATACCCAGCTTCTTGCTTGTAAAGAAGCTGCATCTTCTAGGTACTTATTGGGCCATTATACTACCGGGAATGGCAAATGGGTTTTCTATTTTCTTACTGAAGGGTTTCTTCGATGGACTTCCCAAAGAACTCTACGAGGCCGCCATCATAGACGGGGCGACTGAAATGCAAATGTTCCGCAATATCACGCTCCAGCTCTCCAAACCCATACTTGCCGTTATTGCACTCGGCGCATTTACCGGTGCATACGGGTCTTTTATGTGGGCGTTTCTTGTGTGCCAAGATCAGAAAATGTGGACGTTGATGGTCTGGTTGTATCAGATGCAAATATGGTCTCCGCCACCTGTAGTATACGCATCTTTGGTTGTTGCAGCTATTCCAACCTTGCTCGTCTTTATATTCTGTCAAAACGTGATTATGCGTGGAATAGTTGTACCTACGGAGAAATAAACCTGTGGCCGCTTATCTTTGATAAGAACCTGAAGCTATCGTTCAGCTTTTGTCTTTCAGAGTGAAACCGTATAGCTTTCCATTTCGAAGGGCAAACTCCAATTGTAGAGGCTCTTTTCGTAGTGGCATCTTTCCGCCTTTCCACTCAAGCACGTGGGCTAACGAATCGCCTTGGATCGGTAAGAAGTCACTGTAATCGAATCCCCTTATCGTTTTGCCCGATGAGTTTAGAATCCGAACTTTCAGCTCACCCGTCACATTAGCATTCACAGTAATCAGACGGCCGTGCAGTAAGGCCTTCCTGGTGCGCAGAATGCCTTTCTCTTTGCCTGCTTCTCTAGAGACATAGCGATCAATAGGTATCCGAGCAAGGCCGATCTGACGCTGAGTAAACCGTTCGTACTTATGTCCCCACTTGTAGCCGCCGTAGTATATGTAGATTTCATTGCCTACTACAAGTTGACAGTCGCCCCACGCCATAGCATGGTCCCAAGTACCGGGTATCGGATTTCGAGGTAGGAAAGCTTCTCGGTCGCGCTCCCAATGTATCCCGTCTCGACTCCAGGCAAGTACGGTGTAGCCGATTCCATAGGCGTTTTCTGGTGCTCCCTCGGCTATCAGATCATCTCGCAATACTTTGAGCATGCCTACCAACAGACTGCCACGCGCGATCGGACCGCTCAATCCGTAAAACTCAGTTTTTCCTTCGTCTTTCTTATCCGGCTCAATGATGCGCCACGATCTCTGCCACCGCAGCAGGTCGGAGCTTATACTTTCCATCACTATGCGGCGCCGACCTTCCCAATTGGCCCCTTCAGAATACGAGGAGTGCAATGCCATATACCGATTCCGTATGGGATCTCTACATATTTCCACAATATCGTGATTAAATTCCAGTACTACCCCTGGGGTTAGAGGTTTCCATTTCAGTCCATCAGGTGAGACAGCAATTCTCAAGCCGCCTTCAGGCGAGTACCATCCGTATTTGTAGCGCTTTTCGGGATCAGAACACTCCGAACCTTCGTCAATTATCGAGGTGCCGAATTGGATAAACGCCGGATCTTCAAGAACCTTGTGCGGACGCTTCCAATGAATACCGTCATCCGATTCCATAGTTGCTAGATGGGTCTGGCTAGCGCTCTCCGGCACGCCGTACCATATCCGAAACTTGCCCGTTTCAGGACTGCGAATTACCTCTACATAGGGTTGAAAACAACCGTCGCCTTCTGCAGTCACTATCGGCTCCGAGAGGCGCGAAGGCTGATTTATTTTACGCGTGAAATTATGCTGAGCCTCGATTAGGTAGTCATCCAAGAAAACGTGAGGTCCTGAAGATAACGTTATTGTGTCTTTTTCGTTTTCATCGGCAATTGAGGATGACACTGGCAGCGACAGTCCCAGCAAACCAGCCGCGGACCTTTTAAGAAAATCCCTGCGTGTACAACCAAATCGAGCCATTCGCTACCTCCCTAACATCTTTTTTGACTTGTTGTTCAACCTCCGCTCATATGTGCGGGACACCTATTGGTATCCAGTATTGACTATCACGTTCGGCTCTTAACATGTCTCTATCTCTCCATAACGCGTGGCCGTCCAAGTAAAGGATGTTAGTGCCGCCATTATGCATTTTTCCGGGGATATCCCGATCTCCCGGATTAGGAACATAAATGTCGTCGTTGAATCTTGTTCGGTCTTCCTGTATCAACAACAGCATTCTCGACACCTGTCGCATCCTCAACGTGCCGACTTTCTTCTTTGAAAGATAAATATTCATGCTGTAGGATAGCGGATAATCCTTGGCCGTCAACCCAGCCGGGATTGCGGAAAGCTGAACACGTTGCGTAGGGTGCCCTCGATCGCTCGGGCAAAGATAAAGACTCTTGTTACGTGTATAACGCCATATTTGTCCTTTTTCAGGGTATACCCACAGTTCTGGACCCTCACAACCACTCCAGTTTGGGAGACCGAAAGCAGCCGTCGCAGGCATGGTATCTTCCCAATCCCTTACATACAACTCAAAAGCAGCTCCAAGTTGACGCATATTGGCAAGGCATCTGGCTTGACTTGCTTGGTTACGAGCGGAAAGGAACACAGGAAACAAGATTGCAGCCAAGATCGCCACAATAGCTATCACCACAAGTAGCTCGATCAGTGTAAAGCCGAAATCCGGCATCCGGAAGAATTTCTTGCGCACAGGGTTCGACAATATGTATTCCTCCTTCCGGCAAACTGAAAAACACTAAGCCAAACACAAGGTTTCGACAGCAAAGATGCAATCGGAAAGACCATCGCGCAGTTTGAATCGAGACGCGGCAATACAAGCCCTATTACCGCCCTTTTGATCTCACGATCGCATAAACTCAGGAAAGGAGCCGAGTGTCACTTCGTGACGCTCGGCAGTTATTTCTTATATCTATCAAGTCCCATAAACAGCAACTCACTGGACGGGTGAGGATTCCAACTCTTCCCAACTCCACGTCCAGAAATAACGCACGTTCTTGCCCTCAATTTGCCGCACACCCATAGCACCGGTAACTGCAACATAGCTCCCAACTGCGGGCATATCACCAGGATTGTAGTAGCGAGCTGCCGGTCTGCATCTGATGCCTGTGTAGCCGCTGCCGTCGCGCAAATTCGCCCCGTCATCGACGTAGAAGAAGTCTTCGTATGAACCTGTTGATTCGACAGCGGTAACGCGTCCGAAAATCGTCGTGAGCAAGCCGATATTGTTTGCACCATTGCTCATAGTCGGAGGATTACTTAGTGCATCATTGACAACTGCCTGCTGTGCGCCGAACGCTGCACCGGCGCTGCCTTTGTTGGTAACGGCAATTGGTTTTGGAACATCACCTTGCGAGTTCACTACCACCGAATCCTCTGTAAGCCCTGCCACGATCACGCGCTCGCCGTCAACTGTTGCCAACCCACCTTGTATCGTTACGTCGTCCCCCGGACCCACAAGCGCACTCGAAATAACTCTGATTCCGCTCGCTCTATCATAGGATTGCACGTTAAAGCTGAAGCATCCCAGGATGTCGTCACATAGCCGATTGGTAACTACAAGATGATCGAGACGCACAGATGTACCATCGGGATAGACTTTCGCATCGCTTAGCGTAGATACTGCCGGCGGATCAATGACATAGAAATTATCTGCTATCCAGTCGAAGGTCACAACTGCCGGACCGTTGCCGCCTTCTATACCAACACCAAATGCGCATTCGGAGGCACTATAAGTTGGCAGCATGTTCAGCTCGTCCTTGAAGTTATGATCGAATACCTTCGCTCCATTCCAATAACAAACCGCAACGGGCTCATCTGGAGGACCTATTGGGGGCGAGATAGTAATAAGATACACTGTATTCCATTTGCCTATTTCAATAGGACCCAAATCGACAAGAAATCTATCCGTGGGCACTGTTCCGCAAGCGTACTGAAGAAACCAGAAATGGCCATCCTTAATACCGATCGCAATGGGAACATTCTTCCGACCATGGCTATGAGGTTTGACATGCAGCAGATCCATACGGATATTGTTGCCGACCGAATCGATGCGAAAACGCGCTGCCAGTGTATTCTGCGGCGGATCACCGGGCGCCGGATTTGTACCCTCTGGCCACATTGACCAACACGACCAGCCGTTGCCCGGATTAGTCATGCGAAGACCACTGTTGCCGTTTTCGAGGTCAACCACGGTTGTCTCCCAACACCTACGCCGGCATTCCCTTGGTGCGTGACGACGCCGGGATAAGCTACATTCGGAAGTTGTGAGCCAGATAGAACTTGAAACCAAGGTCCAGGATCTTGTGCATAGGCTCCAGCGCAGCACCCTATGGAGACACATACAAACAACAGGATGTGCAGCCGTCTCATCTGTTAGCTCCTTTCGAGGTTCGATACCGCAAGCACCTACTGTACTTGGCAAGGTTTCAGTGTAAATAACAAGCAATCTGCGTTAGCGGGGCATCCGACATTCGCCGGATGCCCATCGCCAACCAAGTGCAACGCCACAGTGAGATCGCGCGGTTATTTCTTGCGACGAACTGCACCAATCAAGCCCAACAGACCAACGCCAAGGGCTACAAAAGTACCGGGCTCAGGCACAAATACGGAGGCCATGCCTGGTTGCACAGTGACCCAGTCAACAAACACACGGTTATCTACGCGGCCACCCAGATGCTGAATCAGCGTAGCTGCACCAAAATCCACAGTGCCATCGTAGCTGGTGATCCACCACTCCGGATCGTCAAGTACCGCGTCATAGATGACCTGACCATCCCAGCTTGCCATTACGCGATGGTTCACCGAATTCGTGTAGAGCCAGACCGTATGATAGAACGGATCTTCTTGCACTGTTATCGGCTCGCCAGCTCCGTTCAGCTCTGTAGGTACCTTCTCAGGCAACATCTGAATCGGTTTCAGTATCCGAACATTCGATTCCTCGTCCCACTGATCGAGAATATACCAATAACGATCTGGACTGCTCGGGTAATCCTTATCTGAAACCGCTAGCGATATACCGGCACCGCCCCTGGTGAATAAAGCTAGCATTGCCGGCCCAGCGTTAACCATGTTGTTCACATATTTTAGCCGAAAGCGCATACCAGCACTTACTTCCGTTGCAGTACCGACTGTTGTTTGGAATGAATTGTAGTGCGACGAGTTCTGCGCCATACCGATTCTCAGTATGGGTGTGCCGCCATCGTTTCCAAGCCAAGTCTCGCCTGATGTGTCTGTTATCTGTATCCAATCGGGCGGAGCGGGCAGGACCCCCGAGGACGCCGAGTAAGTACCGAATGCGGCATACGCGGTCGACGCCACAATTGCCAAAAGTGCACATATTACGCTCAACAATGCTAATCGTCTCATCTTTCTCTCCTCCTCCGGCGGAACAATGTTACGGCCGCCTGTAGTTTTAGTTCCCTCGTGAGCCATGTGGGCTAGGGGAATAGCGTTTTGATAGGAATGCCATATTGCCTGCCGAGATCAAACAGTTATGACGCTCTTTCTGCGGCATTCCGAAACCGTTTTTGGTCCAGCACCACCTCCCGCAACAAATGATTTAGAGCATGCGGCAATCCTTGCGAGTTTTAGCTGTGCATCTATCCTTTCCTAACTGCAGGGTACAACCAGTCTGGCCAGTTGTCAAGGGGCTGAGGCTAAAATTTATGAGATACTGGTAATATATTTAGTTGACCAGCGCGCCCCAATTGGTCAGGTCTAAGTTGTAAAGATGCGATTGAGGGTCATCAATTGTGAGGGGTAGTGCGCACATCGGCAACGGTTTCTCTGGTAGTAGGGGGTACGAGTTCTGCAGGAAGCGCTACGTGGCGCGGTTCGGGAGGCGCTTCACCCGAGATGCGGTCCAAAAGCAGACGAACGGCTATGCGGCCCATGTCGTGCGCAGCCTGAACTACCCTGGTAAACGATACTGGTAGCCCTTGTGGTATGTAATCGTCAAAAAAGCCGGCAATTGTCAGATCATCTGGAATAGAAAGGCCCAACTCATCAGCAGCCTGGAGAGCGAGTAACACCATACCATCATTAAGACAAAAAGCGGCTGTCGCAGGCTCTGGCAAACTCATACATCGCTCCAGCGGCAAGCGAAGATCCCAATGTGGTCCGCGACATACTTGAGGCCCTTGTATCAGTGCTTCGTCAACTTCAATTCCTGCATCCTCTAGAGCTCGTCTGTAACCCGCTTCGCGCTCGGAGACTGACGTAAGATTCTCAAAGTGCGTGAAATACGCTATCCTTCGATGACCAGCATCAATTAGGTATTTGACCGCTTTCCGCGCAGCCTCGAAGTTGTCTGTGACGACTCTGTCGGCCCGAATGTTAGGATAGTAGATATCCAGAAAAGTCAGCGGCAAGCCCATATCAACAACATTGGCATACAGCTTCTCATTGCCCGGCTCCATCGACGGCATTATCAAAACACCGTCCAGACCCCAGTTCGGCAGTTCTGAAAGTACCTTGGCTTCCTCGAATAGTGTTGTATTTGAGTGAACAGCTAGGCGACAACCTGTTCCGTTGAGTTCAGAGATTATGCCGTGCAGAATACGAGAAGTTAGCCCCTGTCTCTTCGTGGTCCTGACCAACCGCTCGGTCTCTATCGATCCGTTTACCACTACGGAGTCAACATCGGTAACCCATGGCATAATTACACCAATCGTACATCCCTGTACAGACGGACGCACACCTATGTTTCCGCCTACATAAGTGCCGGCTCGCTCTTCACGCACCAGCACTCCTTCTTGTACTAGTTGGTTTATAGCCCGTGCGATTGTGGGCCGACTTAGCCCAATTTGCTTGCATAAGACTCTATCCGACGGAATGCGTGTTCCCGGTTTCAAACGATGTTCCGCTATGTAATTGAGAACCCAATCACGTACCTTCTGATAGCTTGTCGTCGTTCCATCGGCCGTTTTTTTAACGTTAGATTTTGGAACCACTGTTGCCTCCGAACTGTATTAGAAGCGTTGCGATGCTAAACCTTACTCCCTACTTCGACGAATCGAAACTGCACACAAGCTTGTCTCAGTTAGCAAATAACAACTAAGTTTACCACGAAGTTTCAGTTTGGTCAAGGAGTTGCACGCTTGAGCACTTGTGGAGGACAATCAGCAGCAAAGATAGATAATTAGTCACTGCGTTGGCAATGCAAGATAAGATGCCCAGATGGACTACAGAAAAATCGGACATTTCATGCCGACTGCTCAACTTGAACAAGCGAGCAGTCGGCTGTAAAGTCAATCAACGAAGCATATTAGAGTCGCCCACCGTGCCGTTTCCGTCGTAGTCCAGTCCCGAAGTCGTCTGGTAATACTTCGGCAGTGCAGGAGGAAACCATTTCACGTGGCCGTCTAAGAACGCATAGTTTGAACCGCCGCCATGAGGATTCGTCATACGATTCTTGTTCACAGAGTCTATGGGCTGCCAACCCCATCCCGTAGGCGGATAGGCCGGATCCTGTTTGTAGGGAAACGCATCGAAGAATGCTGGTGTTTTCGATGGTTTGACAACGCTTCCTATCGCTCTCCCGCTCCCGGATGCAGTCGCTGGGTTGAAGTCCGATATAAAATGGCACTCGGTCGGACCGTCATAGGAACCAGCGAGTTGCCCAATTAGGCATTCATTGTAAGCGTAAACTTGCCGACCAACTGCTGGCTTTCCGTCGGTACCTATGTATCGGCTGCTTTCAGGACACATTATAATGTCGTGGTTCTTGACGTAAGGCTCGTAAATCGCAATATACCCGCCCCCCGGTGCGGCGTCAAAAGCAAGAAATCGACGAGACGGCATCTTGCCTTGGTGGGCATCGGTATACAACATCAAGGCCTTGCAGAGTTGACTTTGATGCGATTGGCAGCTCGCAGTTCGAGCTATAGCCCGCGCTTTCGTAAACACCGGAAACAGTATCGCTGCAAGGATCGCGATTATCGCGATGACCACCAGAAGCTCAATCAGTGTAAAACCAGAATGCAATCTTCGAGCGTTCATGTAAACCACTCCTTATAGCCGATACGCGGGATTGCGACCATCAGTTGTTTCCCAACAATGGCACTCAACACTCCAGCTCGGTCTGTTGAGTCTTGTAACCACCTCTGCGTTTACCAAGCAGATTACCAGCAGTTTACCACAGGTGCAGTCGTTTGTCAAGCTCTTTCAACCTCGACTTTATAATAAAATAATAAATTATATCCACCAAGCTACTGCCGCAATTCCAGAGACCGATGCCGAGCGATTCTGTCACCAGAAACTTAGGCCATGCAATATCTGTCGATTACTTTTATCGGCAAGAAGCTCGAAAAGCTGCAGCATAATAAAGCCAATGTGGCCAACACTACAAGTCGTGACGGCATACACCGTTTACCAAGACTTGATCGCAATCTGTGAAATTATGCGATGCTATACTGAATAACAAACTAGTCTTGCCAGCATCTTCAAGTCCAGAGTTGACCAGATATATCTGTGGTGGTATAGTGTGGCTATCGTGTACTGATGCTGTAAAGTAACCCATCGGTCATACAGGAGGGTAACTCAAACATGCAGCTTTGTCGAACGATTTTGCTCGCCGTCGCGGCGACAACGGTTGTCTTGCTGCCGTCAATAAACCATTCTTATCCGGTTTGCGCAGAGGTAAATCCGTTTGCGGGCAAGAAGCTCATTGAATACGGTTGGGATGTACCTAGCACAAGGTTTGTCAGAAAGAATATTGCCCAAATGGAAACTGTGCTCTTCGACGGCATTGTGATTAAGGTACTACCGAAATCCGATTCCAGCGAATCGGCCGAACCGATGGGTTGGAAGGTATGGACCAAAACTCGCTTCAAACCCGAACAATATGAACACGCTATAGTAGACCTCAAAGCTACCAAGTTCAAGCGGTTCACCGATAACTTCATTCAAGTAGTAGCCGCACCTGCCGATATTGACTGGTTTGATCCGCAATGGACTTCAGTAGCTTACAACGCTGGCTGTCTTGCACGAGTTGCTAAGCAGGGAGGCTGCAAAGGCATTATGCTTGATCTGGAAGACTACGGAAATTCCTTGTGGGGTTATGCCAACATAATTCAAAAAACAGGTGACAAACGGACGTTCGAAGAATACACCGCAAAGATCAGAGAACGCGGCAAAGAGTTCATACAAGAAGTCAATCGCGAGTATCCCGACATCACTATTCTCTGCTTGGTAGGTCCTTCTTTATCATGTCTTCATGAAGACAATAAGGCCGATCGTTATGGCATGCTCTACGCGTTTTTCGAGGGCATGTGTGAAGCGGCCACTCCCGGAACTACTATCATCGACGGCTACGAGCAATCTTACCCGTTCAGGAAATCATCTGAGTTCCAGCAAGGACGACAGGTGATTTTGCACTACGCGCGAGAGCTTTTCCGCGATAGAGCCAGTTTTGATGAACACATGAGAGTTGGTTTCGGCATCTGGGCGGACTATAGCAGCAGCAGAATCGGCTGGCATCCGAACTCCTTTCATATGAATTATTTCACTCCGGAAGAATTGAGGGCCAGCCTTTCTTACGCCCTCCGCGCAAGCGATAAGTATGTTTGGGTATATTCGGAGCGTCTAAGGTGGTGGGACTTCAACGTCCCGTCCGAATATCGGAGTAGCCTAGCCCTCGCCAAAAAAGGCCCCGGTGAGGCAAAGATCGATCCTATGCAAATCATACCGCTGCCCAGAGATGGCTGGCGATTCAGCATTGACGAAAACAATAACGGCCAAAAACTTGGATGGCATCATCCCAACTTCGACGATTCCGCATGGCAGACTATTAGAATCGACGACTATTGGGAACCTCAGATAGACAAGAATTACGACGGAGTCGGTTGGTATCGTCGAAAGTTTCTTGCTCCAAAGATAAACCCCGGCAAGACTGTTTATCTTGCTGTAGGAGCTGCCGACGAGGTTGGCTGGTTATGGCTCAACGATCGGCTAATGGGAGGGCACTATTTCGGCGAAGGCACCTCTAATAATCCCTTCGTTGTAGATGTAACGGAGTACCTAAGAAGCGGTGAAGAAAACTTTGTTGCCGTCCGAGTGTATGATCCAGCATCCAACGGAGGAATGTGGCAACCAATGCAACTGCTGATTCGGTAAGGCGAAAAGGAGGTGTCTATGCCAAGTTATCGCGAGACAAGATTGGAGTTGCTTTCAGGACCAGAGATAGCTGCGTATATGGCGGAGTTGAATTTGCTTTACATTCCGGTCGCCCCACTTGAATGGCATGGCCCCCACCTACCTTACGGCACTGATACTCTCAATGCGTACGCAGTATGCTTGGAGGCATCGCGCAGATTTGGCGGCTTAGTACATCCGGCTGTCTATGCCGGCACTGAGATTGCGAGGCGTCCGGAAATTGTTCGGGCGTTTGGGCTCCCAGTTGAAACACCAGTGGTAGGAATGGACATGCCCGGATTTGCAATCAAAAGCTTCTACATGACGCCTGGACAATTCAAAAGCTGCATTCAGGCAGTGGTTGCGACCGCAGCCGCAGTCGGCTTCACTAAGATTGTCGTGATCAATGGCCATGGCGCCGATGAGCAAAAGCTTATATTGGAGGAACTGGCGGTAGCGTAGTTCTTTAGTGTGTAAATTGGTTTGTGTCATAGCAGTGGGGCTGGTCCCCTGCGCTGGCAGGCAGCCAGCAAGATGCTGCAAAGGGTGCTTGATCTCTCGTATGGTGTTGTTGAA
>Ga0272448_1007461_pt1 | contig 11569 bp, 14 predicted proteins | sample YNPCB0191_FD_202220 | JGI IMG/M metagenome (GOLD analysis project Ga0272448, IMG submission 202220) | Hot spring sediment microbial communities from Yellowstone National Park, WY, United States - YNP-CB-019-1 | ecosystem: Environmental > Aquatic > Thermal springs > Hot (42-90C) > Sediment... | reverse complement strand
CTCGAGGGAGGCGATCATTCCATATTCCGAGAACGCCCAGAATTCTCGCATTTAAACTCTTTCAATATTTTTAGAGGCAAAGTTCAAATGGTGCAGAAGCTTCATAGAAAACCCCCGGATTTTGACTGCGTCTTCCGAGTGGCTGGCTATCCAATATTCTTCTCAAGTGATAGACTGACCCGTACTTACAACATAGGAGACGAAGTAGAAGTGGCTTATCTTGTGAACGTCAGCGGTTCTGGGACTAGGACGCCCTATATACCAGCGGAAATCTTCTATGAAGGGTTGGGAATAAGGCTCGTAAAGAAGGCGAATGTAGCGGCTTCATACGAGCCGAAGGATGTGCATAGTGCGGTTGAGAGCTTGATGCGAGATTTTCTTCCAAGATATTCCGATATAATTACCGAGGAGCGGATGGACAAATGGGTTCTCAATACGTGGAGAGCCATCCGAGAAAAGCTGAACAATGAAATGCTCTTCCTCGATGCAGGCGACGATTCATTCATATACACGATGGTAAAATCGGTTGCTGAAAGAACACGTGAGAGGTTTGAACATAGCTATGTGAGTAGAGGCTTGATGGGTCAGCTGAGCCTTAAGTTCTTAAAGTGCAAAATAAAGCTAAGGGATCGATTGCTGGACATTCTTTAATTAGTTAAATCTGATTGTGAATTATCGCATTGACCATCGGAAGTTCCTGCGTGCACCCTCACAGTCTCGATAAGTCCCATGTCTGCCTCAATACTCGTTGGACAACAATTAACACATACCAATAGTATTTGAAAGACCAACAGCACCGACATATACTACGTGTTCCTAAAGTTGCAGACGCTAAAGGCAAAACCACACAGTCAGACGCCGCACGCATAACACTCGCAACCGCACAAATCTCTTCAAAACTTGGCAGAGCCCGGCCAAAACCTCGCCGACACCATAACCTCCCAAATTCTGAGTCGCCATCAATCCCACCATCCATTCTCGCCAAACAACCTTTAAGGCTGGACTCCTTACATCTATAAACATCATCTGATACATAAAATTCTTGCTACAAACCTACCTCCCTAAATGTAGCGATTCCGGTTACGAAATATTAAAGGAAAAAGTTTTTGTCGAGAAATGTTTTAATAGCGCTTATTTGCAATGATGCATAAGGCGATGAAGCTCGCCTTTAACCGCCCTCGCTTCTTTTGCGGGGGCTGATAGCTTCTACCCATTGTTGAATGGCGTGTAGGCGGGGTATTGGTTGCGGGAGGCGGGGCGGTTAACGCTTTTGCCGGATAGGCAGTCTACAGACTTGTGGGTCAGCCGGGTTATTGATTATGTCGTTAATAGGCAGAATGAGGATGGCGGTTACACTTTCTGTCAAGGCACAGAATCAAATGCGCAGGACACCTATTACGGGCTGGCAATTTTGAATTTGTTGAGGGCACCTTTTCCAAATATTGAAAAGACTATTGAGTGGCTCCAGAACTTTGTTCCGGACAGCATTTACTCGCATTATTATGTGGCTAAAGCCCTCAAACTTTGCGGCAAAGAGCCAGATAGGAATCTTCTGAGAAAGTTTATCCTTTCCTTACCCATCGTTAATGGCGAGTTCGGAACCGTTGATGTTTACGCGGAAGTTGCATCAGAGTTCCTTTCAATTTTAATGGTGATAGAGCTTGCCGACATGGTTGACGTGGAAATTAACCGCAAGAAAATTGTAGATTGGCTACTAAGCTTTAAGAATAACGACGGCGGTTTCGGCGCGCATGGACATTCAAATCTAAATTCAACTTATCATGCCGTGGCTTCGCTTTTTAATCTGGGCTACCCCGTCAAATCGCTTAGAGACACTCTCGAATTTGTACGAGCATGCGAAAAACCCTACGGAGGTTTCACAGTTATACCTAACAGCACAACATCATATATGGAACACATATACTACGGAGTATCAACGCTCAACCTGCTTGGTCAACGCTTACGATACCCCAAACAAACAGCTGAGCTAGTTCTGAAATGCCAAAATGCGAATGGGGGATTTGCAAGGTCAGACCTCGGCATATCCACCTTTGAGGACACGTTTTACGCTGTAAGTGTGCTGCTAACAATCAGCAGACAATGGTGAACATGAATGAGCGTGGATATAACATATTTCCGCATTGAAAGGATTATTAGAAGCGGTGCAGAGTGTTTTCTATGCGCCTTAGAAGACGAAATTGAAAGAAAATACATCGACACCTACCTATCGGAACTTGTTATGGATACTAAAGCGAGAGAAAAACTCGTTCAAAGCGGAGGATTCTGTAACCACCACTTCTACAGAATGCTAGCGATGGCAACAAGACCAGATAGCTCCGACGGCCACGGAATAGCTCTAATCACCCAAAGCATCATAGAAAAAACTATTCAAGATTTACAAAAACAAAGAAAACTCGGCAAAGAGAATTTCCCACAAACAACAGAGTGCCCAGCATGCGCTCACCTGACCAACCTGATGGAAATCTACCATAGAAAAATTGTGGAACTAATTTGTTCGCGTAATGAAGAGTTCCTAGAACTTTTTAAGAGCTCTAAAGGTCTATGCATTCCACATTTCGCTTTATTACTTAAAATGGTACGCGATGCTGAAGGTGGTCGGAGCCGAGAAATCCTCAGAACTATAATTGATGTTGAAAAAAGAAACATCAGCCAACTAAAATCAGAACTTTCAGAATACATTAGAAGGCAAAGTTACGAGTTTTCAGACGAAGACCGCAGAGCGGTAGAGGACGTATTGTTAAAGAGCGTTCAAAAAATTGTCGGCAGGCGGGGAATAAAGCATGACAACATCTAACGGAATGGAGGGTATAAATAGGAAATGTTTAGCAGATTAGTTTTTAGTAAAAAAGGCGAGCCCGCTATTTTGAAAGCTTTTCTGGACAAATCAACTTATGAACGGTTCAGAGATTATGTGATGAAAAATCGCCTAAGCGAAAGCGACGCAGTCGTTAAGATTCTGGAGCGTGGGATGGCTAATTATTGGCTTTTTGAATTTAAGCAAATGAAGGCAAGCTATATGCACATAAAGAAGCTATTCAATGAATTCAAAAAGGACAATGAGCTTCTGAAAGCCCTGCAAGTGGAAAATGAGCAGTTGAAAAGTATTCTTGAAAAAGCAAACTTGAAGGTTGAGGAATGAAGACCAAAAAGAACCCCCCACATAATGAAGACCGTCAAAAACATCGAAATGATCTCATAAGCGCCTTAGAGGCTATTGAAAGCCGCGAAAAAATTCGCATAACAGTTGCCGTTCCCTACGAAGTCGCTGAGAAGGTAAGGCTTTTTCTGAAAGAGAAGGGGATACTTGAAAGCCAAGGTATTCCTCTGCTTATCCAATATGGTCTTTCAGGTGAAAATGAGGAAGAATTAGAGAAGTTGAAAGATGAAATGAGGTCAGAGAATGGTCGAAACCTGTGGGGAGAATACGCCGTTATGAAATTTAGAGCTTATGAATACTTCATGGAGAACAAAGTTATGGTTATGAATCTCCCCAGAATGTTGGATGAAAATAGAATGCTAAAGCGGAGGCTTGAAATGAAGGGGCTTACAGAATTGATTCCCAAAGATGAATGGGATAATTGGGATCAATCCGTTATAGACGCTTACTATAAAAAATACGTTTTTGGGGAGCACCGCTAATTTTTGTAGGGGAGGGATATTAATAGAGAATCAGGATAAAAGCGTGAAAATTACAGAAGTCCGTACTTATACGCCGCTCAGCCATGACTATGCTGATTTGTTTGCAAATTTGGTTGCCGCCTTAGAGTTATGCGCCGCAACTGAAGAACTTTGGGAAATATGGGAAGATGAACTTAAGGATGAGAATTCAAAACAGCTTCTGCAGCGCATGATCGTCATCTTTTCCAGATATTTGGGATATCCTGAAGGAAGAGCCTTCAGCCTTTACCAGCATAGGGGGAACCGCGAATTTCTTGAAATGGCAAAGAAAATCCGCGATATTGAAAAGGAGCTTGAAACAATTTCTATCGACAAACAGGGTCTTAAACGGCTGGAGAGAATCGAGAAGAAGCTTAATCAGTTGGCCAAAAATTGTCGCATGGAAATTGAACGTTTAGCAAAAACGGAGACCATTGAATATAGCCAGTAGGCTGTTGTAGATGTATCAAATATTTGAGGTCAAGTTGAAGCCTGCTAAAATTGATTTGCGCAATAGACTTGACGAGGTTAACAAGTTGAATTGGCATCTAGAAGGTGGAAAGCTGATAAAGTATGATGGTGGGCTGCAATATGTCTTGGATTTTTCAAACTTTAGTTTGAGATGCCTCGTAGGAGAGCTGTTTGTTATGGAGGAAGGCGAGTGGTCGCCGATGGATCACCCGGCCAGAGAGGAAGTTATAAGCATGGCGATAAGGGAGTTAAGAAAGCTTCCCTTCAATTTTGAAGTGGTTGAAGTTGAGAGGGTTGTTAAAATTGAAAAGTGAATCGGATAATCAAAAAGGTGGAAGGTGGCTGAACAGAAACGTGGCGGCAATGGGTTTCACAAGCCTGTTCAGCGATGCAAGCCATGAGATGGCCACCTCTATTCTGGCACAGTTTTTAACAATAGTATTGCATGGCTCAGCCGAAATATTGGGTTTGATAGAGGGCTTGGCAGACTTCTCCTCAAGCTTTGTTAAGACGTATTCAGGCTGGCTCAGCGACAAATTGGGCAGGAGAAAACCCCTTGCAACGTTGGGCTACACGCTCACAGGAATATTCATATCTTTCTTTGCCTTCGCATACAACGCCCTTCAAGTGCTATTTTATAGAACTGTTGGATGGATTGGAAGAGGCATAAGGGAGCCTCCTAGAGACGCCCTTCTGGCTGACTCGGTTAAACCTGAAAACTACGGTCACGCCTTCGGTTTCCATCGCATGATGGATACTCTAGGCGCCATAATCGGCCCAAGCATAGCCTTTATTCTACTACCCATTATTGGATTCAGAAATGTTTTCCTAGTTGCACTTTTGCCTGGCATCCTAGCGATACTGGTGTTTGCACTTTTCACAAAGGAAAAGGTTTGTGAGAAAACAACTGAAGAGCGAAAGCTAATAGGCGATATAAAAGGGTTGCCGGACACATTCAAACATTACCTGTTGGCTGTAGGCATATTTGGCGTTGGAAATTTCGCCAACACTTTTCTCACATTGAAGGCTACAGAAGCCCTAACACCAAGCCTAGGAGCTATGATGGCCAGCAGCCTCAGTGCATTCCTTTACGTGCTGCTTAATGTGGGGGCTGCGATTTTCGCCTACATATTCGGCGCGCTAGGCGACCGATTCAGCAAAAGAAATCTGTTAGCGCTAGGATACATAATTTTCAGCATATACTGCCTAGGCTTTATTCTCGCACAGCCAAACATCTGGATTTACGCCCTCCTTTTCCTCTCAGCTGGCGTAGAAACAGGCGCCATAGACGCAACTGAAAGATCATACGCCGCTGAACTACTTCAGGAGAACAGAAGAGGAACAGGCTTCGGTTTGCTCAGCACAATCAACGGAATAGGAGATTTCACGTCAAGCGTCACCGCAGGAATTTTGTGGGCATCAATTTCCGCCAGCGCAGCTTTTGCGTTTGGAGCGACACTTGCAGTAGCAGCAACGATAATTTTAACAACTTACAAATAAACGGAATGCTCGCGCGAAGCTTTGCTAACAAGAATCTTGCAGGGTTGAGCATTTTTAAATTCCAAAAGTTAACTCCAAAAACTTCAATATTCCTAAAATGATTAGAATTATGCCAGAGAGGATAGATGGGAATTTTCTACTCAAATTCTTTATCCAATTGCTTAGGAGCGCTGAGAATAATATTAGAACAGTGTTGGCCAGAATAACGGCAACTATTATCCATAAAACGGGAATTTCTAAAAAGGGATAACTAACCCCTACAGCTCCCTCATCAATACTTCCTAAGACACCCATGGCCGACAATGCCCAAAAGGACGAAACCTTCCCCATCATCCATTTGGGCTGTTCATCCTCGAATGCCTCTATAATTATCCATACCCCGACCCCTGCAAAGACAATTAAAACCACCCAAGCACTGAAGGAAGCAAACCACCCGTATATTGCCAATCCCACCAACCAACCCAACAAAGGCAATAACGCGGTTGATATGGAGAATGCAACCGCCATTTTGCCTGCATTAACCATCAATTTTTTAAAGGTTCCACTTGGCATTAATAGGCTCAGAGCAAAAGCAAGACCAAAATCATCTAAAGATAACCCCAACGACAACAAAATGAGAGTCAAATAATCCACCGCTGTCCACCTTGCTAATTCCATCCTGTAGACTGCCTTTGAACAAAATCGGATATATAGCTTTACAACCAGCATGCAAGCTTCTGTTAACAATGTCTAAAAGGATTTGTCTCCTAAACATGTTTTGCGCTTAACGATGACTAATGGAACATCCAACATCGAAATTTTTAAGAGTTAAGGGTCTTAGAATAAGCAAAAGATCAGGATGATTATAAGCATGAGTTCACGGGATTTCATGTTAAAGGGAATCGATATTCACGGTTTAGTTATGCGCGCGCCCCAGAGAATGGGGGTTGCAGCTCTGGCACCTACAACCGGTCCTAAAGTTACAAAAAATCCAAGGGTAGAACCGAAACCCACTAAGCCAGCAAAAGTTGGTCCCAAAACCATGGAGAGCATGACGGGGAACATGTGAAGCTAAAGTAGCCGAATACCCACGGCTGGAATGGTGAATTGGAGAATCCCTCTAAAACTCAAAGGTATAGCCAAAGACAAAGCAATGAATAACCACCCAATGCCACCCGAATACTTTTCAAACCAGCCTTTTTCCCTTCATCAGAGCATCCCCTTCCTTCAATAGATAGGAGAATACGCTTATGTAAATTTTGACAAAGTGGTAAGGCATTTTAAAGAATGATGCAAGATGAATATTTTAAGACTAAATAATAACTTATTTGTGGTGAGCATTTCCATAAAGGGATGGAATGAAGAAAGTTAAGGCAGAGATTAAGGAATCTTCCTTGAATAAAAAGTTGGGAAATATGTTTACTTTAGCTCTTTACGATGGTGCAAACATTCTTTATGCTGTTGATAAAATTGACTGGCTTATAATGAGGAGGTTGGGGAGGTTTCCGATTGACGGGTTTAAGAGTTTGCTGCACATGCTCTATAACCAAGTCCGCAGGAGATTTTATGAGCAGTTAATAATGCATGCCTCCTCCCCAAAGTCTGCTTTCCTTCGATAAGAAATCAGCCTGAACTTGAGCTTCAAGATGGAACATTTGTTAGGCTAATCTTAATGGCTGTATGTGCAGATGCGCCTGAACCAGTATTAAAATATGAAGAATTCCATGAAGCATTGTCAAAGGATCCCCGCTTTAAAAATCTCAAAACTAATATCAACCTGAACTGATTTGCTTACGCTTACTATTAATGTAAGGTTTTAATGAAACCTTACTTAAATTCTCATCGGGATGTTCATAATGAGGTGGCGTGAGGTAAGCCAAGAGGAGTATCAGAAGGCATTTAGAACGCTTAGGCAGATCATTAACTTGATTGAGAACGATCCTAGGCTTGACTATAAAGGTTTTGAGCTTAAACAGAAGCTTCGTGAAATTGCTAGAACGCTCGTTCAGGTGGAGAAGGAGCTTTATGGAGAAATATGGGGTTTAAATGGAACAAAGTAGATTGTGGAGTTGAGAGTTTAAAATTAGAATATAAAATGTTTATGCCTTCTTTCTGTGCGCTGACATTGCAGCGGGGGCTGTCCCGATAACTGCTACTATCAGGTATAATGTGAGCGACTCTTCCATTGGTATGGAGGTTTTAAACGCCAGCATCGTAGCCGTCAGTATGGATGTGCTTAGTGATTGTCCGAGAAATCTCATTAGCCCTAGAAATGATGATGCCGCGCGCGCAAAACAGACAACATCTTCTCGACGCTCCTACGCTTAACATTTAAACACTTTAACCTATGCAATGAACTGAACCAATCCTAATAATGTAGCAAGCTTTTAGAAACATTTCCATTAGTCGCTGCTGAATGATGGTGTTAGCCATGGTTCCGCCTGTTCTTTATAGGTTTGGCGCCAGCTTTCAATGCTTTTGTTTATGTAGACGCCTTGTTGTTCTGGGCAGTGTATGTCCCATCCCCAAAAAAGGGTGCCTGCGAATCTTTGAGCTGTTTTGGAGGTAGGCGTATCGTCTTCAAATTTTCAATTTGCTAAATAAACCTTAGATAGTTTAAAAGACCAGCTGTTCTTAATACCAACCACTGGTATTTTTGAGCGGAAATACCAACTACTGGTATTGCATCCATAATACGCAGCCCAAAAAAGTCATGAACGATACGCCTGTTTTCTTTCGTGTTAAGCTTAGGCATAAGGGCATAATACCTTGTTTCGAACTCTTCTTTAACATCGCCGTAGGTCAGTGCCAGTAGGTCTGAAACGCCTAATCCACTTGAGTAAAATTCTTGAAAGTCGCTAAAACCGACCATAAACATTGCGTGCTCCAGTCTTCAAAACAGAAAGAAACTCAAAACCTCCGAATTAATCTCAACATGCAAAAGCAACACATATTAAAACGGAAAAAAGAAAAAAGGGATTGTGCGGGGGATATCACCATTCATCGTTGTTCCGGGTTCAAATCCCGGCGACCGCACCATGGAACTCCCTCTTTTTAAGAGGTCACTAAGAGAAAACGCGTGTTAGTGGACTATCGTCGCTATTGCTGTTATTGTGAATGGCGCCATTATTGTTAGAGTGAAGCCGCTTGAGAACGCCGTTATCAGCGTGTCTTGCCCACAGTAGCGCACAATTACTGGTAAGGTTGTATCCATTGCCGTGGCGCCGCCCATAGCTATTGGCGCATATTTGTCAATCTTGCTGGTTATTGAAATTGTTGTTATTGTGACGATTTCCCTTAGGAAATTCACGGTAAATCCCAAAGCAGCCCATTCCACGCCGAAAAGTTGTCCAGCAAGCGGACCAGCCAAAGTGTACCAGCCGTAGCCAGCGCAAACCCCCATAGAGGCGGCTAAATCTAACTGTAGAATTAGCCCTCCGACAAGTCCGCCCAGTATACTGCCCAGTGCTGTGGCGAAAGGAAAAACTAGAACCTTTATTCCAGTCTTTCTCAGATTAGCTGTCGCTTCTTTGTCTGCGCCAAAAAGCAAGCCCATGAAGAAGAGCAAGGCAACAAGCGAAAAGGTGAATGTGTAGTCGGAAAAAATCGTGTTAATCGCTACGAGACTCATGCTGCCGCTCACGTAGCCCGCAGCCACTCCCAGCACAAGTGCCATCAGAATGTATTTTATCATAAGTCCATCAGCTTTCTTGCCGCTTCAACGAATAGTACGCTGAAAAGTAGGGTGGCAGATAAGAGTATGATGGTGCTTAATCCCACTTGCGGCATTATAGCCAGCAACTCATTGTTTGAGCCTATATTGAAGCCAAGCGAGAACATTAGCACAAGTATTATTCCAGAAATAATCTTGTTGAAGCTTAAACGCTCTTTATTCCGCAAAAAGTAGCCTAGAATTATTCCAGCAACCAACGGAATTACAAGTTTAGCCATATCTAGAGGGGTTAGCAAACTTTAACACCAACATTGTATTAGCGGAAGGTTTGCTGTTAAGATTTACTCTGCTGAGAGAGGCTAAATATGAACAAAATGCAAAAGCGAGAATGAGAAGTTTATCATGCTTCCTCGTAGAATTCCTCTGCCTTAGGCGGTGTTGGGCTTAAACCTCTTCTCTCGCGGATTTGCCTAATTATTTCTGCCTGCATAGACTCTGGAACTGGTGCCCAACGGCTGAATTGTGTTGCCCAGAAGGCTCTGCCTTGAGTTGAAGAGCGCAATTCATCTGCTAGCCCGAATGATTCTGCAACTGGCATTTCAGCCTTAACCACAACCATGTCTTCCTCGTTCACCATGTCTATAATTCTTCCGCGACGTTTTTGCACTATTGCTATTACGGAGCTTACAAACTCATTTGGAACCTTACACTCAAAGTTTAAAAGGGGCTCAAGAAGCTTCGGGTCGCTTAGGAGAAACGCACACCATATTGGACGCCAAGTCATCGGAAGAATCTGCGCTGGTCCCCTATGCACGGGGTCCTCGTGAACCATCACGTCTTCTAAGTTAATTTTTAAGCCGTAAGCTGGTTCCTTCGCCAAAACACAAGTATGAACGGCCTCGCGGAAGCCTGATTTTATGTGATCTATAATCTCTTCAACGTATTGTCTTCCCTTAATTCTGTTTACAAGCATGTTTGTTCCTTCAATGGCTATGACGTTGCGAGCGTCATCTGTGGACCAGCCGAACTCCTTTGTTAAAATCTTCTGCCGCTCATCTCGCGTTTGCATCTCAGAAATTCTTTCGCCCTTTATCGCTTCAATAACATCTTCTGAAAGCTTTTCAATTGTTACCCATAGTCTGTTATGTTTGTTTGGGCTTTTGCCCATTATCGGCGGACCCTTGTAATCATGGCTTATTGTTTCACGGTAAATGACTATGGGCTTGCTAATTTTCACTTTTAAGCCTGCTTCTTGCATGCGGTAAGCCGTAACTTCAAGGTGCAATTCGCCCATGCCGCTTAGGAGGTATTCGCCGCTCTCCTTGTTTATCGTAAAGTGAAGGTTTGGGTCTTCCAAAGTTAATTTGTGGATAACCTTGTCGAACAGCGGCAGGTCTTTTATATCTGCTGGTTCAACGGCAACCGTGACAACTGGGTCTGAAACGTATTTCAACCCTTCAAATGGCTGTGTTTCAACGCCCTCTTCTGCAACTGTTTCGCCAACGTGAATTGAGGGTAAACCTGAAATTGCCGCTATGTTTCCAGCTGGAATCTTGTCAACAATCACTCGGTCAGCAGCCATGCTCATGTAAACCTGCTGAATTGTCCCCTTCTGACGACTGTTTATAAGCTGGACAACCTTGCCCTTCTCCACGGTGCCGCTGAAAACTCTGCCTATGGCAACAACTCCGCTATGCGGGTCAACTTCAATCGTGGTTATACACATCAAAAGTGGACCATTAGGGTCAACCTTCGCCATAGCCTTACCAACAGAACTGGTAACATCTCCAGGCCAGATTTGCGTCTGCCTATAGGGTTGAGCGTCCAACGGGTTTGGAAGATGCTCACAGAACATGTCCAGTATTGGCTCGTATAGTGGCGCTTTTTTGCTTAAAGCCTCAACCTTCTTCGTAATTTCCTCTGGCTCTCCAGAATAAGCGTTAATTATTTCCTGAAACGTTACGCCCTTGGCTTTCATGTGTGGCAGGTTCAAGCCCCACTTGTGGAGGGCCGAGCCGAAAGCGACACGTCCATCTTCAACCTTAACCTGCCAATCCTTTTTATGTTCTGGCGGCGCATATTTTTCGATAAGATTATTAATTCTGAGGATTATTTTCGCGAATTTTCGCTGTATCTCTTCTGGTGTTAATTTTATCTCTTTAATCAGCCTGTCAACCTTGTTAATGAAAAGTATCGGTTTAACTCTTTCGCGAAGCGCTTGCATCAAAACGGTTTCAGTTTGAGTCATCGGTCCTTCAACCGCGTCAA
>Ga0272448_1007460_pt1 | contig 11570 bp, 8 predicted proteins | sample YNPCB0191_FD_202220 | JGI IMG/M metagenome (GOLD analysis project Ga0272448, IMG submission 202220) | Hot spring sediment microbial communities from Yellowstone National Park, WY, United States - YNP-CB-019-1 | ecosystem: Environmental > Aquatic > Thermal springs > Hot (42-90C) > Sediment... | reverse complement strand
GCGCCCCCTGGCGGGGGGGGGGGGGGGGGTGGGGGGCGGGGGCGGGCCTTTCGGCCCGCCCCGGCCCGCATCCGCTCTATCCCAACAGGAAACCCGGAATCTCGGCCACGCTTTTCACGGGGGACTGGAGTTGATCTTCTGGCATACAGGTTGTTCGTTCGGTCAGGGTGTGTTATATCCACCCCAGGATCACGCCGAACACCAATATGCTCACCAGGTTGACGCCGTAGATGACCCCTACCACCGTTGCTTTCCTCCGCACCTCCTCCATATCGTGGACCCAAAACGAGACCAGGAAGAAGGGCAGATAGCCGATCAGAAAGATGAACCACGGCGCCCGCGCATTCCACCAACTGTACTCCCACGTCAACGCGCCGATTGCATTGAGCAACACCTCTACAAACACACAAAACGCTGACCCCAAAACCGCGATCAACAGCCGGTTCGGGATTCCCAGAATCCGTGCCTTCTTATCCGCCGGTAGCATCTTCCCAAACCCGATCCCCGCTATAGCGAACATAAAGCAAATCTCAATGTTCAATCCGATCAGGATCAGGTAGGCCGTCTTCCCGGGCGTTCCCCACACGGGCGCGTAGTTTGTAAAGTGGAACACCAGGGCGTTCCATATCTCGTTGAACCAGTCCATTCCCCAGAAAGCCAGCCCGGCGAAGACCAGATTCCAATTCCTGCGTTCCACCTCTACGGCATACACATAGACCACCAGGGCGAACAGGGGGATGACGTACCATTGGAACTGGCTACCGTCTCGCAAGATTGCCAATGCCTGGAGGGCTGAATCGGTCGGCATCTTTTTCCTCCCTGAGGTTGAAGTATGGGCAGTTTTCAGTGCTTTTCCCGGCCGGGCAGGATGCTCAAAACTGCCAGCGGGGTCAGTACCCCAGCGGTGATCAGCGCCGTCCAGATGTTCAGGTTGAAGACCAGCAGCGGGTCGGGAATCCGGTTGAGACGGCCAATGAAATCCACATACATCGCTGCCAGCGGCTCCAGTTGGTCCCGCGCCACCCGGTCAAGGGTGTCATCGTCGTCAAACAACCAGGTCGGGCCGCTGATGAGGCTGATGACCCGGTATCCCGCCCGGGCAAACGGGCCGGCGTCGGTGGGGACGCCCAGGGGGGTGCCGGTGGGGAAGACCAGGGTACGCTCCATCCGGTAGCTGGCCACAGCGCCAGCATACAGCGACACAGCAACCGGGTTCTCGGTGACAAAGGCTCCTCGCGGCTCTACCCTCCCCGTGGGCGGAAGAGGCGGGAGGTAGTCGTCGGCGATGTGCTCAATGCAGATGTCAAAGAGCAGGTGGGCCATCAGGTCCTCCCGGTGGGCTTCCATGAACGCCTCGTTGCTGGGGGCACCGACCATGTGGGAGCCGGTAAAGGCGAAGACCATCGTGCGCTCCCGCTGGTCCTGCGGCACCTGAGCAAAGTACCGGGCCAGCGCCAGCACCATCCCCACGCCACTGGAGTCCTCCACACCGCTGGGCCAGGGCGCATCGTGATGGGAATGGATCATCAGCACCGTTTGGCTCCGCCCCGGAAGCACCCCGTAAACGGTCGCGGTCTCCCCTCCTTGAGGGGAAACTCGCGCCTGGAGCACAATCCGTGCCCGGACCGGGCCAGCAGATACCCTCTCTCGGATTTGTGCGCCGTCATCCTCCATCACGTATAGGCTGGGAATGGGGCGCAGTTCTCCGTCGTACGGAGCATAGTAGGTGAAGTCTCCCATATCCGGGTAATCGTGCAGGATGCCGATGATCCCCACCGCCCCATGCGCCTGTGCGCGCTCGTAGAGATCCAGGTAGCGGAACATCCATCCAATTGGGTAGGGATGGGACCATCCGGTAGCGGTCTTTTCCGGGTCATAGGCCATAAAGGAGAAGAGACGCATCTGGTCCCAACTGATGTTCACCGGCAGCAGGTCGGCCAGGAGAATCTTTCCGGAGACGTCCACTGAAGCGAAGTCGGCCTCGGTGCCCTCTCCAACGTAGACGATTTCGGCGGTCACGCCCTCGCGGTCAGTAGGGCCAGAGTATGGCACGTAGAACGACTCCACCTCCCACGGTGCGTCACTCTCTGGTTCTATTGTCAGGCTCCATGCCTCTGGTTCCCAGTAGTCAAAGCGGAACGGCTCTGAGCGCACATCGGTGAAGCCGAACTCCCGAAGCCTGTCTGCCAGATAGCGGATTGCCTCCTGGTCAGCTTCGGAACCGGGGCGACGGGCACCGAAGTGATAGAGGTCGGCGATGTAGCCGAAGATCTCCTCCTCGGTGGGAAGCGGGGGGCCTGCCTGTGGCAGGGCGGGCAGGGGGCGGGCAGTCAGAAACGCCAGCAAGGGCAGGGCGACCAGGGAGATTGTCAGCAGGACGGCAGTAGCCAGTGCCGGGACCCACCGCCGGAGGCCGACCGCCTGGCCGGGCTTCAGCCGACGGCCAATAGCCCACAACAGTCCTCCGCCGACAAGGAAGATAAGGGCTGCCGCAGCGAAGCCTTTTCCCCCGGCGGTAATGGCCGGTAGGGCCAGTAACTGCATCAGAACGTGGACTGCAGAGAGAGCCTGGAACAGCGCCTGCAGGCCAAACCATATCCCTACGCCAACCCATAACCGGCCGACGAACGCCAGCCAGTTGGGTTCTCGCCGATACGGTCTCCAGGCCAGCAGGAAAAGGAGCACCGGAGGTATCGCGGCGTACCAGGCGGTGAAGATTGCCAGCCACAAATGGGACTTATCCAGAAGCAGTGAGGCAACAAAGGGAAAGGCGGAGAAGAGAAGGCTGAGGAAGAGAAACAGTAACACCTGCCCGATCCATGACCGACTGCGTGAAGTGTCCATTGATACCCTCCCTGTTTATGGCTGTGGTTCGTAACTGGCGGATAAAGTCTCTTGTTCAACCTTCCGGGGCTTCCCTGGACTGCACCTGCCTTGAGGCTGGCAGGTTAAGATTGTTGCAGATACTCCCTTGGGTTTCAATCCAGTTCGATGACTCCTTGTATATAGAGAGAGCCTACAAAATTGAGAGCTTCTTGGCCAAAGAGAGAGCGTATCTCAGAAAGTGTGCGCCGGCCATCGAGTGCATCAAGAATGGGCTTGGCGAATAGGGAAACCGGGACAAACCGCTGACCCCGCACGACCACATAGCCGAATGGCTCTGGAAGGACAAGGCCGATTATTTTAGGCCGTGCTCCCTCAAAGAGCGTTACTCCACGCGGCGAACATTCTACAGTTGGTAGAGGGCCTTTGGCAAGTGGGTCGCGCTCTAGGCTGCGAATCTCCATCAGCGCCCGGCAGCCGCCGTGGCACGTGGACAACTCTCCACAGTTTTCGCATTCCGCTGGCCGCAGCGCCCGCCAGCGATCCAGTGTCTCCGAGCGCCAAAGTTCCTCAATGGGCGTTTCCATCACATTGCCCACGACGAGCGGTGAATGGCTACAAGCGCGCAGGTTGCCCCAGGGGTCGATGGTACAATACGCTACCCCCGCCCAGCAGCCGGTGGACGAAGACAGCGCGAAACACTGCGGGATGCAGTTGCCGTACTTGACGCTAATGGCTGATGGCTGGTGGCTGATGGCCTGTTGTCTCAGCTCATCAATATCCCGCATGGCTTGGCGAAGTTGCCGTTCATCTGGCTCCAGGTCCGGCATAGGCGGGCCAATGTAGCGGTTAAACACGGCGCGTTTGGCACCAAGCGCCTGCGCCAGAGTGACAATCTCCCGCACGCGGTTCCAGTTATGACAGGTCAGCACGGTGCTGGTGTGAACACGCAGGCCAGCATCCGTGGCGCGACGGACATTCTCACACGTTTCCTCAAACGATCCGGGGGTGTTGGTGAACGCTTCGTGCGTGGCAGCGTCTGGCCCGTGCAACGAGACGAGCAGACCACCGCATTGAGGAGTATCTTTGAGCAGATCAATAATCAATTGTGGGTTTTGCCAGCGGGCGTTGGTGAAGAGGGTGAACGGAATGCCGATTTCCGCGAGGGTGTAGATAATATCCGCAAATTCGGGATGAAGGGTAGGTTCACCACCGGTGATTTTGAAGAATTGAGCATGGGGGGCGACGCGCCCCAGAATTTGCCGCCAATCGGAGAACACCGGTGAAGTGTCTTTGCCCAGGAATTTGTTGCTGCAACCCAAGCAATCGTTCTGACAAATAGGAGTTAGTTCAAGCGCGTAGATGAGGGGAACCGATAGGGTGAGCATTACTTCAGGTTCTTTTCCTGACTGGGCGCGATAACGATCCGAAAACCAAGATTATCGCTATGATATCTCGGATTAAGTCGATCGTGATAGGCACAGCGAGCCTTGTCTTTAACATCTCTCCATGATCCGCCACGTACCCAGCAAGCTATTTCGGGATCGCCGTCATTGGTCCACTCCATCACATTGCCGGCCATATCCATCACTCCAAACGGGCTCGCTCCTTCGGGGTAAACCCCCACGGGTGTGGTGCCACCAATCGCTGATTCAGCGGTGTTGCAACGACCCGGATCAAATTCGTTGCCCCAAGGGAAAACCAGGCCGCTCAAACCTCTGGCTGCTAACTCCCATTCATCTTCTGTGGGCAGACGAACTGCCTCATTGGCAGCAAGTCTGTTCTCCCGGTGCAGTTTTTCAGTCAGCCAATCGCAGTAGGCTTTCGCGTCATGCCAATTGACGTAAACAACCGGATGGTTACGCAAGCCCTCTGGACAGACTCCTTCCACCCAATGCATAGGAGCAGGGTAATGTTTCTCCTTGACGAACGACTCATACTGACCATTCGTCACCAAATATTTGCCTATCTGGAAACTGTAGTCAATGTGAGCTTTCCGCTGTCCTTTGCCCTCGCCCCGGACGAACTCAGCAGGTAGTACAAGGATTGTTTCTGAGAGATCCCGAGGGTCGCCCAACAGGGACAATGCCGAATCAGCAGAGATGCGCTGTTCTACGCTGTATCCGGTAGCCGGCTTCAATACGGTCAGCAACCGTTGAATGTAGCCAGTTGCCTGATTGGCCGCCTTGATGCCGCTCACGGCGGCGCGAATGCGCGTTGGGTCGCGGCTGAGCAGATCGTCCCACCATTGCTCACCGATGCTCACTTCGGTCACAGCAGCCCTGCCTTCACCAGCCGTACGTGTGAGGTAAACATACTCATCCAACTGTTTCGCAGACAAATCTACGAAAAAGGGGGGCTGTTGAAACATCGGGCGCAGACTCTGATACTTGATGGCCAGTTCTTCTCCTGATCTCCCTTCCCCTGACGGTTCGCGAAATGTCCGTTCCAGTTCTTGCAGTAAACTGGGATTCCTGGCAACGGCATCGTGAAGCTCCGGGTAGCGATTTTGAATGATGACGACTTTGGCCAGTAACGCCGAGTTTAACTCCCCGATTCTGCCTTCTTGGTGCAGCTCTCGGGCCAGATCCCATACCAGGTGGAACACGCGCAACGTGCGTTTGACCTTGCGCGGATTGGGTTCCAGGCCCAGGGCGAAAACCTTATCACATCCTTCGGGCAGGCGTGGATCAAGGGCGCAGACGAACTCCTTCACCTGCTCATCTTTAAGTGGCGGCAATTGAAATGGCAACTGGATGATCTTTTCAATATATTCCGGGCCGCTGATCGGGCTATATTGATCGAAATCGCGATACCGGACGCGCACTCCCTCTATGATAACCTGGCGGTCAACGGCGACGAAGAAGGCACAGCGGGGTACATCCAGGAACAGCTTGATCGCTTCCAGCACTTCAATGGCCTTCTCCGGCAAACAACGGTCAAGATCGTCTATGAACAACGCCAGCACCTGGTCGGCTGGCAGAGCCAGGCTCAGGATATCTTGGAACTCTTTTTGGAATTGTTCTATGGACCGCAGTTGGGCCTGGCGATGTTCCACAGTTTCCCGACTGAGTGCCTTCAGGATGCCTGTGATATCGCTGATGGGTTTCCCTTCACCGATGGCTTCCTGGGCTTTTTCGGCTATTTTCGTAATGATACCCGGTTGAGTAGCCAAGACGATAGATAATACTGTACCGGCAACCCCTTTGAGCCCTTCACGCCAGTCAAACACGAGCTTTCCCTTTTCCGTCCAGGCTACGTCACCGTATAGTGACTGCTCTATCCGTTCAATTCTGTCAGATAACTCCTTGTCTTTGGCTTGCTCTGCAGATTGTTTGAGCTCGTGCAGCACCCGCAGCAACAGAGCGCGCCACAGGGCATCCTCGTGGGTAAACTTCCATGCATCGAAACGGACGGTGCGGTATCGCTCCGCGGGCAAACCCTCCTCGATCAAACGCAACAGGCTGGTCTTCCCGCTGCCCCACGGCCCAAAGATGCCAACGGTCAACGGCGTTCCGCTCTCCTCGATGGCTTTGACAAGGGCATCGCGATACCGGGTGAAACCAAGCAGATCATCTGCTGCCCTTTCCACTGGACGGTCATCCAAACCGATTGATTGGCCCACGGCTATTGCTCCCGATCGTGAAATACCCTGTCCAGCAAAGCGTTCGCTTCGTCTTCGCCGAACAAATCGCGCAGTCGCTTTCGGATATCTTGGTCTCCGCATAGGCTGTTACCAAGTTGTTGCTTGAGGCCATCAATGAGCTCGGGTGAATCTCCAAATGCGCTCTTGAGCCTCGGGGCGTAACTCCCAAGTTTTTCTTCAACTTCGCCAAGTGAGAACCCCTCATCGCGGCAATGCAAAAAGTGGTAAAAACTCTCAACCATAAAGGCAATCTGAGCTTCATCAAGCACAGGACCTCTCAGTTCATTGCCATCCAAATCCTTGCTCTCAGCCCAGGCCTCATAAATCTCGCAGGCAAGTTGATTCAAAGCCTGGTAACGTTGAGGGTCGGTGAATTGCATCTGCACCAGGAGCAGGCCGCGAACGATGCCATCGGAGTAGTACGGATCGCGAGGCACTGGCCCTCTAACCAGGCCTGTATTCATCAACTGAGTAAGCAAACCCAGAGGATTACTTGATCTGGATATGCCAGAGATATCTTCTCGCATCTGGAGCGCCTTTATAGTGTTCACATTGAACCGCCGGAATATGCTTAGGGTCTTTAATGCCTCCTGTATCCTGCTCGGCACATCCTCAAGAATTTTCTTGGCGTTACGGTCAGCATAATCAAAGAGTCCCTGGCGCCTCGTAGGGGGATATATACGCCCTCTACTGTCGAAATGGATGGCCCAATGACGTTTTTGCAAGTCCTGCAAGATATCCCTAATGCTCCCCGGATGCCCTCCGCTCAGGAAAGCGACCTCGCGAGCCAATCTCTCGGCATCGTCCGGCCCCATTTTCGGCCTCTGGTCTGGGTCGAGGCGCTCTATCATTTTCAGAATCATTTTCAGAACTATCGCCTCGTCAAACTCGGTCAACTCTATGATCTTATAATTAGGCCATTCCCAACCACGTCGCGAGACATAGCGGCCGGCAAATACAACGCGGAGCCTTCGGCCGGGAATCCGCAAGCTCGCTATCAGCTCAGGGATCACATTATGTACTAACCACCGTGTCTCCTGCTCTCGGCGATCAGCCGCATCAAACAAAAGCAGCACATTCTTGGGTTGTCCAGCGATATGCTCTGCCAGTTCGGATGCGGTTTCGCCCTGCATCTGCTTATGGGCAACTGGCTTTGAGATTGCCTCTAAAATCGCTCGCCGGTTGTTTTCATACTGTAGGTCAGCGAGATTGATTAAGACACATTCCCAATCTCTTGCCCATTCCCCTTCCCTATACTTGTACATTCCTTGAACCTTTTCTAACAGATAAGTCTTTCCATATTTGGGAGGGGCATCCACAACGATGAGCGAGGGGCCAGCCGGGTTTGCGATCCTATCCAGTTCATACTCCCGGTTTTCGAATTCCAGATCAGGCAAAATTGTCTCGGACATCATGGCAATCCTCCTCTTGAGATTGAGTGATAGTGTTACACACCCTGCTCTGGACACTCTGGTTCATCACTGGCAATGCCAGTTCCCAGGGGTGGCCGGTTCACCGCACAAGCGCAGTCGCCCAGGTCATCGTCCGCCTCGATAGCGGGTCGGTTCGGCACCTGATGCGGGACCAGGGTGACAACAGTATCCACTTTGGACAAGCCGGTTATGCAGTTTAACTCAAAATACCCAACCAGTGGTTCTTTGTTCATTGCTCTGCCTCCATCCTGCCCGCCAGAAAGGGATAATCCTGGCTGAGCGACCGCATCCGTTCCACGAACCCCGGGTACGCTCCGGCCAGCCCAGCGCTGATCCATTCACCTATCAGATACTCACAGTACTTCCGGGCCAGTTCCTGCGTGGGCAGTGCCAGGATTTTTTCCTCGGCAACGCTCACCATCTCCTGGTAAAAAAGCTTCGTTTTAGCCGACTCCTGGCCTACCTGTGAGACCGGACGGTGTTTCAGGGTATATATGCAGGACAGAGCCAGCGCTTGGAAAGCCTCATCATAATCGCCTCTGGCAAAGGCCAGGTCACTTAACAGTCGCTGCGCTTTCCCGTGAAGGTAATACCAACCTGCCTGGAGAGCCACCTGACTTGCCTGACGGGCAAAGGTTTCTGCTTTACGGAAGTCTCCCTGCTGGTAGTATAACAGGCTCAAATCCTGGAGGTTATCGGCCACGCGCACCCGGTTTCCGATCTCCTCGGCGAGAGATTTGCTTTGCAGAAAGCATTGCTCTGCTTGCTCCCATTCATGGCGCTGGCGATATAGGCAGCCCATCTCATTCAATGCCTCTGACAGGTTCGCGCGGTCCTTCACTCGGCGGAGTATTTCGATGGCCTGTTCCAGGAGACGTTGCGCCTGACAATATTCCTCGCGATGAGGATTGAATGGCTCCTTGGCAAATTGCTCTTTGTACCATCCCCACTGGCGCATCAAGCGGCCATAAGCCGTGTACACCAGGGCTTTGCCCCGCTCACTTCCGGCCTTCTCAAATTCTCTTTCGGCACGCTTGAAGCTCTCAATTGCCTCATTGACTCGCAGAGAATCCGCGTAGATTGTACCCAAGACATTATAACTCAGCCCCAACTCATAAGGGATGCCCAGCCATAAGCGATCCTTGAGCGCAATCAGGCACTGTGACTCGGCTTGATCGGCCTGTCCGATCCGGGCCAGGGCAAAGCCCAGGTTATTGCGAATGCGGGCGACCATACTGAGAGGACCACCTGCTCTTTGATACGCATTGAGAGCCCTCTTGTATAGCTCAATAGCTTGCTCCAAATCTCCCTGTTGGCGATAGGCAAAGCCCAGATTGTTCTGCAACAACCCCTGGATGCGCGCCACCTCAGGGCCAGGGTATTGGCCGGATAACTGTTGGCAGATCAGTTCCCCTTCCTTCCCATACTCCACAGCCTCCGTCAGTCGCCCCCCATCGGCGCAGAACTCTATAAGGCGAGCCAGAGATTCCGCCCGTAACAGGGGATCCAAATCCGGGTCTTTCACCAGCCTTATTGCCATCTCAATCGCCTGATCGTATCGTTCGCGCCGGTGAAGCACTATTGCTTCGCGAAAGGCGATCTCCTTTTGCATTTGCGGCGCCAATTCAGATTCCCATCGGCTCACTTCGGCATTGATTGCCTCCATATAGTCAGTGTCGAAGTGATCAATAGCTACCCTGAACAGAGTCCGCGAGAAATCAAAGCCTTCTGCCAGGTTGATGCTCATCAGATAGAAGAGCTTTTCCAGGTTCAGATTCTGTATCTCGGCTGGGTCTTTCTCGCCCTTCACTCTTTCTGTGTAATATTCGATTACCCTGCGAGTCCATACAGGGCGAAAGTCTTGCAGGGGATCAATGGCAGACCACACATACTGATCCACAAATCTTCGCATCTCATCATGCAGTAAGCAACTACCTCGACGTCCTGCAATGGGCGGGCGATATTTGACGAACGAGAGGGTGGATAGATGAGAGATAAGCTGAACACACCAATCCAGCGGGCGGTCGAAGATATGGGCCAAAATCTCTTCGTCAAAACGCCGATACAGGTGAGCCATGGCCAGAATCGCCTGGCTATCCTCAGCGGGCTGTAATTGCCGGATACGGTCAACCATCGCCCATTCAAATTCCTTCTTACCACTTTCACTATCTTCAAACTGGACGAGTTCTTCGGCTGCATGACCGTAGGTGACCCAGTCTGCGGCCAGGGCGATAAGAATCGGTCGCCCGTCAGCCAGCCTGCAGAGTTTGCTGGCAATACCCGGCGGGATTTCCAATCCACGAGATCGAAAATAGGCTATGGTGTCCTCCACAGAGAAACCTTGTAAATGAAGAAAAACAGTTTGATCTTCGGGTAACGAATCTATTCTTTGACGACCTGCAGCCACAACCAAAGCATTACCCCTGAGGTGGGGCAGAAAGTTCTGCCAAAAGTCTGCGATGGGCTTGGACTTGGCGCTTTCTTCTGTAGTGTCAAAGAACAAGACAACCTGCCCCTGAGTGGTTAAATCACGATACCCTGCCAGGAAGCGCTCGCGGATTTCGGCTATCTGGTATCGCACCTGCTCTGGGTCAGGCGGTTCCTTTTGAGTCATCAATTGCTCGTACTCGGCCAGACCCTGGTAAAATGGTTCAAACTCACCAGGCGATTCCAGCTGATCGGCCAGAGTTCTAAGAAGGCCTAGCTCGCGTTGGTTCGCTGTCCAATAAAAGTCTACCGACTCTTTCGTGAAAAAGATGCGGGTTTTCCGGGCACGTTCCCGAGTGATGGCTCGCATCTGTTCCAGGAGCTTGGTTTTGCCCAGGCCGCCGCCGCCATAAATGTTCAGAATCCATCGCTCTCTTGGCGAATCGAGCATCTGTTTGAACAACGCGATCTCTCGCTCACGCCCAATGAAGATGAAATCTTGCTCTGACATGCTGTCCTCCTATCCAGCAGAAATTGAAAGCATGGAGCATCATCGCTGTGCCGATTTCTACGTTCCTGCCGTGGCCCAACCATAGCCAGCCCGATCTCCCCTCACGTGCAGTCCCTTGGAGCCATACCAGGTGGGGGACAAGCAAAGGTGCCCGGCGATTTCATGCGTCTCTTGCACCACGATGAGCAGGTGGCCCTTGTCTTTATGCATCGGATCGCCAATACCTGTCGCTATTTGTCTCTCAATATAAAATAAAGATAAAGGTATCTGTGAACAGTCATACCTGCTCGGCACATACAGCCTGGATATTGGCAGCTATCTGTCGTACGCCAAGACATCGTTCCGGTGATGATGAGAGAGCCGCCAACACATCGTTCCGGGCCCAAATGAGGGATTTGCCCTTTTGCGAGAAGGCGCTTTCATTACATTAAGGGCCTCGCCTTTGTAGAGGCGGCACGATGTCTTGGCGGTTTCTGCACTGCTAAAAAGCCGCTAAGCGGAACGATGTCTTGACGGATGACATCTATCAACCTGGCATCGGAAAGGTGGGCCAGCCGCAAGTGGAACGCAATTCCGTCTTTGGTGGTAACTACCTACCCATTCGCAGGAATTGTGCTAAACTACAGCCGTGGTCAAGCTACGGCTGGGAACCGATTTGCTGTTGAAGCGAGTGGCTTATCTGGAAGCTCGGGTGGCCTGCCTCCAGGCAGAGAAAGCACGCCTGGAAGCA
>Ga0272448_1007459_pt1 | contig 11570 bp, 8 predicted proteins | sample YNPCB0191_FD_202220 | JGI IMG/M metagenome (GOLD analysis project Ga0272448, IMG submission 202220) | Hot spring sediment microbial communities from Yellowstone National Park, WY, United States - YNP-CB-019-1 | ecosystem: Environmental > Aquatic > Thermal springs > Hot (42-90C) > Sediment... | reverse complement strand
CCCAGGATTAGCTTTTTTGGAAGGAGGTAATCTTTTGGGACCATCACCGGAAAACTGTCGTATAGCAACTATAAACTATTTACTGAAAGGAGGTGAGGCAGATGGCAAAAAAGAATTACACTCCGCCACGCGCCAAGATGAAGGGCAACACTAAGTTGCTCATCGTGGCAGCCATTCATAAAGGCTGTCCTTCATCTTCGGCTAGAACTAAGAAGGGCTAAAAGCCTGACCTAAGCCTTATTCAAATCCAATGATTTGAATAAGGCTTTTTTATTTATGACATCAATTCAATCCTATCTTTGAATTTAATATCTTTTTTAGAAACAAATACTATTGGTTGTAGTGTTTGAACTGAATTATTAGTTAAAGGTAGGCCAAGTTTATTCCAATAATTGGTTTGGAAGTTTTTTGGAATAACTGGTTTTAAAGGAATATTAAATCCATTTGTAAATATTATTCTATAATCACTTCTTTGGGCAAAATATTTTTTGACGTCTCTCTCAAGAGATGCGTACTGTGGATCAAAATCAAGCCAACCAAATGATTTTAAATAAACACTTGCCCAGCCGTGCTCAACTATTTTTTTTCGTTTCGGAAAAATAACAAAACCAGTGCTATTTCTAGCGGGAATTTTCAAAATTCTGCACATTGTTACGAACAAGCTTGAGTATTCTCCACAATCACCTTTAAGTCGCTTTAAGTTTAAATGTTTTACACCTCTTTGTTTAATTGGATAAGAGTATTTAAAATTTTTTATGATAAAATTAAAAACAGATTGAATATTATTTAAAATAAAATCATCTTTATCAATTATTTTTCTTGTTAAATCTTTTATGCTTGTAGTTTGCTCCAAAAATTTTTCATTTTTAGTATATTGTTGAAATAATTTTGAGGAAGCTGGAGGTAGTAAAAATTTTTCTTTTGTTAAATCAATCTTATTTTTCCACAAGATTACTTTAATATCCATTTTGATATTAAAATTTTTTTGGTCTTTGAATTCAAAATACAAAATTTTGTTTCCCTGAGTGTCTTTGTAATGCTTCTGCGGTTTAAGCGAAATTGAAAAAGATTCTACTTTTTGTGTTATAGAGTTTAATGGCTGAACCAGCCAAACTCTTATAATGTTTTTGTTGGGACTATTAAAATTAGCTTGGTATCGGATATCAAATTTTTTGGGCGAGAATATCATATTGCTTTTTTTGCCTTTGTTTATTGTTTCTACTATGAATCATAATAAATGATGGCGATTTTGTAAATTAAATAATAGAATTATCAAGAGTTGCGCCTGCTTTTCTTACTCAAAAAGGAGGCTGACAGTACGTAGCACTAAAGCGCGAAAGCGCTGGCCCCGAAAATCTTTCAGCTAATTCGGGGCCTTCTTATTTTATTAATTGGCCTTTTTATTTTTTTGTAAAAGAAGATATAATACTAATATGCGACTAAATATCATAAATCATCTGGCTTGCCCAAAGTGCCAAACAGGGCTTTTATTTCAATTTATAAAAAAACAAAAAATAGAGTGATTGAGGGTGAATTAAAATGCAAAAAATGCGGTAGGAAATTTTATATTAAAGATGAAATAGCCTGCTTTGTCTTGTCATAAAAAACAGTTTGAAAGAGATACCAAGAAATTAAGAAAAACAACTATAGAACAGGAAATACCTAAAAAATGGATGCTTTTTTTCTCAAAGCCAGAGCTTACCGCGCTTAAGAAAGAATGGGGCTATCTACTCTCTGTTGTTAAGAAAAATAAATCCGCAATTCATCTTGATTTTGCCACTGGCACCGGAAGATTTCTTAGAAATATTGTTCCAAAAACAAAAGGAGAAATAATTGCGCTTGATAATGGCTATAGTACTTGTCAAGAACTTTCATTTTTTCTCAAAAAAATAAAACGATCTACTCGAGTTTCAATAATATGCGCTGATGCACGAATAATGCCTTTTAGAGATGGGGTGTTTGACAGTATATCTTCCTGACATGGTTTGGATGAACCAAAAATGCAAGATGCAGTTAAAGAAGCAAAAAGGGTTTTAAAAAGGGGAGGGTATTTTGTAGCAAGCGGTACTCATTACCAAAAAGGATCAAAAAGTTTTCTGCGTGCCCAAAAACATGGAATTGGTTTTCTTACTAAAGAAATGACTATACAAACCTTGAAAGCTGCTAATTTTCGCAAGATAGAACACAAAATATTTTATAAAGGACGTTGGAATGAAAAAGGAAATTATTTGCCAGTGTTTAACGATTTATATATTATTTATGCTGTAAGAAGCAAAAAATAACTTCTATCCCCTACTTTTCTGTTTGTTGGGAGGGGCGGGAAGCGGCTCCGTCTCACCAAAGGCGGGAAAGCAAAGTCCGCAAAAATTTTCTTCCTTAATTAAAAAAATTTTTGCGCGCCCCCTTAAAAGAATCTTGAAAATTTTTACAGACTTTGGCGCGAGGTGTAATCCGAGCGAAGAATTTATTAGGTAGGGTGCCGTAGAACGCGACACTGGTCAGTTGCCGGAATTTTTGATAAAATAAGTTCGAGCAGAGTCATATAAATACACCAAAACCAGACGTTCCGAAAAATCGGAACGTCTGATTTTGGTGCCCTCGGCAGGATTCGAACCTGCATTGTAAGATCCGCAATCTTACGTCCTATCCATTGAACGACGAGGGCTACTTTTTTAATTTATCATAAAATATTAATAAGGGCAAAATAAATTGACCTTATTTTATTTATAAGATAGAATCAAAATATTAAAAGGAGGAGTGCGGCGAATGGTAAGCCAACAGTTTGCTAAACTGTACTCGTCTTAAAAGCGAGTTGTGGGTTCGAGTCCCACCTCCTCCGTCAGTTGGAAAAAGAGGTTGTTGGCTCGCCTTCTGCGAGAGTGTTCGTAAGAACACTCCAACCGATTTTAGGCGCAAAATTGAATTTTTTGTCTTTGTCCCGTTTTGCAGGAAGCCAGAAGCGAGCTTTTCTAAATTAAATTAGAACTATGAAATACTTTATCTATTGCCGAAAATCAACAGATTCAGAAAAAGACAGGTTTTAAGTATCGAAGCTCAGTTTACTGAGCTAAAAGAATTTACCACTAAGCGAGGCATGGCCTCGCAATCTTACAGAACAGGATTAGAAAAACTTGAAATCGTCCTTTCCTCTTCCGCTTTTTGGCGAGGTGGGCGAAAGGGGGTTCGGTCTTTGCCCTTCCGTCCGCCGAGCCCGTTAATAAAATCAGTTCGGATTTTTTCAAATACACACCGCCAATTTATATACGACGAGTTTTCCGCCTCGTCCCGCTTTCGGGGGCTCGGCGAACAAACCAGTTCGTCTGAAAATTTTGAGTTTGTATAGTTAACCCTGGCTTTGGAATAAACTTTTGAAATTATATCGGATTTAATCCACAAATCCAAGAAACAAGACTTGATTTGATGAACTGTCTGCCGCCTGCGGCAGTGGGCAAAACTCTGATGACTCAGGGGCAAAAAATTCCTCTCTCTTAAACCCTTCCATTTTTTACGCGCTCGGCTTTTTTATCATTAACAAATTAATGAATTATTTTCCAATCTTGATAAATAGTTAAAGTGAGTTAGATTAAATATAGTACAGAAAATTATGGTGATTTTCTGAAACGTTCTTTTACAACATCTAAATAAATAAGGAGGTGATTACCATGTTTTGCCGATCAGTTACGACTCCAATCGTTAAACTAGTCAACGGAATGTGTAATTTATCCTGTCAATATTGTTATACTTCTGGGCTCAAGAAATGTATTGTCAGAAATCGTATGTCTTTGAAAACGTTGAAAGCTGTAATTAATTTCTTCTGCCGTGATCAAGACGACATTGAATTTATTTGGCATGGAGGTGAGCCTTTGCTTGCTGGACTAGAATTTTATCGCGAGGCAGTGGAAGCTCAACGTACATGGGAGAAACAAGGAAAGAAAATAAAAAATTTTCTTCAAACAAACGCCACCCTTATTACTTCCGAGTGGGCCCGTTTCTTTGCTGAGAATAATTTCCTTGTGGGTGTGAGCCTTGACGGACCGAAAGAATTTCACGACCAAGTTCGTCGTTATCCCACCAGTAAAGGATCGTATGATAAGGTTATGAGAGGTATTAACTTGTTGCGTCAAGCTGGGATATTCAATGGAATTATCTGCTGCGTAAGTAATGTCAATTTTGGGTTTCCAAGAGAACTTTTCAACTTTTTTCTTACGGAAAATATAAGAAAGTTGAAATTCGTCAGAGTAAAAAATATTAGTCAGTGTGGTAACGTATCTTCGTTGATTATTTCGCCAGCACAATATACTAACTTTATGATAACTATCTTTGACCTTTGGTTGGAACGAGACGATCCGGAAGTTGGGATTCGAGATATACAGAGCGTTGTTAGTCTGATTCTTGGAGGGAATAAACGCGAGTGTATCTATATGGGACAGTGCGACCAGTTTGTTACTGTCTATTCCGATGGTTCAATTTACGGATGTGATTCTTTTCCAAAGATAAACGATCTATATTTCGGCAACGTATTTGATAAACCGACTACTGTTAGGTTAAATTCGCGGTTACAAAACTTCCGAGAGTTACTGGAAAAAAGAAAGGAGTTTTGTCGAACATACAAGTGGTACTTCATATGTAAAGAAGAATGTGTAAAAGATTGCTACGAACAACTTGATTCAGTTGAACCGTTAAGCGAAGTGTGTGAAAATCTACAAAGATACTTTGAGCACATTTCAACTAAAATAAAATCATATGATCTTATTTAATCGAGAACGGTATATTCCAACAGGAAAGGAGGTAAAACCATGTCAGATTCTGTTACGAAAGCAAGTCCCCGTCCTGTTCTAAAAGTTCTGCTTCAGGCTAAGAAAGAGGCTATAATGCAGGCTTCGGGGAAGGAAAAGCTTTTGGACAAAGTTTGGGAGAAAGGTCTCTGGGACAAAGGACATTGGACAAATAGGAAGTAATTCTTATGCGCCTCCCAACACTCCTTCAGACCAAAATTCTGAAGGGATTTTTATTTTGCATTTTGTTTGATAAACGATATTAAATCATTGAGATAATTTTCATCAATTTGTCGAATATTATCGATATATTTTTTTGCTGTTTGATAAAATTTAAATGCAATAAATTTTCGCCAACTCAATAAATCCTTTGGTTTTGAAATACGACTAATAATTTTCGTGTTAAAGTATTTTTCGCTTAAATAACCCTCTGGGATAAATGAGCTAATCAGTAATTCTTCTAGAAATATTCTGCTTGGGATTCCTTTTGATAATTTTGTAAATAATTTGTCGTTTTTTTTGGCAATATTAGTGATTTTTAAAAATAGACTTTTATTTTCCCTCAGCATCAAATGAAAAAATTCGTGCGCTAAAACAGCCAGTGGAAAGAAATTATTAGGCGCTTTAAGATCTAGTGGAATTTCAACGACTATAAAATTTTTTTTTGGTGTCCAAGAAAACCAGGCACTGATTTCCTTATTATTTACCGGGTCAGAAATAAGATAAATCAGAATTTTAGAAGTTGTGAAATGGTTTATCCCGCTTAGTTTTTTCAATTCAAGAATAGCTTGTTGAAACAAGGACTGATTATTTTGAAAATATTGTTTCCATAAAAGTAAATGCCTAGATGCTTTATACCAATACGAAGTAAAGACTTGATCTAAAGAGACAATAGCTTTTTTCATTTGTTCTGCTTTCTGTGTTCCAATTGATTTTTCAATTTGTTTCCAAATTTTATTTTTATTTTCCCCATAAAAAAGCCGATTGATATCGTCGTTAATTAAATATTTTTGTAAATCAAATTTAATTAAATTATGTCCATCTGTTTTTTGCGCGAAAAATAAAAGATTGGATAAGCGAGAAATTCTAATTGATAAATACATATAAATTATTATAGCGGGTCAGAAGAAAATTGTGAATTTAATTGTAAAATAATTCGTTAATTTGTTAATGATAAAAAGCCGAGCGGGCTAAAAATCAGCGTCGGATTTTCCTTAAAATAGGTTCGGATTTTGTCAAAAACACCCTGTTATATTAAAATTATTAAGAAGGTGGGTTGCGCCGAATGGTAAGGCACCAGTCTTGAAAACTGGGACCCTGCAAAGGGTTTGCAGGTTCGAGTCCTGCACCCACCGCCAATTTACAATTTCAGCGGTTTGTGTGAGGTTTACCCTGCCTTCGCTTTTCCGCCGCCGCAATTTTTCGTACCAGCGAAGCTGGCGCGCCGCCTAAAAAACTTATAAATCGACCTCGGCTGGTAGGGTATTCAACATAAATTCTTCCGGCTTTTCTATAAAAACAATCCGTTTACCTATAGCATTAGCGAAACCAATTTCAAGTAAAGCTGAAGCCCCTACATATCCTTCGGGATCACAAACAATAAGCGCATCAGACTCAGAAATGGATTTTAAATGATGTCTTTCTAATTCAAGCGGGCTCAATCCTTCTTCGCCAGTAAAAACCACAAACCCCTCCCCGGGATTTTTTGGTTCTGTAAATCTTGCACTAAGAACTTTTGTACCCTGTGCTTCTAATTTTTCTTTGATTTTTAAAATGTATTCTAAGTGTTTTCTGAAACTACCGCTTATAGTAACATATCTGAATTCTTGTCTCACAACACCGTTTATAATGTTTGAGTTAGACGGAATTATTGTCTGTATTTGATATCTTTGACAGATTGCTTGTGCAATAGCCGAACAACCTCTTGCGCCATGCATCCACTTTGGATTATTTGGCATAAGAGATTCGAGCTCTTCTAAAGAGACTTTTTCAAAAATTTCTTTATTTCGTTTAGAAAAATCAACCACAGAAATTAAAGAAGGATGATCGTCATCTTTAAATAAGCTGTTCGGCTTTAAGGCGTAACCAGCCAATTGCATGTAATTTAATTCTTCGCCTGTATAAAAAGCAACTTTCACCTTGTTGGATAAATCAGGAAGACTTTCTTTGATAAAATTCATCACTTCTTGTAATGATATTTTTGATATCTTTTCATTTATCTGTGGGAACTTGGTATTTATTGCTCCGACCCCTAAATCTATATTTTTTCTCTCCACTGCTTCTTTACCATACATAACCACTAATTCGGTTGAGCCACCACCGATGTTTATCAACAAAACAGGCTCATTTAATTGGCATTTGCCGATTAAAGCCATTTCAAGATAAAAATTCTCCAAATCTTGGCTGATGATATTAAAAAATAAGCCGGTTCTTTCAAAGAATTCGTCAATAAAAGATATTCTTGCTGGATCAATTAGTTTTCTAAAAATACCGGTAGCGTAAATTTTAACTGGAAGACTCTTGTTTTCTCCCTTAATAGAATCTATTAACTCAAAAAGTTCCTTTTTCGCCGAGGCAGAAATTCCTCCCTCCGGATCAAATCCGTCCTTAAAGGGAATAGTCCTTTGAACTAGAAGACTTACTTCTTCTTGAGTATATTTTAAATCTTTATGGTGGAAGAACCAATATCAACCAAAATTTTACTCATATATTTTCTCTTATTTTATTAAATCATCAACGCTAACCTCAAGGGCTTTCGCAACCTTTTTTAAGGTTTCAAGTGTTGGGTTTTTATTTTCCCCTGTTTCCATTTTAATCAGGGTATTGTTGGCAACATCGGCCAATCTCGCCAATTTTTCTTGCGAAAGCCCTTTGGCTTCCCGCAAGCGTTTTACATTTTTTGCTAAATTTTAATTTGTTGAAATAACTATAATACTAACATTAATAGAGTATCCAATTTATTGCTACTACCTAAATATTACACCAATACTTTATGTAAGCCAAATACAAGTGAGCAAATCCGTTGCCCGCGTATGGGTGGGAAGAACAAGAGGAACACTCCTTGACGGTGCATTTTGTGAAGCAAAATACAGAAAATTGTGGCAAAGTGGTAGTGATTTATTAAATCCTGATGATTTTTAATAAAATAAATGGAGCAGGAAAAACAAAAATCATTTTTTAGAAATATTTTTGAGAAAGCGGCTTATGTAGGTGATTTTGTTAAAAACGTTGTTTCTTCCGCCGCAAGGGGATTATCAAGGGAGGCGGGGTCTCTTATGCTTTGGACTGCTAATAGGATTTCTGGCAATAGAGAAGATTTGATACCAAGAGATGATTTATCCAAATATTTGTTTGGAGATGAGCCATTAAAAGAAAAAAGTCCTCTTCAAGTTTCTAAAGATGCTATTAATTTTTTAGGAGATATTACTTGGAGACCTTTTGCAAGGGCAGTTGGTAAAACTACTTTGAGTGCATATGAAAAATTTACTGGAAATAAAATCGAGGAGCCTTTGACTTTTGAGTATGGACCTTTACCACGTTCTGTTTTGGAATTTATATTCGGTAAAGAACCAATTCCTACATTGGGAATGGAGAGAAAGGAATATGTAAGTAAATACGGGAAAATATTGGGAAATTTAGGATTTTTAGGATTTTTGGCCTTAGATTTATGGGTGCCGATGCCTGGGAAGGGAGCAGCTAAAGCTTTTTTAAGTAAGGAAGTTATAAAAGATATAGCTAAGTCTTCGGATAAAAATTTTATTAAAAATACACTTTTAAAAGAATTGCCAGAACTTCATCATTCTAAAGTTATTAATAAGGTTGATGATATTGCTGAAAAGTTAGTTTCGGTGAATAAATCTTCTGAAGTGGTGAAGACGTTGCAAAGAGAATTTGACAATATTGGCAAGGAAATGGGGGTTGATTTAGCAAAAATTAGAAAGGAAATGATGGAAACTGATTTTAAGAAAACTATTTCTGAAGTAGTAGAAAAACAGGGGATAAAAGAGGTTAAACCAGAAACAGGAACAATAGCAAAAACAGCAGCTGAAGGAGGTAAAATTCCTCCTAAACCTCCTAAAAATCCTCCTTTAGATTATTTGTCGTATAAACCAGAATTTAATCCAAAAGGGGGAGAATTTAAATTAAGGGGATATTTTAAAAATTTATGGGAGAATAAACCAGAATTTAAAGAAAGAGTTTCTGATTTATTAGATGAATTATCTGTTTATTATAAACCTATTAAGAATAAAGAAATTATTGATAGGGCTGTTAATGAAATGATGAGATATGAAACATTAGATGAGGCATATAAGAGTGTAGGTTTTAGGTTGATGAAAAGTCTTCCAAGAGACCCAGGGAGATTAACTACAGAAGTTGTTAAGAATGTTTTATTATCAGAAATGTACTGGGAGGCGGGAATGAAAACCAGAGCAACAAAGATTATGGATAATATTGTTGGTCTCTATGGAGAAATAGGGCAGGCATTGCAATCAGCAAGATTCACTCCGAAGTTATCCTCTGCTTATTTATCTGCTTGGGCTCCTAAAAAGTTTTCTAATATATTAAAAGAAATGGCGGAAAAAAGAGGGAAAGTTTTATCTGATGAGTTTTTAAATGATATAGGAGGGAAAATAAGAAAAATATTTACAGATATAGAAGTTCCTGCTGAAAAAGAAAGGGCGTTGATGGAATTGATTAATAAGGAGATTGTACCTCAATTGCCGTTAACATTTTTAGAAAAAATCAATCTTTTTAGGTATGGGAATATGTTATCTGGACCTTTAACTCATTTAAGGAATCTAATAGGAAATACTGTCCAGTTAATTAATAGAAACTTTTTCGTTTTACCTACTGAAGCGGTTATAGAGTATTTAAAAAATCCGTTTAATCCTGCTTTAAGGGAAATATATTTTTCTGATTTGCCAAAAATTTGGAAAGAAACTCTCGGTTCTTTAGGATTGGCGTTTGAAACAGCAGTGAGGGTATTCCAGAAAGGCGAAGTTTCTGAAAGAATGTTTGATTTTTTAAAGGGCTCGGAGGACGCTTTTGAAACAATGGTTAATTTTTCAAGATATAATAATGTTCCGTTAACTTTAAAACCAGCTTCTTATATCTCCAAAACGCTTGAATCGGCGGATAAGTTTTTTACTACTTTAATAGCGCAGGGGGAAAAATTTAGATTGATGCAACAGGCTGAAAGAAGCGGACAGAAAATTACGAAATCTCTTTTAAGACAGATTGAAGAACAAGCGCAGGAAGTTGCTGCAGAATACTTTTTTAGAAGAAATTTAGGTGTAGGAACAGAAAAATTAAATTATTTTGCTCAAGCGTTGGATTGGGTTGGTGAATCTATATTAAATAAAAGAAATGAAGCATTGAGAAGCAAAAATCCTGTTGCTAAAGCAATGGGTTTAGGATTAAGTATGCTTGTTCCATTTATTAGAACTCCAGTAGATATAGGTATAGTAATGCTTGAACATTCGCCATTGGGATTTGTAAGGCCAATTGATAGTTATACATCTGAAAAACTTGCTCAAGCGGTTGCGGGAAGTATTTTTTCTGGTGTAGGTGCGTGGTGTGCTTTTAACGACAGAACTACTTGGATTGCTCCTAAAAATGAAAAAGAAAAAGCTATTTTTTATGAAAACAGAAAGCCGTTTTCTATTAATATTAACGGCGCTGATGTTCCTTTACTTTATTTTGGACCTTACGGTGTAGCGTTAGCAGTTCCTGCTGCTTTAAAATGGGCTTTGGCAGAAAGGAAACCAGATATATCTCCCGGTTTAGATGAAGCATTAGCAGCAACAGCGTTAGAAACAGTGAGATTTATAATGTCTCAAACATCTCTTGAAGGATTGACAAGATTAGGAAAAGTTTTAAGCGGAGATGAAATTTGGGTGATTGAATTATTTTGCTCAGGGATTAGACTGGGTCGGTGAATTTATATTAAACAAAAGAAAGAGGCATTGCAAAGCAAAAATCCTGTTATTAAAACACTTGGTTTAGGGCGGAAAAGCGAGGGCAGGGTAAACCTCACACAAACCGCTGAAATTGTAAAATGGCGGTACCTTTTTGACAAAATCCGAACCTATTTTGAACAAAATCCTGACGCTGACTTTTAATTGTCGCCAGCAGGGCGACAATCCCGCCCAGCGTTTCCGCCCGGCCTCCGCTTCGCTACCGCCGGAGCAAAACAGAAAAATTTTCTTAACATCTTTTAATTGCGCGCCCCCAAAAATTATTTTCAATTAAGGAAACGAAAATTTTTCTGTTTTGCCTTCCTGCTGACGCAGGAATTGCGGAAACGCTTCCCACCCTCAGTCCCGTTTCGCGGGACAGCAGGCAGGCAAAAATTCATTTGTGGGGATGACACTCAGACCCCCCTTTCTTTTGCCCGTCCACTTGGGCTTCGCCTTTTTGCGGACAGGCTATTATTAAATTCAATAGTCGCCCTTGTCCCGCCGCACCCATACGCGGGCGACACAAAGAAGCTCCCTGATTTCTATAGACAAAAGAAATTAAATTGTGTATTATACTATTAGTAATAGATATCGGGTTATAAAAACCTCATTGTAATTTAATACTAATACTATCATACTATAATGTCAACAGAAAAACCAATAATAGCAAAAAATATAAAGAAGTTATGAAAGCAACGGGACTTGTCGCAGGACAAATTGTCTAAACTAGCTAATATTTCCCATAATACGATTATCAAAATTGAGTTGAGCGCAATTCAAAGCCCGACAATGGATACTGCTAGCAAAATCGCAAAAGCATTGGGTGTTAGTTTAG
>Ga0272448_1007458_pt1 | contig 11571 bp, 10 predicted proteins | sample YNPCB0191_FD_202220 | JGI IMG/M metagenome (GOLD analysis project Ga0272448, IMG submission 202220) | Hot spring sediment microbial communities from Yellowstone National Park, WY, United States - YNP-CB-019-1 | ecosystem: Environmental > Aquatic > Thermal springs > Hot (42-90C) > Sediment... | reverse complement strand
GGTATCAGCGGCAGGCGGGCGTTTCAGCCTGCGCGACGCCGGCGAGACGCCGGATATCTTGCAAGTAACCTACGAATATCCCGGGTTCGTGCTGAGCTACGAGGCCTGCAACTTGAACGCCCACGGCCTCGGCGGGCGGACGCCCGGCATGAGCTACTACAACACGCGGGGCCCCGAAGACCGTCCGCACGGCATGGCCTTCTACGGCACTAACGGGGCCCTGTTTGCCGACCGCATCGGCTTTGAGATCTATCCGGAGCGCGATCCCGGCCGCGGTGAGCCTCGTATTGCGGCCCGCCGTGTGAACGGTCCGGAGCCCACGCCCCGGCACGCCCGCGATTTTCTGGAGGCCGTGCGCACCCGCCGGGCGCCGGCGGCCCCCATAGAGGAGGCGCACCGGGCGACCATTGTCGCTCACCTGGGTAACATTGCTTTCAAGGTCGGCCGCAAGCTCGTCTGGGATGCGGAGCGAGAAACGGTTACCGGCGATCAGGCGGTGGCGCGCCTGCTCGGCCGCCAGGCCCGCAAGCCATGGGATCTTATCTGAGTCCGCGGCATCAACGGCGACGGTTTGTCCCCGGATAGCGCCGTAGTTCCAGCAGTTCTAATGCCTCGCGCCGCAGAGTGCGGTCTTAATTCGGTGTCGCTCCCGGGGCCGCGCGGCGCTCGGGCGCAGGGACTCGCCGGCCCTCCGGGCAAGAGAGCATCCGTTGCCTTCGGCTTGGTGGAACCCAGATCACTCATTGGGTGTCCAAAGACCTGGTAGCCGTGCAAGGATGGCTCAAGCTCGGGTGGGGCGCTCTGGCGCTGGCTGCGGCCTACTTGGCTTGGACCTTGTTGATCCGCGATCAGGCGCCCCCGAGCAAACCCGCCAAGCCCCGGCGCACAGCCGCTCTCCCCACGGCGCCCGCCGGCGGCCCGGTCAAGATCCTGCACTTCTATGGTATGCCGGGCGAGGTGGCGCGCGGCGAGCGAATCAGCATCTGCTACGGCGTAGCCCACGCGCGCTCGGTGCGGTTGGACCCGCCGCTCGAACCGATCCAGCCGCACTGGAACCGGTGCCTGGCGGCCACGCCGACCGAGACCACCACCTACACCCTGACAGCGGAGGGCGACGACGGCGCCCGAGCATCGGTCTCTTTCACCATCCAGGTCCGCGAGCCGCCGCCGAAGATCCTTTTCGTTGAGCTGAGCAGTAAACGAATCCGCTTGGGCGAGCCGCTGACCGTCTGCTACGGCGTGCAGCACGCCACTGCCGCCCGCCTCGAGCCTCTCGGACTGGACCTCAAGCCGACTGAGAAGGACTGCGTGCGCGTCTATCCGCCCCGCACCCTCACTTACATCTTGACCGCACGCAGCGCCGACGGACGCACGGATCGCGAACGGTTCAGGGTCGAGGTGCGCTGACGGACAGCCCTCAGCCCTGCTGCGAAGCCCACAGCGCCTGGTCCAGATCCCAGAGGATGTCGTCAATGTCCTCCAGGCCGATAGAGAGCCGAATCATGTCCGGCGTAACGCCCGCCGCTTGCTGTTCGGCCGCGCTGAGCTGTTGGTGCGTTGTCGAGGCCGGGTGAATAACCAGACTGCGGGCGTCGCCCACGTTAGCCAGGTGCGAAAAGAGCTTTACGCTGTCAATGAACTTCTTGCCTGCCTCGTAGCCCCCCTTGATGCCGAAGCTGAAGACCGCTCCGGCGCCCCTGGGCAGATACTTCCGGGCCAGAGCATAGTACGGGTTTGACGGCAAGGAAGGATAGTTCACCCAGCTCACTAGCTTGTGGTCCGCAAGGAACCGGGCCGCGGCCAGCGCGTTGGCCACGTGCCGCTCCATGCGCAGCCCCAGAGTCTCGATTCCCTGCAAGAAAAGGAAGGCGTTGAATGGACTCAGGCAGGGCCCCATATCGCGCAGGCCCTCCACGCGCGCCTTCGTGATGAAGGCCAGGCTTCCGAACGCTTCCGTGAAGATGAGCCCGTGATAGGACCGCGCCGGTTCATTGAGCTGTGGGAAGTCGCCCTCCCGCCAGGGAAATTTTCCGCTGTCCACGATGACGCCGCCGATCGAGGTTCCGTGCCCTCCCATGAATTTGGTCAGCGAATGCACGACGATATCGGCGCCGAAGTCAATCGGCCGGCACAGGTAAGGCGTGGCGAAGGTGTTGTCCATCACCAGCGGTATTTTGTGCTCATGGGCGATTTCAGCCACCCGTTCGATATCCAGCACGTTACCCCGCGGGTTGGAGACGGTCTCGCCGTACAGGCACTTGGTGCGCGGCGTGATGGCGCGCCGGAAGTTCTCCGGATCATCGGGATCCACGAACACCACTTCCAGGCCCAGCTTCCGGAAGCTGATGTCGAACTGCGTGTAAGTGCCGCCGTAAAGCGTGCTGGCGGCCACCATTTGATCGCCTGCCTGCATCAGACTGCTGGCCGCGATAAACTGGGCAGCCTGTCCGCTGGAGGTGGCCAGCGCGGCCGCACCGTTCTCCAGCGACGCCACACGCTCCTCAAGCACCGCCGTGGTGGGGTTCATGATCCGCGTATAGATGTTGCCGAGCTTCCGGAGCGCGAACAAGTCCGCGGCGTGTTCGCTGCTGTCGAAAACGTACGAGGTGGTCTGATAAATCGGCACGGCGCGCGCGCCGGTGGTGGGCTCGGGCCTGTAGCCTGCGTGCAAGGCGCGCGTATTGAAACCATAAACCCTCTGCTCTGTCATTTGTCGTCCTCCCAGAAAGCTTCTGTGTTATCCCCTCAGGATTGATTTCTTGTACCAGGCCAGCGTGCATCGCAGGCCCTCTTCCAGAGTGAAACGGGGCGCGTGGCCCAGATCTCGCACCGCCGCAGTGGTGTCGGCCTGCGAATGCCGGACATCGCCCGGCCGCGGCGGCCCGTAGACCGCCGGCAGACGCACACCCTCAATACGCTGAAGAACGTCCCAGACGTGGTTCAGCGTGTAGCGATTGCCGTTGCCGGCGTTGTACAGTTTGCCTGCTACGCCCGGGGCTCTGGCGGCTTTCAGCGTCACCGCCACCACATCTTCCACGTAGGTGAAGTCGCGCGACTGCTCGCCGTCGCCGAAGATTGTGGGCGGACGCCGCTCAATCAGCGCCCTCATAAAGACCGAGATCACGCCGGAATAAGGGCTGCTGGGATCCTGACGCGGCCCGTACACATTGAAGTAGCGCAGGCTCACCGTCTGCAAGTTCAGACAAGAGGCGAACACCGCGGCGTAGTACTCGCCTGTCAGCTTTTGCACCGCGTAGGGCGAACGCGGCCGGGGCGCCATGCTCTCGACCTTGGGCAGCGTTTCGGTGTCCCCGTAAGCCGAGGAGGAAGCCGCGTAGACTACTCGCCGCACGCCCGCCTCCCGGCAGGCGCGCAGCACCTGGAAGGTGCCGTCCACATTTACTTCGTGCGTCAGCACCGGCTCGGAGATGGAACGAGGCACCGAAGGAATCGCCGCCAGATGAAAGACCACCTCCGCCCCCCGAAACAGCGGTGCGATCTCTTCGTAGCGCCGGATGTCGGCGAGATGAAACTCAATCCGGTCGCGGACCTCTTCCAGGTTCTCCTGCTTGCCGGTGAGCAGGTTGTCTACGACCGCCACCGGCCCGGCGCCTTCGGCCAGCAAGCCTCTGACCAGCGCTGATCCGATGAAGCCGGCGCCCCCCGTCACCACATATCGCGCCATCGCAGCCTGCCGCCTCAAAGTTGGGCCGCCTGGGACTCCAGGTAACGCAGGGAGTCCTCCACCACCCTATCGGGGCCTCCGGTGAAATCGAAGGCTTCCAGCGACACCCAACCCTGATAGTTCCGGCGCTTGAGCACCCGCAGCAGCGGCTTGAAATCATAGTTCCCTGCGCCGGGACGGCGCCCGTCCATTTCATTGACGTGGATGTGGCGGATCAGCTCGAAATGGCGGTCCACCAGCACATCGTGCGGCTCGGTTTCCGCGACTGCGTTGTGCGTGTCGAACATCGTGCGAATCGCCGGGTGGTTGATGGTCCGGACAACCTCCACCGCCTCATCGAGCGAGGTCACCACGTCGGTCTGGTCTGGCGAAAGGGCTTCCACCAGCACGGTAACCCCGCGCTCGGCGGCGTGCTCGGCCAGCCCGGCCAGACCTTCGATGAAGTGCTTGGTGGCATCCTGGCGGCTCAGGCCGCCGGTCGAGCCGCGCTGTTTGGGCGAGCCGAAGACCATGACGCCCGCCGGACCCAAGTCCGCGCAAAGGTCAATCAGGCCGTGTACGTACTGCCAGCTCCGCTCGCGCACCGCACGGTCGGGCGTGGTTACGTGAATGCCCTCCGGACCGACCAGCAGCCAGTGCAGGCCGACGAAACGCAGCCCTTCAGATTCGATGATTGAACGGTACTCCCGCCTCTTGCCGGCCGGCAGGGTCGTGGCGTCCTGGGCCAGCGTGAACGGCGCCAGCTCGATGCCGGTGTAGCCGACCCGCCGGATGGTCTTGGCCGCCACGGCGAAATCCCAATCCTTGAATCCTTCGTTGCAGGTAGCGTGTTGGAATTCGTACGGCATAGATACCCTCCAGTGTACTAGCTCGCCAAGGCGCGTCACACCAAGGCCTGCTTTTCCGGGCCTGGGGTCCTCGTCCTCCTCAGAATGACGGTTTGCGCGCCACCACTACCAACGACAAGCCGCGCCAGGGCAGCATCGGGTCAAGCCGCCGCCACAGCCACACCGTCTTGTCGAAGATTTTCAGAGTCAGTTTGTTGATGGATTGCCTGCGCAACAAGCCGCCGTAAAGGCGCCAGGCCAGCGCGCCAACCCGATTCAGTTCTTGAACTTGTTCAACCCGCAGGCCGGCGGCCGCGATCAGCCGCGCCAGCTCGTTGCGGTCGTAGCGGCGGCGATGACCCAGCCGGCGGTCAATGCGACAGTACAGTTTTGGTCCCTGCGGGACCAGAGCCAGCAGCGCCCCGCCGGGCCGCAGCACGCCTCCGGCGGCCGCCAAGGCGGCCCCCGGATCTTCCAGGAACTCCAGTACGTTGACGGAAAGCACGGTGTCGAAGGACTCCTCCAGGCCCCGAAAATCCGCAGCCAGCGCCGGATCCATTCTGCGGACCTCTACGTTTGGGGTGCGCATGAAGCGGTTCTGAAGCGCGTGCAGGTAAAGCGGATCGCGCTCCGCCGCCACGTAACGCAGGCGCCGGCCCATCAGCCGTGCGGTCATGTGGCCGATGCCCGCCCCCAGTTCCAGAACCGCGTCGCCCAAATGCGGCCGCAACACGCGCGCCAGCCAGTCCAGGTATTGAGGGGTGCCCGTCAGATTATTCAGCAGGCCCCGCCCGTAGGGCTCCACATACAAATCGTCAATAAGCCAGAACCGCAAGATAGTAAATAAGGCCTGGATTCCGTCCTTCCAGCCTATCTTCTTGCCTTCTTCGTAAGTTCGCCCGTGGTAACTTATTGGTGTCTCGTAAATGCGGAATTTCCGCTTGGCCGATTTCATTACGATTTCCGGCTCGAAACCGAAACGATTGGAGCGGATGGGGATGCTCTTGAGTAAGTCTGTGCGGAAGGCCTTATAGCAGGTCTCCATATCAGTCAGGTTCAGGTCGGAAAAGATATTGGAGACCAGGGTGAGAAACTTGTTGATCATCGAATGCCGGAAAGGCAGCACCCGGGTTTGCTCACTGCCGCGATAGCGCGAGCCGAACACTGCGTCGGCGCGCCCGTCCAGCAAAGGACGCAGCAGGCGGGGGTATTCGGCCGGGTCGTACTCCAGATCGGCGTCCTGGATGATGCAAAAATCCCCGGAGGCCTGCTGAATTGCCGTGCGTACCGCGGCGCCCTTGCCCTGGTTGACCGAATGGCGGAAAAGGCGGATCTCCGAGTGTGCCGCGGCCAGCCGCTCCAGGATGGGCCAAGTGCCGTCGGTCGAGCAGTCATCCACGATCACGATTTCCCGATCCATGTTCTCCGGCAGCGGCGCCGCCAGGACTTGCGTCAGGCAGCGCTCGATCATGGTGCGCTCATTGTATACCGGCATCAGGATCGAGAGCTTCATGGGAATTACCCAGTATAATCGGGACCTCCCTGCCGGCGGATTGTGGGCCGTCGGCCGCGGCGGCGGCAATCGTATAATGGCCGGGAATGAGCGCTGCACCGATTTTGCTGGAGACCGATCTTCCCGGCTTGAAGCCGCTGGCCCGCGGCAAGGTGCGGGATATTTACGACCTGGGCGACCGCCTGCTGATCGTGGCCACCGACCGAATCTCGGCCTTCGACTACGTGCTGCCGACAGGAATACCAGACAAGGGACGCGTGCTCACGCAGCTTTCCATTTTCTGGTTCGACTTTTTGCGCGAGCTGGTGCCGGTGCATTTCATCACCGCGCGGGTTGAGGAGTATCCCGACCCGCTGCCGCGCTATCGCGAGCAGCTCGAGGGCCGCTCGATGCTGGTGCGGCGCGCCCGGATGTTGCCGGTGGAGTGCGTGGCCCGTGGGTACCTGGCGGGCTCGGGCTGGAAGGATTACTTGGCTACGGGAGCCGTCTGCGGCATCCCCCTGCCGGCGGGGCTGCGCGAAAGCGACAAGCTGCCGGAACCTATCTTCACGCCCGCCACCAAGGCCCAGAGCGGCCACGATGAGAATATCTCGATGGAGGCTGCGGCGCGCATGGTGGGCGCCGAACTCGCAGGGCGCTTGCGCGATCTCACGCTCCGGATCTACCGGATGGCGGCTGATTACGCCGAGAGCCGTGGGATCCTGATAGCCGACTCCAAGTTCGAGTTCGGTTTGATTGACGGTGAACTGGTCCTGGCCGACGAAGTGCTGACGCCCGACTCCTCGCGTTTCTGGCCCAAGGAAACCTACCGGCCAGGAGGCCCTCAACCTTCTTACGACAAGCAGTACGTTCGGGATTACCTGGAATCCATACGTTGGGACAAGCGACCGCCGGCTCCGGCTCTCCCCGCCGGCGTGACGCAGAAAACCGCGGAGAAATACAGACAGGCTTATTATGTTCTGACGGGCAAGACGCTGTGAACTGGCTCGATTATCTGCTGGCGATCGTAGTCGGCGGTTCCGTGCTGGCAGGCTTTTTCAAGGGTTTCGCGCGCTCGGTGGTTGGCCTGGCGGCGGTGGTGGTCGGTTTGCTGTGCAGCCTGTGGTTCTACGGCGTCGTGGGGGCGGTTTTCTACGAATACCTTAGCTCGCGCAGGCTTGCGCACTTCCTCGGTTTCCTTGTCATCTTCGTCGCCGTGATTCTGGCCGGCACGCTGCTCGGCGCTCTGTTGGCGCGCCTGCTGAAGTGGGCCAAGTTGAGTTGGCTGGATCGCCTCATGGGAGGGGCGTTCGGGTTGGTGCGCGGCGTACTGGTGGCAGCGGCGATCGTGCTGGCCATTACGGCCTTTGCTCCCAAGCCGCCGCCGCGCTCGGTGGCCCAATCCCGCCTGGCGCCTTACATGCTGGAGACCGGGCGTCTGATAGTGAGCGCCGCTCCCTATGAAGTGCGGGAAGGCTTCCGGGAGAGCTACGACCGGCTGAAGCAATTCTGGACCGACACCCTGAAGCGACGGGCGCGGGAGATCCCGCGAGAGAAACTATAGCTGAATCCGCCGACACCCGACGGCGCAGGCCTTCGCTTCGGGCGGCGCCGGTAGCGTCTCTGGTATCGACTCTCTGAACCACGCCCGGGGGCTCCAGCAGGGTCTCCACCTGCCAACAGGGCCCCAGACCACCCCCTGCCTCGGATCTGGGTCTAATCAACTGAATTTGAAGAACTAACCTGGCGCGCCTGGAGAGACTTGAACTCCCGACCTTCTGGTTCGTAGCCAGACGCTCTATCCAGCTGAGCTACAGGCGCCTGAGTGCGTTTCTGTCTCCAATCTAGCCGCTAGCAAAAGGCCCTGTCAAGCGCGCCTCAGATCCGGCCCTTCACAGACCCCCCCGATTGCGGTAGCCTGAATCGGTATCCATGCCGGACTACGGACTCACTCCGCGCGAGTTCAACACGCTACGCCGTTTGAACACCCCGGAAAAGATCCAGCGCTTTCTGGATGCCATCCCCTATAACAAGGAGCCCCGCGGCCCTACCTGCCGTTCGCCCCGCCGGGTGCTGCGCGACCGCACGGCCCACTGCTTGGAAGGGGCCCTGCTGGCTGCGGCCGCCTTGCGGATCCAGGGTCGTCCGCCGCTGCTGCTGGACCTGGAAGCGGTGCGCGACGACGACCACGTACTGGCCATCTTCCGCCAGCACGGCTTGTGGGGCGCCATCGCCAAGTCTAATTACGCGGGCCTGCGTTTTCGAGAGCCGGTTTATCGCAACCTGCGCGAGCTGGTGATCTCCTACTTCGAGCACTACTACAACCTATCGGGAGAGAAAACCCTACGTAGGTACTCGCGTCCGGTAAATCTGGCGCGTTTCGACACGCTTGAGTGGATGACTGCCGAACGGGATCTTTGGGAGATACCCGAGTACCTCCAGCGCATAGCTCACCGCTCGCTGTTGCCCAGGCAGGTCGAGCAACGCTTGAACCGCGTAGACGCAAGGCTAATGGCTGCGGGGTTGCTCGGGGCCGCACGGTGAGCTTCCCGTAACAGGGACGGGCTGCGATAGACTGGGCGCGCATGGGATCGAGCGATCTGATGATTCGGTGGCCGGAAGCCGACGCTGCTTGTGTGTCCCTCCTGCGACAACTGGGCGCGGCCGCCGTTTGGCTGCCGTTGGAAGCTCCCGGAGAACCGTCACCGTTCCTGGATGCTTGCCGGCGGGCCGGCATCCGGGTTATAGCCGAGCTGGGCGCCGCAGACACGGCCAAGCTGGCCGAAGCCCGGCGGGCAGGTTTCGCCGGCGCGACCTTCAAGGCCGCCGGAGACGAGCGCCAGATCCGGAAGCTGGCATCTGAGCAGTCCGGATGGGAGTTGTTCGTCTACCTCAAGCCGGAGCAGATCCACTGGCGTGTCGAGCCGGCCCGTCCGGTACTGCTGGCCGGCCTATGGCCTGGCAGCCGGCGCTCGGACCCAACGCTGGCCGGGGCCAGTCAGGCAGTATGGCTGGACGCGAACTCCTACTTGGTGGCATATCTCAGAGGCCTGTTCCCCGACCGTGACGCCTTACTCGGTTACCGGCCGGACGAAGATGCGGGAATAGCCAAGGACCAGCGCGTCCCCTACAACTCCGTCGAGCTGGCTTTGGCCGAGGCCGCAGCGGCGGGCGGCAATTTCGTTCTAACGCTCCCGGAGCACTATCGCCAGGCCCTGCTCAAAGGCGAGACCCGCGCGCAAACGGCCTGGAACGCGTTGGTCCAGACCGCGCGGTTCCTCAACCAGTACGCGGAGACCTTCCGCCGGCCTTCCGCAGCACGCGTGGCGGTGGCTGCCTGGAGCCTGGAGGATTGCGCCGAAATCCTGAATCTGCTCTACCGCAACAATGTCAGCCCGGCCGTGGTCGGCGCCAACCGCATCCCCGCGCCCGGGCGCTTCCAGATTCTGGTCACCGTAGGCATGGGAAGCTATCCGGACGGGGTGGACAGGGCGCTGGAGTTTGCACGCGCCGGAGGGAAAGTGCTGGCCGTGCCTGCCTCCGGAGACGAAAAACCTTGGTGGGCGACGGCGGCGCGCAGGACACGCAGCGAGGAAGGGCGGGACATCTACTCTTTGGGCAAGGGTATCATCATCGCCTACCGCGAGCCGGTCTCCGATCCGGGCGAGTTCGCGCTGGACGTGATTGACGTAATGGGATGGCGCACGCGCGATTTGCGCATCTGGGGCGCCGGAGCCGTGATCGGCCTGCTGCACCGGCACGACGGCGGCCGGCTCTCCATTGAGTTATTGAACTACGGCGGTTTTGAGCGCGACTTCCTGGTGCGCGTGGAGCAGAGGTTTCGCCAAGCTAGCTTGCGAACGCCGCAAGCCCCCCCCTTGCCGCTGCGGGCGGCGCAACGCGGGTCGGGCACGGAAATCGAGGTGCCCGGAGTGAACCGTGTAGCCAGTCTGTTGTTGGAGTGAGCGGCGCGGTCTTGCGCTACGCCTTGGCTTCGAGGATGAATGTGGGCGTCAGCCCGGTGACAGTCGAAAAACCGGAGCCTGAAGACAGCCACGATGAGCAGCCCATGACCTTGCCCAGATACGCGTGGGGGTGTACCTCGATTTGCATCTCGCGCACCTCTAACTGGCCGTAGTAAAGGATCGGGAACGGGGCCCGGGCTGCATCCACCCGCTCTTGCACGACGTAAGGACTCCGCAGGGCCCGCTTGATGGCTCGTTCCCAGGCCCCTTGATCCACCTCCCAGCCGCGTACCGCGTGCTCGTCGCCGGAATCGTCATTGGGCTTCAGCACCAGCTTCTCCCGATTGTTGCGCACGAACTCCAGCAAGTCTACGGTTTGGTCCTGGTATGTTGTCTTGCGAGCCGCCAGCAGCCGGGTCCATGGGATGTGCTGGCGTATGGCCTTGCGCTCGGCTGCCGGGAAACCGGCGGTGAGCACTTCATCGGTCAACAGATCGAAGATCGCCCGCTTGTGCGCCAGCTCGGAGCGGAAGCTGTTGACCACGCAAATCTTGCCGTCGCGGTAAGCCCGCACCAGCGGATGCGTCAGATCATAACGCAGCAGGAACTCGTGGGCCTTGACGCGGCGGTAGATTACGTCAATCTCGAAGCCCGCCTTGCGCAAAACGCCGCCGCGGTATTCCAGTTGATCGGGCGAAACGATCTCCGCCTCGTAACCTTCCGAGCGCAAAAAGTCCCGCAACAGGACATACTCACCTTGGGACGTGGCCTGGAACGGCTGGCGGAACTCCAGGATCCCGATCCGCGGGCGACGCTGCCCGCCGAACTGCGCGTAGGCTTTCAGGATGGCCTCGAGCAAGTGCTTGCGGTTGCCCAGCTTGACGAGCGTGTAACGCTTGCGAAACTCCTTCATCGGCGGGGTCTCGTAAAACAGATCCGCCAGCAGGTCCCCGTAAATCATTCCTGCCGGCGTATCGGCGTTGTACTGAACGAAGGCCAGCGACCCGTTGCTCAGATGTGTGTCAAGCAACGACGTCACCGTCAGGAAAGGATAACCAGGGTCAATCGAGGCCAACATTTTCTCGGCCGGCAGCAGCTCCATGCGGCTCAGCAGGGCGGGGTTGGAGAGCGCCATCTGTTTGACCCTGTCAATGGCGGAAAACAACGATTCGGCCGCTCTGACGAGGTTCTCATACTGCCGGCGGGTCAAGAAGTGAGGACGCAGAAACGGGCAGATCAAGCGGCCACTCTCGGTCAAATGCGCAGCCTGCATGCGCTCGGCCAGTTCCTCAGCCCAGGCCAAGTCCCGGAAAGGCTCACTCTCCACCAGTTTCTGGTAACGAGCGATCGCGTCTTCTATCTGATTCATTGCGGAAGGATTAAGCTAACGATCCTGAATACCAGTATCGCATAGCCAAGCACGGGAAGAAAAGCGCGGCGGGGCGGGGACGGCAGATAACTCACCTGTTTTCAATCGGATGCCGGCCCACAGATTTCCTGCGCCCCACCCCGCCCAACCGCCGCGGCAATCATGCACAATTAGCATCATGGAGATTCGTCGCTACTACATCGTTGCCGCCCTCCTGCTGGCGGGCGGCGCCC
>Ga0272448_1007456_pt1 | contig 11571 bp, 10 predicted proteins | sample YNPCB0191_FD_202220 | JGI IMG/M metagenome (GOLD analysis project Ga0272448, IMG submission 202220) | Hot spring sediment microbial communities from Yellowstone National Park, WY, United States - YNP-CB-019-1 | ecosystem: Environmental > Aquatic > Thermal springs > Hot (42-90C) > Sediment... | reverse complement strand
AAACAACAGGGTTTTTATTGGTCTACAAGGCCGTCCCCCTTATTGCAGGGGGACGTTATTATTGGCAAAATTAATGGCGAAGTTAGAGATAGCAGGGAGAACTACATTAAACTTTGCATAAAATAGAAAGAATGCCATTTTAGAAAATTATATAAAATGATTTTCGCAAAGTCAAGGAGCCGCATTCCTCAAAATTAATCTATTCGAAATGGGATTGTTTCATCGAAAATACAAAATAATAAAACGGCGACCATACTGTTCCTTTTATCCTGCAAAAGTTTATGGAGGCACTATCACCTTAAGGATCAAAGGTCCAAAATAGTAAGCAATCCTTTCATAGTGGCAGAGTTAAGGCGGGAAGTAAAGCAAACGATACTCAAGTTTCAAATAACGTTTAACAAAACTTGTTGTGAGAATGCAAAAGGGGGGCAAGGTTTAAGAACTGTTCGTTTTATTAGGCATATTGATTCGCAGAGATGTAAAACCATTGGTTCCGATTATTTTTACCATTTTTGCGTTTACTTTAACGTCTGATTAAAAGTGCGGGGCTCCGAAGGAGCCCCGCACAGGAATTGTAAAATTCGCTTAAAATTAGCCCACATTCTTATGTTTTTACCTCACTATCACAATCTTCCCTTTGTCTCTTAGGTACGGCGTCTCAACTCGGTAGAAGTACACACCCGAAGCAGGAACTTTAATTTCTAATTTTGTTGTTTCACCTGAAGAGAGTCTTCTTGCAATCGGCCCGTAAATAGGTCGTCCTGAAGCATCGTATATACTCAATATTGCTTCACAATCTGCAGAACTGCCCAGAAGTAGTATAAGAGTACCGTTCTTAAAACTAAATCTTAACCAATCCTTTTCTCTCGGTTCCTCTATAGGTGCAATGCCTTCAAATTTCAGAAGGAAGGCATCAGAATCACCAGCATTAGTACCCTGATAGTAAGCACCACCACCTGGATCGTAAACAGGAAAATCGGTAGAATAAGTATAACCCACCACATAAACGTTACCCTGTGGGTCTGTCGCTACAGAAAAGGCACGATCACCACTACTTCCCCCATAATAAGTAGCCCATAATCTTACTCCACTGGAATTGAATTTGAGGATGAAGGCATCCCAATTACCAGCGTTACTTCCCTGATAATAAGCACCACCACCTGGATTGTAAACAGGAAAATCGGTAGAAAGAGTACTACCCACCACATAAACATTACCCTGTGGGTCTGTCGCTACAGAAAGGGCTTCATCCCAACCCACTCCCCCATAATAAGTAGCCCATAATCTTACTCCACTGGAATTGAATTTGAGGATGAAGGCATCCCAATTACCAGCGTTACTTCCCTGATAATAAGCACCACCACCTGGATTGTAAACAGGAAAATCGGTAGAAAGAGTACCACCCACCACATAAACATTGCCCTGTGAGTCTGTCGCTACAGAATTGGCATCATCCACATCGTTTCCCCCATAATAAGTAGCCCATTGCCTTACTCCACTGGAATTGAATTTGAGTATGAAGGCATCTGAACCACCAGCATTACTTCCCTGATAGTAAGCGCCACCACCCGGATTGTAAACAGGAAAATCGGTAGAATTAGTATAACCCACCACATAAACATTACCCTGTGCGTCTGTCGCTACAGAAAGGGCCCAATCATCATCACTTCCTCCATAATAAGTAGCCCATAGTCTTGCTCCACTGGAATTGAATTTGAGGATGAAGGCATCACCACCACCAGCCTTACTTCCCTGATAGTAAGCACCACCACCTGGATTGTAAACAGGAAAATCGCCAGACCAAGTTATACCCACCACATAAACATTACCATATGGGTCTGTCGCTACAGAATTGGCGTAATCACTACTACCTCCCCCATAATAAGTAGCCCATAGCCTTACTCCACTGGAATTGAATTTGAGTATGAAGACATCAGCCCAACCAGCGTTACTTCCCTGATAATAAGCACCACCACCTGGATTGTAAACAGGAAAATTGGTAGAACTAGTCTGCCCCACCACATAAACATTACCCTGTGGGTCTGTCGCTACAGAAAGGGCACAATCACTACTATCTCCCCCATAATAAGTAGCCCATAGCCTTACTCCACTGGGATTGAATTTGAGAATGAAGGCATCAATACGACCAGCATAACTTCCCTGATAGTAAGCACCACCACCTGGATTGTAAACAGGAAAATCGGTAGAATAAGTCAGACCCACCACATAAACATTACCCTGTGAGTCTGTCGCTACAGAATAGGCCTGATCATCAATACCCTCCCCATAATAAGTAGCCCATAACCTCCCTAAAGGTGGGTCTATGACAAGATTTTCATTCCTGCTCCAACCTCTTACATCGTAGGCCAAAAGCCCATCATCAAAAACATAGTTCACCTTCACCCTTCTATCACCCTCATAAGCATAAATACTACCATCAAGAATGTCTCCTACAGGTGTGGATAAAATGATCTCACTCCCATCATCACTTAACTTCACATCTGCCCACTTCACCTTTAGCCTTATTTCATCAGGATCACTCTCTGGCTTTATCACAAACTCATGGTGTAAGTTCCCATCGGCATCATACCTGAAGACCCAGTCTATACCAGGATAAACATCCCTCACTCTTACAACCCTGTAAGTCTTTAGATTTGTTATCCCCTCAGGACAACTGGGAAGATAGTAGTTCACATAACCCGGTAGTTCATCTTCAAAAACAATCTTTGATTTGTCAATACTACCACCCACCAGTTCAAGATCAACACTGGCATAATTTAAAGGGGAAGAATCTTCTTTATTGAACCTCTCTTTCAAATCTAATCCTTCGAAAGAATTTAATTCTTCATTAGTTTTTGAGTAAATCACATAACTAACACCATCTTTCTTGAAGAACAAATTGAGTCCTGGAGCTTTTGTTGAGAAGATAATATCTTTTACAGGTTCCCCTTCGAAATCTTGCACCTGGCCGTAGTTTGGTTCAAAGCCTCTGTATCCGTTTATCAGTTCTTGAGTGGGAATATAGGCCCATAGGGGCAATGACACTACTATTACATACACTACGTACCTTAGAGGCCTCATCCTTTAACCTCCTTTTTGCCTCCCTATCTTAAACTCAAGCTCGGGAACACAGGGCTTAAGTATAAGATAGCAATTATAATATACAGTAACCTGAAAAATTTTTCAAGCTTTCGGCGTTCCTCAAAATTAACACAAGCGATAATCAAATTACAAAGGGAGCTTGACAGGGCTTACAACAAGAAAAGGAGGCTCGAATGGGCATCAGAACTACAATAGAAAATAGTTCAAGTAGGTCTAATTTTGAGGAAGTACGGCGGCCTGGAAATTAGTCTAAAGGGTGAAGTTTCCTTCAAATGCGCCTTTCAAATTCCTAAAATGTTAAAACAACCACCGCTCCACTTTGTAAATATTTAAAACCTTAAATCCCTTTAAAATCCGCGATTTTTCCTTTAAACTGAAACTATGCATAGGTGTGATTTACATACGCATACAACGAAGTCCGATGGATTGTATTCTCCGCGCGAACTGGTTTATTTGCTGTACTCAAAGGGTATAAAGATATTTTCCATTACTGATCATGATTCGGTGGAGGCCCTGGCGGAAGCCCAGGAAGAGGCCCTTAAACTGAATATGGAATTGATCCCCGGTATTGAACTTTCCGCAGAATATGAAGGGGAAGAGGTGCACGTCATTGGTTATTTTATAGATACAGGATCCAAATATCTTCTGGATTATCTCGAAACCTTCAGAAAGGCGAGGAAGGAGAGATTTTTGAAGATGGTTGAAAAATTAAAGGGGCTTGGAATTGAAATTACTCCCGATATGTCTAAGTTTGAAGAAAATAAGGCCATTGGAAGACCGCACCTTGCAAGGGAACTTGTGGAAAAGGGTTTTGTGTCCAGTATGGAGGAGGCCTTTGAGAAGTACCTCGGAGATTCTGGGCCTGCTTACGTAGGGAAATTTAAAATTTCAATAGAAGAAGCGATTGATATAATTCACAAGAGCGGAGGCATTGCCGTTCTTGCTCATCCAGGGCTCATAAACAGAATGGATGAGGTTATAAATCTTTCGATCTTGAAAGGAATTGACGGGATTGAGGTCTTTCATCCTAAGAATCCTTATTATATTGAGGATAAACTGAAGGAAATTGCATTTAAAAATGGACTCTTGATAACGGGTGGGACAGACTTTCACGGAGATTTAGAAGGACAGGGTTACCCGGTGGATTTCAGTTTATACTGTGGGCGCTCTGGAAATAAAATCGAGGTTGTAAGGCAATGATTAAACCCGTGGAGTGCTTTCGTGATACCATAAAGGTATTGGACCAGACGAAATTACCTGAAATTGTCCGCTTTGAATACATTTACACCCTGCAGGATGCTATTGATGCAATAGTAAACCTTAAAGTTCGTGGCGCTCCATTAATAGGCATTTTTGCAGCCTACGCCGTTGTTCAGGTATTAAGAAGTCTTGATGTAGAAGATGTTGACAGGGTGAAGGAAATAGGGTTGAGTAGTGTTGGAGAATTGAGAAAAACAAGACCTACCGCGGTGAACCTATTTTACGCCCTTGACAGAATGGAGAAGATCATAAGAAATTCCAATGTTTCTTCCAGATCTGAACTGGTAAATCTCTTACTAGAAGAAGCCCAAAAAATAGAGAAGGAAGAGGCAGAAAGGTGTGAAAAGATGGCTCAGTTTGGTGTGACCCTTCTCCCTGAGAAAGCGAAGGTGATGACCATATGTAATACGGGGTATCTTGCCACTAATCATATAGGGACAGCTTTGGGAGTAATTTATAAGGGGTATGAACTGGGGAAAATTGAGAAGGTATTTGCCCTTGAGACAAGACCCGTACTTCAGGGAGCGAGATTAACAACCTGGGAGCTTTTAGAAAATGGTATTAAACCTGTTCTTATCACGGACAACTCGGCGGCCTTTGTTATGAAGCGAGAGAAAGTCGATGCGATCTTCGTTGGAGCCGACCGGATTGCACGAAATGGAGATATCGCTAACAAAATTGGTACTTATATGTTGGCAGTTCTTGCAAAAGAACACAGGATTCCCTTTTACGTAGTTGCTCCAACGAGTTCCATAGATCCGACTATTGAAAGTGGGGAGGAAATCAGGATTGAAGAAAGGAGCAAAAAAGAGGTGGTTTTTGTTGGCGAAAAACAGATTGCCCCTGAAGAAGTGGATGTTTTAAATTACGCCTTCGATGTTACGCCCTGGGAGTTTATAAGTGCAATAATTACGGAGGAGGGTATCTTTTACCCGCCCTATACTTTTAATCAAAGAGATTAACACCTATTCCAAAATAGGGGCCCTTTGAAAAATCATAAGAAAATTTTGCTTCCACAGCCTTAAAAAGAAATAGAGAAACCTCTAAAACCCCAGAGGTTTTCTCATAACGATAATCATAGGAGATTATGGCTCTGGGCTCTAATGCAACTTCCCCCTTTTTAAAATCAAAATAGGGAGATACACGGAGTATAAATTTGGTTGGCCCTGATAAATAGTAGTAAAAAGCAAATTGAAGTTTTTCTTTTTGAAGGCCACCAAAAACTCCTGCTATATAAGGCTTGCCCTTGAGCTCGCTGTTATCTAAGAAAAAGACTCCCTCTTTCCCAATTTTACCTTCAATACCTGCAAAATAATCCCTCTTCTCCAGTTTTAATTTTCCGTAGAGCCGATTTTCCAATTTGTTGTAGAAGTTGTTAGCGCCGTAATCAACTTGCAATGTTCCTAAAGTAAAGGTTTTTTCGATGCCAAAGCGAGGGAAAAGTTTGTCAACGTAGCTTAGGCCAAGGTAAAGACCGCTGTAACAGAATATTGCACTGTGAATTTTTCCATCCAACTTGTAATATGCTGAAAGTTTTCCCGTATTGAAACCTGCCTTTGCTTCGTTGAAGTCACCGTGTGCATATGTGGCGAAGAAATTTTTAAAGAAACCAGAAATTGCATAACCCCTTTCCCCTTCTATTTGGCCGTAAGATAGATCAAAGATTACATTGCCTTTATGTTTAAAACCAAACAAAAACATTGACCTTGTGGAATCTTCTTTCCTGGCGTTTGAATAAAGAAGCGCTGATTGGTTTTCAATTCTCCCAATGGGTGTCTTGAGAAATCCCCCGATTTCAGAAGAGCCTTCACCTCTGATGGAGTAGAGAAGCACCTCGGGAGATTTCAGAGAGTCTTCAATGAAGGAGAAGGAAATTTTTCCGTTATCTTCTTTGATTTCTGTGAAGTTCCAAAAGCGCAGGTACTTATCGGGTGTGACGGGGATTCCTTGAATGTAAATTCTGTCATTGAGTGGGTTTAAATAGTGTGTTTTCAATAGATATTCAGTGGAAAGGGGTATGAAGTATGATATGAGGCTCAGAATCCAGAACATTTTACAGCAAAGCTTCTTTGTATTTTCTCAGCGCATTAACAGGGTCCGAACTGTGGGTAATGGGTCTTCCAACCACGATATAGTTGATGCCCAGCCTTTTCGCCTCTTGAGGGGTTATTACCCTTGACTGATCGTCTGCCTCTTCTCCTTCCATCCTGATGCCAGGTACAATAAAACCAATTTTTCCTTTAAACTTTGATCCTATCTTCGAAACCTCTATGCCTGATAGAACGGCATAGTCGACTCCACATTCAGCGGCAACGTTTAGCATACTCTCAACAATTCTTTCTATTTCGCAGGGGTAAGCAAAAAGCCTTTGTATCTCAAGCCTTGAAAGGCTGGTTAAAACAGAAACACCCGCCAGGGCAATCCCCCTTTTGTGGGCTTGTTCTAATGCCCTTCTTAGCATTTCAGACCCACCAGAGATATGAACGGTGATAATCTCAACCTCTCCTCTTTCAAGGGGCTCGAGACTCTGGGCTACGACCGACGGTATGTCATGGAGTTTTAGATCGAGGAAAATCCTCTTATTTCGTTTTTTAAGTTCTTCGATAATATTCTTTCCGTACCTAAGGTAAAGGGGGAGCCCTACTTTGTAAAAGTCGTGTTCATTGCCTATACTATCCACCCATTTTAATGCCTCTTCCATCGAGGCTGTATTTAAAGCGATTATAATTCCTGTACTAATGGCAGAACCTCCTCTACTGTAAGGTTTTCTATACCTGATTCAACCTTTTGCTCAATAAATTCAAGAGCTTTGATGTCTGTTTTCAGGAGGCCATTCACTTCAAAATTTACGACGCCGAGGGTTTTAATAAGGTCTTTTATTAACATTTTTTCAGGATGTTTTACTGGAACAAAGTGGCCTTTTTTTATCTCTACAACAAGGTTATGGGCCTCAAGGGTTCTAAATACAAACGTGGTCTTTGCGCGGTTTATCTTGAGGTGATTTATTACGTCCTTCAAAGTAATAGGGTCGCCTTTGTCAAACTTTTTGTAGGTTAGTAGCATGACTGTAAGTAAAAGCGAAGGGGTGATTTTGGCGCCCGGATCACCCTCCAAAAATACGGCCACTTCGGCACCAAGAAGGAGAAATAGCCATGATAGATAGATCCAGAATATGAAAATTAAGATGTTTCCGAGAGTTCCGTAGAATTTTGGGATGGTAGAAAAGTAGACCACGTAAGCGTCAAAACCCCACTTTGAAACTTCCCAAAGCAGGGCTCCAAAGACAGCCCCGCCAAGAGCAGCGAGAGGGTTTACTTCTGCGTTTGGCAAAAAGAAATAGATGATCCAAAAGGCAAGAACAGTAATAAAAAAGGGTAACAAAATATACTGTATGGATCGGAATACAATGGATTCGCCGAGAATTTTTAGAAATCCGAAGGAGGCAAATCGAGTTGAGATATAAAGGGAAAGGGCGATTAAAACGGGAACGAGGCTTATAAAGGCCCAATAGGAAGCCATTTTTACAAGGAGAGGTCTCTTTTTCTTAATTCCCCATATCCTGTTTATGTTTCCCTCTATGGAATCAACTACAAGAATGGTAGTTATAATTAATGCAAGGACGCCGAAAATCTCGAGGGAGCCTATATTCTGGAGTAACTCGTCCAATTTTTTCTCAAACCCAACACCGCTTTGGGGTATGAAATAGGTGAAAAGAAAATTTTTAAACTTTTGATAGAGATCGGAGAAAACTGAAAATCTTGCGAATAGGAAAAAGACAAGGGAAATAGCAGGAACCGATGCAAAGATGGTCATATAGGAAAGCGAAGAGGCCTTGGTAAACAGCTCGTCCTCTTGAATCTTGTCAAAAAAACGTTTTAAGAAGCTTAAGATTTTAATAAACTTTCCTCCGTCTCTTTATCAAAGAGGTGTATTTTCCCTGAAAAGGTAAATTTTACAGGTTCTCCAGTTCTTGCTATGTAGGATGAAGGAACTCTTGATGTTATGGCTTGTTTTCCCAATTTAAGATAGACTATAGTTTCATTACCCAGAAGCTCGTAAAACTCAACCTGGGCTGAAAAATCTCCCTGGTTTAAAATTACATCCTCGGGCCTTACTCCGAGTATCACCTTCCTGGTTGCTTTTCCCCTCACTTTCTTTGCGACCTCTTCCGGAATTATGTATTTCCCTACGGGGGAAACAAAGACAAGTTTTCCGTTTTCTTCAATTAGCTCTCCCTCAATGAAGTTCATAGGAGGTGAACCGATAAACCCTGCAACAAACCTGTTCACTGGATATTCGTAAAGAGTCATGGGATCGCCAATTTGCTGGATCTCTCCATCTTTCATCAAAACAATCTTTTGCCCCAAGGTCATAGCCTCAACCTGATCATGGGTTACGTATATGGTGGTTGTTTTGAGTCGCTCATGGATTCTCTTTAGTTCAGCTCTCATCCTTACTCTCATCTTGGCATCGAGGTTTGAAAGGGGCTCATCGAAGAGGAATACCTTCGGATGCCTTACAATTACCCTTCCAACGGCAACCCTTTGCCTCTGTCCACCGGAGAGTTCTCGGGGCTTCCGATCGAGAAGGTTTTTTATATCGAGTAGTTCGGCGGCTTCCATTATCCTTCTGTGAATCTCCTCCTTTGGAACTTTTCTCATCTTCAAGCCGAAGGCCATGTTTTCATACACTGTCATGTGGGGATAAAGGGCATAGTTCTGGAAAACCATGGCAATTTCTCTGTCCTTAGGTTCCACGTTATTTACCAATCTATTCCCAATGTAGATTTCTCCACTGGTAGGATACTCAAGCCCCGCAATCAGCCTTAGGGTTGTAGTTTTACCACACCCCGAGGGTCCAAGGATCACGCAAAACTCACCATCTGCAACATCAAAGGTAACGTTTTTGACCCCTGCATTCCCACGGGGATAAATTTTGGTCACATTTATGAGCCTAACTTCAGCCATTTTGAACCCCCAAATAAGACAATATTTTTGAAAGTGTTCCTTTTAATTCCTTTCTTGGAACGACCATATCAAGAAAGCCCTTTTGTAGAAGAAATTCGCTCCTTTGAAAGCCGGGCGGAAGGGTTTGTTTGATGGTCTGTTCAATAACCCGGGGGCCAGCAAATCCCAGCAAGGCTCCCGGCTCTGCTAAGTTAAGGTCGCCGAGGGAGGCAAAGGAAGCCATAACGCCTCCCATAGTGGGATCACAGACAACGGAAATAAATGGAATTTTGGCTTCATTCAAAAGTTCAACACCGAGGGTGGTCTTTACCATTTGCATGAGGGAAAAGATACCCTCGTGCATCCTTGCCCCGCCTCCCGAGGAGGTAACCGAGATTAAAGGAATTTTCTTTTCTTTAGCAACTTCGCAGGCCCTGTAAAATATTTCACCGTAAACAGACCCCATGCTGCCACCAAGAAATCTGAAATCTGTCAGGAAGAGGACCACCTTTTTGCCGTCCAATTTCCCTATTCCGGCGATGGCTGCTTCTTTAAGGCCCGTATTTTTCTTTGCTTGTTCCAGTTTATTTTTGTATTCAGGAAAGTTTAGAGGGTCATCGCTTTCAAGGTGAGATGCAATGAGTTCTTCAAATTCCTCACCATCGAGAAGGAGTTTTTTGTAAACCTCGACATTCGCACGGAAATGATAGCCACATTTAGGACATACGAGGAAGTTCTTCTCGAGAACGGCTTTGTAAAGCATTTCCCCACAATTTTCGCATTTAACAAAAAGACCTTCGGGGATTTCTTTTTTTGAGGCTTCTAACTCTTTCTTCTTCTTGAAGAGCATAAAATCAGTCTACCTGAAATTTTGAGTAAATATCCTTGATCTTTGCTATCTTTTCGCGCACGTCCGGCTTTTTCAGGGTTACTTTTATCTTCTTCCTGATTTCTTTTCCCGGTGCTGGAGATAAAAGGCTAACCAGGACAGCCCCAATTCCAATTCCCATTATGAAGACAATAAACTTCTTCATAATAACCTCCCTGATTATAATTATAACGATGGTCTTTGAGATAATCAATTCTTGCGCCGTTAAAAAGGCTTAAATTTACAGGTATTATTCGGCGAGCCTTAATCCAAGGGAAATCGCGTAATTTCTCACTTCATCGTATTCATTGGAGGTTAGCCTCCGGGAGAGTTCAGGAAACTCATAGGCTCTGAAAGTTGGATAATATTGGTCCATCACATTCACGTACACATTACTTGAGATCTCGTTTTTTATTGTGTCAAGGACCTTTTTAGAATCAGCAAGCCCTTGGGGTAGTACTAAATGGCGGATAAGGAGGCCTCTTTTCGCAATACCTTTTTCGATAACTAAATCTCCGACTTGCCTCTGCATCTCTTTTATGGCCTCCTTTGCAACATCGAAGTAGTCTTTAACCCCTGAGTATTTGAAGGCCTTTTCATTATCGCCGTACTTGAAATCCGGCATGTAGATATCTATAACTCCGTCAAGAAGCTTGAGTGTTTCAATGGAATCATATCCACTGGAGTTGTAAAGGATTGGTATTCTGATATCGTCGTAAACTAAGTAGAGGGCTTCGAGGATCATCGGTACCACATGGGAAGGTGTAACCAGGTTGATATTTATTGCCCCTTGCCGTTGAAGGAGGAGGAAGATTTTCGCTAAATTTAAATTAGAAATTGGCGTTCCTTCAACATATTGACTTATTGTATAGTTTTGACAGAAAACACACCGAAGAGAACAACCGGCAAAGAAGATAGTGCCTGAGCCTCTGCCTCCCACTAAAACCCTTTCTTCACCAAAATGTAAGCCGAAAGAGGAAACAATGGCTTTATTTCCTGTCCTGCAAAGGCCCATTTCATTTTCTAACCTGTTTACCCTACATTTTCTGGGGCAGAGGGTACAGCTTTTAAGGATTGAATAGGCCTTTACTACACGTCTCTTTAATTCTTCTTTTGAGACCCTCATTTTGAAAGTTCAGATAGGTTCTAAAACATACTCCAGGCTTTGGGAATGAATTTTTCTTCAAAAACAAGGAGAGCAAATCGGTCTGTCATCCCTGAAATGTAATCGCAAGCCGCCCTCTGTGGTGGGTAATCTTTAATTACTCTCTTGACGCTTTCGTAAAAGGGAATTTCTTTGTAATGCTTCACGAAATAGTTAAAGAGAAATTCTATGACATGTTTTGCCTTATCAGACTCTAATAAGACGAGGGGCGAGAAATAGACCCTGTTTTT
>Ga0272448_1007454_pt1 | contig 11573 bp, 10 predicted proteins | sample YNPCB0191_FD_202220 | JGI IMG/M metagenome (GOLD analysis project Ga0272448, IMG submission 202220) | Hot spring sediment microbial communities from Yellowstone National Park, WY, United States - YNP-CB-019-1 | ecosystem: Environmental > Aquatic > Thermal springs > Hot (42-90C) > Sediment... | reverse complement strand
GACAGCGTGGGATCGGAAGTGGTTTTGCGGCACTGGCTGCCTGGCGACAGGTTCCAGCCCATCGGCATGCGAGAATCCGCAAAGCTCCAAAACATCTTCGTCAACGCCAAAGTGCCAAGGCCGGAACGATACAACAAACTCGTGGCTGAATCGCCCGGCCACGGGATTTTCTGGGTGGAAGACCTGCGCATCGGAGACAAGTTCAAGGTCCGGCCCGACACCCGTCGCATTCTTGAGTGGCGATGGACCAGAGAAACTCCCCAAACCAGACCTTGACTGTTTGAGTCAAGTTCTCAGCAAGGCGATTGGATCTCGAGCCTGACACTCAATTGGACCGGAGACATCTGCAATAATGTGTGGTGTGCACTCCGCGACTTCGCGCTCCCGCAAAGCGAAGGAACGCCGGCTGCGGCCGTTAATCAGACCTCGCATGAGTCATGGCGGGCGCTCCGCAGATGCCAGAATATGGGGACAGACACGGAGTCTGGGCTGGTCACGGCGCGATATGGGGACAGACACGAAGTTCAACCTCCGCGCTTGCCAGAATATGGGGACAGACACGGAGTCTGGGCTGGTCACGACGCGATATGGGGACAGACACGAAGTTCAACCTCATCTCCCCCGGGTGGCGGCGAGGTCGCCAAAGGCGGCGGGGCGCAGCGGAGCGGGCGGAACGCCAAGCCTGTAACCAACGCCTTTGTCCAGCCGCGGTCGGTCGATTGCGGCTGTGCCGCGCAGCGTATTTGGCCGATCGGTCGGTGAGGTTTCCGGGGCGTCCACGCGGCCAGAGCAGGTCCACCGTCCGTGTGGTCGGGTTGAGATCGCAGTGTCCACTGAGCGGTTGCAAGTCGCACCTTACAGTGCTAGGTTGGCACTGCGTAGATTCAAAATGGGCGAAGATAAGAACAATGGGCGGCGGAATGACCGCCGGAACACCGAGGTGAGAGTGCCGCCGCGTGCTTGGTTGCTGTGGCTGGCCATTCTCAGCCTCATACCGCTGCTTGTTTTTTTCAGAAACAACAACGAGTCACGGTACCGGGTTCTAAATCACCTCGAGTTCTTGAATCTGGTTGAGAGCAACCTGGTGACGGAAGCCACAATTTACTACAACCCACAATCGCTCCGGCGCGAAATCATCGGGAAATACATCGATCCAGACAGCAAGAGCAAAGGACCGGTGTTGTTCAAGATCGAGACCAGGCTTTCCGAACAGCTCGAAGACCAGTTGCTCAGGACCGGGCGCTTCAAGGTTGCCGAACCCAACACGGTACTTGTTCAGCTTTTTTACGGGGTTTTGCCATTTCTCGTGTTGGCGCTGATCGTCTATTTCTTCCTTATTCGCCAAATTCGGATGGCCGGTAAAGGCGCTCTGAGCTTCGGCAAAAGCAAGGCTCGAATGCTCAGCAAGGAGAAGAACAAAACCACTTTCAAAGACGTGGCCGGAATCGACGAGGCAAAAGAAGAAGTGGCCGAACTGGTCGAGTTCTTGAAAGACCCAAAGAAGTTTCAGCGTCTCGGCGGTCGGATCCCGAAGGGGATTCTTATGGTTGGCCCGCCCGGAACCGGGAAAACTCTTCTCGCCAAAGCAATCGCAGGCGAGGCCGAAGCAGCGTTCTACAGCATCAGTGGATCTGACTTCGTCGAAATGTTCGTCGGCGTCGGCGCAAGCCGCGTCCGCGACATGTTCGAACAAGCCCGGAAGAACACACCCTGCCTGGTTTTCATAGATGAAATCGACGCCGTCGGGCGCAGCCGGGGTCATGGGTTGGGCGGCGGCAACGACGAACGCGAGCAAACCCTTAACGCGTTACTCGTCGAGATGGACGGATTCGACACCACCGACGGCATCATAATAATCGCCGCCACCAACAGGCCTGACGTGCTCGACCCTGCATTGCTTCGCCCGGGCCGATTTGACAGGCAAATCACCGTGAACCTCCCCGACGTGCGCGGTCGCGAAGCCATCCTGCGTGTCCATGCCAAGAATGTTAAATTGGCCTCGGACGTTGACCTGTCTGTAATCGCACGCGGTACACCCGGGTTCTCGGGGGCAGAACTGGCCAATCTCCTCAACGAAGCCGCCCTCTTGGCCGCACGAATGAACAAGAAGGCCATTACCATGGCCGAGTTGGAAGAAGCCCGCGACAAGGTCCGCTGGGGACGTGAACGACGAAGCCTCGCAATGACCGACGAACAGAAGAAATTCACTGCATGGCACGAAGCCGGGCATGCCCTGGTCAACGTATTGCTCGAACATACCCACCCGCTTCACAAGGTCACCATCATACCCCGCGGACAAGCCCTCGGCGCCACAATGTCCCTTCCGAAAGAAGACGTCCTTAACCGCGGTCGCAAGGAAATGCTCGCAATGATCACCGTAATGATGGCCGGGCGCATCGCAGAACAGATTGTGTCCGGAGATATCTCGACCGGTGCCGCAGGAGACATCCAACAGGCCACTCAACTGGCGCGAGCAATGGTTTGTCACTTCGGCATGAGCGAAAAACTCGGCATGGTCCAGTACGGCGATGACAGCGAGTATGTCTTCCTCGGACGTGACATGGTCCGCAGCAAAGACTACAGCGAAAGCACGGCCCGTGAAATCGACGCGGAAGTCAAACGGATCATTGACGAGTGTTACGCGCGAGCAAACGAGATAATCACCGCAAACCGCGACAAGCTTCAATTGATTGCTGAATCATTGCTCGAGTATGAAACGCTCGACGGCAATCAGGTCGAGGAAATCATCCGAACCGGCAAACTCACGCCAACACCAGCCGAATCCAAGACCGGCCCGCCGACTGGCGCCAAGGCAGCAACGCCGTTGCCCGAGATCCCGAAACCTTTGCCGCCGAAACTTCCGCCGGGCTTGACTTCACCGGCTCCCGCGCCGATTTGATCGGCGAATCAAACCGGAGTCAGAACCAGCGCAGTGTGACACAGCGCTGAGCCAGCCATAAACGGCTTTACCCCGCCGCGATCATTCGGTCGCGGTTGCACCACGCTGAAAGTTTCGCAGTTTGGTAATGCCCCCAACCGTGCATGTCCTTTCCGGTGTTTCCGTCACGCACCGGGCGAAAACGGCACCAGCACAGCCAACGACCCCGGCCGAATCGTCAGCGTCGCCGGAGTGAATCCGACCACGTCTCCGTCGATTGCCAGTGGAGCTTTTGGGTCGGAGTCAACTTCTAATCGCTCACCGCTGAAGTAGCGGACTTTTGGATGGCCCGTATGAGTCCCGTGAAACAGCTTTGGCATGTGCACCAGCGCTTCCAGTCGATTCAACCTGTCAATGATGCAGAGGTTCAGTTTGCCGTCGTCCGGCAGTGCGCCCGGTGAAAGGCGCATTGAATGTCCGCCTGCAAACTCGGTGTTTCCTGCGCAGACGTGGAACAACGATCCTTTGAACACGCCGTGCTCGCTGCGTGCCTCCAGCCGGCTCTGGCGGTAGTGCCACAACGCACGAATGAAACCAACCGCATAGCACAGTCTGGGGCCGAATAACCGTTTCACGCCGGCTGTCGTTCGGGCCAGCAGCTCTGCACCAAACCCTGCAGCGGCAAACATCAGGGCGTGTCTTGTTTGTGCGCCTTGCGATCCGCCGTAACGCACCTCGATCGTATCGAAGAACCTTTGTACACCGCCGGCCAACGCATCAAAAGCCTGCTCGACAGATTTGATACCGAATTGGATTGCGCCGTCGTTTGCCGTGCCAACAGGCAAAATGCCAAGCGGCGTCTTGTACCCGCTCTCGAGCAATCCATTGGCCACTTCACTCACCGTCCCATCGCCCCCGACAGCAACCACCGCATCACAATTGCCTGCGGCATCACGCGCCAGAGCAATGGCGCGGCCGGGGCCTTCTGTGTAAGCGATCTGAAGCGATGCGCACAACTCCTCCATGCGCCGGCGCAGTCTCATCCACCGCTGCGCACATTTGCCGGCACCCGCAGCAGGATTGACAACAACGAAAAACCGATTGTACATGCGTCCTTCGGTGAACCTCGGTCAACCGTCAGTCAAGACCTGCTGCCCGGCGCGCCCGTTGAAGCACGACAGAAGCAATCGCACGTGCCTTTGTTGCGCTGTCACGCAGCACCTGCCTGACGTAATCAAGGTTCCTGGACAACTCTTCTCTGCGACGCCGTGCCTCGGAGAAATAGGCCCAGTAATACTCGAACAACGTTTTCTTCAAATCGCCGTAACCAAGACCGCCCGCGCGCAGCCTGTCCTCGTAATCGCGAGCCACTTCAGGCGGCGCCACAAGCCTCAGAATCTGAATTGCAAGATTGCGGTCTGCGTCGGGCTTCGGCTCCGCAGGGCTGCGGCTGTCCATGACAATGCTCATGACCTTTTTTCGCAGGACCTTTTCATCTCCGAAGATTTCGATGGTATTGCCGTAGCTCTTGCTCATTTTCTGCCCGTCGGTTCCGGGGACGACAGCCACCTCTTCGCGTATGAGCGGTTCAGGAATGACGAATGTTTCGCCATAGATGTTATTGAACTTGATGGCGATGTCGCGCGTGACCTCGACATGCTGTTTCTGATCGCGTCCAACGGGTACCACGTTCGAGTCGTAGATGAGAATGTCCGCCGCCATCAGCACCGGGTAAGCAAACAACCCGTGATTTACCTTCTCGAGGTCGTCCTGAGCGAGTTTGGCCTTTTTGTCCTTGTAAGAATGGCAGCGCTCGAGCAACCCCATCGGCGTCACTGTCGAAAGAAGCCACGTCAGCTCGGTCACTTCCGGTATGTCTGATTGTTTGAAGAACAGAGTGCGCGAGGGGTCAAGGCCGCAGGCCAGAAAATCAAGGGCGACATCGAGGCTGTTTCGGCGCCGTTGTTCGGCGTCGAAAAGCGACGTCATCGAATGAAGATCAGCGATAAAATAGAGCGCTTCGCCCTGCTGCTGCAGTTCAATGGCCGGCTTCATCATCCCGAAATAGTTGCCGAGATGAAGCGCACCAGATGGTTGAATACCTGACAAAATACGCACGGACACACCCTAACAGGTCGCGCCGCGCCAATCAACAATTTGGCTTTGAACTTGGCGCGCCTGCTGTACCGTGATTCCGTCATGGGACACGACCCTGAAATGGAGATTGACTCGCTGTGGAACGAATATGGCGAGGTCTTTCGCGAGTTTGACGATCTGACGTTGGCGCGTTGGATGGCCCAGACACTCGGCCAGTTGCGCGGGCGCGTCTGGCGCCTGTCGCATCCATTGGTCGGTTGTTACAGACTGGCAGCGCGGACCGCCAACGAAAGGCAGGTTTGGCTGAAAAGATTGGTCGTTGTCCCGGCTGATTACCCGGAGTCGGCCTGTTGCCGCGCCCCGGTTTTGCCCCTGCTTACTCGCGATGTCCTTCAATGCGGGTTGGGGTGTCTGCATTGCGACGGCACTGCTGTCCCTCTGGACGAACTGCCGCCGGACCTCCTACCAATGATAACCGATTGGGCCGAGCAGTACGAGAAAGTGCACGCCGTGGCACACTGGGACCAGGCGCAACAAAGTAGCGTTGCCGATTACGATCAGGAATTTGATGCGGCGGCGGAAAAAGCCGAGGAACTGCTTTCATTGGCAGGCCGGGTCCTGGCTCCAAGGCTGCTGGAACTTTATCCCGCCGTTGTTTGGGAAGACCAGGACGAGTGCCTCGAAGTGCAACCCGAGGACATAAAGCTTTAGCGAGGCGATGACTGGTTAAAGCTTGTTGCGCACCGCGGCGCTGCCGCAACCGAACGCTTCGCCCGGGTCAACTGCGTTGGCGACAGCAATCCCACCGTGTTGCGCTGCGCTGCCCGGGGCTCGTTGTCGCTTTCTGGCACCGGCAGCGATTTCATCATGTTTCGGGTTTCTCGATGACGAGCCATGTCCGGCCTTTGGCGGGGACCGTGACTTCGACTGTCACCTGCCGTTGCCAGTCCAGTTCGTGAACTCGAGCGCTGCCATCCTCGTGCCGGACCAATGCTTTCTTATCAAGGCCGGTGTAATACAGGGGCAGGACAAGTGTCCGCAGGGCAGGTTCCTGCAGCGGGTTGTAAATCATGGCGAGGCCGCACCGTTTGAGCGCAGGGTTTACATGCAAGAAGTAGTCGATGTCCCGCCCGTCAGCGCGGCGCAGATGAATGATGTCAGACTCGAGTATATCGCGGTATTCTTTGAACCAGCTCACCCAGCGTTTTACGACAGCCTTGGTTTCCTCGGAATCATAGAGTCGCGGTCCCCGGTAACAGGCTTGGACGCCTGCGCCAAAGTTGTTGGCAAGATGCGCTTCGTAATCGGGCAGATGTTCCCTGAGCGGTTCGAGGGTGGCAGCAGCGCCGCCGCCGTGGTATTCGGTCAATGGCACGAACATCCAGCCCATCGTCGGTGTTTTTTCGAATGTGCCGTCGTAGATGTTTTGGCGTCCGTGGATCAGTTGCTGTGCGCGGGGCAACGACCAGTTGTCTTCGCGGTAGCCCATGCCGGTTTTATTCGAGCCGGTAAAGAAGTAATAATCCGGTGCATTCACGTACACACCGCGTTCGCGGCACCAAATGTAGAAGTCTGCACTTGACCGCCACTGGGTCCACTGTGAATCAGCCAATCCACGATGGCCCGGGTGGACTGTCGAAGCACACACGTCGCCCGGGTACGGGCCGTCGTGCTCGATCAGGTCAAGGCCGGTTTTTTCGATGAATTGCTTGATTTGTCTGAGGTAGTTGGTGCCCCAGTGGCTTCCGAGGCACGGCGCGTTGCCGAAAATTGCTCCGCCCGGACGACCGGTTGCAGGGTTTATCACGTCATTCGCATCGTCAATGCGCCGGCTGCTGAACAACGAATAAGCGCCGACTTCGATTCCTTTGCTGTGCGCGTAGTCCACGTCTGCCTTGATCCGGGCGATGTAGGCCGGGTCTTCGTTTTCCATGTTCAGTCCGCTGCCGAAAGTGTAGATGATCATTTCGAACCCGACCTCCGCACACTGATCCACGGCAGCACGAAATGTCTGCGTGTCTGCGCTGCGGACGTGCATCATGATCGGGTTTTCGGTGATCCACGGGGCGAGGGCGCGCTGGGCGCGGCGCAACACCAATCCCTGTCGCTCGCGAGTGTCGCTGTCGTGCACGACCAGCCATGTTCGCCATGATTTCCACGTTTCGCCGGGTGCGAGTGTCACGCCCGGGCCGATCGGAGGGCGAACCAACAACAGGCACGGTGTCTGCCGCTCGTAATGGACCTGGGTCTTGTACTCGGGGTCAGGCACCCATTCGGTGACCTTGCTCGAGGTGACAGGATCCATGCCACCGAAACTGTAGTCGCTCATGACTGAAATTGGCGGAAGGCGCCACTTGTTTGTCGGACGTGCATCGACGGCGGATTCGGCTTCGACGGCGGCCAACACTTCCGTGGTCACCCGATCCAGAGTGACAGGTTGGTCAGTGCCGTTGCTGATGGCCAACCATTTGCCGATGACCGGCAAATTGTCGTAGAGTTCGTAATGCACAACCACGGCGAGTCCTTGCGGAGCTTCAGGCGGCGCGGCGTACCGGAAGTCAATCGTGACGCCAGGCGGCGGCCACGGCAGATTTGCGCTGTGTCGCTTCCGATGCCACGCAAACGGTGCGACCGGTTTGCCTGCCGACCATGATTCCAATCGGAAAGCGTTTGTGGTTTCGCGCATCCCATCAATCCACTCTGGCAGCAGGTAAGCGTGATCAGGTTGACCGACCAGACCTCCGATGTTGTACTCGTGGCCGTTCAAGGTCACAATTGCTTCGGGCCTGACTGCGCGCAACAGACTGGCGCCGGTCATCAGGTTGTCCAACGCAACCGTGGCTCCATTCGGGGACAATCGGAATATGCGCCGAATCAGTCCGTTGCCGAGCGCGATTTCGTTTGTCGAAGTTCCCCGCTCGATTTCAGCGCGGTGTTCAGCGGAGCCCAGCAGCCAATCATCCTGCCGTGTTAATGACAAATCAAACCGGTGCAATTGGGCGGCCCCGGACGGCGCCATCATAATGGACAAACCAAGCAACTGCGCTGTCAGGAATCCTCTTATCCGCGCCCTGCAAAACCGGCTTTGGGTCTGAATCATGCGGCGAGCGTAAAGCTTCGCATGGCCTGGTCAACCTCAGATCGCCGTCGCATCGCAACCCGCAAGCTTGCTCAGCGCGGCGCAGCCGCAGTTGAATGGCAGCTTGACAAGAGATCAGGGGCAGCCAATTTCACGATGTGAGTTTTGCACGGCGTAAATTTATCGTTGCTGGCGGCATTGTATTGGCCGGGGCGGTCGGAGGCGTCGGATGGCTGAGTTCGTCCTCTTCGAGGCTGGCCCGATTTGCCCGGCAATTGGCTCGTGATGTTCCCCGCTCGCCGACCGGACCGCGGTTCAAACCAACTCCAAGAGCATGGCCTGAAAATGCCATTACAGCGTGTTGGGTCGGCCATGCAACCGTGTTGATTGGGTTTTATGGGGTGAACGTGCTGATCGATCCTGTCTTCAGCACGCGGGTGGGCCTCGGTTTTGGCGTGGGCACAATCGGTCCAAAACGCTATGTCGCGCCCGCACTCGGGCCGCACGAGCTTCCGCAGATCGATCTGCTGCTCATTTCGCATGCTCACATGGACCATCTGGACATCCCGTCCTTGCGCAGACTGCCGCCGGGCACTTTTACCGTGACGGCGCGCGAGACCGCGGACCTCTGCGCAAGCGCACGGCTGAAATCGGTTACTGAAATCGGCTGGGGCGAAACCGTCCGCCATACGACGGCTCGCGGCGAGATTGTCATTGAAGCGTTTGAAGTGAAACACTGGGGCCGCCGTTGGCCGAGCAATCGCGACCGGGGATACAACGGCTACATTCTGAGACGGGAAGGCCGTGCTTTGTTGTTCGCAGGCGATACGGGTTACACCGCTAATTTTGCGGGGGTAAAGAGGAGGGGGCCGTTTGACCTCGCTCTCATGCCGATCGGCGCATACAACCCATGGATTCGCAACCATTGCACGCCCGAAGAAGCCGTCAGAATGGCTGACCTCGCCGGCGCAAAGAAAATTGCCCCGATTCATCACAAGACATTCAAACTGAGCGATGAGCCGATGGACGAGCCATTGGAGAGATTCGAGCAAGCACTTGGCGGCGAGCCTGACCGCATTGCGTTTCGGCACATCGGCGAAAGCTGCATCAGTCTTTGATCAGCGTTTCTTTTACAGTATCGGGCATGGCGGGATCATGGGGCACTGTGTTGAACGTCACCAGGAGCATGGGTTTTGTGCCGATGCTCTTGAACGCGTGCGGTATGCCGGGCGGGATTGTGAACCGCCACGCTTCCCCGTCATGCACGAAATAGTCCTTCACGACGTCATCCTCTTTCAATCGGACCAAAGCCTCGCCTGTAACGACAACTGTTTCGGTTCCGATTCGATGTGCGTGATTGCCGCGAATGCAGCCGGGTTCGGTAAACACGACGTGCACGTTGCGTTGTTGTGGAATGATGTCGCCCGCGATTGGCTCGAACAAAAGTCCGCGCGGATCGATCACGCATCGGACCGGTTCAACGATCAAATGTGTTTTCATTTTATCCTGTCATTGCCGGATCAAGACCGATTTGTTTGCTCAAATGGAAGCAACAGGTTCAAATCTGCCATGTCCAGTCAAAGGCTTCCACGTGGATTTGCGAGCAGTTCACGTCGTTTAGACGGCGTACGGTTACTCGAAGCTTGTTCGCATGGTGCAGAAGCCTCTCAGCGCGGCGCAGCCGGAACCAAAGTTGCCCGACGCGCAAAGACTCCGTTCTTGAGCCCGTTGATCAGAAAGCTCTGCGCCGGCGGGCCGGGAAATATCTGCTGCGACTCCGCCGCCCAAGGGGGAACAGTGGGGTTCGCATGGAGCAGTGAATCCTTGTAAAAGAACAATCACACAGTCTGCGATCGATGGTCAAAGTCTGTGACGTCGCGGCGCGAAACCCGCGAAAGGATTGCCGTAATAGGCCGGGCGTTCAGCCCTTGGATTGCGTAAGGTGATGTGGGGTGCCCGTTTCGTGGGGCATTGCCCCACGCTGGTATGGTTCGCGCCGTTGGCGCTTTGGTCACCGAGCAGTCACAGCAATGGCCAAAGGCCCGCTCCATACAAGCCCGGGGAAACGCCCCGGGCAAAGCGCGGTCAGCGAGTCAGAATAAAGGGCTGAAAGCCCGTGACACGGCGGTCCGCGCAGGTTTTCCAATATGGGACTATTTCAGTCTTTGAATCATCGGATCAGCCAAATAGAATTTCGCGCGATGCGGAACCCAATCATAGTTGCACTGGACGTCCCGAATGCAGAGCGCGCAGTTGACCTTGCGAAGCGCCTCAAACCCTACATCGGCGCTGTCAAAATTGGCTCCGAATTGTTCACCGCCGAGGGGCCGGCAATTGTTCGAGCCCTGCGTGCTGATCGCGTGCCGGTGTTTCTGGACCTCAAATACCACGACATACCCAACACCGTCTCGAGAGCAGTCGAAGCCGCCGTACGCCTCGACGTCCAGATGCTCACTGTCCACACCTCTGGCGGACTTGAAATGATGCGTGCAGCCAAACAAGCGGCAAACCGTGCAGCTTCGGAACTGCATCGCAGTCCGCCGATCATACTCGGGGTGACAGTGCTCACCAGTTTCAATGATACCGGACTGGCGCAGGTGGGAGTCAACTCGAACGTCGCAGATCAGGTACAACGTCTTGGAAGGCTTGCCGTGCAAGCCGAGTTGGCCGGCCTTGTCTGTTCGCCCATTGAAATCGCACTCGTCCGCGCGATTGCGCCACCCGGGTTTCAAATCGTCACGCCGGGCATCCGTCCGCCCGGAGCGCCTCCGGACGACCAAATGCGAACGCGCACACCTGCTGAAGCAATCGCCGCAGGCGCAACATGGCTCGTCATCGGGCGGCCAATCGTTTCCGCTCCCGATCCTTGCGCTGCGGCTCGGGGCATTCTGGAATCTCTGGGGCGTTGACGTTTGGCATTTGCTCTTTTCTTTTCCCTGTTTCGGCATATAGAAATGCGCATGTATGTGCCAACGATTTGGGATCGGCTGACACGCTTGGTGCTCTTGCTGATTTTCGCGGCGGCGGTACTGCTCGTGGTGGTTTCGTACCTTCCCCTCGTCCGTCAAAACAAGGCGATGCGCGAAGAGCTGTTGCGTATCGAGGACGAAATTCAAAGAGCCGAGGAGATGAACCGCCAGAAGAAAGCAGCCATAGAATCATTGCGCAATGATCCCGAGGCGGTGGAGAGGCTGGCTCGTGAACGGCTCGGGCTCGCCAAACCGGGCGAGGTTGTGGTGCACTTCGAACCACCGGCCACAAACAATCCTGTCCCGGTTGAGCAACCTTCAGGGAAATAATTGCTGGCAATTCAATGTAAAATCCTGTAGCAAGGCCGCCCAACAGCGCAATGACAACCGCCAATAATGTTGCTTCAAACAGGTTTCCGCCTCAAATCCGCTATATTATTGGCAATGAAGCCTGCGAGCGTTTCAGCTACTACGGCATCCGGAGCATACTTGCTCTTTATATCAGCACGGTGCTGTACAGGCATCTGCCCGACGGCGTGGCCAAAGACCG
>Ga0272448_1007452_pt1 | contig 11576 bp, 8 predicted proteins | sample YNPCB0191_FD_202220 | JGI IMG/M metagenome (GOLD analysis project Ga0272448, IMG submission 202220) | Hot spring sediment microbial communities from Yellowstone National Park, WY, United States - YNP-CB-019-1 | ecosystem: Environmental > Aquatic > Thermal springs > Hot (42-90C) > Sediment... | reverse complement strand
TGCTTTCCAACTTCCCTTACCCTAACCGTGAACAGTTACAGCAGGTGCTGCTCTTGACAATAGTGAACATGTCATATATCATGTGTGCAGTTCGTGTTAGTCAACGCAACCTAGAAGATGCATTATCATGACTGTTACCGTGCGAGCACTCGGCAGCCTGCGCTCTCGTGTACCAGGGAGCGTCACCCTGGAAAACGTTCATACAGTGGGAGAGGCCATTGAACAGCTTGACCTGCCGCATACCGAAGGGCTGGCCATTCTGGTCAATGGCCGTCTTGCTACCTGGGACACTTCTTTACAGGATGCCGATGTTGTGCAGCTCGTGCCACAGATTTCTGGTGGCTGAGGCGTCCCTTGTTTCTTAAGCCTCGATATAGATGGGGCGTCGCCCGCCATTGCGTTGCATATTGGAGCACACGGTGATGTGATCTGTTTCTGTGTGCTTGAGCCGGTCACTGCCGTTCTATGACGATGACCGTCCACACGACAAATCCCTGGAGGGCTTGCAATGACTGTTGGTGGCACATGGGGAAAGATTGTACATGTTGATCTGACCGGCGGCAAGACGTGGGTCGAAACGCCTCCGGACGATGTCTATCTCAAATTGGTCGGCGGACGTGCTTTGGTTGCTTATCTCCTCTTGCGTGACCTACCTCAGGGCGCCGATCCACTGGGGCCGGACAACTTACTGATCTTTGCCCCCGGCATTCTGCAAGGCAGCAATTTGCCCGGCAGTGGTCGCCATGGTGTCGGGGCAAAGAGTCCTCTCACCGGAGCCTTAGGCAGTGCCGAGGCAGGTGGTTGGTGGGGACATGAGTTCAAGCGAGCCGGCTATGATGCCCTGGTCGTCCATGGCAAGGCCGAATCACCTGTTTACCTCTGGATTCATAACGGTGAGGTCTCCATCCGTCCAGCAGGACATCTATGGGGCCGCGATACGGCCGATGTCGAAACGGCCATTCGCAGCGAGCTGGCCGACGAGCGTGTCCGTATCGCTCAGTGTGGCATCGCCGGAGAGAACAAGGTTCTCTACGCTTGCATCATCAACGATGCCAACCGCGCCGCAGGGCGCACCGGCATGGGTGCCGTTATGGGCAGCAAGAACCTGAAAGCGGTGGCCGTGCGTGGCACGCTCAGCGTCCCTGTCGCCGACCGCAGCAAGGTGCAGCCGGTCGCCAAGTGGTTAGGCGAGAATTACCAGATATTGGCCGAGTGGGCGGTCAAGGACGGAACGCCGGGTGGTTTGGTCAACCTCAATGCGACCGGTGGGCTGCCCACACGCAATTTCCAGGATCCCTCCTTCCACGATGCTGACAGCATCAGCGGACAGTTGATGCACCGCACTATTCTCCTCAAGCGCGACACCTGCCAGGTCTGCCCCATTACCTGCAAACAGGTTGTCTCCTACAATGGCCAAGAATTCGCCACTGAGCCCGACTTCAAGACCAGCATGAAGGGCAAGGTCACCATTGACAAAGCCTACGGCGGGCCCGAATACGAGACGCTGAGCGCACTGGGTAGCGACTGTGGCGTTAATGATCTCGTGGCCGTGGCCAAAGCCAACGAACTGACGGCCCGCTGGGGACTCGATAGCATCAGCACCGGGGCCACCATCGCCTTCGTTATGGAGTGCGTCGAGCGCGGCTTGCTGACTGCCGAAATGACCGGCGGCTTTTTGCCACGCTTTGGCGACCCCGATGACCTGCTGGCGGCTGTGGACATGATTGCCCATCGCCACGGCTTTGGCGACAAGATGGCGTTGGGCAGCATGCGACTGGCACAGATCATCGGGCATGGTGCAGAGCAGTATGCCATTCAAGTGAAGGGACAGGAGCTACCGATGCACGAACCGCGCCTGAAGAACGCGCTGGGCATCGGCTACGCCGTGGCGCCGGTCGGCGCCGATCATCAGATGAATGTGCACGATACCGCCTTTACAAAACCAGGGCGTGCGCTCGAACGGGTGAATCTGGTCTACAAGGTCGGTCCCCTGCCTGCCAACGACCTGAGCGTTGAGAAGATGACACTCTTCTATCATGAGCTCAACTGGAAGCATTTTCTGGACTGTGGTATCGTGTGTCATTTCTACCCCTACGACTACACTCACATGGCCGCAGCGCTCAGCGGCGTTACCGGCCATGACTATACCATCCGCGACGTCTTGGCCGTCGGCGAGCGTGCCCAGCATCTGTCACGGCTGTTCAATCTGCGCGAGGGGTTCACTGCCGATGATGACAAGCTGCCCAAGCGGGTGATGAAAGCTTTCAAGGATGGGCCGTTGGCCGGTGTGGAGATCACCGATGAAGCGTTCATGAATGCTCGGCAGACATGGTACGGCCTCATGGGGTGGACGGCAGACGGCGTGCCGACGGTAGACCGCCTGCATCAATTGAGGCTCACCGAATTGCTGCCCAGATGATCGGCCTCAGTATTACCGAGTCAGCCATGTGCCTAAGGGCCAGAAACTCGGCTCGTTCATCAAAACAGGGGAAACGCCTGCGCAGGAGAAGATCATGGACAAAGCGTTCAGGGGCATCTATGTCATTCTCCAGACTCCCTTTGACGACAAGGGGAACCTGGTGTGGTCAGATTTCGAGCGCGAGGCCGACTTCATCGCCCGCTCCGGAGCGCATGGCTTTGTCTGGCCGGTCATGGCCAGCGAGTTCACGGTGATTTCGGCCGATGAACGCCGGCAAGGTATGAAGCTGGCCGTTGACACCGTTGCCGGCCGGGTCCCTGTTATCATCGGGGTGGCCGATACAAGTACAGCAGGGGCTGTGCATTTTGCCAGCGAGGCGGCACGATGTGGCGCCGACGGAATTATTGCCATGCCGCCCTGGGCCACCAAAATGAGCTCCCATGCCCTGATCGAAGACTACTACCGTGCACTGGCCGATGCCTCAGGTCTGCCCGTCATTGTTCAGAATGCCGACGCCCCGTTGGGATCCAGCCTACCGGCGACGTTTGTCGTCGAGCTATGCCGCAAGATTTCCCGTGTCGAGTACGTCAAAGAAGAGAAGCAGCCGCAGGGGCACTCTGTCAGCGAGCTGATCCACATGAGCGGTCAAGACATAAAAGGAGTGTTCTCCGGCGCCTCCGCCTTATACCTGATTTCTGAATACAAGCGCGGCGTTTGCGGCAATATGCCGGGATGTGTTCTGCCGGATGTCGAAGCAAGGATGTGGAATCTGCTGGAGCAAGGAAAGGAAGAAGAGGCCCGGCGCATTCAGAAAGACAAGAATGCCTTTGAAGTGTGCCTCAACAGTATTGGGCACTTTGGGGTGCGCAAGCTTGTCTTGCAGCGCCGTGGTGTCCTTACCACAGGTACAGCGTCGCGCAACCTGGGGCCGATTATCCTCGACCGCGTTGACCAGGCAGAGTTGGATTACGCCATAAGCCTGGTGGAGCCATATTTCACCGTTTAGCAGTTTTGTCGGAACGGTGTGAACGTCACGGCGGGGCATGCACAGAGAACATGGCCCGCTCTAGAGCCTGGCCCGCTTTATCGGCCATCGGCCATTGGATATCCGAGCCTGGAATCCGTGGCCGGTTGCGGGCTGAACCTGGCCTCCTGTCGACAGCGCGCTGATCATGACTATCTACGTGAGGAGGAAACGATGCCGGGAAGGAAGATACAACCGACTGCCAACGAGCGCATTCAAGAGGCTGTCAATACACATTCGAGCCCAAGTGATCTCAAGATCACGGACATGCGCGTCGCTGTCGTGGCGTCGAACTATGACTACCCGATCATTCGGCTGGATACGAATCAGGGTATCTATGGCCTGGGTGAAGTGCGTGATGCCGGACACAAGGAGAATGCCCTCCAGTACAAGAGCATCCTCTTGGGCCAAAATCCCTGCAACGTAGACATGATTTTCCGCCACATCAAGCACTATGGCGGGCCGGGACGTGAAGGCGGTGGAGTTTCCGGCATTGAGCTGGCGTTGTGGGATCTGGTGGGCAAGGTCTACGGTGTGCCCTGTTACCAATTCCTGGGCGGAAAGTATCGCGAACGCATCCGTATCTATGCCGACACACCCCAGCCGGCCCAACCAACACCCGAAGCCTACGCGGCGCGCGTCAAGGGGCGCAAAGACATGGGTATCACCTTCATCAAGTTCGATGTGGGTTTACATGTCTTGGAAGGATATGTCAAGGATGGTGTTGTGGGGACGCCGACCAAGTACGAATATGGGCTTGGCCGCTGGTGGGGTGCCCGCGGAACCGTCGGCACACAACTGACCGACAAAGGCATTGCCCGCTTTGTCGAGATCGTTGCTAAAGTGCGCGAAACTGTTGGCTGGGAGATCCCGCTCGCCGTTGACCATTTCGGCCCCATCACGGTGAAAGACGGTATTCGCCTCGGTCGCGCCCTCGAACCCTATAGTCTCTCGTGGATGGAGGATATCTTGCCCTGGTGGGATGTGGAGGGCAATTGCCAAGTAACGCGGGCCATCAATGTGCCAACACTCAACGGCGAAGACATCTACCTGCTGGATGGCTGGCGGGAGATGATCGAAAAACGTGCCATTGACATTATCCAGCCGGATCTTCTGACGGCCGGCGGTATGCTGGAGACGAAGAAGATCGCCGACTATGCCGACGCACATGGTCTGATGACCGTCCTCCACTTTGCCGCATCGCCCATTGCGTTCATGGCCAACTTGCATTGCGCGGCGGCCATTCCCAACTTCATTGCCCTTGAGCATCACGGGCTCGACCTGCCTTTCTGGAAGGATCTGGTGACCGGCCTTGACGATCCATTGATCGTAGATGGCTACGTCAAAGTGCCTGAAAAGCCGGGACTGGGCGTTGACTTGAACCTGGACGGCATCAAGGCCAACCTGCGTCCGCCGTCCGGATTGTTTGAACCGACCGATGAATGGAACACACCGAAGCTTGGCTTCTGGCAACCCGACCGGCGTTGGGATAGATAGAGTGCACACGCCAAAGCCGGCAGTACGAGGCGGCCCACTGTGGCTTTTTTCGGCCAGGCTTGAGATCGAGCATTACCGGGCTTTCTGTAGCCCGTCACACATGCGTGTTTGACAGGAGGGTAACATCCATGGCAACTGGGACGACAATAGTAGCGGTAACGGCGCGACAGGTTTATTCTGATCGCGGGCATCCGGGGGTCGAAGCCACCGTGAAGACTGAGAATGGCGCTCTGGGTGTGGCTATCTGCACGGCCGGCGTCTCGGTGGGAACACACGAGGTTGAGTTTGCCTATGATGGCGGGCAGAAATGGCGCGGCAAGGGTGTGCAGCGGGCGGTGGACAACATCAACAACGTCATTGCTCCAGTCCTGAGAGGGATGGACGCTGCGCAGCAGCAACTTATTGATCATGCTATGCTGACACTGGGCGGGCCTGGTGCCAAGCAGCGGCTGGGTGGCAATGCCACAGCAGCCGTCTCGGCGGCGGTGCTCAAGGCCGGCGCGGCAGCGCTGGGTATCCCGCTCTACCAGCATATCGGCGGAGTGAATGCCTGCACGCTACCGGTGCCGGGCGTCATCGCCCTGGTCGGCAGTGATCGCTACGGCGGCGGGGCCCGTTCCGGCGGCAAACCGAGCTATGCCTTCATGGCCTACGACTTCAAAACATTCTCCGATGCATCGTATGCCTGCTGGGACATTTCCACCGAGTGGAGCGAGGTCCTCAACAAGAGGTTCGGTGTTCCCAAGCATTCGGTCACCCATTCTCCGGCGGTGCCCAAAGGTGCAGTAAAGCATGACCGCGAGATTTGGGACGTTATGGTAGAGACCATCAACCGACTTGGCTATGAGGGCAAGGTTGGCATCCAGGTGGACGTGGCAACCGAAACATATTGGGAAGAAAGCATTGGCCGCTATGTGGGCATTTTCTCGGCTGAACCCAAGACGAAAGATGACCTGTTCAGGATCTACGAGCTCATGGTGAAGGAATACCCCTTCGTGATTCTGGAAGATCCCTTGAATGAAGACGACTATGAGGGCACGGCCGAATTGACCAGAATGGTTGACATCCAGGTGGTCGGAGACGATCTGTTCACCACCAATCCAGAACGCGTGCAGAAGGGCATTGATGTCGGCGCGGCCAATACTGTCCTGCTTAAAGTCAATCAGATCGGCAGCATTAGCGAGGCGCTGGACATGATCCAGCTTGCCTATCGCAACGGCTACGGCGTCATGCCGTGCAACAGCCGCGGCGAGGGGGCGGATATTGCCGACTACTGCGTCGGCATCAACGCCGGAACGGTGCGCGAAAGTGGGACGGGACCCAGCGGCAACCGCTTCCTACAGATCGAAGCCGAGCTCGGCCCACGCGCCAAGTTCCTGGGGAAGAAAGGCCTGAAGGGCAAGCGATTTCAGCAATAGGCGGGCTAATATCCAAGCTGGTACGCCCGGTGGCCGGTGTTTCCCACACGCCGGCCGTTGGGAGGCTGCCTCCGCGCCAGGTTCGGGCCGTGGCGATACCAAGACTGTAAGGAGGGTAAATGGTGAAAGTTGTCGTTGGGCGCAATCCTATGAATATTCAGGGGGCTTTTCCCGATCTACAGAAGCAATTCCCCAACGTCGAGTTTGTCTATTGTCCCAAAGAAGAAGATCTGCTTGAGGTCATCACAGATGCCGATGTGTTTGTCGGCTGGCCCAGTCGCAAGGTTTTTCTGGCAGCCGGGAAGCTGCGCTGGGTACAGGTACCGGGTACCGGCGTGGATTCGGTGTTGGCCATCCCTGAGTTGAAGTCTGGCGATGTGCTGCTGACCAACATTCGCGGTGCACACGGCGTTGCCATATCGGAGAGTGTGTTTGGCATGATTCTTGCCTTTACGCGTGGCATCAAACAATCGGTTCTGAACCAGGAAAGGCGCGTTTGGGCACAGCTGGAGCTGCGCAAGCAACTGGTTGAGCTGACCGGCAGCACGATGGGCATCATCGGGCTCGGCTCCATCGGCCGGGCAGTTGCCCGACGGGCTGATGCCTTCGATATGCGGGTGTTGGCAATTGATATGTTCCCCAATAGCAAGCCCGACTATGTGGATGAATTGTGGGGACTGGAGCGCCTAGGCGACCTTCTGGGCCAGTCTGATTATGTGGTTGTGACGGTGCCCGGGACGGCGCAGACAAAGAGCATGATCGGCGCCGAGGAGATTGCTCGAATGAAGAGAACTGCCATGTTGATCGGCGTCTCGCGAGGCGGCGTCATTGATGAAGCCGCGCTGGTGGAGGCGCTAAAGGAAAAGCGCCTGGCCTATGCTGCCCTTGATGTATTTGAGCGCGAGCCTTTGCCCGCAGAGAGTGAACTGTGGGGCATGGATAACGTTTTAGTGACGGCGCATATTGCCGGTGGAACACAATTCGAAGGCAAATACACCCTAGACATCCTCCGTGAGAACTTAGGACGCTTCCTCAAGGGTGAATTTCCCCTCCGCAATCAGGTTGACAAGCAACTGGGATTCTGAGTGTATGACGCATTGCCCACCCAGGTTTGAGACTTGGGTGGGCAAACTTCTGTTCGTGCGAGGTATGGAGTGATCAAAAAGAGCCTGTCCGCCGGGGCGGTCTATACCCATATTCTGCTTGTGGTATATCTTGCCATCTACCTGGCGACAGGCATCCAGACACAGCAGATGCTGATTCACTTGAAACCAATACCGGAGAGCCTCCTCCAGGATTTTAACTTCTATCGGCGTGCCCTGCAATTTGCGTGTCAGCGAACGGATCCATACAGCATCCGCGAGATCGGGCCTGCCTTCTTGTATCCTCCGCCGGCGCTGCTGGTCGTGCAGATCTTTGCCTGGATCGTCTCTCCCATGGGCGAGTTCCTCGTGTATACCGCAGTGAATAGTGCTCTGCTCTTGCTGATGACCTACGGCGTAGCATCCTTTTACCATTACTCCCCGAAGACCGTCTGGTATTGGTTTCCCGTGGCGTTGGGGTTTGCTCCTTTTCTCGAGCTGATTCATGTTGGACAGATCAATGTTATTACGCAGTTCGGCGTTTTCTTAATGTTTGTTGCTCAGGCGTCGAATCCCATGCTGGCAGGCGCCGGCCTCGGCCTGGCAATTGTCACAAAAGTCACACCACTTGCCTTCATCTGGTATCTTTTCACAAACCGACGTCCCGTGGTCATCCTGACGACATTGATCGTTATTGCCGCCCTTTGTATCCTGGCCTTGCAGCAATACGGCTGGGGCCCTTTTGCAACATATCCTGATGTCCTCCGTCATCTTCTCGGCACCTTTGCCTTAGGTACCAACTCGCAGTCTCTCGTGGCCAAGCTTGCTGTGGCCAACACGCCGGAATTCCAGGATGCGCTGGGCAAGTTACCGCAGGATTGGCAGGCGCCTGCCTACGCCATTGCTTCGTTCTTCACTATATATCATGCTGGTCTGCAGCGCCTGCTGACTGTGTACATGGTGGTTGTGCTCGTGCTGGGAGGATGGCTGAACTGGCGGCTCAAGCAACCGGATCTGTGGTTTGTGCTCATCAGTCTGGCCGTCACGTTGTCTTCTGGGATTATGTGGTACCATCATTATGTTTTCCTGCTCATACCCATGTTTGTGTTGATGGCCTGGAGCCTGTTGAATCGAGGCGTTGTGCTATGGTGTCTCTTGTGGTTATTGATCATCCAGGTGGACAGATGGCACCTGACCTATGGACTGCTCATCCATATTGCCGGGCAGATCACGATCCTTGCCATTCTGGCCTGGCAAGTGAAGCTACTCAGGCTACGGGATCGGGCACCCCCCCATCGCCAGGCTGTAGTCAGCAGCGCCGCTGCCCTTTCCGCACCGTACACGGGGCATTAGTGACCGATGACCTCCGCCGCCTCTGTTACACCGGACGTCACCCACGCTCTGCTCAAGGGGATGTGCGCTGCTTGTTGAGCCATTAGCAACATCCTCCTGAATCTTCTTTATGCCTACTCGGCTGTGACCTGCACCGTGGTGAGGGAGAGATGATCGTCTCCGCTAGCCAGGGTAAGGCGCCGGCCGTCAGGCTGATAGTACAGCCCTAGCAGAAGGCGATAGATTCCCGGCGAGAGGTCACGGGGCAGGCGAAGAACGTGCACATCGGCGATGACCTCACCTGGATTCCAAATTGAGGTTGGATAAGTGCCATCTAGCGGCTGGCGATCATCTTGGGCAAGGGGTAGCTCACTCTCTCTGCTGAGATGCAGGAAAACGGTGTAGTCGCGACTGATGAAAGCATCGGTCTGCCAGTAGAGTGTGACCGTCAGCGTTGAACCAGCCATGATAGGCATAGTCGGCAGTTGGTAAGCCAACAGGGAAATGCCGTTCTCGAACGGCGCTCTCCGGGCAGTGGCTGATGGGGGCACGCCCGGCGCCGGCAGATTGAGCGGCAGGGCCGCCAGCAGCAGGTTATCGGCCCCGCCGGTCAGTTGCAGACGCTGCCCACTGTGTGGGTCATACAACCCGATCCGCAAAACATATCGTCCGGGTGACAGATCCGGTGGCAGGTCGAGATCATGATAATCGCGCACGATTTCATCGTCCGACCACCGACTGGTGGGGTACAGGTTGAAGAAGGGCGTGGCATCGCTCTGGGCCACACGGCGACCGGCGCTATCTTCAAGGTGGACGAAGACCTGGTAATCGGTCGTTATCGTCTGGCGCGCCTGCCACAACAGGGTCAGGCGCAAGCGTGCTGGGTAAGGGTCAAGGTGCGGCATCGTGGCGTCAGGGGGTGGTATCGTGAGGTCCCCCCGTTGATCGGGGGCGCTATCAATACGATAGCCAAGCAGGGCTATATTGTTGGCAAACGACACATCCATCGGCCGCTGCAGCGGTTGCGGTGCATAGACGCGATACTTGCCGACCTCGGCCACCAAGCCGTACCCGGTGTCCAGCGCCGATAGCACCTGGCGTGTGAAGCGGCGGAAGTGATCGGGGTTTTCACGGGTGCCTTTTTCCAGAATGACCAGAGAGAATCGTCCGCTGCGTAACGCCTCTGTCTCCCACGTCTGGGGCCAGCGTCCCACCTCGGCGAGCTGGGTATACTCGAAAGAGTAAAAGGGGATGTCTTTACCATTGACCAGCAGCAATCCCAGGTCTTCAGAGAAGATCATGCCGGATTGATTGGCAATCAGCGGGGCCAGGGTGCGATTCGCCGCTCCATCCTCGGCGACGACTCTGATGGCAATGCGCGGATCGTGCCACATAAGGCCAAGCTGGATAAGCAGGGCGACAGGTACAAGGCCATGCACGACCGTGGAGTGACCGTGCGACAGGCGTTCGATGCCCAGACCGGCATAGAGGCAGAGTACGAATAGTGCTTCGAAGAAGTAATTCTCCCATGCTCCCACTTTGCCGGCAAGAAGGATGGTGGCCAGGCCGGTCAAAAGGTAGCAGTCGAGTAGCGAAAGACGAGCGAGCGAGGATGTTATGCGGCCCGGCTTGTTGCTTGCCAAGCCAATGACGGCCAGGCTGATGATCGCTGCGAACGTAAGGACGAAGTTGCCCACCTGGCTGCCAAGCAAGGAAAGGCTAAAGGGATTGACGTTGGCCATGAACAGGTCGAAAACAAAGGCTCCCCCGGTGGCGAGTTGGAGCACCAGCAAGGGACCCAGGCCAAAGATGGCAAGAGACAGGCCAAGATGGCGGGCTGCCTCGCGATTGTTGATGAGCAGGAAGATCAGCGCTGCCAGCGGCGCTGCAATGTATGATTGCTTGGTGTAGAGCGCCAACACGAACAGCAATCCGGCCAGGTAAATGGGTCGGCGCGCGACAGGCAATGACTTCTGCCGTGTTGAGCCTGAACTGTGTAACATTGCCACGGTGTGGGGAGTCTGAACAACAGCGTCCGCCGGATTTGCCATACTGCGCAAGGTGGCCCTGCACAAGACGAGTATCCCCATTGTACTGAGGAACAGCGCGGGCAGGTCAATGCGGAACAGGGGTGCCCAGTGATAGACGTAGGGAGAACCAACAAAAAGGAAGGCGGCAACAATGGCCGACAGAGCACCAGCCCCTGCCTCACGCAACAGCGTATATAACACCACGGCGAGCCCAAGCGTGGCCAGCATGCTGAGCAGGCGGCCGGGAAGAAAGGATGGTCCCAGAAGAGCGACCAACGGGCCGGCAACGGCCTGCATCAGGGGCGGGTAATTCGAAAAGATATATGGAAAGCTGTCTATAGCCTTGTAGATGCTCTTGCCATGCGCCAGTAGCTGGGACTGGTAGAGGACCAGGCCCTCACCATAGTCCAACTGATAGGGATAGCCAAGCGCGAGCAGGCAGAGATGCAGGGTAAAGGCCACATAGAGAAGCAAACCGGCCAGGGCAACCAGCCAGAATGCGAGCACCGGCTTCCTTTGTCGCCGCAACTGTGGTAGAATGGTGTGCAAGGGAGGCATAGTCATGTTTCTCGGAGAAGCCAAACCGAGGAAGCTGGAGCAGGATGAGTACCCCATCCTCAATATTCGGCGACATAAGATCGTCCTCGTCGGCCGTCTATTGCCCGTGGCCACTATCCTGCTCGTGCCTGTGGTGCTTATCGTCTTCTCGATACTGACGCGTAACAGCGACCAACAGGCTGCCGACAGAACCATCCGTTTGTCACTGCAGGTCTT
>Ga0272448_1007451_pt1 | contig 11576 bp, 9 predicted proteins | sample YNPCB0191_FD_202220 | JGI IMG/M metagenome (GOLD analysis project Ga0272448, IMG submission 202220) | Hot spring sediment microbial communities from Yellowstone National Park, WY, United States - YNP-CB-019-1 | ecosystem: Environmental > Aquatic > Thermal springs > Hot (42-90C) > Sediment... | reverse complement strand
TACGGCTACCAAGTTATGCATCATTGCTGCGGCTCGATCCACAGGATAATCGACAAGTTCATCGAGGCCGGCGTCGACGCGCTGCACCCACTGCAGGCTAGAGCACGCGGGATGGATGCGGAGAGCCTTGCGCGGCGATTCAAGGGACGGATAGCGTTTGTCGGCGGCATCGACACGCAGGAGCTGCTGGTCCACGGCACCCCGGAAGAGGTTAAGGCGGAGGTCCGCCGCGTGATGGGTTTGCTGGGACCTAATCTGGTCGTCAGCCCCTCGCACGAGGCCCTGCTGCCGAACGTTCCTCCGGAGAACGTCCTCGCAATGTCGGAGGCTGTGGTATAATCGACGCATACCGCAGTTTTGTTGGGTGGAGACTCGCTGATGGGCGATGTTTTCGGTTTCCTCAGGGCGCACGACGTCCACTTCATTCTCGGGCTCTCGGCTCTGACCGTGATCCTGCTGGTCCTGGTGGCGTGCCTGTCGAGCAGGCTTTCGAAGCTGGGCAAGCGATACAACGCCAAACTTGTGGAACCGAGCGCGGGCCAGATCGTAGACCGGCTCACGGAGCAGACTGCTGCGATAGCGCGCATCGAGAGGCGGCTCGACGAGATCGTCCGCAAGCAGGCGGATCAAGACAAGGCGATTGCCGGATGCGTGCAAAAGATGGGGCTTGTTCGGTTCGACGCGTTTGACGACGTCGGCGGGGAACAGAGCTTTGCGGTTGTTCTTCTCGACGGCAACGACAGCGGTGTGGCTATGTCGAGCCTATACGGACGGCAGGATTCGCGCCTATACGCGAAAGTCATAACCAACGGTCGGAGCGAGCGAACCCTTTCCGATGAGGAACAAGCCGCGCTTGAGATGGCGCTGGCGGGAGGTACTGCCGCCAGAGCCGGTTGATCGGCGCCGGCACGGCACTCTCGCGAGGGATCTCCAATTGCTCGAGAGGTCATCAAGGCTCGGTTCGGACGCGCAGAAGGGCGTTGACCGATTCGACGAACAAGCGCTCATCGAACGGTGCAAGGCCGGGGACACGGCCGCGTTTGATGAGCTGGTTCGGAGATTCGAAAAACAGGTATTCAACTGCGCCCTCAGAATCACCGGCAACTACAACGACGCCTGCGACGTGGCTCAGGAAGCGTTCATCCGTGCGTTTCACTCGATCCAGACCTTTCGGGGCGACGCAAAGTTCGCGACCTGGATATACCGCATAGTCACGAACGTGTATCTGGACGAACGCAAACGCTCAAAGGCGCATCGGACCACCTCGCTTGACGAAGCAATAGAGCTGGACGAGAGTTCGGTGACCAGACAGTTCGAAGATACCGGCCCGACTCCGGATGAAGTTGTGGAAGATAAGGAAAGGCTGCGGGCGCTGCAGCGCGCTATCAAGTCCCTGCCGGACTATCAGCGCATCATCGTCACGCTTTATCACACCCAGCACCGCAGCTACGAGGAGATCGCCGAGATACTGGGTCTGCCGATCGGGACCGTCAAGTCGAGGCTGAACAGGGCTCGGCTGGCTCTGGCGGAAATACTGCAATCGGAGCCGGAACTTTTCGAATAGACGGCCAGTCTAGCAACTAGATACAACCACGCCGAGACGCGAGGGCAGGCTGTTGGACCCGGCAGTTCCGACGGCGCAGGTCGGCGTGCACAGGTCCGGACTGGTCGGCTGTGTTAAGGATCGCCGTCCGGACGGCAAAGACGATGGCCGGGGCGGGTCGATAGTCGTCGTGCCAATCGCAGCGAGGAGTTTGCGGTACCCAATCGCGACTCCCCGCCGGCTTGGAATGCTGAACAGACACCCATTAGCGGACGGAGCACTGTGTTATGAGATGCGGCAGAGTCCGGGATATGTTCTCCAGCTACCTGGAGAAAGCCATGGACGGCAGGATCACCGCGAGATTTGAAGAGCACCTGGCGGCGTGCGAATCGTGCAGAAAAGCGTACGAACGCTTCAGCGCCACGGTTTCAATGCTGGATTCAATCCCCGAGGTCGAACCGCCTGCGGATTTCCACGCCTCCGTGATGGCGCAAGTGGAGAGAGCGAGGCGGGCGATTCCGGCGCCGGTGAGGTGGTGGAGTGTGGACTGGCAGCACGTATTCACGATACGCGTGCCCGCGCGTGCCGCCGCCGTCGGCGCCGCAGTGGTGTTGTTGTTCGCATTGGCGTTTCAGGTTTTCCCGCCGCTCCGAACGGGCATCGCGGGCTTGCTCGTGCCTCAGAAACCCGTACAGGCTCCGATCACAAGCATGGACGAGAGTGCGCCGCGTGCTCCGCTGCCGTGGAACCCCGCGACAAGCGGTCCGGGCCTGCAGATCAGCATAGGCGTCGAAAAGCCGGGGACCTACGCGGTTAGACTCAGAACCGCAAGCAGGAAACCGGTGGCGTTCGAGGTCGAGTTTGACGGCACTAGATACAGCGGGTCACTCGCGGCCGGGACCGTCTCGGCCATCAAGGTGCCCGCGCCGCCGGTCGGCTCCGTCGCCGTCGTTCACGTCGCGTGGAGCATCGGCGAGTGGGGAAGATACCAATCGCTGTTCCTGCCGGCCAAGCTGAACGAGCGCAGCCTGTTGGGAAGCTTCGTACTTGAGAACGTGACGGTGCGGGACGTTTTGAGGACGATCTGCCGGGAGTACGGAGTTGCGATCATCGCGTCCGGCGACCTCGGCAAAGGTGTACCGTATGCGCGAGCGGACCGCGCCACCCCCGAGGACGCTCTCTACGACTCGCTTAGTCCGGTAGGGATGAAGGCGAGGGGAGTCGCGACGTCGGTGTACCAAGTCGAGCCCATCCGATAGACACAAACCAATGCGAGTGATTGGGCACGGCGTTCGATAAGGCCCGTGCCCTTTTTGTCGTGCGGAGAGTGCGCGAAGCAGGCGCGACGGCGGCCGTGTGATCCGCGAAGTGCTCGTTCGCGACGAGCTGCTGCGGGACGCCACGAGGCTCGATGAAGGGAGGATTGTGAGTTGACTAACTGCGCGGTGGTTGCCTGGCAGCCGCTGCTGAGGCCGCCCGTTCCGGGGCAGGAAGCGCCGGTCGAGGCCGGCATATATGATGCTCCTCTGAAGGCACTGACGTGCCGGAACCAGGTCACGTCACTTGCGGCGCTGATCGTCTGCGACGGACGCGCGTCCTCGGCACGGCTTGTCTTGAGCGATCTTGCCTCGGAGAGCGCGGTGATCCCGGCGGACGCGATCAGGACAAGGTTGGTGGGAACAGTTTCGACGCCGGAAGAGGGGATTGTCTGTGACCCGCTATACGAAGTCGATGAGTTCTCCATCGACAGGTCCGCAGCGGTTCACGTGAGTGTTCGAGTGCCGAGGGACATTCCCGCCGGAGTCTATCGCGGAACGGTGACTTTGAAAATCGACGGACGCGACGCCGCGGCGAACCGTGTGGAGGTCGAGGTAGCGGACGTCGACCTGCCCGACGTGCGCGATTGGAGTTTTCTTCTCAACGTTTGGATGAACCCGGCGCCCGTCGCGCGGTGGCACGGCGCGGAGCCGTTTTCGCAGGAGCACTTTCGACTGCTGCGGCCTTATGTGCACGACCTGGCTTCGCACGGTCAGAAGGTGGTAATTGCACCGATCTGCTTCCAGCCGTGGGGGACCCAGACCCGCGATCCCTACCCCAACTGCATCCGCTGGATTAGACGGCGCGGCGAGTTCAGTTTCGACTTTTCCTCGTTTGATCGCTACGTCGAGCTGCACGAAGAGTGCGGAATCGACCGGGCCATACACTGCTACACCATCGTCCAAGGCAGCAAGGACAGCGGCAACACGATCGAGTTCTTCGATGCCGACACCGGCGAGATCAGGCGAGTGGAGGCGGCGGTCGGCGACGAGTTCTACACGTCGGCCTGGCGGTCGTTTCTGCGCGCCTTCGTCGCCCATCTCGACGGCAGAGGTTGGCTCGAGAAGACCTACATCGGGTTCGACGAGAGGAAACCCGACACGATGGAGGCCGTGATAGCGTTCCTAGACGAGCACGCGCCGGAGCTTAAGATCGCGCTAGCCGGTAACACCAGCGAGGAACTGTACCCGAAGATCGACGATCTGGCGCTGCAGATCGGGTTCAACGAGCGCGGCGTGGCCGACTATTCGCCGGCGGAGCGTTCGGCGATGGGCGTCGCGCAACTCCTGGACCCCGAAAGGCCGGGCGGCGCGGCGAAGATGACCACCAGCTTCTACGTATGCTGCGGGCCGGCGCATCCGAATACGTTTCTTTTCTCCCCGCTTGTTGAGTCGCGGATGCTGCCTTGGCTGGCGGTTCAGGGCGGCTACGACGGCTTTCTGCGCTGGAGCTACAACGACTGGCCCGACGACCCTTATTCTCACCCCGAGTGGGGACTTTGGCCGACCGGCGACGTTTTCTTCGTGTATCCCGGACCCAGCGGCCCCGTCTCCAGCCTGCGGTGGGAGCAGTTGATGGAAGGCATCGCCGACTACGAGCTCGCGATGATCGCCTCGGCGAATATGCGAGGGCCTGAGGAGATGGTCGACTACGAGCAGGCGATCACCCTGGCCTGCCGCGACACGGACGGCCGGTCCAAGTCCGTCGGCGACATCGAGATAGCCCGGCGACTTCTGATTCCCATAGCCGAACATCAGACCGGCAGGTAGGCGGCGCCGGGTGTCCCGGCGCGGTCAGATTTGCGCGGCTATCTCGCGTGCCGCGGCCTTCGGGTCGTCGGCCTTGATGATCGGGCGGCCTATGACGAGGTAGTCCGCGCCTTTCTCGACCGCCTCATGGGGGGTCATGACGCGTTTCTGGTCGCCGGCGTCGGCTCCCGCCGGCCGGACGCCGGGGGTGACGATCAGAAAGTCGGGGCCGCAGGCGGATCGGATCAGCTCGATCTCCTGAGGCGACGCAACGACGCCGTCCAGGCGCGCTTCTTTCGCGAGCTTCGCAAGATGGACGACCTGATCGGCAACCGGACCCGGCACGCCGATTTCCTTGTTCAGCACCTGCCGGTCGACGGAGGTGAGCACCGTGACGCCGATCACCAGCGGAGGCGCGGTACCGAGCTTTGCACATTCGTCGGCTGCGGCGTCCTTCGCCGCCTTCATCATCGCCAACCCGCCCGAGCAGTGAACGTTGATCATCCACGCGCCCAACCTAGCAGCGGCTCGTGACGCTCCCGCGACGGTGTTCGGGATGTCGTGAAACTTGCAGTCATAGAATATCTTCCGCGCTCCGGCTTTACGAATCGCCTCGAAAACGCCGAATCCGACGGAGTTCACGAGCTCCAAGCCGACCTTGAACGCTCCGACCTCGTGCTTCAAGACCTCGACCAGCGCCACCGCCTTATCGAGCGTGTCGACGTCCAGCGCGACTATGATCCTGTCGCTACGCAACAAGGCCGGCCACCTTCGCGAACTCGTCCTTTAGGGACCGATACAGCGACCCATACACCGGGTAGAACTTGTCGTAGATTTCCTTTGCGGCCCTGTCCGTTTTGGTGGTGCTCACCACTTTGATCACGGAGCGGCACGCGCTCTCCACACTCGGGTAAACGCCCGTCCCGACGCCAGCGAGAAGCGCCGCACCAAGAGCGGGGCCTTCGTCGATGTTGACCGTCACGTGGTCATAGCCGGTGACGTCGGCCTGTATCTGCCGCCAGAGCCGGCTTCTTGCGCCGCCGCCCGACGCCCGGACCTGTTTGATCGGCACGCCCATCTCCTCCAGTATTCCGAACGAATCGCGCAGCCCGTAAGCGACTCCTTCGAGCACCGCCCGCACGAAGTGCGCACGATCGCTCCTCAATGTGATTCCGAAGAAAACGCCGCGCGCGTTCGGATCCGGGTAAGGCGTCCGCTCACCCGTTAGATACGGCAGGAATATCAGCCCTTCACTGCCTACCGGCGCCTTTTCCGCCTCGTCGATCATCACGTCATACGGATCCCGCCCCATAGCGCGAGCGACGCAGCTCTCCGCGCTTGCGAACGTGTCTCGATACCATCGCAGACTGCCGCCGGCTGAGAGCATTACTCCCATCACGTGCCACTTGCCGGGCACCGCGTGGCAGAAGGTGTGAACCCTCAAGCCGGGGTCGACGACGGGTTTCTCGGCGAACGCAAATACGACGCCGGAGGTGCCGACGGTCGACGAGATGATTCCAGGCTCAACCACCCCGTTTCCGACCGCCCCCGCCGCTTGATCGCCCCCGCCTCCGACAACCGGTGTTCCCTCCTTGAGGCCGGTGAGCGCCGCCGCCTCGGCGGTGACTCTTCCGGTGACTTCGGGGCTTTCGTAGGCTTTCGGCAGCCAGTGCCTGGGAACATCGATGGCATCGAGCATTTCATAGGCCCAGTCCCGCTTGGTGACGTTGAACAGAGCCGTGCCGCTGGCGTCGGAGACCTCGGTTGCGTACTCGCCGGTGAGTCGAAATCGGATGTAATCCTTGGGCAGGAGCACCTTGTTGACTTGCGCATAGACCTCGGGTTCGTTATTGCGCAGCCAGACGATCTTGCCCGCCGTGAACCCGGTCAGGACGGGGTTCGAGATCAACTCGACCGTCTTTTCCCGCCCGACCGTATCCATGATCCAGTCGCACTCGGCCTGTGTCCGCTGATCGCACCAAAGAATGGCGGGGCGCAGGACGTTGTTGCCCTCATCGAGAAACACCGACCCGTGCATCTGCCCTGAAAGCCCCATCCCCCTGATGTGCTTGGGATCGACGCCGGACTGCTCGATGATGTCTCGAATCGCCGCGATGGTAGCCTGCCACCAATCCTCCGGTTCCTGCTCGGCCCAGAGAGGTTTCGGCGTGTATAATGGATAAGTCCTGGTGGAGGACGCGACGACCTCGCCGTCGCGGCCGGCGTTGATCAGCAGAGCCTTGGTGCCGCTGGTGCCGACGTCTATGCCGAGTAGATAGCTCATTAGATAGCCTCCGATTGTTGCGTCGTTCCGCAGCGCAGGGACTTGCCCGCGGCGAGCGCCGGGCCGACTGAGCGCGCTTCGGCGCAGCCTAGGTCGTTGCGCCGTTCGGGTATTAGCATAACGGAGCGGAAGTCGAGAGTCAAGAGTTGAGAACGAGAGCCTCCAAGCGCGGCGTCATCCGCCGCTTCGGATTGCCGGTATGCGCGGCCGCGGTCGTCTGGATCGCGCTGTGCTCGGCCGCGCCTGCCGGGCCGCAGATGCCGGCGCGCTCGCTGGAAAAGCTGCAGGAGATGTTCGGCCTGCTCAGAGACCGGCTGTGGGAGGTCGACGACGTGTTCTGGCACCGAGGTGAGTTTGAGCGCTGCATCGCCGTGCTGCGGTTGATCGCCGCGATGGACCCACACGACACCGAGGCATACTCAAACGGCGCCTGGCTGATGCAAAACCAGCTCCGCGACGATGAGGCCGAGGCGTTCCTTGTGGAAGGCCTGAAGAACAATCCCGACGTGTACGACATCTACTGGGAGCTCGGCTATTTCTACTATATGCACGAGCGATTTGCCGAGTCGATCCAAAACCTGGAGACGGCGGTGCAGTTCGAGGTTCCGGCGTTCGTATGGCACCTGCTGGCACATGCTCACGAGCACGCCGGCGACATAGGCACCGCCCTTTCGATCTGGTTACGACAGGAGGCCGACGAACCGGACAGCCCGGTTCCGGGTATCCAGATCGAGCGGATTCTCTCCGGCGGCCCGGCTCCGCGCGCACCGGCCATGGCTCGCAGCGCCCGTGAGGAGAGATTGAGGGAAAAAGGCGCCCGTTAGCGCAATCCTGACGGCTCCAGAGCTCGGAAGCCGATCGCGCGGCGGCGCGCGTCACAGGTCGGCAGGATCGACGTCGTCCAGAGTTCCAACGACCCAGTCCGCACCTGCGGAAGCAAGAAGCTCGGCGTCCTCGCCGCGCGCCACGCCGATGCAGCGCATGCCGCCGGCCTTCGCGGCGGCGACTCCATTCGGGGCGTCCTCAATCACCACACACCGGTCGGGCTCGACCCCGAGTGCCTCGGCGGCAGCCAGGAATATGTCGGGATGCGGCTTCCCGTGGGCGAAGTCGCGGCCGCAGACGTTCGCGTCAAAGAGGCGCAGCAAGTCCAATCCGGCGAGAAGTGCGTTGGCGTTCTTGCTTGAGGACGCGGCAGCCAGTTTGGCCCCGCAGTGCTTCGCCGCAGCCAGGAACCGCAGGGCGTCGTCGTAGGCTCGGAACTCGCCGCGTTCGATCAGGCGCTCGATCAGCCGCTGCTTGCGCTCGCAGAGCAGAGCGGCACGCGCGCCGTGGGGATCGTCGATGCCGAAGTAAGCGAGAAGCGCGGCCGCACCGTCGGCTCGGGGCCTGCCCGCCACATACAGCCGGTAGACATCCGAGGTATACAGCTCCGGAGAATACCGGACGGCTGCGCGGAGATTGCGCCATTCAACCGCCATCAAGTCCCTAAGAGCTTCTCCCCACGCCCGCTCATGAGGCGAGTCCACGATAACGCCGTCCACGTCGAATATGAACGCATCCACCATCAGAACGCGTGCCTGACTTTCGTTCTGGAAAGGTCACGAACCGGCAAGGACTCGGCGGCGATGCGCTCACCGCCGCGCGCAAGAACCGTCCCGTCAACGAGCGCCGCCGACACCACCCGTCCTCCCGCCGTGCGCAAGTAGACCCCGGCCGCATCGGCTTCGAAGTCGAGGAACTTGAGCCTGGTGCGCCTGGGAGCCTGGATGAAGTAGTCGATTCTGCCGCCGCCGAACCGAACCGCTACCCCGGAGGTCAGAACTCCGCCATCGGCATCGACCGGCACCCTTTCGACGCGGTCGATCGGGCACTTCGCCCCCGCGGGCGTAGGATAGAGCACGTACGCGAAGCCGGTCGGGCCGGCAGTTTCCTGAGAGAAGATCGGCGTCGGGATCGGCCTGCACTCGTAGCGAGTCACTCCCCCTTTTGGAACCCACCCCTGCACTACAGGCTCCACCTGACCCGAGACGACCCGCACTCCGATATGCGCGCGGCTTGCCGTGGGAGCCGCACTCGCGTCGGGGGTTGACCGCGGCGAACCCAAACCGTTCCCACGGCATATCCCGTAGATCGCAAGGTTGCTCGCGTTCTTGTTCGTCGTGCTCACTGAGCCGGTTTCTTGATCGACCGCCGCGCCGTCCGCATCTAGGTGGAACATGCTCTCGTACAAGTGTGGCCGGTCGTCCGCGGGCGTCAGAAAGTCCGTGACGATCCAGTATTCGGGCTTCACGAAGAAAACGTGCCTGGCGTGCGAAACCCGGACCTCGTTGTTGTCGCCGTATCCGTCGTCGTACCGTCCGGCGGCGTAGTCGAACCTCTCAGTCGAAGCCCACTTGTTCGGCAAAGGCTTCGCGACCACGTACTGCTCGCGCGGCCTGCCGCGGCGATGCTGTTCCAGACCGTCCACCATGACCGTGTTGTGCGCACGAGTCGAAAGAACGTATTTGCGCCATTGCGAGCTGTCGTAGGCATAGTTGCCGGGGTCGACTAGGTGATACCTGCCGTGCGCGTACACTACGATGGAAAGGGCGTCTTCGTGCTGATGGCCGTAGCCGAACGGCCCGGCGTCCATCAAGAGATACAGGTCGTCTGTGTCCCAGCCGGAGCGCATAACAAGCTGGCCCGAAAAAGCCAAAGCCACCGAACCGAAACTCGGCATTCGCCCCTGTTTGCCGGACGTGGCGACCCATTTGAAGTCCTCGCGTGTGGGGAACAACTCAAGTGCCCGCGCAAGCGACGTGCGCACGTTGACTCGCGCACCGTCGTTCAGATCCGGTAGCGTGCCGTCGGGCATACAGGCGGCAAGGTTGTAGTCGAACATCTTTTCCAGTTTGGCAATGTAGTCCGCGGGCATCTCAAAGTCGTTCATGCGAGCGATCCGCCACGCTCTGAGGAAGTTGTCCAAGCTGACCTGGTGATAACCCGTGGTGAGCTCGATCTGCGCACCGTCGGGGTAGACTTGGCGGTCGAGCTCGGCGTAGAGACGCTCGGCAGCAACCCTGCGCCAGTCGGCGGCTTCCTTGAACTCCGGAAACAGCACGCCGACGTGCATCAGGCCGTCCGCCTCCATAGTGAGCCAGTTGCCGCCGGTGTGCCATCTCGTGAGCTGCCGTGCGTGCTCCACAAACGACTTGACCATCGTCACCATCGCGTCGTCGGTGAACGAAGGGGAGGTCAGAAACAAATAGAAGGATTCGGGCCAAGAGCCGGAACATCGGATGCCTTGCTCGATCGTGCGCCAGGTGTAGGTCTCGTTGCCCGAGGTGTCGACCGGAACGGGATTCTTGGCGACCCAATCGGTCATCTGGTGCACGAACTCTCGCGCGTACTTTTCCTCGCCGGTGGCCCAGTACGCGCGCCCGAGCGTCACCCAAAACGCGTGGCGGTTGAGCTGCCACGGCCATTCCTTGTAGTTGATCGGGTTGAGGTTCCAGTCAATCTCGCCTTCGAACTTGTGGTAGACTCCGCAACTGGGCAGTTCGTGCCGGAGGATGCGGTCCGCCTCCGTCGTGTCCACGTTCTCCGGACGCTTGTCGTGTTTGGGCCGGGAAAACGGATCGAAGTGCCAGACAGGCCTCTTGCGATTCCGCAAATACTCGGCGAACTCGTGCCTCGCGGAGGCGTAGTCACCCGACGCAACCGCCTTCTCGACCCTTTCAAGACCCGGATAGCCCGGCTGAAGCGTGGCGAAAAACGCTTCGTCCGTGATCCTCGGGCCGCGCTCCGCGCACGCGCCCGGCACCGCCACCGCCAACACTAGCACCACAGCGCTCCTCACTTTTTCACCCGGTAAACGTCGACTCCTGACGCAAAGTAGACCGTGCCGTCCGGTCCGACCGCCACATTCGAGACTTTGGCCGGCGCTTGGACGATAAGCTCGGTCTTCCCGGTTCGCATGTTCAACGCGACGACGGATGTGTCGCAGCCATAATACAGCTTGCCGTCGCCGGGAAAGCCGATGGAAGCGCACCGCAGCGGCGGCGCATCCACCGGCAGGCTTTCCAGCAGCCTCCGGCTGCGAGTGTTGAAGAACCTGACCATGCCGTCCACCGACAGCGCGACGCGTCCGGTCGATTTGTCGAAGCAAAGCGGCCTCACGCCGGAGGCCCCCTCGAACTCGTGCAGAAAGACCGCTTTCTTAGTGTTGACGTCCACGATCCCGAACCTTGCCGACTCGCCTTTCTTGTTCGGCAGCCCGTTCGCGCCCAGGGATGTGCCGACGTAGATCACGCCGTCGCCCGGAACGACTCCCACCACCGCCTGCTCGCCGAGAGGGTTCTCGATCAGGTCGGTCCGACCGGTCGCCGGATCGGTGATTGCGACGGCGCCGCCGTACGTGCCGTATTTGGCCATCCAGCCGGAGTACAGCCTGCCGTCCGGACCGACATGCACGCCGCCCGTCGGCCTTATGTAGCCTTCAGGCCCAACCGAGGCAATGACGCGCGGGTTCACGTGATCGATCTGGTTCCAGGGCTTGGCGGGATCGTAGCAGATTATGTCGCCGCCCGCGTAGGCGACCGAGTACACCTTGCCGTCGAGGAACGTGGAGTCGTAGACCTCGCCGCCGGCATCGCACACGGTGCCGGTGTTCACGTACCTCTTCGTCGCCCCGGATCGAGCC
>Ga0272448_1007449_pt1 | contig 11578 bp, 6 predicted proteins | sample YNPCB0191_FD_202220 | JGI IMG/M metagenome (GOLD analysis project Ga0272448, IMG submission 202220) | Hot spring sediment microbial communities from Yellowstone National Park, WY, United States - YNP-CB-019-1 | ecosystem: Environmental > Aquatic > Thermal springs > Hot (42-90C) > Sediment... | reverse complement strand
GAGGGCGAACAGCAGTTGTTTCGCTGCGCCGAGCTTGCAGCCCGCGGCGGCGCGCGGCTGTTCCGCGCCGGCGGACTGCGGGCGCACCTCTCGCCTATGAACGTGGCGGCGCCGGACGAGGCTTCGCTGCGGCTGATGCGCCGGGCCGCGGACACATTCGGCATGTTCCTGGCCGGCGAGGCGACCGAGGCGGGCCTCGTGCCGATGGTGGAAGAGCACGCCGACCTGCTGCTGGCCGGCTCGCGCAACATGCAGAATTACCCGCTGCTGCGGGCCCTCGGCAAAGCGCGCAAGCCGGTTCTGCTCAAACGCGCGCCCTCGGCCACGTTGCAGGAGCTGCTCGTGTCGGCGGACATGATCCTCGAGGGCGGCAACCCGCATGTCATCCTGTGCGAGCGCGGCGTCCGCACCTACGGCTCATACACCAAGAACACGCTGGACGTGACCGCCGTGCCCGTGCTGCACAAACTTTCGCACCTGCCGGTGATGGCGGATCCGTGCCGCGCCGCGGGCCGCCGCGACATGGCCCCGGCGCTGGCGCTGGCCGCGGTGGCGGCGGGCGCCGACGGCCTGCTGCTGGACGTGCATCCCGACCCCTCCAGGGTTCTCGCCGAAGGCGCGCAGTCGCTGGAGCCGGGCCAGTTCATGGAGCTTGCCAGACAGCTGCGCGCCCTGGCGGCGGCGCTGGGAAGGAGCTTCTGACGCCCTGATGGAAACCGTTGCCATTGTCGGCGTGGGGCTGATCGGCGGCTCTTTCGGGCTGGCGCTGAAGAGCGCCGGGTTCCGCGGGCGCATCCTCGGGGTGAGTTCGCCGGCGACCGTGGAGAAAGCGCTGCGGCGGGGCGCGATCGATGAGGGCGCGAGCCTGGAAGAGGCCGCGCCGCGAGCGGACCTGGTTTATCTGGCCGGCCCGATCCGCGCGATTGTCGACACCTTGCCGAAGCTCGAGGGGCTCGTGCGCCCCGGCGCGCTTGTCACCGATGCCGGCAGCACGAAGCGGCGCATCTGCGAGGCGGGCCGCGCGCTGCGCGCCGGCCTGTTTCTCGGCGGGCACCCCATGGCGGGCAAGGAGAAACGCGGCGTCGAGGAGGCGGAGGCGGAGCTTTTCCGCGGCCGGCCCTACCTGCTGACGCCGGCGCGCGCCGGGGACCTGGAAACGCCCGCCGCGGGCGAGTTTCTCGCGTGGCTCGGCCGCATCGGCGCCGAGCCGCGCGTGATGACGCCGGAGGAGCACGACCGCATTGTGGCGCTTGGCTCGCACCTGCCGCAGATGATCTCGACGGCGCTGGCCGCCACGCTGGCCGCGCGAGGGGAGGCCGGCGCGGTGGCGCAGGCGGCCGGCCCCGGGCTGCTCGACATGACGCGGCTCGCCCTGAGCGGCTGGGACATCTGGCGGGACATTCTTGAAACAAACCGCGACGAAATTGTTCGCGCCATCGGGTTCTTCGAGCAGCGGCTCCGGGCGCTGGCAACGGAGCTGGAACAGGGCCTTCCGGAGGACGACTTCCGGCGCGGGGCGGAGTTCGCCTCCAGGCTGCGCGAAGGCCGGTAGCTCATCCGGCCGCGCCGCTGGCGCGCCGCGCGTGCACAAGGTTCGGCCCGGCGCGAGCGCGGAAACCGCTAGAATTTTGGCAATGGGGAAACTGCTCCGCACCGGCGCGTGGGTTCTTGTCGCCTGCACGGGCGCGTTCGCGCTTGCTGGCGTCGCGCTGCGGCGCGGCGAAACGCTGAACAGCGCCTGGCTGGTGACCGCGGCCGTGTGCACCTATCTGGCTGCCTACCGCTTCTATTCCGCATTCATCGCCGCGAAAGTGATGGCGCTCGACGACCGGCGCGCCACGCCGGCCGAGCGGCTCCGCAACGGGCATGACTTCGAGCCGACGAACAAGTGGATCGTCTTCGGCCACCACTTTGCGGCCATTGCGGGCCCCGGGCCGCTTGTCGGGCCCACGCTGGCCGCGCAGTTCGGCTATCTGCCCGGCGCGCTGTGGATCATTCTCGGCGTGGTGCTCGGCGGGGCGGTGCAGGACTTCGTGGTTTTGTTCGCGAGCGTGCGGCGCGACGGCAAGTCGCTCGGCCAGATGGCGCGCGAAGAGATCGGCCGCATCGGCGGGGGCACGGCGCTGCTGACGGTGCTGCTCATCATGATCATCCTGCTGGCGGTCATCGGGCTGGTGGTTGTCAACGCCCTGAAGGGAAGCCCGTGGGGCACGTTCACGATCGCCGCCACCATTCCGATCGCGGTGTTCATGGGCCTGTATCTGCGCTTCTGGCGGCCCGGGCGCGTGCTGGAGGTGTCGCTGATCGGCTTCGCGCTGGTGGTGGTCTCGATCTTCGCCGGCGAGTGGGCGGCGCATCATCCGGTCTTCGGCCCGTGGTTCACGCTTGGCGGCATGGCGCTGGCCATCGCGCTCATCATCTACGGATACGCCGCTTCGGCGCTGCCGGTGTGGCTGCTGCTGGCGCCGCGGGACTACCTGAGCACGTTCGTCAAGCTCGGCGTCGTGTTGCTGCTCGGCCTCGGGGTGCTTGTCGTGCGGCCCGACTTGCAGATGCCGGCCCTCACCCAATTCACCGACGGCACAGGGCCGATCTTCGCGGGCAAGATCTTTCCGTTCTGCTTCATTACAATCGCCTGCGGCGCCATCAGCGGCTTCCACGCCCTGATCAGCTCCGGCACCACGCCCAAGCTGATTGCGCGGGAAAGCCACATCCGCCCGGTGGGCTTCGGCTCGATGCTGCTGGAAAGCTTCGTGGCGATGATGGCGCTGGTGGCCGCCTGCGCCCTCGAGCCCGGCGTGTTTTTCGCGGTCAACTCCCCGGCAGGCATCGTGGGGGCGACGCCCGCAGCCGCCACGGCGACCATCACCGGCTGGGGCTATCCGGTCACGCCCGAACAGATGCGCGACCTGGCCCGGCACGTCGGCGAGGAAACGCTGTTCTACCGCACCGGCGGGGCGCCCTCGCTGGCCCTCGGCATGGCGCATATCTTTTCGCGCATCGCCGGCAATGAAGCGGTGCTGCGCTTCTGGTACCACTTCGCCATCATGTTCGAGGCGCTGTTCATTCTCACGGTGATTGACGCGGGAACGCGCGTCGGCCGCTTCATGCTCCAGGATTTTCTCGGCCACATCTGGAAGCCGCTCGGGCGGACCAGCTGGATGCCTTCGGTGCTGCTGACCAGCGGGCTGATCGTGGCCGCCTGGGGCTACTTCCTCGTGCAGGGCGTGCTCGATCCGCTCGGCGGCATCAATTCGCTGTGGCCGCTGTTCGGCATCGCCAACCAGCTGCTGGCCGCCGTGGCGCTGTGCGTGGCCACCACCATCCTCATCAAGATGCACAGGGCGAAATACATGTGGATCACGGTTGTGCCGCTCGCCTGGCTGGTCACCGTCACCTACAGCGGCGCCTGGCAAAAGATCTTCAGCGACGCCCCCCGGGTGGGCTTTCTCGCCCAGGCGCGGCTGCTCGAAGCCGGCCCGCAAACGGCGCAGACGAAGCAGCTGATCTTCAACAACCGGCTTGACGCGGCCGTCTGCGGGCTGTTCATCGTGCTGGTGACGACGATTCTCGCCGACTCGGTCCGGGTCTGGGCGGGCCTGCTGCGCGGCACCCGGGAGGCCCGCAACATGGAAGTCCCCTTCGTGCCCACGCAGCTCGAAGCGGAGGAGTTGGGATGAGGCGCGCGTGGCGCAGCTTTTGGCGGACCCTCCTCGCCATTCTGCGGGAGCTGGCCGACGAGCGCGCCTACGAGCGCCACTTGCAGATCCACGGGCGCGCCCCGTCGGGCGAGGAGTGGCGGCGCTTCAGCGAACAGCGGCTGCGGCAGAAATACCAGCGCCCGCGCTGCTGCTGAGGGCCGGCTTCAGGACAACACCGGAAGCTCCGGCCGCCGCCGTTCCTCCGGGACCGGCACCTCCCGCGGAGTCGTATAGACAGGCCGGGCGCCGTTGCTGAAGTCGAGATACAGCTTGCGGCGGAGGATCCACTCCGGGAAATGAGCCAGCCGGAAAAGCGGCCATTTCATCGCCGGGCCGAACAATTTCCGGCCAAGAAGGTAGTAATAGATCGGAATGCCGAGGTTGAATTTCCAGTGCACGCTGCGCTGGCGGCGGAAAAAGTCGATGTTGTACCGCCAGCAGGTGAAGAAAAATTCCCACTGGAGATCGGTGAGGTTTGCGATCCTTGCGCCGTCTTTCGTGGCGAGCTTCGTGTCTTCCAGCGGCACGAACAGCGTCGGGATGACGCACCATTTTGCATCCTTGAGGGCGAAGAGCAGGTCGAGCGACTGTTTCGTGTCCTCGCGCGTCTCGCCTGGCAGCCCGATGATGAATGTGCACATCGGGAACCAGTTGGCGCGGTTCATGATCTCCATGCCCTTGAGGACCACGTCCGGCCACTGCTCGGGGCGGAACGGATAGCTCTTCCCCTTCATGAATTGCCGGAAAAGCCGCACGGAGCCGGTTTCCAGGCCGACAAACATCATCGCGTAGCGGTTCTCCGGATGGGTGGAAGCCGGGTGCCGGTTGACGCTCTTGTCCACGGCCAGGTGAAGCTCCTCGACGATCTCCGGCTGAACCACGACCGGAGCCATGGTGCCGTGGGTCATCATGATGTGCTTCACGCCCGGCACCGCCGCCACGCTTTCGAACAGACGTTTGAGCGCCGGCACGTTGGTGGCGAAGCGCTTGCCCTGCTCGTAAAGGAAGAGATCCTCCGTGCACAGCGTGATGGTGTCGGCGCCCTGCGCCACGGCGCGGCGCACGTTTTCAAGGATATGCTCGAGGGGAATGCTCTTGCCCGAACGCAGGGCCACCGAGCAGAACTGGCAGCCCCGGCCGCAGCCGCGCGTGATTTCCACGACCCCGAACGTCGAGCGGTTGATCCCGGCCGGGATCGATTCGAGTTTCGGCGACTTGCACTCGATTCTCGCCGGCAGCGCCTCGCCCCGCGCGGCGCGCTCGAACAGGTCCACCGCAATCTCCTCGGCTTCTCCGTCGACGAGGGTGTCGATTCTCCACGCGGCCTGAAGGCCTTTGTGGGCGATCTGCCACGCGCCGGGGCCGCCCACAATCAGCCTGAGATGATGCCGGTGCTGGTCGATCACGGGATGCTGGATCAGCCGGCGGAATTCGGCGGCGTTGATCGGCTCGCAATCCCTTCCATAAAAGCCTGCATAGACGTCCGTGGCGAAGGTAATGCCCAGCGGATTGTGAGCATGAATGCCGATGACCCGCGTGTCTTCGCCGACGAAAAGGGGCAGTTGATCCGGGTAACAGACGGCGACATTTTCCTCGCCAAAATGCCGGACGAGCAACGCCTCGATGACGCGCAGCCCGTTGGGCACGTATTTCGCCGTCCCGTCCGGGTTGACTTCCACCGCGGTGGACCAGTCCGTGCCCATCCAGCGGGCGTACTTGTCCGGGAGCGTGGCGAGCAGCATTTGCCGCCAGGTGCTCCGCTGATATTCCGTGGACTCCGATGTGCTGGCAGCGAGAACGATGAGCTTACCACGCGAGCGCGACAAGGGGAACCTCCCTGGAGCAACACGAGTTTGGCGCTGCGAGCAAACGCTGTCATTTGCATCATATCCGACTCGAAATACAGGATCAAGCAAACTGGCCTACAGAGTACAGATAGGCGGCGGCTGCGCTGCCGGGTTCAGCGTTGCACTCGCTGGCCCGAGCCTTCCTTGAGCGTTACGAAGGTATTGACGCCCGGCAGCTCGAAGACTTCCTCGAGCCCGCTGGGCCAATGGATGGTGACGCGCGCTGTCGTGGCGCTGCCGAGGCCGAAATGGAGGCGCGGGTCGTTGGCGGAGTAAAAGCTGGCCTGGGAAAGCACCGCCCTGGCCTGCTTCTTGCCCCCGTATTCCAGCACGGCCCGCGCGCCGATGGCGGCGCGGTTCGACTTCGTGCCGACCAGGCGGAGCTGGACCCAGTTGCGCCCCTCGGCCTGAAGGTCGTTGCGCAACAGGGAAGGCGGCTCATTGCGGTTCCAGAGAACGATGTCGATGTCGCCGTCGTTGTCCAGATCCCCGAAGGCGGCGCCACGGACGGAGTGTTTCTCCAGCATGGCCGGGCCGGCCTCTTCTTCCAGCCACTCAAAGCGCGCGTCGCCGAGGTTGCGGAACAGCATCGGCCGGGTCTTGTAGGGATAGGCAGGCAGCGCGGCCTCGGTTTCCGGGTAGACGCATCCGGTGCCGATGAAAATGTCGGGCAGCCCGTCATGGTCGAAATCGTAGATGCCGGTGCCCCATCCCACGCGGCGCGTTTCCACGCCGACGCCGGCCTTTAGCGTGATGTCGCGGAACATCCCCTTGCCGTCGTTGATGTAGAGAATGTGGGTGTCATCGGCGAAGTGGGTCTTGAAGATGTCGAGCCGCCCGTCGAGGTTCACGTCGCCGATGCCGAGCCCCATGCCGGCCTGCTCCATGCCATCGTCATTCAGGGCGATGCCGCGCTCGATGCCCTCTTCGGTGAAGGTCAGATCGCCGTTGTTGCGGAACAGCAGGCTCGGGGTGGAGTCGCAGGCGTTGTAAATGTCCTGCCAGCCGTCCTCGTCGACGTCGAAGGCGACGGCCGTCATGCCGAAGCTCTTGTTGTATTTCGCGATGCCGGCCTTCTCGCTGATGTCTTCAAACGTGCCGTCGCCGCGGTTGCGGTAAAGCCAGTGGCGGGCGGTTTTCAGGCCGCGCGGCCCGCAGGAAACGGGCACGCCTTTCCAGTTGCAATTGGGGTTTTCGCCGGGCTTGGGCGTGTTTTCGAGATCAAAATCGATGTAATTGGAAACGTACAGGTCGAGAAACCCGTCGCGGTCGATATCGACGAAGGTGGCGCCGGCGCCCCAGCGGGGCACTTTGGGCCGCGGCTTCGGAAGCAGCCCGGCCTGTTCCGCCACATCTGTGAAAGTGCCGTCGCAATTGTTGCGGTAGAGCGCATTGTCTCCCCAATACGTCACGAAGAGGTCCATGCAGCCATCATTGTTGTAATCGCCGATGGCGGCGCCCTGCGCCCAGCCGGGTTCGCGCCACAGCCCGGCCTTTTTCGTCACGTCTTCGAACTTCAGCCCGCCCAGATTCCGGTACAGGCGGCTGACGGCGTCCGGCGGCGGATCCTTGATTTTCGACCCGACAATGAGGAAAATATCCGGCAACCCGTCATTGTCGTAGTCGAAAATCGCCACCCCGCCGGAGGACGTCTCCAGCACGTAGTCCGATTTTTCCGTCCCACCGTAGTGGAGCACCTGCACAAGGCCCGCCTCGCGGGCCACGTTGGTGAATTTGGCGAGCCATGGGATTCCCGACGCCTTCGGCTTCGCCTGCGGCTTCACGCCGCGGCTGGCGATGCCTTGCCCCATGGCGGCGCAGGCCGCTACTGCGAGTATCGCCACCAGTCTCGTCAACGGCTATCGGGCCCCTCTTTCATCAGCGTATCGGATTCCACCCGGAGGCGGTCCCGCTCGACCACCCGCGCCTTCAGCCGCCGCACCTCGTCGAACTCCGCCTTCGCTTCCGCCTGCCGCCCCAGCGCCTGATAGACCCGCCCCAGCGCGAACCGCACCGCCTCCTGATCCGGCAGGATCCGCCTCGCAATTTCCAGCTCTTTCAGGGCCATTTCCAGGTTTCCTTCGCGCTGATAAATGCGCCCGAGCTGATAATGTGGATCCCCGTAATTGGCGCGAAGCCGGATGGCTCGCTCAAGCATCTGCTTGCCCTTTTCGGAATCCCCGTTTCTGTCGTAGAGCACGCCGAGCTGGTATGCCGACTCGGCATCCTGCGGGTTCAGCGCCACGGCCCGCTCCAGCAGCGGGATGGCCGCGGCGTCGTTCCGCTCAAGCAGCTCAAGCCGCCCCAGCGCCGCCACCGCGGGCTGGAAATCCGGCTTCATCTGCACGACCTCGCGGAAAACCTCCTTCGCCTCCGCCCACATGCCTCGCCGGTACAGGAGCAATCCCTCGATGAGCTTCGCCTGCACCGGGTTGGATTCGGTTTTGGCCAGATATGCCGCCGCCTGGTTTTCGTCTCCTCCCCGGGCGTGCGCATAGGCCAGCGCGTAGAGAATGCTGCCATCGTTCGGGTTCAGGCGGTACGACATTTCCAGCTCCTCCAGCGCGCCGCGGGGATCGCCTGATTCCATCAGGCAGAGTCCCAGCAGCTGGCGCGCCCGCGCCTCGCGCGGATAGCGCCGCAGGAAGGCCCGCAGGTGCTGCACCGCCTCGGGGAAGCGCTTCAGGTGGCTCAGCGAAACCGCCAGATTGAAGTGGACCTCGGCGAGCTGCGGGTTCGCCCGCAGCGCTCTCTCATACAGCGGCACAGCCTCGGCGTACAAGCCGCGCCGGGCCTGCACTGCCGCCAGATTCGACCAGCCCTCGGCTGACGACGGGAACCTCTTCACATATTCCCGGAACAGCGCCTCCGCCCGGTCCAGATCGCCGCGCGCAAACGCGCGCTGGCCGTCCCCCAGCAGGTCCTGCGAGGGGACGGCCAGCGCGAGAAGAAGCAGCGCGAATCCCCACATTCCGTGTTCAGGATATCGCGCCTGCGGCGCCGCTCAGAAGTAGAGCTTCGCCGCCAGCTGGATGATGCGCGGGTCGCGGGTGGCCGTGAGCGCGCCGAAGCCGAAGCGCCCGCCGTTGCCGCCAAGCGCCGTGGGCAGGTTGATGACGCGCGTGCCGTCGCGGCTGAACACCATCGAGCGGTTGAAGTCGCTGAAGCGGGTGTGGTTCCATGCGTTGAACATCTCCACGCGAAGCTGGATGTACTTGGCCTCGTCGTTCTTCCAGTACGGAAAGTTCTTGAAGACGGAGATGTCCCAGTTGTGGTCGCCGGGGCGGTAGACGACGCGCGGGCCGCTGTCGAATCCCTGGCTGCCCTTGAACGCCGGGATGGCGAAGCCGGCGGCGTTGGTGTCGATCCACGCGTAGTCCGTCTTGGTGTAGTTGAACTTGCCCTTGATCACCGGGCGCGGCCCCACGTCGACCGAGCCGGTGAAGCGCTCGTTGAGATTGCCCAGGCCGTCGATCGAGAAGCTGAGGTTGTCCGGCTGGCCCGTCTGCATCGTGGTGATGCCGGAGATCTGCCAGTTGTTCACGACATGGCCGAGGAACTTCGAGGCGCCCGAATCGCCCTTGGCGAATTTCGGCAGGTTGTAAACGTAGTTGAACACCAGGTTGTGGGTGCGGTGGAAGAACAGCGGACCGTAGTCGGCGCGGCGCATGTCGAACGGATGATTGGTGGTGTAGTCATCCGTCGTCGTGCCGAGGGCGCGCGACCACGTGTAGGCGACGCCGAAGGTCAGGTCGCGGCCGAACCGCCGGTTGGCGCTCACCTGGAGCGAGTGGTAGTTCGAGTTGGCGCCGAAGGCGATGATGCTCGTGTTGGCGTAGCCCTGGAACGGCCGGTAGAACAGCACGTTCTTCGTGGTCGAGCCGTCGAATTGCGGGTTCGGGTTGAGCGGATCCTGGTTCTCCGGCAGCCACGCCGAGCCGTACGGAACCGCGTTGAAGTTGCGGCGATAAATGATGTGGTTTGACAGCGAGCCGACATAGCCGATGTCAAACAGGACATTGAACGGCAGCTCCCGCTGGATGGAGACGTTCCAGTTGTAGGTGGTCGGGATCTCGCCATGCTTGTCGAATCCATTGACGTTGGCAGGGAAGTAGATGCCTTCGCTGGCCGGCGGGATCGACGCCAGTTGCCCGTAGTAGAACTGCGGGCTGTTGGTGGACGGCGGGTTAGGCAGCATGTCGAACACCGGGTTGCCCTGGAAGCGGTCGTAGAACACGCCGCCGCCGATGCGCAGCACGGTTCTCGGCATGAACTGGTAGGCGATGCCGATGCGCGGCGCGAAAAGCACGCCTTGCCCGTCGATCAGGCCTTTCGGATAGCCGTCGCGGCCGGCGCGCCCCATGCCGTTGGCGTAGAGGCCATCTACGAATCCGCCGCCCGCGTTCACGATGGCGCCTGTGAGCGCCCGCGGGCCAAGCTGGCCAGTTACCGGGTTGAGGGCATAGACGGTGCCTGTGGCTGGATCGCGATACGGCTGCCACAGCCGCGCCGCATTGGCGGGGTTGTACAGCGCCGGGTTGAACGAGGAGGTTTGCAGCGCCTTGTCGTACTGCGGCTGAATGTAGTAGAACCGCATGCCGTAGTCGATGGTCAGCTTGCGCGTCACGCGCCACGAGTCCTGCCCGAACCACTCGACGTTCCAGTAGCGGTATTGGCCGTTGCGGACGATGTTGGACTGTTGCAGGCGCTGGTAGGTGCCGGTGAGTCCGTTTGTCCACGCCCAGTTCGTGTCGAACGGGTTGGAGGCATCGCGGTCGAACCAGATGTTGCCATTGACGCTGGTGAACGCCGTCTGGTCCTTCAGGCTCTTGTGCAGGTAGATGCCGAACTTGAGCGTGTGCGCGCCCTTGATCTTGGCGATGTTGTTCGTGATGTCGTAGGTGTGGTTGAAGTTGCGGAACGGGGTGCCGTTGAAGCCCGTGAACGGGGCGTTGGGCACGCCGCCCCAGCGCCAGTTCTGCACCAGGTTGAGCTTGTCGGCGTCCGGGAAGGGCATCTTGTAGCGAAGGCCGAGCTTGGCGCGGGAGAAGGTGTCATCGACGGGGTCGATGTTCAGCTTGTTCTTCGACGAGCCGAAGATGAACTCGTTGGTCAGCGTCGGGTTGATCACCGTGGTGACGTTGGTGATGAAGCTCCAGCCGGGATCGCCGAAGTTCATCGGCGCGAACGGGATGTTGTAGTCCGCGTTCCACTGGCCGTAGTTCTTGTTCGTCTGGCTGTAGGTCTTGATGAAGCGGCTGTAAAGGCGCCACTTGTCGTTGATGTTGTAGTCGCCGCGGTAGACGTACTCGCGCCGCGGGTAGGTGTCCGACTTCTGGGATTGGTAATTGAAGCTGGGATCCTTGCCCAGCGCATTCGGCATCGGATACCAGTTCAGGATCTTGATGCCGTCGGGGTCTTGCCGCGCGGGCGGGATGATGTTGCCCGGGAACTGGGCGCCGCCGGCCAGCGGGTCTTTGACGACCACCGGGCTGCCGCCTCCCTCGCGGGACTGGGAGAAGTCGCCCTTCCGCTCCAGCTCCGTGGGCACGGTAACGTTCCGCAGGTCCTGTGGCACGAGCTGGTTTTGCCACTCCATGCCCACGAAGAAGAACAGCTTGTTCTTGTCCTGGTTGAACTTGCCGGGAATGTAGACGGGGCCGCCGAGGTTCCAGCCGGCGAAATTGTAGCGGTAGAACTGCCGCGGCCGGCCCTCGATGTTGTTTCGCCATGTGTTGGCGTTGAGTCCCTCGTGGCGGTGGAAGATGTAGCCTGTGCCGTGGAACTGCTGCGTGCCGGACTTGGTCACCACCTGGATCTGCGCGCCCGAGGAGCGGCCGAACTCGGCCGGCTGGGCGTTGGTGATCACCTTCATCTCGGCGATCATGTCGATGTTGGTGGTCGCCAGCACGCCGCCGTTGGAGCCGGTGTCGACGTTGGTGACGCCGTCCAGCAAGAGGTTGTTCTGGTTGCCGCGGTTGCCGTTCGACCAGATGCCGCCGAGGCCGCCCGTGTACACAACCCCGGGAA
>Ga0272448_1007448_pt1 | contig 11579 bp, 13 predicted proteins | sample YNPCB0191_FD_202220 | JGI IMG/M metagenome (GOLD analysis project Ga0272448, IMG submission 202220) | Hot spring sediment microbial communities from Yellowstone National Park, WY, United States - YNP-CB-019-1 | ecosystem: Environmental > Aquatic > Thermal springs > Hot (42-90C) > Sediment... | reverse complement strand
GGGACGGAGGGGATGCTCCATCCCTTGAGAGGAGAGCGGAAGACGGGATTTGAACCCGCGACCTTCTCCTTGGCAAGGAGACGCTCTACCGCTGAGCCACTTCCGCATGTTGGCGTATGGCTGATAGCGTATGGCTTTCCGCTATCTGGAATCGGCTATCTGCCATTCGCCATCTGCCACTTGGTGCCGAGGCGCAGAATCGGACTGCGGACACCGCGGTTTTCAGCCGCGTGCTCTACCAACTGAGCTACCTCGGCGCACAGGCAAGCCTATTCTAACCGAACTCCCCTTTCTTGTCAAACTAAATTTCCCCCGCGCGCGAGTCGCTGAACAATTGACACGAGGTCTCATCGGCGTATAATGCCGCCGAGGAGTAACCTATGCGTTCGGTGGATCGCGTCCGCGCTTATTTCGTCCAGCGCGGCATCCCGATCGAGGTCAAAGAATTGCCGTCGAGCACGCGTACCGCGCAGCTCGCGGCAGATGCCGTCGGTACATCGTTGGGTAGCATCGTCAAATCACTCGTGTTCGTCGCCGATGGACGATCCGTGCTCGCGCTCGTCGCTGGCGATCAGCGCGCCGACCCGGCGAAAATCGCGCGGCACGCCGGCGCGCAAGCCGCGCGGATCGCGAACGCGGACGAAGTGCGCGCCGCGACCTCGTACGCTATCGGCGGAGTGCCGCCCGTGGCGCACAGTCAGCCGCTGGCGACCTTGATCGATCGGACCTTGCTCCGGTTTGATACGGTCTGGGCAGCCGCCGGCGCGCCGAACGCTGTTTTTAAAATCGAGATGAAGAAACTGGTCGAACTGACGCAAGGACGCATCGAGGATATTGTCACTGCCGACAATTGAAAGAGGTACGGTTATGGCGATCAAACGCATTGCGGTCTTGACCAGCGGCGGCGATGCACCCGGCATGAACCCGGCGATCCGCGCGGTCGTTCGAATGAGTCTGGCTCTGGGATTGGAAGTGATCGGTGTCGAGCGCGGTTACCAGGGCTTGATGGACGCGGATTTCCATCCGCTGCGCTTGCGTGACATCGGCGGCATCCTGGGACGCGGCGGAACGATTTTGGAGAGCGCGCGCGCCGAAGAGTTCAAGACGGAGACCGGGCAGCGCAAGGCGCTGCACAACCTGAACAAAGCCGGCATCGATGGCTTGATCATCATCGGCGGCAATGGCACACATCAGGGCGCGTACGCTTTATCGAAATTGGGCTTTCCGCTCGTCACCATCCCCAGCACGATCGACAATGACTTGTGCTTTACCGACGTGACGCTCGGCGTCGACACCGCGCTGAACACCGTGCTCGACGCCATCGACAAAATCCGCGACACGGCGTCCGCGCATCAGCGTGCGTTCCTGATCGAAACGATGGGACGAAATTCCGGCTATCTGGCGTTGATGGGCGGGATCGCCGGCGGCGCAGAGATCATCCTGATTCCGGAAGCACCGCTGACGCCGGAACAAGTGCTGGAAGGCATCCAGGCGCAATACGCGCTCGGCAAGGCACATAGTATCATCATCGTCGCCGAAGGATACAAGCCGGGCACCCAGGCGGTGTACGCGTACCTACGCGCGCACGAGCAGGAGTGCGGCTTTACAGTGCGGATGACAATTTTGGGGCACATCCAGCGCGGCGGTCGACCGACCGCCGCCGAACGCATCCTGGCGACGCGCCTCGCCGTCGCGGCGGTGGAAAACCTGACCGCCGGGCACACCGGCTTGATGGTGGGTCTGGTCGGCAACAAGATCCAATTGACCGACCTCGCTCAGGTCGTTTCGTGCCACAAGGGCGTCGATTTGCAGTTCTTCGATCTCGCCAATACGCTGGAATTCGGGCGGGACAAGATGCTGAGAACTGCCGCGCTGCCGGTGGCTGATCTGCCGCGCCGCAACGGAGGCGGCAGCAAAACGATGCCGCGTGTGCCGGAAGAAATGTAGGGGCGAGGTAACCTCGCCCCTGCTTTGTTCATTTGCAGTTTCTCTGTTATAATAGCGCCGATGTCGTTTTCCAGCCCGCCGCAATCTCCTGCGATGGTGACTTCCGCAAACCGCGCGGTATCCGTTTCCCGTGCAGCCTTTCTCACCGCGAGCGTTCTCCTCTATGCCAGCACGATCATCGCCGCTGTCCTGACGCTCAATCCGTATTTTTCGCAAACGTGGGACGTCAACACGTTTATCCACGCCGCGCGAAGTTTTACCGATGGTGGCACTCCCTTCGATCTGTACGCGCGATCACGCGCCGCGCAGACGTGGCCCTATGCGTACCCGCCGCTGCACGCGTTCGTCGTCGCGCTCGCCCTGCTGATTGGCGATGCGCTGCGCGCGGCTATCGGCGTGCCCGATTACGTCTGGGCGCGCGTGCCCCCGCTGCTCGCCGACATCGGCGTGGCGTTCCTGCTGTACCATATCGTCGCACGCCGGTCGAACGATGAAATGCTGGCGCGCGTCGCCATGCTCCTGTGGCTGTTCAACCCGGTCACGTTTTACGATACCGCGGTACAGGGGCACTTTGAAAGCGAGTGGCTGCTGTTCGTCCTGCTGGCGTACGCGTGGTACGAAAAGTCACGTCGTGTCGCGCTGCCAGCGCTTGCGCTGGCGGGGGCGGTGCTCTTCAAGCAGATTGCGATTCTGTTCGCGATTCCGATGTGGATGATGATGCTCAAGGCGGAAAGTGGAAGGCGGAAGGATGAAGAAAAACCTGATTCTTCTCACCCTTCCTCCTTCATCTTTCATCCTTCGATGAATGTCGCCTACTCGGTTGCCATATTCATAGTCGTCGTGGGTCTCGTCTGCCTGCCGTACCTGTTGTACTCGAATGATTTCCTGTACATGAACCTGACGTACGTCGAGAACGTGCCGGTGCAGACGCAATCTTGGATCGTCGCGCTGCTGGGCGTGACGCGCACGTCGAGCAATGCGTTGACGAGCGATTTCTTTCTGTTGCGCTATCCAACCAGCGTGACGATGCTGGTCGCTGTCGCCATCGCGTTCTTTGCCGCGCGGCGCGGCTGGAGCATCTATCTCGCCGCCACGTTGATCGCGCTCGCGTTCTTCCTCACGTCGAAAAAGGTAATGGGCTATTACTACGTGATGCTCTTTCCGTTCCTGTTCGCCGAGGTCGTGCCCAAGCGTCGCTTCGACCTTGCGTTGATCACGATTGTCGCGACCGCGTGGATTTCGCTATCGCCGTACTATGCAGCGTGGGGCGACCCGGGGCATTGGTGGGTGTACGCGCTGCTCGGCGGGTTGAACAGCGCGCTGTTCGTCTGGATGTTTCTAAAGATGACGGAGGACGGAGGACGGAGGACGGAGGAGCGCGGTTCCGCCTTTCGTCTTCCGTCCTCCGCCGTATTTGTTTCGCTGGGTTTGTTCACCGGCGCGGCGTTCGCGGCGTTCTTGCAGCCGCTGGCGCAAGATTCCACCAGCCCCATCCGTGCGCCGATGATCGCGCCGGGAATGGAAACGGGTGCGCTCGTGGCGTTCATCGCGCTGATCGCGCTCTGCGTGAGCGCGCTGTTCGTCATCGCGCGCGCGACGCGCGGGCTGGGCACGCTGCCGCGCGGCGCGTGGGCGATCGTCCTGATTTTTACACCGCTGTTTTTTGCGGTATACTATCTCACGAAAGAGTCCACTGCGATTCTCGAAATCGCGCTCAAGGCGCTGGGAGTTTGAATGACCATTCGTTGCAGTGTCGGCATCACCGCGTATAATGAAGAAGCGAACATCGCCAAGTTGCTCGAGGCGATGCTGGCGCAGAAACTCGAAACCGTCGAGATCACGGAGATCATCGTGGTCGCGAGTGGGTGCACCGATCGCACCGTGCCGCTTGTGCAGGCCTATGCCGCGCGCGAGCCGCGCATCCGATTGATCGCCCAGGAAAAACGCGAGGGCAAGACCTCGGCGATCAACCAGTTTCTGCAAAACGCGCAAGAAGACATCTGTGTGTTGGAAAGCGGGGACACGTTGCCGCGCGAAGACAGCATCGAGAATCTAGTCCGGCTGTTCGCCGACCCGAAGGTCGGGATGACCGGCGCGCAGAAGATTCCGGTGAATGTGCCTGAACACATCGTGGGCTATATGTCCCACCTGCGGTTGCAGCTGGAACACCAACTGTGTCTCGAAATCCCGCGCCTCGGTGAATTGATCGCGTTTCGCAAAGTGTTCAATCAGCTGCCGCCGGACGTCGCGATGGATGAGGCGTTCGTGGAAGCGCTTGTCATCCGGCGCGGTCTGGAAGTGCGCTACGCGCCGGACGCGGTCGTCTACAATATGGGACCGGAGACGGTGCGCGAGTTTATCATGCAGCGGCGGCGCAATTACGCGGGGCATCTGCACCTCACGCGCAAGTACGGGTACAGGGTTTCCAGTCTGGACAATTCGCGCGTGTTGCGGATTGCGATCGACGAAGCCGGCAAAGCGGTGCGCCTGATCGTCACACTCGTCTGGCTCGCGCTGATCGAAGGATTGGCGCGGCTGTTGGGGGCGTATGATTATTACCTGCGCGGGCGGAAGCACGTGGTCTGGGATATGGCGTGGACGACCAAGCGCGTTGAGAACGGATCGGTGCCGCAAACGAATCCCCCCTCGAACAGTCATCCGTAGGACAGTGGGACAGTAGAGCAGTGCGACGGTAAGGCCGTGGGATGGAGTGGGCTGAATACCGAAAACTGGCTACTGAATACTGGATGCATGAAGAATCTCGCCTTCAATCTCCTCAAGCTTGGCGTCACGGCTGCCATTATCATTTTCCTTTTTTCGCGTGTCGATCTCGCCGTGATGGCGCAGCACCTGGCGCGCGCGAATGCGGCTCTGCTCGCGGTCGCGCTCGCGCTCTATTTCCTGGCGATTTTCCTCGGCGCGCTCAAATGGCAGGTGCTCGTGCGCGCCCAGAAGTTGGACTCGCCGCTGGGGGATTTGCTGGCGTACTCGCTGGTCGGTCTGTTCTTTGGCAACCTGCTTCCGAGCAACGTCGGCGGCGATGTCGTGCGCGCGTACGGCTTGGCGCGCGTCAGCCGGCGCGCGGAAGCCGCGGCGGTCTCAGTGCTGGTCGATCGACTGATGGGGTTGGTCGCGTTTCTGGGCGCGGCGGTCGTGATGGCGGCGCTCGCCGCCGCCACGCTCACGCGCGGCGCGGAACTGGAACAAATCGAAATCGCGACGGTCGTCGTGGCGGCGCTGTTCATCTTCGCGTCGGCGTTGTTGTTCAGCCGCCGCGTCTCGCAGCGCGTGAAATGGATTTTCGATAGGGGCGCCCTCACGCGCGTCCAGCCGATCGCGCGACGCATCTATCACGCGCTCCAGGTCTATCGGCACAGTTATCGTGCGCTCGCGCTCAACCTGGCGTTGTCGGTATGCATTGTCATCGTGACAACGTTCGTGTGGTACAGCGTCGCGCTCGCACTCGCCATGAACGTATCGCTGTTCTACTTTTTTCTTTTCAACCCTCTCATCGCGTTCGTACTGCTGATACCGATTTCGTTCAACGGCTTGGGACCGAAAGAAGCTACGGCGGTGTTCTTCTTCAGCTTGATCGGCGTGCCGAGCGAAGTGGCGTTATCGACCTCCTTGGTTTTCCATTTGCTGATCGTGCTGACGAGTCTGCCCGGCGGTGTGCTGTGGTGGCACGAGCGCGCGCTCGCGCCGCCAAGGACGTTGCCGAGACAGACCAAATAAATGCGAATCTGCCTTGCAAAAAGTAGGACTTTTGGTTTGTTGACTTGCGCGGCGAGACAGGTTATAATTCCGGCAGTCTTTACCAGGAAGACAAGATGGCGCTCAAAGGCAATCTCCGCGACGTTGGATTAAACCAACTGCTCAATCTGATTTACCTCGCGCACAAGACCGGTGCGCTGACCGTCCAGAACGAGGATGCCGCCGGCAAGGCGCGCCTGTATTTCAAAGAGGGTCGCCTGATCCACGCGGCGGTCGATGGACAGGACGCCCGCCTCACCGATGTGATGGTCAAAGTCGGCAAGCTGACGCCCGATCAAGCCAAAGCCGTGCGGTCGCGTTCCAGAGTCGACACGGACAAGGAACTTGGTCTGCTGATGATTCAGAACGGCATGCTGAATCAGAAGGATATCGTGCAGGGCGTCAAGAATTATCTCCTCGAAACCGTCTATCAGTTGTTCACCTGGCGCGCCGGACAATTCCGCTTTGAGCCGAACGAGCTGCCGCCGGAAGAACGCATCACCGTCGCGGTCAATCTCGATCACCTAATCATCGAAGGCAGCCGACGCGTGCAAGAGTGGGAACAGTTGCGCGATGAGTTGCCCGATCTCGATGTGCCGCTGCGCTTTGCCGATCGCCCGGACACGAATCTGCGGTCGATCAATCTCAGCGTCGAGCAGTGGAAAGTCATCTCGTTCATCAACGCGCGCAATACGATTCGCCAGATCGCCAACTTTCTCAAGGTGGACGAGTTCCAAATTCGCCGGATCGTCTATGGTCTGCAAAGCGCCGGCTTGGTCGATGTATTGGCGACTTCGCCGGCGCGACCACCGACGCCGATTGTGCCGGCGCAACCGGTCGGGCGCGGCGTCCTCCTGCGTGTGATCGATCGCTTGCGGCACATCTAATTCCCAAGTTTCGGATAGAGTATGCAAACTGTCAAGATGGTGGTGACCGGCCCATTCAATTCCGGCAAAACATCTTTCATCGGCTCCGTCAGTGAGATTCCCGTGGTTCACACGGAACGAAAAATCACTGACAGCACGCGCAGCGTGAAAGAACAGACCACCGTCGCGATGGATTTCGGTCGAATCACGATCGATAACGACCTGGCGCTCTACCTGTTCGGGACGCCAGGGCAAAAGCGCTTCGACTTTATGTGGGAAATCCTCTCCGAAGGTATGCTGGGTTTCGTGGTGCTGGTCGACAGCGCGCGCCCCGAGACGTTTCGCGAAGCGCGTCGGATTCTGGATACGTTTCGCGGCTACAGCCCCACGCCATTCGTGATTGCGGCGAATAAGCAGGACGACGAAGACGCCTGGCCGGCTGAAGATCTGAAGATCGCGCTGGGGCTGGATCAGGATGTGCGCGTGCTGCCGTGCATCGCCACGCAGAAGGAGAGCGTCAAGAATATTCTGCTCGAATTGCTCTACGTGATTCTGGAAAACGCACCGGAAGAGAAATCGCCGGCTCGCAAAAATTGACCCGGGAGAAACGCTAATGCCGGACGATCGGATGATGCCGAATGATGCGCTCCGTATTCTTTTCATGGCGATCGAAGAAGTGATGGGCAAAGATGGGATGCGGGCGGCGCTGCACGGTGCGAAACTGGACCGCTATATCGACCACTATCCCCCCAAGAATCTGAATCTGGAGGTCAAGTTCAGCGAGTACGGCGCGATCGAGCAGGCGGTGGAAGATTTCTACGGCACGCGCGGCGCGCGCGCCATGCTGCTGCGGGTCGGGCGCACGACGTTCAATTACGGCATCAAGGAACAATCGGCTGTTTTGGGATTGGCGGGACAGGCGCTCAAGGCAATGCCACTGCCCACCTCGGCAAAAATGAAGTTATTGCTCGAGCAGATGGTCGCGGCGGTGAACAAGACAGTCAACCAGCCCGCGCGCTTGGAAGAAGACGCGGATTCGTTTCACTGGATCGTGAGTCACTGCATGTGCCTGAATCGTCCCAAGCATTCAGCGCCCTGTTGCTTTGTCACGCTCGGCGGATTGATGGAAGCGACCAAGTGGCTGACGGATAAGCAATTCCCGGTACAGGAAGTGACGTGTATGAACCAGGGCGCCGACGCCTGCCGTTTCAGGATTTCCAAGACGCCGGAATGAAAATTCAAGAGCAAACCAAGAGCGGCGCACTTTACAAGGGCGTCGCTCTTTCTTGTTCCGCCGCGCGTTCCGCCAGCGCCATCGCGCCCACCACCCCCGATTGGCTGCCCAAACCGGGCGCCACGATGTACTCATCGATGTGTTCCAGAATGGCGGGTGACTGGATATAACCGTTGAGCAGCTCGCGCACCTGCTGCTGCACCATCGGCAGCAAGTGCGGCTGCTGCATCACTCCGCCGCCGATCACAACCCGCTGCGGCGACAGCGTGCAAACGAAATCTGCCACCGCGTAGGCGATGTAGCGCGCCTCCAGACTCCACGCCGGATGATCCGCCGGCAATTCCTCTGCGCGGGTTCCCCAGCGTTTTTCGATCGCGGGGCCCGCGGCGAGCCCCTCGAAACAGTCCCCGTGGAATGGACACCAACCCGCGAACGGGTCTGCCGCGCGGTCATGCGGAAGGTGGATGTGTCCCAGCTCGGGATGAATCAAGCCATGTAGCAGTTCGCCGTTGATCATCACGCCGCCGCCGATGCCAGTGCCAATCGTCAGATAGATGAAATTGTCGATTCCTTGCGCCGCGCCCCAACGGTGCTCGCCGAGCGCCGCGGCGTTGACGTCAGTATCGAATCCGACCGGCACGTTCAGCGCGCGGCGAATCGCGCCGGCGAAATCGACCTGAGCCCAGCCGGGTTTGGGTGTGGTGGTGATGTAGCCAAAGGTCTTGGACGCGGGGTTCGGATCGACGGGGCCAAAGGAACCGATGCCAACGGCGGCGAGCCGTCCCTGCGCTTTGAAGAACGCGATGGCGCGCGCAAGGGTCTCCTCGGGCGTGGTGGTCGGAAATTGCGTCACGCGCAAATCGCCCGGACCGGTGCCGACGGCGCAGACGAACTTGGTGCCCCCGGCTTCGATGCTGCCATACGATCTGCTCATTCCGTTCTCATCTGCTGCAGCACGCGCCGATGCACTTCGAACGCGCGCGCGCCAAAGAGCACATAGCGCACGAGTTTGATTTCCGGATGTTCACCGAGATAATCGATAATGGTTCTGAACGCAATGCGCGCGGCGTCCTCCATCGGATAGCCGTAGACGCCGGTCGAAATCGCCGGGAACGCGATCGACGTGCAATGGTTTTTCGACGCGAGTTCGAGGCTGGTGCGATACGCGCTCGCGAGCAATGCCGGCTCGTTGTGCTTGCCGTCGCGGTAGATGGGACCGACGGCGTGAATGACGTGCCGCGCCTTCAACTTGTAGCCGCGCGTGATCTTCGCACTGCCGGTCGCGCAGCCGCCGAGTGTGCGGCACTCTTCCAATAGTTGCGGTCCCGCCGCGCGATGGATTGCGCCATCAACCCCCCCGCCGCCGAGGAGCGAAGAATTCGCCGCGTTCACAATCGCGTCGACGTCTTGTTTCGTGAGGTCACCCTCGACCAGTTCGAGTGTGGAATTGCCAAGTTGAACCGCATGGAACAATTTGAAATCCACCCCGCGCTTATTGGTTTTCAATCTCCTTGACTTTCTCCACGCACGCGAGATCCGTCGGGTCTGTGCCGAGCGGCGTGGCAAACCACGCGTCGAGAATTTCTTTGGCGATGATTTCGGATGTGGCGCGCAGACTCAGGCACAGCACGTTGGCGCGGTTCCATAGCCGCGCGCCCCGCGCCGTTTCCGCGTCGTGGCAGAGCGCGGCGCGAATGCCGCGCACCTTGTTCGCGGCGATCGAAACGCCGGTGCCGGTCCAGCAGAACAGGATGCCTTCGTCCGCGTCGCCGCGCGCGACGCACTCGGCAACCTGCTGCGCGACCTCAGGCCACAGCAGCTTGTCGTCGCGCAGTGGTCCAAACAACTCGACCGCGTGCCCGCGCCGGTTCAATTCAGCGACCACGCTATCGGTCAGATGGGTGCGTTCGTCAGAACCAACCGCAAGTTTCATAATTGCTCGATCCTCGATTCTATTTTACTCGCAAAAACGCAAAACGTAAAACGCGAAACGCGCTTTGTGCTTGACATCTCGCCGCGCGCGTGCTACACTCGCGGCATGACCGACCTCGAACTGGCGAAACAAACGTACCACGCCAGCGCGCTCGCGTTCGTCATCGTCAAAGACGGCGGGGTACTGCGCACCGGCACCCGCGACGGTATCGGTGAATTGATCGAAGCGGTGGACGCGTTGGGCGACGCGGCGCACGGCGCGAGTCTCGCCGATCGGATCGTTGGCAAAGCCGTAGCGATGGTCGCGCGCACGGCGCGTTTGCGTGCGGTGTATTCGCCGCTGGCAAGCCAAGCCGCCCTCGACGCGCTCGCGCTCGACCACATCCCATTGGAATACGACCGCCTCGTTCCACTCATCCTCAACAAACGCAACGACGGACCTTGCCCGATGGAGCGCCTCACTCAGCCGATTCACGACCCGCGACAAGCCGTGGCGGCGCTGCGCGAGTTCGTGCGTGCGCAGGCGGCGTAACGCGTACGCCGCGCGCGGGTTATCATTGACAAGCCCGGAGTTTGGAATTGATTACGACCATCCTGCAGTACCTCGCCGGCTTTTTGATCGGCTATCTTCTCGGCGCGTTTCCCACCGGCTATTTCGTCGGGCGGCTTTGGAACGTCGATGTCCGCAAGCACGGCAGCGGGCGCACCGGCGGCACGAACGTTCTGCGCAGCGCGGGCTGGGGCGCGTTCGCGCTGACCGCCTTGGGCGATGTGCTGAAAGGCATCCTCGCGGTTCTGCTCGCGCGCGGGCTTTTCCCGGCGATGCCCTTCGCACACGCGCTCGCCGTGCCGGGTGTTCTCATCGGACACAATTGGTCGATTTGGATCGCGCTGCTGGCGAAACCGGATCCGCGTGTCACGTACGCGCGTCCGCCGCTCGGTTGGATTCAGCGCCTCGCGCAACAAGGACGCGGCGGCGCGGGGGTCGCCGTGACCGCCGCCGCCACGGTCGCGTTGTTCCCGCCCATCGTCGTCATCGTTCCGATCTTTATCCTTCTCCTCATCATCGCCCGGTACGCCTCGGTCGCGTCGATCTCGGCGGCGGTCTTTGCGCCGTTCGCCATGCTGTTCTTTGTCCTGACCGGCAGCGCGCCGTGGAGTTATTTTCTGATCGTGACGCTGTGCGGCGCGATCATCGTCATCGTTCACATTCCCAACATCAAACGTCTGCGCGCCGGTACGGAGAGACGCTTTGGTGAACGGCTGGGGCAAAAGCCGCCGCGTAATTCGCCATCATCGAACGTGTAATCGGTTTGACAGATTTTCGTTATTGTGATATATTTAGTTTGAAAAATTGAAAAGTTGTCTGCCTAATCTCTCCGATCTAGGGGAGAGCGGAGGAACCAACGACTGGGGTGTATCTCGCCCGGCGAGAGGGGTATCCTTCAACCCTAACCCGTCAGCTAACTTCGTAGGCACTGAAGGGGACAAGCCTGTGAGGCGCTGTCCGATGGCGCGCTGGTAAAACCACAGTCTTCCCCTGTGGTTTTTTTGTTTACATACTGGACGTCCTTCTTCTCCTCCTTTTCGATTGGTTATCTCCTCTCGTCGGCGTCTGCGGGGGGAGATAACCGCCATTTGAAGCGCCGCTTTATCGACGACACGATAGAGCGGCGTTTCTTTTTTATCTCCGGCGTCGTCGGCATTCTCCGCGTCTCCAACGTCAGCCCACAATTTCAGTTTGCGTTCTTTCCTACCTGCGCGATGAATACAAAACACACCCACGTGCGTAATAAAAGCATACGCTCGATAGTTCGAAAAATGCAGCGCCATAGGAGGTGATTCCC
>Ga0272448_1007447_pt1 | contig 11579 bp, 10 predicted proteins | sample YNPCB0191_FD_202220 | JGI IMG/M metagenome (GOLD analysis project Ga0272448, IMG submission 202220) | Hot spring sediment microbial communities from Yellowstone National Park, WY, United States - YNP-CB-019-1 | ecosystem: Environmental > Aquatic > Thermal springs > Hot (42-90C) > Sediment... | reverse complement strand
ATCTGGGACCCGATAAAATCAAAGAGTGCTGGAACCAGTTTGTTGCTCAAGCTCATGCGCACAACCCTAACGTGGAGTTTATCGCCATTATTCCAAGCTACATGTTCCCAGCCTGGAATGTAACCTACGATAAAGGCACTGACGCTCAGCGCGAAGTGGCGAACCGGCAGAATATGGCGATTGCCGATACCGGGAACATTTGGGCCAATCTAAAGGTGGTAGGCGTTCCCTACATGATCCATCTGAAGAATATGATCAATCATCCGGACAACGAAGGTCACGAATACTTCGTTGATTCGCTCATGACGTTGCTTAAGCCATAGTCTAGGCAAAACATAAAAACAACACAAGGAAGGACAAAAGAAAAATGTCAAACAGTGGGATGACATACTCTGTATTCACCAAGCCGTGGAACCTCTCGATGGACGAACTCGGCGAAAAGGTATCCAAGCTGGGCTTCGATGGTATAGAGTTGCCCGTAAGACCGGGTTTCGCAGTTACTCCGGAAGAGATCAAGGAAAAGCTGCCCGAGGCAGTTAAGACACTTGCCAAATACGGCGTGAAGATCACCAGCGTGGCAGGCAATACCGATGAATTGACAATATCCGCTTGTGGAGACAACGGCATCTCCCTGATCCGCACAATGGTCTACGTCGGCGAAGAGAACTACCTGGAAGTAGAAGCCAGAACCCAGAAGCAGTACGAGGAATTGATCCCTCTACTCGACAAGCACGGAGTAAAGCTCGGTTTGCAGAACCACTGCGATGCATTTGTTTGCAACGCTATGGGAATCAAGCACCTCATTGAAAAGTTCGATCCGAAGTACATCGGCGCAGTATGGGATTGTGCTCACAATGCGTTGAACGGCGAAGATCCCGAAATGGGTCTCGATATCGTCTGGTCGCATCTTTGCATGATCAACTTCAAGAATGCGTACTGGAAGGTAATGAATGGCCCTGAGAGCGATATCACCGTGTGGCAGCACTATTGGACCACCGGCAAGAGGGGTAGAGCCGACTGGGCAAGAATCGCTGCAAACCTGAAGAAGCGAAATTGGAGCGGAACCCTTTGTATCACCAACGAGTATTCCGATGAAGCAAATACAGACAAGTGGATTGCGGAAGATATCGCTTACGCAAAATCCCTTTTTGAGTAATAGAGGAGTTACAAATAAATGGCTAAGGTAACAAACAAAAAAGTCCGAGTTGCCATGATCGGCGCCGGCGGGATGGTGAACGCTGTACACTATCCGTCATTGGCATCTTTCGACGATGTCGATATCGCAGCTATCTGTGATATCAATACTGAGCGATTGAACACGACAGCAGATAAGTACAATGTAGATAAGCGCTATGTCGATTATCGCCAGATGGTCGAGGAAGTCGCTCCGGATGCAGTGTACGCAGTTGGACAGCCTCACATCCTTTTCGACGTTTGGGTATGGCTGCTCCAGCAGAAGCAGAACCTTTATATCGAGAAGCCGATGGGTTTGACGATCCATCAGGCCAGAGTCTTGAGAGATCTTGCCGAACAGAACGATTGTATCACCCAGGTCAGTTTCCAGAGAAGGTGCGCCCCTATCGCAGTGCAGCTCAAGAATGAGTGTCTGAAGCGCGGCCCGATCACTCATGCAGTGTGCCGATTCTACAAAAACGTCATGGCTGCGGAAACCAGCGCATACAGCCACATGATGAACGACGGCGTACATCTCCTCGACACCATCCGCTGGATGTGCGGCGGCGAAGTCGTTGATGTTCAGACAAGTACCAACCGTATCGGTTATGGAGATATCAACTACTACTCCGCGATCATCGAATTCGACTCAGGCGCGAGAGGCGTCATGATGGCAAACTGGGCAAGCGGACGACGCATATTCGATGTCGAGATGCACGCTCCCGGAATCTACGCTCAGTTGGAGCATGAGTCCAAGGGCTACCTCTACGCCGACGGCGATTACAATGGCGTCGAGTATGACACCAAGCAGGTTGCCGGCAGCGATGAGTTTTACGTCTTTGGCGGATTCCAGGCTAAGAACCGCAACTACATCGACTGCCTGAAGTCCGGCGAGAAGCCCGAGTCCCACTTCGGAGACGCAGTGAAGACTATGGAACTCGCGGAAGTCATTCTCGCACAGGCCCTGCTCGACGGTTAGTCAATCACAACCAAATAAGCAAGCAGTGAAACAGTTTGCTGCTTAGATACTAAACTGGCTCTTTCCATTATTCGGGAAGAGCCAGTTTCCATATTAGCCGTCTTTGTTATCTAACAGCGCGATATGATGTATAATAGTTAAGGTGTCAGCGCTGACATCATCAACAGTCATTACTCAGCGGAGGAAACCAAGTGCAACCATTCAGTCTTACAGTCCCTCGAGATCTGGTATTCGGATCCGATTCTTTTGAAAAGCTGGGCGACCTGGCAAAAGGTCTCGGCGATAAAGCTTTCGTGCTTTTGTTGAACGCGCCGCAAAAAGATGAGATACGCTCCAAAGTGGAGAAATTGCTCTCGGATGCAGGCGTGGCAGGTACTTTTGCCGACGGCCCTGCAGGAGAGCCTACCATACAGGATGCGGATGAAACCGCCAAGCTGTGCAAAGATGCCGGATGCAACCTGGTGATCAGTATCGGCGGCGGAAGCATCATGGACTTGGGAAAAGCGGTGGCATTCCTGAATACTAACGAAGGTTCGTCCCGCGAATATCAGATGACCGGCCGCCAGATAACCAATTATCCGATACCACATATCGCCGTTTCCACCACATCGGGCACCGGCTCGGAAGGGACCAAAGTCGTAGTATTGAGCAACAAGGAAGAGCATGTCAAAAAGAGCATCGCCAATCCCCGGCTCGTGCCTTCGATTGCGGTACTCGATCCGAAACTGACGGCGACTCTGCCGAAGAAATTGACGGCACTTACCGGTCTCGACGCTCTCAGCCACGCCCTCGAATCTTTCGTTTCGCTTAACGCAAACCCGGTCACTGAGGCATTCAGCGCCAAAGCAATCGAATTGATCGGCCGCAACCTGAAGAAAGCAGTCGATGACGGGAGCGACCTGGTCGCACGCGGAAACATGGCGATCGGAAGCTACCTTGCAGGGGTTTCGTTAAACGCCGGAGTCGGGGCGGCTCACATCCTTGCTCAACCACTTGGCGCAGCAGCAGGTTTGTCCCATAGCGAAGCTATTGCCGCAGTGCTTCCGTTCGTGGTCGAGGCAAACAGTTCCTACAGCGTCGAAAAGTACGCTTATTGCGCAAGAATACTTGATGAGTCGTTGAAATCCGTCTCTGATGCAGAAGCAGCCGCAAAATGCTCGCAGGCATTCGTTAAATTCTGGGACGACCTCGGAGTTTGCGAGAAGTTGACCAAGTACGGGCTCGACCGCTCAGGATTCGATAATGTTCTCGATATTGCGTCAAGATCGACCAACGGTATTGTCACCAACCCTCGAAAAGCTGACAGAGAGATGCTGATCGAGATTCTTGAAAAGGCATTGTAGCGCTCGATCAAAATAGTTGTGATGAGTACTGACGGGGTCTGACCTGTTTTTTGCGACTTGTCCGCCGAAGCGTCAGCGTACATGGAAGGTGGAAACAAAAATAGGGTCTGACCCATGAGACGTTATGCAAATTAAATTGGTGAGGTAGTAGGAGTATCGATGAAAGCTTTAGTTCTTGAGGAATACAAGCGTTTTGAATATAAAGACGTTCCTATGCCGGAAGTCGAGCCTGACAGCGTCCTGGTGCAGGTCAAGACTTGCGGCATCTGTGGGAGCGATGTACACGGCATGGACGGTTCCACGGGCAGACGTCAGCCTCCCATCATTATGGGGCATGAAGCCGCCGGAGTGATCACGGAGATCGGCGAGAATGTCAAGGGCTGGAAGGTCGGAGATCGGGTAACATTCGATTCCACCATTTACTGTGGGACGTGCTGGTTTTGCCGCAGAGGAGATATCAACCTTTGTGACAATCGCATGGTCCTTGGAGTGTCGTGCGATGATTACAGAAGGCATGGCGCGTTTGCCGAATACGTTTCCATACCACAGCATATCCTTTATCGCCTCCCGGATGATCTGTCCTTCGAGGATGCCGCAATGGTCGAGGCCGTCTCGATAGCAGTACATGCGGTCGGACGAACTCACATCAAGCTGAACGACTCCGCTGTCGTTGTCGGCACCGGGATGATCGGTCTCCTGGTTGTTCAGGCATTGAAAGCGGCTGGATGCGGTCAGGTCATTGCGGTAGACGTCGATCAAAGTCGACTGGACATGGCATTGAAGCTCGGCGCAACCCATTCGGTAAAAGCGGATGATCCAAACGCAAATGCATCGATTTTGGAATTGACTGAAGGACGAGGCGCAGACGTCGCCTGCGAAGTCGTAGGAGCCACTCCCACTATCAAGCAGGCACTGAGTTCGATCAGAAAAGGCGGAACACTGATCCTGGTCGGCAACCTTGCCCCAACCGTTGAACTCCCGCTGCAATCGGCCGTCACCAGAGAAATCTCCATTCTCGGCACTTGCGCGTCCTCTGGTGAATATCCGGCTTGTCTGGATTTGATAGCACGTGGAGATATTCAGGTAAAGCCTCTTATCAGCGCCGTCGCTCCTCTTTCGGAAGGGCAATCGTGGTTTGACCGCCTGTATACAAGAGAACCGGGACTGATGAAGGTTATACTCACACCTTAGATACGGAGCATAAAATTGGAAAAGAACATTTTTGATCTTTCAGGGAAAGTAGCCTTAGTAACCGGCGCAAGCCGTGGACTGGGACAGTATTTTGGTCGAGCCCTTGCCAACGCAGGAGCGGACCTGATAGTTACCAGCCGCAAGAAGGACGATCTCACGGAGTTTCGCAAAGAGATCGAATCGATGGGCAGGAAAGCGTATCCCATTGAATTGGATGTCCGCGATTACGACAGCATTCAGCGCATGGCGGAAGAAGCGGAGCAGGCGTACGGCAAAATCGATATTCTGGTCAACAACGCCGGCTGCAATGTCCGCAAGCCTGCAGTAGACGTCACTTGGGACGACTGGAACCTGATACTGGAGACAAATCTGCGAGGTACGTTCTTCGTCGCGCAGGCGATAGCGAAGAAGATGATTCCCAGAAACTACGGCCGCATAATCAATATCGGCTCAGTCACTTGTGTGTTTGGGTACGCGGGTTTGGGTCCGTACACGGCGAGCCGTGGCGGCGTCAAGCAATTGACGATGAGTCTGGCGGATGATTGGGGAATTCACGGCATTACCGTGAACTGCCTTGCTCCAGGATGGTTCAAGACCGCTCAAAATGCCGTGCTCTATGAAAACAAGGAATGGGTAGAGTATCTGTGTGACAGGATCCCGCTGAAACGACCCGGTCAGCCCCATGATCTGGACGGCGCGGTGGTATTCCTGGCATCCGATGCCAGCGAGTACATCACCGGACAAACTTTAATAGTAGACGGCGGAATTTCCACCGGCGCCACCAGAGCAACAGTCGCGAAAAAGAGCTAGACCTTTCGATATATCGGCAGTCGGTCGCGCATGGCTTCCATGACCTCCACCGACTGCCGTGCATTCTTCAAATCCCCTGCAGGCACGCGGTTCAGTCGCAAATCTTCAAAGAACGAAACATTCTCCTCGTAGAAACCGCTTGCGATGTACTGATCTTCCTGACTGTACAACTGCGTATCGTCAAATACAACCTCACCTTGTACGATGTGTTTCAAGCTTCCTGCCGCATGAGTCATCATTCCGGACCATATCGGTATATCAAGCAGAAACATATTGTCGTAGCAGTGGACAACGCATCGCTCTGTTATCATGCCGGTTACAGGGCACAGACTGACGTGGGCAGTAACTCCCGACTCGAACACGCAGTCCATAAATACGTTGGCAACAGTCGGCCCGAGTTCGGGGAACTCCTGATAATGGAACGATACCTCGCGATAATCGCTTCCTACAATAAATCTGGTTGCATCTATGGCATGAATCGCGGTGAGAGTGAAGTCGGCATCCGTGCGTCGAATGCGAACAAACTCGTACCGGACGTGCTGGAGCTTCGATTCATCGTTTGTCTGAGCCAGCAATTCCTTGAGCTTCGATACATGCGGTGCGTATCTGCGATTCAACGCGACCCTGGTAGCTACCCCCGATGCCTCGGCAGCAGCGATCATACGGTCAATCTCCGCAACAGTCTTTCCGGGAGGCTTCTCCATAATCAAAGGATAACCAAGATTCAGAATGCGGCACGCTATTTCACAAGTCAGCTTTTCCGGTACAATTAACGATACCGCGTCCGGCTTTTCTATATCGAGCATGCGCTCCATGTCGGTATAGTAATTGGCAAAACCATACTTTTCCTGATAATCGCGTGCCTTGTTCTCATCCAGATCACAACAGGCCGAAAGATGCACATCCGGCACGGTTTCGGCGTATTTCTTGAAGGAAGGCCCATGAACTGCAGAGGACATTCCCCCACACCCTACCGTGCAAATCTTGAAACTCATAACTTGATTTAACGCCTTTCTTGCTTATTCTACATCCGTTCTGAACGGAGACGCCGGGAGACCAACTTTGTTGTAAAGGTTACAATCTGGATTCATCTTCCATGCGTATCTTACAGCCTTGGGGTTTTTAATCCCTGCTGCCGAGACGACTACCGTATTGCCGTCAATCACGGCATCCGCCCATACGAACTTCTTGTCCGCGCCTGCAATGATGAAGCCTTTAAGTTTATCCCCACCCTTCACAACCAGACCGCCTGCAACATGGTCGAAAGAGATACGAATTTTATCTCCTTCGATTTTCATCGACTTGTAAATAGGTCCTGAGTGCTCGACCTTCTGCTTGTAGGCAACTGCGAGCGCCGATAGTGCAAGACGCCTCCCGACCTCCTGCTTGTTCTTCGGGTGGATATCATTCGCATCGCCGATATCGACTGCGGAGGCGAGTCCGGTATTCGGCACATTCTTGAATGTTAAGAGTTGAGCCTCACGGATATCAGGGAACCACTTGTCCACTACATCGCTGGTGGTAGGAGTCCAATTTGCCAACTGTACGATCAGGAATGGAAATTCTCCGGATTGGAATTGTTCACGCCAGCTTCGAATAAGCGTGGTCAGAATAGTGTGGTATCGCTCGGTATGAGCGCCGTTTGATTCGCCTTGGTACCATATCACTCCTTTGACCCCGAATTGACCCAGAGGAGCGATCATGCCGTTGTAGATGACTGAAGGAACGTTTGCGTCGACGTCAAGAGGCTCGGGCACAGCGCCAAGTTCGTCGGACGACTTGTAGAACTTGCACTTCCAATCCCCTGCTAGAGCGACTTTCTTTCCGGATTTGTCTACATCGGTGATGAACATATCGTCAGGTTGAGACAGATATCCTCCACCGGAAAAATCGGTCAAATCGCCGATAGCAATCACGTTCTTGCCAGGGTTCAATAATCCGGCAGGAATACGATATTCTCTTGGGGTCATGAATCCCCAGGTACTGCCGATCCTGCGTCCGTTTATCCAAACTGAATCGCAGTCACTGATCAATCCAAGGTGTACTACCGTCTCCTTACTGCTCCATTCTGCAGGAACATCGAAGGTTCTTCTAAACCATGAAACGCCCTCGACAGCAGGGAGGTTCAATATTTGCCAAATAGTAGGTAGTTTTCCGGTAGTCCATGATGAGTCGTCGAATGTCGGATCCGACCACTTTACCCCTTTGTCGGATACAGGTACGGACTTGTCCCACCATTCCGCTAAAGTCTTGTTAAAATCATAGCCGGGCTTCTCACTTGCATCGACGTTGGCTTGAAGTCGTTTTACCAGCGGACTGTACCACGTTATCTCGCTTAAACCTTGCTGGCCGATCCACGCCTGAGCGAAAGTACCGTTCCAGGCGGATTGAATAAGGCCGATAGGTACGTTCAGTTCCTTTTGAAGGTCGCGACCGAAATAATAAGCCGTTGCTGAAAACCCGCCCCAAGTGCCTTGAGAGGCAATCGTTTCAGGAGTACAGGGCTGCCAATTGCCGGTAAGCACTTCCTTCGGCTTTCCTGACAACACTTGACCTACGGTAAACAAACGGATATTCGGATACTTCGCTGCAGCGACCTCTTCTTTAGCATCTTTGGCAAGGGTGACGCCCATCACCATGTTCGATTGACCGGAGCACAGCCATACATCGCCGACCATGACGTTCTTCAATTCTATTGTCTGAGGTCCTGTCACTTTGAGCGTGTACGGTCCTCCGGCAGAGAATTTGCCTAACCGAACAACCCATCTTCCGTTTGCATCAGCAACAGCGGTTCCTGATTTGCGATTCAGTTCTACCTTGACTTTCGTCCCTGGTGCAGCCCACCCCCAAACAGGACAATGAGAATCTCTCTGCAAAACCATATTGTCCGTGAATAACGGATGAAGGAATGGTTTTCCTTTGTAGCCGGTGCTCTGGTCAGCAGATGAAGAAACGCTTATCAATAAAATCATCTGCAAACAGAAGAGTGCTGAAATCCAAAAATGCTTCATGCTATTCTCCTTTGTCCGTTGGTAGCTCATCGTCAATATTACAACGATTATCAGAACATCTCAAGTATACCCAATACGAAGACTAGTTCTTCCTTACAGAGCGAACCTCTGTCCTCTAAAACAACACTTTTGACAACAAAATATGAGTAATATTTGCCTAATATATAATTCCATACATTGCGTCATTATTTCCTCCCTGCTATCATTAATATGGTAATGTGATTTCTAAACGAGCAGCCGTTTATCTAAGGATTCGTGACAGTCGCCTGACGTTGCCGACTGATTACCATTTGCGATAGTATACGGCGAATAATTACAGGAGGAAGCTATTGTTCAGACTTTCAGCATTTGCAGATGAAATCTCTCCAGTACTCGAAGAACAAATAGATGTGTTGAAGCTCGACGGCATCGACCACATCGAACTTCGTGGTGTTTCAGGGAAGAACGTCCTCGATTTCACAGATGACGAGGTTCGTCAGTTCAAGGGTATTCTCGATTCCCGAGATGTGAAGATTTCAGCGATCGGTTCCCCCATCGGCAAGATCAAGATAACGGATGATTTCGAAAGCCATCTGGTTCGATTCGATCGCTCGATTCAATTGGCAAGGGCATTCGAGACTCCTATGATCCGTATATTCTCTTTCTTTATGCCTGAAGGTGAAGATCCTGCCAAGTATCGGGACGAAGTCCTTTCCCGAATGAAGACATTGGCGGAGATCGCGAAGAAGGAAGGCGTAATCCTCGTTCATGAAAACGAGCGTGAAATCTACGGCGATACCGCGGCGAGATGCCTTGATGTATTGGAGAGCGTAGGAATGGACTGCCTGGTTGCGTGCCATGACCCAGCCAACTACAATACTATCGGCGAAGAAGCTTATCCTTATGCGTATAATCTTCTTCTACCTTACATCAAGCACGTACACATAAAAGACGCCAAGATGTCCAACGGTGAGATGCTCACGACCCTTCCCGGAGAAGGCGATGGCAGAATTCCTGAAACTCTGGCGGACCTCAAGGCAAGAGGATATGATGGATTCCTGACCATGGAGCCGCATCTGGCTCATGCAGGTACGATGTTCGGCTTTACCGGACCGGATCTGTTCCGGCAGGCCGTAGCCTCTTTAAAATCGATACTTCCGTAAGACTGGAGATTAGTAGTGAAAGAAATAGGTTTTGGTATTATTGGAACCGGCATGATTGCCTCCATGCACATGGCCGGTATAGAAGCGGTTGACGGCGCCCGCCTGGTAGCTGTTTCCGATGTCATCGAAGAAAAAGCAAAAAAAGCGGGCGAAGAGAAGCAGATTGCCTGGTATACCGACTACAAGAAGATGCTCGAACGCCCGGACATCGATGTTGTCAGTATCTGCACACCGAGTGGCCTCCGTGGACAAATAGCGATAGATGCGGCCGCAGCCGGAAAGCACATCGTTGCTGAAAAGCCTTTAGAAGTAACTCTTGAAAAGGCTGACGCCATGATCGAGGCTTGCGACAAAGCCGGGGTCAAACTCGCCGTAATCATGCAGAATCGCTTCCTGGATGGCTTGCAGTCATTGAAGCAGGATATCGAGAAGGGAGCCTTCGGAAGGCTAGTTCTAGGCGATTCCTACGTGAAATGGTATAGATCCCAGAGCTACTACGATGCCGGCGGATGGAGAGGCACCTGGGCATTGGACGGAGGCGGCGCTTTGATGAATCAAGCGATCCATTACGTCGACCTTCTCCAATGGCTGATGGGACCTGTCGAAAGCATCGCCGGATACGCAGCTACCTTGACGAGAAGGATCGAAGTGGAAGACACCGCAGTTGCATGTCTGAAGTTCAAAAGCGGAGCACTTGGTGTCATCGAGGCTTGCACCTCATCATATCCGGGCTCGTCTGCTCGTATCGAAATTCGTGGCGAGAAAGGAACTGCCATTGCGGAGGACGGATACTTGAAGTATCGATCCGTGGAAGGCGAAGAAGAGTTCCGTTCGGATTCGGCAAAGGCTTCGGGAGCATCGGATCCTGCGGCTATCGGATGCATCGGTCACATAAGACAGATTGCGGATATGGTCGAAGCGATACGGGAAAATAGAGACCCGATGGTTGACGGCAGAGAAGCAAGAAAGGCCGTGGAAATCATTCTGGGGATTTATGAATCATCGAAAACGGGGAAAGTGATCCGAATTTCGGAATAGCGCAAATTGGCGGAAACATCAGGCATTTACTAGGCTTGGTTATATCGGCTTAAGTCATTAGACTTAAGCCGATATAACCATTAAGCCTCCGAACACGGTAGGCAAACAGTTACCACTAATGCCTTATCTCAAAAACCAACATCAATCAGCATGCCCTACCAGATTAATTACCACCGGCCCCTGTAGGCTGTGTTGCTTGTGCAGGCTTGGGCTTAGGCGCATTACGCATGCTCCTAACTATATCCAAACCGCGCAAAGCCTTATCCCTTGCCGGTCCAGCCGGATATATCTGCTCCAATTTGGCTTTGGCCCGATCATAATCAGACTGCGACATAGGATCGTTCCAGGTCGGATTGTGCGGAGGCGGCTTCATCCACATCCAGCCTGCGATTACCACAACAACAAGCACGATACCTATTATGATACCGATTGTTGCAGGTTTTAATTCTTTAGGACCACTGCTTTTTGCCATACTCGTCCCTCCATTATTTAGATCACTCTTGCAAATACCGCGTGCTGACAGTCTTTCGCCGCTGTCATACCCACGTACCTTTTGCATTGCTAACCATTATTATACGACTCGACGAAACTAGTTAAAATACAGATTATGCCCATAATGATATATATTCTGCCCTTACACCTCCATCCTGGAAATCGCGATCTTCACGACTCTGCCCCAGACTGCGCTCCTATTTCATCCGCGAACAACCGGCAATGGCAATAGACATCTGCACTATTTGCAAAACTTATATATTCCAGGATCATTAATTATAAATAGGTTACGCCTGTGTTCGAGATTACTACAAAACCATCTTTCATCCAATGCAACCCCAATATTTGGATTGGGACTATCCTTGACACTTACTTCAATAGCGTGCTCGCTGGCCTGAAT
>Ga0272448_1007446_pt1 | contig 11580 bp, 12 predicted proteins | sample YNPCB0191_FD_202220 | JGI IMG/M metagenome (GOLD analysis project Ga0272448, IMG submission 202220) | Hot spring sediment microbial communities from Yellowstone National Park, WY, United States - YNP-CB-019-1 | ecosystem: Environmental > Aquatic > Thermal springs > Hot (42-90C) > Sediment... | reverse complement strand
GCCCTGGCGGAGTGGGCGGCCCGGATCCGGCAATCCCTGAAGCGCAGGAAAGCGGCCTTCGCCTATTTCAACAACGACTTTCAGGGCTTCGCGCTGCGCAATGCGCGCACCCTGCTGCAGATGGTGTAACGGCACGGCGACGGCCCGCCGCTCAGTCGATCCGGTGTACCAGATCCGCCAGCGGGCGGCGCGGCGTCGGCGCGGGATGTTCGCCCGGATATCCGACGGGAAGGACGGCGACCGGGATCTGGCCCTCCGGAGCGCTCACCGCCCGGCGCACGCCCTCGTCGTCGAACGCGCCGATCCATACCGACGACAGGCCCAGGGCGGTCGCCGCCAGCATGGCGTAGGTGCATGCGATGGTCGCGTCCTGCACGGCATAGAGGCGCCGCCCGCGCTCGCCGTAGCGATGGGTCGCACGCGCCGGATGGGCGCAGAAGACCAGCGCCAGCGGGGCGCCCGCGACGAACTGCTGCCCCAGGGAGGCGGTGGCGAGCGCGCGCAACACGGCCTTGTTGCGCACCAGATAGATCTCGTAGGCCTGCAGGTTGCCCGCCGAAGGGGCCTGGTTGGCGGCATTCAATATGGACCGGAGCTTCTCCTCTTCCACCGGCCGGGCGTCGTAGGCCCGAACCGATCTGCGGCTTTCCACCACATCGAAAAAGTCCATGAGCCTGACCTCCTCAAACCGGCTGCCGTCGCGAGGCCGGATCCGGCGCTCGCTCGCGGCGGGAGCATTCGACTTCCGTTCCGGATCCTGCACGCCGGAGGCTTGACGTTTCTCCGACGCACCCATCTATGATACTGTCGGAAGCGCATTCGTGCATTCGGTGATTCGTGCGGGCCGGGGGGCAGGCTTTCGAGTTTCCGCCGGGACCGAAGGCGGACGGCGTGGGAAAGATGGCGGCAGAAGGCCGGAAAGCGACCGTGTTCGTCGAGGAGTTCGTCGTCGGCGAAGCTCCGCCGCGGCACCCCTCGCTTGCGGAGCCGGCCGCCCTGGTTTTCGGTGCGCTGCAGGCCGTGGCCGGCGCCGTCATCGGGCTCGAGCTGATCACGCGCGTGGGAGTGACGCCCAACACCTCCGTGATCGGGGCCATCGTCGCTCTCGCGGCCGCACGCCTGCCGCTTCGCGTTTTTGCGCAGTTCCGCAGCCTCGACAGGCAGAACCTGATGCAGACGGTCATTTCCGCCGCCACCTTCGGCGCGGCCAATGCCCTGCTGCTGCCCATGGGGGTCCTGTGGCTCCTGGGAATGACGGACCTGGTGCCGGCCATGTTCGTCGGGGCCGCCGCGGGGATGCTCGTGGGCGCCCTGCTCCTGTACGGGGTCTTCGATTCCAGGATCTACCCCGCGCGCGCGGTCTGGCCGCCGGGCGTCGCCACGGCCGAATGCCTGATCGCGGGAGACCGGGGAGGCCGGCGCGCCTTGCTGCTGGCCGTCGGGGGGCTTGCCGGGGGATTCGGCCGCTGGCTCGGGATTCCGATGGATGTGTTCGGCACATGCTGGATCGGCAACATCTGGGCGCTCGCCATGTTCGCCGTCGGGCTGCTGATCGCCGGATACTCGGGCGCGGTCGCGCGCGTGGATATCCAGTCTCTCTACATGCCGCACGGCATCATGATCGGTGCCGGGGCCGCGGCGCTGTTCCAGATGGTGCGCATCGTGCTGCGCGGGCGCAGCGGCGCCGGGGAAAACGGCGGCTTCACGGTTTCCGACCGGCGGTGCGGGCGGGCGCTCGGCGCGGGTGCGCTGGCGCTTCTGGCGGCGTCCGCCGGCCTCGCGGCCCTGGCCGGGCTGCGCGCCGAGATGGCCCCGGGCATGCTCGCGGGCTACGTGGCCTTCACCGCCCTGGCCGCCCTGGTTTCGCAGCTCGTGGTGGGCATCTCGGCCATGCACGCGGGCTGGTTCCCGGCCTTCGCCGCCGCTCTCGTCTTCCTGGTGCTCGGGATGCTGATAGGCTTCCCGCCGCCGGCTCTGGCGTTTCTGGTGGGCTACACGGCCTCGTGCAGTCCCGCCTTCGCGGATCTGGGATACGACCTCAAGACGGGCTGGATCGTGCGAGGCGGCGGGCGCTTCGCGGAGTACGAGCGCCAGGGCCGAAGGCAGCAGCTGTGGGCCGCGCTCCTGGGCTTCGGGGTGGCGGCGCTGCTGGTCTTTTTCCTTTACGCCGGCTACTTCGAACGCAACCTGCTGCCGCCCGTCGACAGGGTTTTCGCCGCGACGATCGCGGCCGGCAGCAGCGGCTCCGGGACGATGCTGCTTGCGTGGGCCGTGCCCGGAGCTCTCATCCAGCTGATCGGCGGGTCGGCCAGGCAGATCGGCATTCTGCTGGCGACCGGCCTTCTGATAAACAATCCGGTCGCCGGCTGGACCGCGCTGCTGGCGCTCGGGGCGCGCGCGCTGCTGCGCGCGAAGTACGGCGCCGCCGTCGAGAGCCCGATGTACGTGCTGGCGGGCGGATTCATCGCGGGCGCCGCCTTGACGGGTTTCGCCTCGGCGACGCTCGCCATGGAAACCAAGGGGGTGTGATCATGCTGCTGCAGGCGGAAAGTGTGGAGTTTGCCGTGCTGGGAGGCGCCTTCCTCGGAGGCGGCGGCGGCGGGCTGATGGCCGAGGGAAAGCGAATCGGCGAGCATGCCCTGAGCGCGGGGAAGCCGACTATGGTCGGCCTGGAGGAATTGCCCGGCGATGCCGTCCTGGTGACGGTGTCGGCCGTCGGCGCGCCGGCCGCGCCGGAAATCCATCTCGAACCCGACGATTATGTGCGGGCCGTGGAGATCCTGCGCGATCACGGGGTGCGCGTCGACGCGCTGATGACGAGCGAGAACGGCGGGCTGTCGACGCTCAACGGCTGGTTCCAGTCGGCGGTGCTGAACATCCCGGTGGTCGACGCGGCGTGCAACGGCCGCGCCCATCCCATGGGCCTGATGGGTTCGATGGGCCTGCACCGGGTGCCTTCGTACCGTTCGATCCAGAGCGCGGTCGGCGGATCGCGCGCGCGCGGCAAGCACCTCGAGGTGCTGGTATCGGGCAACCCGGCCGACGCCGCCGGGCTGATCCGCCAGGCGGCGATCCTGGCGGGCGGCTTGGTGGCCGTGGCGCGCAACCCCGTGAGCGCCGCCTATGCCGGGGAGAACGCGGCGCCCGGAGCCGTGACCCAGGCGATCGAAATCGGGCGGCGCCTGATGTCCGGGGAATCGCTTGCCGCGGCGCTGGATGCGGTTTTCGCCTACCTGGGCGGCGGGCATGCGCTGGAGCCGGGGCGCGTGGAGAATTTCCTCCTCGAGACCCGCGGCGGGTTCGATGTGGGGCACTTCCATGTGCGCTCGCCGGAAGCCCACTACGAACTCGCCTTCTGCAACGAATACGTCACGCTCAACGAAGGGCTCGAGAGAGTGGCGACCTTCCCCGACCTGATCGTGACCATGAACCCGGCTACGCGCCTGCCGCTGGCGACCGGGGAAATCCGCAACGGGATGTCGGTGCTTCCCGTCTACGTGCCCAAGGCGCACCTGAAGCTCGGGGCGGGCATGAGGGATCCGGCGCTGTTCGAGCCGCTCCAGGCGATCACCGGCAGGGAAATCATCAAGTATCTGTGAGGAGGTTGCCGTGCTGAAGCAGGTGACGGAGGTTTGCGAGCTTCTGGACGACCCCGGTATCGGGGGCGGCAGGGTGGCGGAACTGTTGAAGTCCCGGGGTCTCGAGCATGTGGATTCGTACCCGATCGCGGGCGAGCACGGCACGACGGACTTCGTGCGCGCCCTGGTGCCCGGTGCACGCGGGAAAACAAACGGCGGGACGGCGCCCACGCTCGGAATCGTCGGCCGGCTCGGCGGTGTGGGGGCGCGGCCCGAGCGGATCGGCATCGTCTCGGATGCCGACGGCGCGATCGCCGCGATCGCGTGCGCGCTGAAGCTTGCCGACATGCGCCGCCGGGGGGAAGTCCTTGCGGGGGATGTCATCGCGGCCACCCACGTCTGCCCGCGCTCTCCGGTGATAGCGCACGAACCGGTACCCTTCATGGGATCTCCGGTGAGCATGAAGCAGATGAACGAGCACGAAGTCTCCCCGGCCATGGATGCCATACTGTCGGTCGATGCGACCAAGGGCAACAGGATCATCAACGGGCGCGGGGTCGCCATCACCCCGACCGTAAAGCAGGGCTACATCCTGAGGGTCAGCGAGGACCTGCTGGATATCCTTGGCTGGACGACGGGCCGGTTGCCGCGGGTGGTTCCCATTACGACGCAGGACATCACCCCTTACGGAAACGGCCTCTACCACCTCAACAGCATTCTCCAGCCGGCGACGGCGACGGCGGCGCCCGTGGTCGGCGTGGCCTTGATTTGCGAGACCGCCGTTCCCGGCTGCGCCGGCGGCGCCAACCAGGAAGTGGACCTCGACGAGGCCTGCCGTTTCTGCCTCGAGGTGGCCAAGGCCTTCACCGGGGGCAAGTGCCGCTTTTACGACGAGCGCGAATTCCGGACGATCGTCGGCCTGTACGGCAGCCTCGAATTCCTGCAGACGCCGGGCCGGCAAGCGGAGGAGAAGACGCCATGAAGATCGGGACGGTGACCATCGGCCAGTCGCCCCGTGAAGACGTCATCGGCGAGATCGTCGAGCTCCTGGGGGCGGATGCGCAGATCATCGAAACGGGGGCTCTGGACGGGCTCGGGCGCGACGCGATCCGGGCGCTGGAAGCCGCGCCCGGCGAGCCCCTCCTGGTCACGCGCCTGCGGGACGGCGCGGAGGTGCGCGTGGCCGAAAGGCACATCCACAGGCTGGCCGCCGGCTGCATCGCGGAGCTCGAGCGCGCGCGGGTCGACGTCATCCTCCTGCTGTGCACGGGCGATTTCCCGGAATATCGGGCCGCGCCGCCGATCGTGCGCCCGGGAAGGGTCCTGGTGCATGCGGCGCGCAGCCTCCTCGAGGGCGGCAGGCTGGGAGTGCTGGTGCCGGCCGCCGAGCAGGTGCCCGCGATCCGCACAAGGTGGGCGAGCGCCGGGTTCGAGCCGATCGTGGAGGCGCTTTCGCCCTACCGCGCATCGGCGGAGGAGCTGCGCGCCCGGGCGCGCGCCCTGGCCGGCGCGGGTGCGGCGCTGATCGTCCTGGACTGCTTCGGCTTCACGCGCGCGGCGCGGGCGCTCGTGCGGGAAGAGACGGGGCTGCCGGTTCTGCTGCCGCGCACCCTGGCGGCCGCCTTCGCGCGCGAGCTCGCCGGCGCCTGACCGGGCTAGCGGCGGCGCGAGGGCATGAGGCGCGCTTCGATGCGGGGCCGGACGGCGAGGAAGAGAGCGGGCAGCATGAAAGCCGCGTCCCGCAGCAGGGTGAGCGGCGAGATGGGCTCCCCGAGCCCGAAGCATCCGCAGGAGGCCTCGATCCCCCGCAGGTAGGTGATCGCCATGATCACGATGAAAAATGCCAGGAGCGCCCCGGCCAGGGCGGCCGTGTAGCGGAGCGCGATGCCGGCGAGCAGCGCGATCCCGAGCGCGATTTCGAACCAGGGAAGCGTCTTGACCACCCAGAGGACCATCCCCGGCGGCAGCAGCTTGTAACCCTCGATGGCGACCGCGAACTGCAGGGGATTGTCCACCTTGGTGTAGCCGGAGTAGATGAAGACCGCAGCCAGGAAGAGGCGGCAGGCCCAGTGCAATATCGCCCGCATCATGCGCCTACCTCAGCAGCCGGTCCAGGTAGTCCTTGAGTATCGGGTAGGAGAGCGAGCCCTCCACCCGCTGCTCGCGTCCGTTGGCGAACACGAAGAAGGTCGGCGTCACGCGCACCTGGCGGCGCGCCGCCAGCGCCACCTCCTGGTCGACGGCCTGACTGATGGCGGGATCGGCGATCAGCTTGCGCACGCGCGCCATGTCTTCCGGCGAGAGCACGCGCGCGACGACGGGATCGAGCTTGCCGTCCTCGGCCCACTGGGGCTGGTCCGTGTAGAGCGCCTCGGTCACCCGCACCCATTGCTCCAGCCCCAGCCGGCGCGCGGCCGCCGCATACTGGCTCGCGGCGCGGGCGTAGGTGTGCATCTGCAGCGGGAAGTCGTGGAAAACGACGCACACCTTGTTTTCGCGTGCGTAGCCCGCCAGCAGCGGCCGGATGGTGTCGAGGAAAAAGGCGCGGCAGGCGGGGCACTGGAAATCGGAAAAGACCTCGATCCGGATGGGGGCGCTGGCCTGGCCTCCGACGCACATGTCGCTCAGTGCGGCCGCGCCGCTCTGCGCCCGGAGGGGCAGGGCGGCCGCGAGCAGAAAAAGCAGCGCCGCGAAGAATCGAGTGTGTGGGCTCATGCCTTCTTTCCTCCGTCTCTCCGGCGGCCGCGCCGCCGAATGCGCGGCCCGGCGTTTTCCCTCACCAGCGGACTTATCGGACCGCCGGGCCGCGGCCGTAAACCTTGGGCGCGCCGTACCGGCGGCTGGCACATTGTGCTACCATCCATGCTTTCATGACAACCCCCGATCGCGCGCCCGCGGTGCTTTTGCCGCCGGCGGGCCGCTTGGTTGACGATGCGCCGGCCGGCGCAAGGTTGCATGGCGGCGCGCCTGCGGGCGGCCCGCCAATCGAGAGGTGGCTATGAACGGCGAACGAAGGTCGATTGTGCGCCTGGGCTTGTTGCTGCCGGCGCTCCTGCTGGCCGGCTTTTTGGGCCTGGAGTTCCTGCGCGCGGGCGCCCCGCCCGCCGTCCGCATCGAAAGCGCGCTGAAAGCCGTCGGCAGGCGCACTCCCGTGCGCGTCCACGTGGCGGAGGCGCGCCGCGGGCTGCGCCACGTCAAGGTCGAATTCATCCAGGGCGAGCGCAGCGAGGTGGTGGCCGAGAAGGCCTACCCGGTGCCTCCGGCCATCGCCCTGTGGCGTTCGGGCGTGCGCGAAGACACGCTGTCGTTCGAGGTCGGCAGGGAAACGATCCGCGGCTTGAAGGCGGGCCATGCCACGATCCGCGTGACGGCCGCGCCGGCCGGCACATGGCTGCGCCGCCCGCCGCCGGTCTCCGAAGTGCTGATCCTGCCGGTGCGGCTTGCGCCGCCCGCCCTCGAGGTCCTCTCGACGAAGACCTATGTGGCCCAAGGCGGCTGCGAGGTCGTCGTGTACCGCGTGGGCGAAGGCGCCGTACGCGACGGGGTTCAGAGCGGCGGCCTGTGGTTCCCGGGCTACCCTCTGCCCGGAGGCGGCCCGCGGGAGCGCTTCGCTTTCTGGGCCGTGCCCTATACCCAGGCGTCGCCCGACGCGCGCCTGGTCGTCGAGGACGACGCGCAGAACCGGGCCGAGGCCGCGATCGTCGACCGCTTCTTCGCGCGCCCGCTCGCGCGCGATACGGTCGAGCTGACGGATTCCTTCATGAACAAGGTCGTGGCCGAGATCATGGCGCAGACGCCCGATCTCGCCGACCGCGGCGGACTGCTGGAAAACTACCTGGCGATCAACGGCGAGCTGCGGCGCCGGCAGGACGAGGAGCTGCGCGCCCTGGCGGCCGGGTCGGAGGCGGCGATCCTCTGGCACCGCCCCTTCCTTCCGTTGCCGAACGGCAAGGTCATGGCCCTTTTCGCGCAGCGGCGCACCTACGTCTACCAGGGGAGGCGGGTCGACGAGCAGGACCATACGGGCTACGATCTGGCCGCCACCCAGCGGGCGCCCGTGCCGGCGGCCAACAGCGGCCGCGTGCTGCTGGCGCGCTACTTCGGCATCTACGGCAACACGGTGCTCATCGATCACGGCTGCGGCCTGATGAGCCTGTACGGCCATCTCTCGTCGGTGGCCGTTCAGGAAGGGCAGCGGGTCGAGCGCGGCGACATCATCGGGCGTACGGGCCAGACGGGCCTGGCGGGCGGCGACCACCTGCACTATGCCATGCTCCTCGAGGGCCTGCCCGTCAATCCCGTCGAGTGGTGGGACGCGCACTGGATCGGGGATCGCGTCGCCGCCAAGCTGGGCGCCGCCTGGCGCTTCGAGCCCTGAGGCCTGCGGCACGGCCGGCTGTACTTTATATTGCAAAGTACTTGACAATGATGGGGGTGCGTGGCATTCTACGCGCCGTCCGCGGAGGCTGTCCCATATGGTCGAACTCCCGAGTGTGAAGAGCGTCAGCGAGAACCTGCAGTACATCCGCCGCACCATGGAAGCAGCGGGCCAGTTCACGGCGGTGCCCGGCAAGTCCATGGCGGCGGTGGGGGTGGCGGCCCTGGGCGGAGTGGCCGCCAACGAGTTCCTGACCGGCGCGCCGTGGAGCGAGCCGCACGCGCCCGCGCTCGCGCTGGACGTCTGGGGGATCGTCCTCGCCCTTTCCCTGGCCGTCGTAGGCCTGGGGGTCTACCGCAAGGCGGAGCTGATGCGCATGCCCATCCAGGCGCCCCTGATCCGCAAGCTGCTCTGGGGCCTGTGCCCGGCGCTCTTTCTGGGCGCCGTCCTGACCAACCTGGCGCTGGCGACGCACGAGTTCGCCTGGCTGCCCGCGATCTGGCTGGGATGTTACGGCGCGGCCATCGCCAGCGGCGGCCAGGTTTCGATCGCCCCGCTGCGCTACCTCGGCGTGTGCCTGCTGTTGCTCGCGGCCGCGGCGGCACTGACGCCGGCGCACATGGGGCTGACCTGGATGGCGCTCGGCTTCGGCTGGTTGCACCTGCTTTTCGGCGCCTACATCGCCTGGAGGTACCATGGCTAGGAAAGCGAACGCGGCGCGCCCGGCGCCCAACCAGCTGGATCCGCTGATTCACGAGCGCCTGCGCCTGGGAATTCTCTCCGCACTGGTGGTGCAGGAATCGCTGACCTTCACCGAACTGCGCAATCTGCTGCGCACGACGGACGGCAACCTCAGCGTCCAGGCACGCAGGCTGGAAGAGGCGGGCTACATCGTGTGCACCAAGAGGTTCGTGGGCAGGAAGCCCAAGAGCACCTACCGGCTCAGCGCCGCGGGGCGCCGCGCGCTGGAGGAGTACCTGGAAACCCTGTCCGGTATGCTGCCCGGCGTCGAAGCGGTGCGCGGCACGCGCGCCGCCGGGCCCTTGCGCGGCGCCGCACACCCGCTGCCCTCGCCGAGCTGAAAGCTCAACGGCCGGGCACGGGCTGCCGATCAGGAAGACCGGCCGCCTGTTCGCCGGCAGGGATTGGCTGGAAGGAACGGTTCGCGACGGAGAGTGCAGGATGAATGCGGTCAAGCATGTGGCGATCATCATGGACGGGAACGGTCGATGGGCCGAGCAGCGGGGAATGCCGCGCTGGAAAGGGCACGAAGCGGGCGCGCAGGCCGTGCGGCGGACCGTCGAGGCGGCCTGCCGCGCCGGGGTCGAAGTGCTCACGCTGTTCGCATTCTCCAGCGAGAACTGGCGGCGTCCGGCGCGCGAGGTCGATATCCTCTTCCGCCTCCTGTTGCGCTTCCTCGAGTCCGAGACCGGAAACCTGGTGGAAAACGGCATCCGCTTGTCGGCCTTCGGCCGCCGCGACCGCTTTTCGGCGGAGGTGCGGGAGGCCCTGCAGCGCGCCGAGGAGGCGACGCGCGCGGGCCGGCGCCTGCACCTGCGCCTGGCGCTCGATTACGGTGCGCGCTACGAGATCGTGGATGCCGTGCGCGCGCTGGCACGCCAGGTGGCCCGGGGACTGCTGACCCCCGAGGAAATCGACGAGGAGCGCTTCGGCGCCCTGCTCGCCGGGGACGGCGTGCCGGACCCGGACCTCATCATCCGGACCTCGGGCGAGCAGCGGCTTTCCAACTTCCTTCTGTGGCAGGCCGCCTATGCGGAGCTGCATTTCTGCCCCAGGCTCTGGCCGGATTTCGAGGAGAGCGACTTTCTGGAGGCCCTGGCCGACTACCACTCGCGCACGCGCAAGTTCGGGGCCCTGCCCTGCGCCGCCTCGATCGAGTTTCGGTGACAGGCTACTCAACCCCGAAACTCCTCGCGTCTTCTTCTCGCACGCTTTTCCGCAACCCGGCAATTCAGCCGAGGCCGGTTTTCGGCGACAGCCCTCACCGGCAAGCCGCGGTTGGGAGTTTCGGGGTTGAGTAGCCTGTCACCGAAATATCTCACCAAACCAGTTCGAACTCGTAGTTGTCCTGCCCGCCCTTGTCATCCCGGATGCGCACGACGGCCGTGTAGCCGTTGAGGCGCGACGGATGCTGGATGACCTCGACCGTGCCCCGACCCTTGAGCTTGCGCACCTCGACATTGAGTTCGTGCTGCGGCAGCGGCGAGGTGAACTCAAAGGAGCTGTTGGACGCCGCCAGACCGGCGATGGTGTGAACCGTTACCGCGCTCCCCTGCACGGACACCGTGACCTCGTTGTCCACGCGTCCGCGCCATCGCAGCCGGCCGATCGTCCGCGCCCCCTGGCGCGCGACCGGGGGAGCCCTGCGCTCGAGCTCCCGGACGATATCGGCGACCGTCGCTTCCATCTCCTGCCAACTGCGACGGCCGAAACCAAAGCGCGCCGCGCCGCGGGATTGCTCCTGCAGGATCGCGGCGGCATCTTGCAACTCGCTCACGGGCCGGCCGTCGGCTATCAGCCGGCGGAAAAGGGCAGCCGCCGCGCTGAACTGCTGCGCATGAAACAAAGCGTCCACGTCGGCGCGCGTGCCGCTGCGCCGCTCGACAAAACCGCGGTATCCTTCCGACGCCAGTCGCTCAGCCGCCAATGCCAGTCTGTCCGCCAAATCGCCCAGCCGGTCGAACTGGACGGCGCGCGCGGGCAGGGACCCGACGGCCAGGTACATCAGCATAACGATCAGATGCTTCATGGATTCGTCCTCCTGAGATCGGTCCTCGCGCGGCGTGAGATCGACTTCCGGCGGGGATTCTGCTCGGAAACCATCTTAACGCGGTCGGCATTGTCTTGACCAGTTCGGGCGATAAGCTGCTCAAGCTCGAGACCTGCCCTCGCCGGATTGTGCGGGGGTTGCCTTCGCATGGCCGATCCGAGCGGTTGTTTGGCGGCCGACCAACGTCTCGGCGGCATTGGACGGGCGCGGTAGTTTCGGGGTTGAGTAGCCTGTCACCGAAATAATTAGCGGCGCAGGGCGCCGCCGTCGACTACCAGGGTCTGGCCCGTGATATAGCTCGAAGACGGACCCGCGAAAAAGAGGATCGCCTGGGCGACTTCCTCCGGGTTGCCCCAGCGCTTCAAGGGGGCTTCCTCCGCGAAGGCCCGCTGCGTTTCGGCGGTCAGGCGCGCGTAGGTGGCCGGTGTCCGGATGTTGCCCAGGGCGAGCGCATTGGCGCGGATGTTGTACGCACCGTAGGCGCGCGCCACATCTTTCATCAGGCCGAGCACGCCCGCCTTGGCCACCGTATACGGGGTACCCGCGCCGCCGGCCAGCGCCGGGGTCGACGCGATGTAGACGATGCTGCCCGCGCGCCGCGCCATCATGAGCGGCAGGGCCTCGTAGGTGCAGAAGACCGAGCCCAGGGTGTCGGTGCGGAACACTTCCAGATACCATGCCTCCAGCTCCTGCGGGGGTGTCGCGTCCAGCCGGGTTTCGAAGATGTCGACGCGGTAGGGATAGCCGGCGTTGCAGACGAGCACATCCAGCCTGTCGGACGACCAGGCGCGCAGCCGCCGGAAGAGAGCGCGCACGCTCTCACGATCGGAAAC
>Ga0272448_1007445_pt1 | contig 11582 bp, 12 predicted proteins | sample YNPCB0191_FD_202220 | JGI IMG/M metagenome (GOLD analysis project Ga0272448, IMG submission 202220) | Hot spring sediment microbial communities from Yellowstone National Park, WY, United States - YNP-CB-019-1 | ecosystem: Environmental > Aquatic > Thermal springs > Hot (42-90C) > Sediment... | reverse complement strand
CATCGTCCATAGCCGGTCGCGGTACATCGTCTTGTGGATGCCCCGCAGATAGGGATACTCCCCCGGAATTCCGATGTCCCGGGCGGGGTCCAAGTTTCGAAGGTCTTCAAAGGAGTAATAGGGCTTGATCTCGATTCCCGACTCGTTGCGCCGTTGGTTGTTTCTTTCGGTCTTTTCCATCTTCGATCTCCCTTCTCCTCGGGCTCGACCCTTTGCTTCATTGCGCCTGTGCCAAAGGGGAAGACCTCGCCGCGATGCCGATCGAGTCCAGGGATGCTGCGGACAACCATTTTTTTCGGTAAGATGAGTTATAGAAAAAGCGACCGTCCCTGTCAAGGGAAAAGCGGGCGGGACCATTCGTCGCTTCGGTCCTTTGTTCCACGATCCTTACCGAAAGGACGAATCCGCTGGGATGGGGAGGCAAACAATCGATCCGCCGAAGGGAAAGGGGAGCCCGGTCTTTCGGAAGATGGCGGACCCCCCTTCGAAACGCTCAAAACCCTAAGTTCTCTCCGACGATAAAAATCGTCATATCGGTGAACCGCGGTTTTTTCGCCAAGACGACATAGACATTGCAGATGCGCTCCGGGGAATTGCAGTCCGCGCATACCCCGGTCTCCAGGCAGGGGGTCTTCATGTTCAGGCGCTTCACATTCACCGGCGAAGTCCACTCCTGAACTTTCTTCCATGCCGAATCGAGGTCCTTGACGATCTTATTGACCCCGCAGACCACGATCACTTTCTTGGGGCCGAAGGTCATCCCCCCGACCCGGTTCCCCGTGGCGTCAATGTTGAAGAGTTTGCCGTCTTCGGTGATCGCATTGGTGCTGGAAAGGAAGACATCGGCGGTGAGACCTTCCCGCCGGAGTCTCGCCCCCTCTTGAGGGGGAAGCCCCTTGACGTAAGGGTTGAGAAATTTGACGGGCCGCTTCTGGATGGCCTCATAAAACCCGATCTGGTTCAGGGTCAGGGATCCTCCGATGCCCACCGTGGCCCCATCCGGGATCATCTTCAGGATCTCCTCCAAGGCCTCCGATCCCTTGGCCACATAACGTGCATCGAAGTGATTCTTCTTTAAGGCCTTGAGCGTTCGCTCGACCTGAAGATTTTGGTACCACTGATGAAACTCGGTCATCATCACATCCTCCTTTTTCCCTCATGCAGAATCCCGAATGGCCAATGGGCCGGAATCTCCTACCTTCGCTTCTGGGCCATCCGGTTAAGTTTCCCAATCACCTTCCCCAGAGCATGGCGAAGCTCTTTCTCTCCCTTTCCGCCCTGAAGCAACCCCTCCATCTGCTCCCTCGATAGGTTGGCTCGATCCGCGTGCGTTCCTTTGGATAGAATGGCCACCCATCCCTTCTCTCCTTCCGTGAGGGCCTCCAGCTGAATTGCCTTGTCCAGCGATCGGACCAGTCTTCTCAAGGCTTCTTCCATTTGGGGAAGCGCTGGATCGCTCATTTCCTCCTCCCTTCTCATTCTCCTGCACCCCGAGGCAATCTTTGACGGCTCCCCATCTTTCAATCCTATCCAGCGGCCTTCCGAATCGGGCCTTCGCAAAGCCTCATTATACGCCATCGCCCTTGGAAGGGGAAAGGATATTTTCCCCAGGGGTCAGGGTTCATCCCCAGGAATCACCCAGAAGGATTCATTGCGCATGGCCAAGCGGATTTCTCTTCCCTCCTGCACGGAAAGATTGCGGAACACATAGTTGGGAAGATGGATCTTGAGGGTTTCGGGTCGGCCCAACGGCCGGACCCAAATTTCCTGGAGGATTCCCCGATCCTGGATGCGGCTGACGACCGCCTCGAAGATATTCGCACGCAGGGATTCCTTTACCGGCTTCCCTTCCCGAAGGATCATGACTTCTTCCGGGCGAAGATAGATATCAACCGGCCGGTCCGCCCTCACCATGGTCGAAGCCTGGCGCAAGGGGAGCCGAATCGTTCTTCCCCAAAAGCTGACCGTCAGCGTTTCTCCATTTTCCGCCACGTCGATGACGCTTTCCCGAAAGAGGTTGGGGAGTCCCAGAAACTGAGCGACCCTTCGACTGCGGGGGCGAAGGAAGACCTCTTCCCGGCTTCCTTTTTGCTCCACCCTTCCATCGATGAGCACGATGATGGTATCGGCCAGGAGATAGGCCTCCTCCAGGTCATGCGTGACATGTAGGGCCGTAAAACGCAGGGTGCGATGGAGCGATCGGATCAGCTGCTGAAGATCACTCCTCAGCCCCGGGTCAAGGGCGCTGAGGGGTTCATCCAGAAGGAGGAGACGGGGAGAGGGGGCCAAGGCCCTTCCCAGGGCGACCCGTTGTTTTTCTCCCCCACTCAGCCCCCCTGGGTAACGATCCAGCAACGGCTCGATTCGGAGCGCTTCCACCAAAGGAAAGATACGATCCCATTCCGCCTTGCGGGATCGGCCCGGACCTCGCACTCCGAACCGCAGGTTTTCCCGGACCGTCAGATGGGGGAACAAGGCCAGATCCTGCGGTACATAGGAGATTCCCCGTCGCTCCGGCGGAAGATGCTGAATCTCTTTCCCTTGGATGAGAATCCTCCCCCCTTGAATGCGACGGAGTCCCGCGATGGATTCCAGAATCAGGGTCTTGCCGCTTCCCGTCGGACCCAAAAGGACATGAAATCCCCCTTCCGGGAGCACCAGGTCCAGGCCTTGGATCCGGAAATTTCCGACTTCCAATTGTAGGCCTCGGACCTCGATCATCGCGTCAGGGGATGGCGTTCCACCAAGCGGACGGCATACAGAGCGCTCAGGCCGATCCCCGCCAAAATCAGGATCAAAATGATCGTCTTCTGAAGATCCGCCGAAGCGAGGGCCAGGAAAATCCCGATCGGCATGGTCTCGGTCTTAAAGGCCATCGCCCCGGCCAAAGTGACGGTCGCTCCAAACTCGCCCACTGCCTTGGCCCAGCAAAGAATCAGGGCTCCGAGGAGACCTCGAAAGGCGAGCGGGAAAGTGATCTTCCAGAAGGCCTCCCAAGGGCTGGCCCCCAAGGACCGGGCCACCGCTTCATAACGGGGGGAGATCTCGTCCAAACTCACCTTGAGGAGCCGAGTGGCCAGCCCGGCGATGGTCGCAAACTGGGCCAGAACGATCCCCGGAAATTCAAAGACGAAGAAAATGCCCTTTTCCTGAATGGTCCGTCCGACGGGGGTCTGAAAAAAGACGAGCAGGGTTGCCCCCAAGGCAATGGGGGACATGATCATGGGAAGCTCGAGAAGCGTATCTACCCATTTTCGACCGGGAAAGGAAATGCGGGAGAGCGCATAGGCGGCCGGAAGCCCGAGGGCCAAGGCCAAGATGGTCGCCAACGTCGCTGTCAGAATGCTCAATCGGATGGAAAAAAGGGTTTCCGGAGCGAGGAGGATCGTGAAGAAATCCCTCTTCTCCATCGTGAGGAACAAGGAGAGAAGAAGGCCAGCGTAAAAGATGAAGAGGGCCATGGCTGCCCCCACGGTCCCGACCAGTCCTCTCATGGGCCTACCTCCTTTCGTTGGAAGGAAGGAAATTGCGCCGCCAGGCTTCGGGGATCTCGTATTCTCCGCCGACGGGAGTGTGGGGAAGGGTGAAGGCCCGGGCTTCTTCGACCGACATCAAATACCCATGTCGTTTGAAGACCTCCTTGGCCTGGGAAGAAACGAGAAACTCCAGGAATTTGAGGGCCATCGCCTTTTGCCGGGTAAAGCGGGAGACCGCCGCAGGGATGTAAGCGATCCTCGGAATTCCGTGGGGAGCCAATCGGATGGTCTCGATCCGCTGGGGATCCCAGAAGGAAAATACATGCCATCCGAGCACGGCGTCCACCGCCCCGAGGGAGATCATATTCGCCGTCTTTTCGCAGCTTTCCACCATGGTGACGATGTTCCGACGGATCTTCTCCCGCTCCGCAGGATTGAATTTTTTCTCGATGATCTCGACTGCGAAGGCTCCGACGCAGACCGCCTCCGGAATGGCAATGGCCAGACGAATTCCGGGTTGGAGGAGATCTTCCAGTTTTTGGATCCTCCGAGGGTTCCCCTTGGGGACATTGATGGCCGGAACGAGATAGACCACCCTCTGCTCGCTTTCCGCGAAAACCACCCCCTCGCGTATGGCCTTCTCCATGAAATCCGAAGAGCCCGGAAAGTAGATATCCCCTCTTCGCGCAAGCTTCATCTGCGATAAGACAAAGCCCGAACCGCCATAGGTCGTTTTCACTTCGACCCCCATCTGGCCTTCGAAGAGACGGGCGAGGGCATCGGTGGGGGGCTTACTCGCCGCCCCGGCGAAGATCAGAAGCTCATCTCGCGCCCAAGCCGCTGGAGAGGAGAAGAATAAAAGCAGGCAAGAGAAAATCATGGCGGCGTGATGCAATTTTTGCCTAACGAATCCCACAAAAAACCTCTCGAAACCGGGAATCGACGAGCTCTGCGATTCCCCGGATGAGCCGTTCATAGCGGTCCAATATCTCTTTGGCTTCCGGTGTGAGGTGCGCCCCTCCCCCGCCTCGCCCCCCGGTGGTTTTCACGACGAGGGGCAATCCCAGCTCCTTCTCCATGGCTGAGATTTGCCCCCAGGCCCTCCGATAGGAAAGCTTCAGGGAACGGGCGGCTTTTTGGATGGATCCCCATTGATCCACGGCGAGCAAAAGCTCCCGCCTGCCCGGACCCAAGAAAGGAATCCCGGCGATCTCCAACCAAACCTTGGAGCGCACATGAAACGGGGAATGCTTCAAGGCTTCATTCCTTCAGTCGGCCCACCTGGATCAAGGCTTTGCGAAGAATCTCCCGGTTCTCGGGCCGAAGCGGAACCAAGGGCAGGCGCAGTTTCCCGGCCGGAAGACCCATCATGTTCATGGCCTCCTTCACCGGCCCCGGGTTCGACTCGATGAAAAGGGCGCGGACCACCGGCAGCATCTTGAAGTGAATCTCCCGCGCCTCCTCGATCTTCCCGGCGAGCATCAGATGGATCATCTCCCGATACTCCCGGCCGATGACATTGGCCACCGCCATGATCCCTCCATCTCCCCCCAAGGCCATCATGGGGAAGGTCAAAGCGTCCTCGCCGCAAAGGACATAGAATTTTTTCCCCATGCTCCGGGTCCCCCGCATGATGTCCATGGTGATCATCATGTCCCCGCAGGCATCCTTCATGCCGATGATGTTGTCGATCTTGGCCAGCTCGATCATGGTCTTGGCTTCGATCAGCCTTCCCGTCCTGGAGGGGATGTTGTAAATGAAAAGGGGGAGCTTCGTCGCCTTGGCAATGGCCTCGAAATGGGCGATGATCCCGTCTTGCGTCGGTCGGTTGTAGTAGGGACAGACCTGCAGACTCGCCGCCGCCCCGACGGCTTCGGCGTGCTTGGTCATCTCAATGGCCTCTTGGGTGCTGTTGGATCCGGTCCCGGCCATCACCGGCACCCGCCCTCGGGCTTCCTCGATCACGATCTCGATGACCCGCCCATGTTCCTCGTGATCCAGGGTGGGCGATTCGCCGGTGGTCCCTACCGGGACCAATCCGTCGCATTTCTCTTCTTCGATGAAATAATTGACCAATTTCCGGAGGCCCTTCTCGTCGATGGAATCGTCATCCTTGAAGGGCGTGACCAAGGGAATGTGACATCCGGCCCAGGTTTTTGGCTGCATAACTCCTCCTTTAGAAATAGAATTTCGCCACGTCGATGGCGTATGACCGATCTCGACGAACCCTGCCCTCCTCTATCGAATCCACCAAAAAAAAAGCCATGGGGCAAAACCCATGGCTTTTAGGATGTTTCAAAGGTCAAAAGGGCGTCAAGGCATCCCAAAAGCGCAGGGTGACCCCCCCTTCTTGGCGACGCACTTATGGCCCTTTTTCAAGCCTTCGGCGATTGGAATTCGCATGTCTCGCTCATCATCCATCCGTTGATCTTCCCTATTCTACCCGACGGTTTGCAAATGTCAACAAATTTCTTCCGAAGAACCTCGGATGTTGGAATCCTGGGAAGGCTTCGATTTGCGACTCCCCGCATAGAGTTCATATTCGAGCAGCCGACATTCAATGTTGCCATTGAAGAAGGGAATCCGCCGCCGCGTCCGAAGACCGACTTTCTTGGCCAGCTTGAGGTTCCCCGTAAAGATATAGCCTCGATAGCCGACCCCCTTGGATTTGAGAAAATCCCCGATGCGCCGGTAGGTTGACTCCAATTCCGGAATGTTCCCCATCCGCTCTCCATATTCGGGGTTGAGCACCACCACTCCATCCCCTGGGGGGATGGGAGTCTGGGCGAAGTCGCAGACCGCGAATTCAATATCCCCCCGAACGCCGGCCGCCCGGGCATTTCTTTGGGCGCCTCGGATCGCCTGCGGATCGATATCCGTGGCGATGATCTTCGACGGAGAAGATGGGATCTCCCGATCGATGGCTTCTTGGTGAAGTTTTTTCCAAGTCTCCCTTGGGAATCCTTTCCAATGCATGAAACCGAAATTCTCGCGCCAAATTCCCGGGGCCCGATTCCGGGCCATCAGGGCCGCCTCAATCGCCAGCGTCCCGCTCCCGCACATCGGATTGATAAAATTCCCCTGGCCCGTCCAACCCGTGGCCAGAATCACCGCTGCGGCCAAGGTTTCTTGCATGGGCGCCTCATGGGAGATCTTCCGATACCCTCGGCGGGAAAGGGGCTCTCCGGATGTATCCATATACAGCCGACATCTCCGGCCGACCCAATAGGCATCGATCACCACCCCGATTCGCTCCGGACCGGAATTCGGGCGGCGGCCGGTTTTTTCTCGGAGGCGATCCACGATGGCATCCTTTACCTTGAGGCTCACAAAGCGAAAGTCCCGAATGGTCGCTTGATCCCCATCGGCGGTGATCGAAAGGAATTCATCGGGGGAGATATACTCTTCCCAGGGAAGCCGCTGAACGCCTCGGTAGAGTTCCTGGGGATTTTCGGCCTTGAATTCGGCGAGCAGAAAAAGAACCCGGTGCGCCGTGCGCAGAAAAAGGTTCAGGCGCAGGGCATCTTCCAGGGTCCCCTCGGTCTCGACCATGGTGGAAGATTCTTCGGTGATCGGCAGATGGAGTTGGGAAATTTCGCGGCGCAAAAAAGGCGGCACGCCTTTGGCGCACGTGACGACGATGGGGCTCTTTCGCTGAAATAGAGCGGACATCCCCTTTTGCTCACCCCTTCGACCGCCGCTGGCGGTTCATCCCCCCATGATTCTTTGCGGCCAGATGATTCGAATCGATCCCAAATAAAATAAGCCCATCGAAAGAAGGAGAAGATGGGGGGGGAACCGCGCAGCTTCGGGCCCCGGCCAGCGGATGGACCACCGCCTTCGCCATTATCCCTCCTCCAGGAAGGGAAGCGGGGTCCCTTTCCGGTACACCATGGCCTGGCAGAACGAATATAGGGTTCCCTGATCGTCTTTCAAAGTAATCTCATAGTTTCCGATCCGCTGCGTCCGGTGGAATTCCCGGGCCTCGGCGATCAGCCGGGTCCCCGGAGGGGGGGTCGCGATGTAGGTCACCGTCATATTCAGCGCCACGGCGACGGTGCCATGGGAATTGGAGGCGGTCTCAAAGGCTTCGTCCATCAGGGCAAAAAGGGCCCCGCCGTGGGCCATGCCGAAGATATTCTCCATATCGGCGCTGAAGGTCATCTCCACTCGGGAATACCCTTCATCGAGGGCCACCAGTTTCATCCCGAATTTTCGGGCGAATGGTTCCGCCTCGACCTTCCGGTAAATGGCCTGCCGAACCTTCGGATCCATCCCTTCCGCTCCTTTCAAATCTTTTCGATCTCCACCTCAACCAGGCAACTGTTGCTGGCCAGGGCGCCGGCGGGGGATCGTTGATCACGGGTGAGGATATTCACACATCCTCCCAAATCCGTTCCCTTTTCATTCGGACGGTACCAAGCTCCGGCATCCAGGCTCACGACACCGGGCATGATCCCGTCGGTGACCCTGGCGCTGGTGATCAAATCGCCCCGATCGTTGAAGACCCTCACCGAATCGCCGGAACGGATTCCTCGGCGTTTTGCATCCTGGGGGTGAATCCAAAGGGTCTGGTCATTCAACGTTCGAAGCGTTGGGATATTGTCCAGCATGGAGTTCACCCGGCCCCGGGCATGGGGACTGATGAGCTGAAGGGGAAAGACCTTCGAGCGGGGATCCCCCGGCCCTTCCCAGGGGGGAATGTATTGGGGAATGGGCGGAAGCAGGGGATTTTTCTTTTCGGCCAATTGCGGGCTATAAATCTCGATCTTCCCGGAAGGGGTCGGGAAAGGATGGCGATCGGGATTCTCGATCTGCTCCCGAAAGGCGACCCAGGGTCTTTGAATCGGGATTTCATAGACCCCCCGGGCCTTCAGGGACTCATATGGAGGCAGCCCGGGGGTCGCCTCGACCATCTCCTTCAGCCACTCTTCATCCCTCTTCTCATTGAACCCCCGGAGGCCCAGTCTTCGGGAGAGTTCCGTGAAGATCTCCAAATCGCTCTTCGCTTCCCCCAGAGGTTCGAGGATCTTAGGCATGGCGATGAAGTAAGGATCGCCGATCCAGGGCTGGCCCAGGTCTTCTTTCTCAAAGGAATGGCTGACGGGCAAAAGGATATCGGCCCACCGGGCCGTAGGGGTCAGAAAGAGTTCGTGGACCACGATGAAGGGGACCTTTTGCAGGGCCTGAAGCCCCTTGCGGAGATTCGGAAACTGATTAAGGAGGTTACATCCCACAATATACAGAATTCGGATATCCGACGGATATCCGCCTTGCTTCCCATGGAGCAGGGCGTCGTAAACCTCCGTCACATGCACGGTTGGCATCGGGCATTCGGGAACAGGAAGATATCTCCCCAGGATCCCCAGGGGCATGCGATCGCTCCCGCCCGAAACATAACCCCCCGGGATACCGATATTCCCCGTCAGGGCGGCCAGAGTCGAGGCGGCCCGGTGATACTGCTCGCCGAAGGCCGTCCGGCCGGGGGCCCAACCGGCATAGAGGGCCGCTGGCTTCGCCCGGGCATACTCTCGGGCCAGTCCGACGATCCGATCCTTCGGCACTCCGGTGATCCCTTCCGCCCAACCCGGGGTTTTGGCCACCCCATCCTCCTTTCCCAGCACATAATCGGCAAATCGGTCGAACCCCAGGGTGTATCTTTCGATGAAGCTGCGGTCGTGGAGGTTTTCGGCAATCACCACATAGGCCATGGCGATCAGCATCGCGGCATCCGTGCCGGGCCGAATGGGAATCCATTCATCGGCCCACTGTTCGATCGAGGGGCTTTTTCGCGGATCCACTCCGATGATTCGGATTCCGGCCTTTTTTGCCTGGCTCAGAAAATACCCCGTGTCCACGCCAAATCGTGTAATTAGCGGATTCCATCCCCAGAGCACGATGAGCTTGGAATAGAGAAAGTTGTCCCTGGAACTTCGGGTGTAAAAAGTCCCGAAGGTCGTCAGGGAGGAGAAGAGGGCTGCTTCCTGGGAAGTATTTCCCCAGACGGTCGTGCATCCGCCGAAGCAGCCAAAGAAACGGCGCCCCGCCCGCCGGGTGCCATGGAGTGGACTTTGGGACCCCGAGTAATCCATGAGGAAAATCGAAGTTGGGCCTTCGGCCTCTTTCACCCGCTGAAGTTCCTGGGCCAGCGCGGATAGCGCTTCGTCCCACGAAATGGGAGAGAACTTCCCCTCGCCCCGCGGGCCCACCCTTCGCAGCGGCCGGGTCAACCGATCGGGGGCGTGAACGATGTCTCGCTGGGCAAGGCCCCGGGGACAGGCCTTGAGGCTCGGCATCGGCCGTTCGTCGGTTTCGATCCGCTTCACCTTTCCTTCCGCCACATCGACCTTCAGCCAACACCTTGCCCCGCAATCGAAGGAACATGTGGTGGTGAATCTCTTCTCTTTCTCCAAGGTCCAGCCCTCCTCGGTCTCGTTTCACCGAAGGGCCCTTTCGGGAACCTTTCGGCCGAATGGTTCTTCGGAAAAAGGATTACAACGGGCAGATGGAAGAATTTCCGATCTTGGAAACCCAGAATAGGCTGATCAGAACTCCCCCCAGGCAGGCCCAGCGCACCCCTTCAATCGAAAAGGAAAGATAAAAAACCGATAAAACAACGGGCGCGAGGGCATAGCCGGAAAATTTGAAGCTCCCGTAGAGGGAGGCCACGGGCTTTCGAAAATCCGGGATGAGTTGAACGGCCATGGTGTTGAGACAGGTCCAGGCAATCGCCGAACCCGTCCCGAAGAGAGCGAAAAGGAAAAGATAATTGCGGTACGAGTATTCCACAAGCCCCATCCCCAGGATGGCCATCGCCATGATCGAACCCCCAACCTTTCCGACTCGTTTCCACCCCATTCGTTCCCCCAGCAGCCCGGCAAAGGGGGCGGCGATCATTCCAAAAAAACCGGTCATCGAAAGCAGCAGTCCCACCTGATCCGATGGAAGCCCATACCTCTCTTTGAGGGAATCGGCCATGAAGGTCATCAGACCGATATAGCTCAAGAAGAGAAAAAAGGCTCCCACACTGAGAAAACGCACATCGGGAAATGAATAGGATTTCTGGACTGCGGCCAGCGTATCCCGAAATCGCGGCGAACCCCCTTCCTTTCTCTCACCCGCCGGCCCCCGAGAAGTGATCCCATAGAAGATCCCATTCCCCACCCCCAAGAAACCGAGGAGGAAAAAGAAAGAGGGCCAGCCAAAATGGATCTCGAGGATTCCCGATACCAGAGGCCCCATGGTGACCCCGCAGGTATACATGAGCTGCATGATCCCCATGGATTTCCCCAGGCTGCGCGAATCGACCATCTCGCCGATCAAAGCCATGACGATCGGGTTAATGAAGGCGGCGCCGAAGCCTTGAAGGAAGCGTGCCGCCAGGAGAAAGATAAGATCTGGGGACAAACCGGATAAGAATCCTCCCAGGCCATAGACCCCAAAGCCAAACAGGAGGGTCTTTCGGGTATCGAAAATATGGGCGATGGGCCCCGAGATGAGCTGAAAGACCACGAAGGGGATCATATAGATCGTCATGGCCAGGGAAACCCATTGGATGGGGATCTTCCACCCTTGGGCAATGACCGGAAGGAGGGTGAGGATCCCCACCCCCCCTATGGGGGTAATCACCGCCCCGAGATAGATTGGCAGCAGCTTCCCAAGAGGTGTCATCGGCGGGGGTTACTTTCCTTCTTTGGCTTTCATCTCTTGGAAAGACTTTTGAATCTCTTTGACCGTTTCGGGGTTTCGGAAAAGCTCATAGGCCGATAGGGCAATGGCCTTCGCAGCCAGGATCGTTGCCTTCCAACCCTCCTCCGAGGCTGCCGCCTCTCGGAACGCATCTGAATGCAGCGTAGTGCCAGCCGGGGCGATCTTGAACCAGAGATTCACCGTGGGATAGGCATATCCCACCCGGCCCAGGTCGGATGAGGCAAATTCCGAGAAATCCCGGATTTCTTCCGCTGGGATTCCAATTCCCCGGACCTTTTGGGCAACCAAAGAAGTAAGGGGCGGAACGGCGATCGGCGCAGTCAGAAATACGCGGGGTTCCTTGAATTCGAGCTTCGCTTCCGTCACGAGCTCAGCGGCCTTGGCGCAGTCCACAAT